>Ga0187865_1000099_pt1 | contig 112316 bp, 98 predicted proteins | sample June2016WEW_11_1_2_FD_132989 | JGI IMG/M metagenome (GOLD analysis project Ga0187865, IMG submission 132989) | Peatland microbial communities from SPRUCE experiment site at the Marcell Experimental Forest, Minnesota, USA - June2016WEW_11_100 | ecosystem: Environmental > Terrestrial > Soil >... | reverse complement strand
GAAGAGACCATGCTCATCCCCGCAACCACCGACGGCCGGGTGCAGCGCATCCTGATCTACCCCGGCACGCCGGTCAAGGCCGATTCGGTGGTGATGATTCTGACCAGCCCGGAGCTCGAGACGCAGTTGTTGGATGCCGAATACAACCTGAAAGCCGCCGAGGCGGATTTCGCCAACCTGAAGGTCACGCTGCAGAAGGCCAAACTCGATATGCAGTCCACCGTGGCACAGGTTGGCGCGGATTACAATACCTCGAAGCTCCAGGCGGACCGCGACCAGGCGCTTGCCAAGGAGGGCCTGTTCTCCGAAGTGGACGCCAAGATCTCGGCGGTGAAGGCGCAGCAACTGGATGGCCGGGTGCAACTCGAGCAGAAGCGTCTGGCCATCAACGGCGACGCGGAAGAAGCGCAACTGGCGGCCCAGCAAGTGAAAGTGGAGCAGCTTCGCGGGCAGTTCAACCTGAAGAAGAGCCAGGTGGACCAGTTGAAGGTGCGGGCCGGCTTCGACGGCATGCTGCAACAGCTTCCCACGCCGGTGGAGGTAGGCCAGAAGGTCATGGCCGGAACGCCCCTGGGGAAGGTGGCGCAGCCCTCCAAGCTGAAGGCCGAGCTGAAAATCGCCGAAACACAGGTCAAGGACATCGCCTACGGGCAGCCCGCCGTGATCGACACGCGGCTGGCCGGGGGCGGGTCGAACGGGCTGATCGAGGGCCGTGTCTCGCGCATCGATCCCTCCATTTTGAACGGCACGGTGACGGTGGATGTGGCTCTGAAGGGCACGCTTCCCCCCGGCGCGCGTCCCGATCTGAGCGTGGACGGCACCATCCAACTGGCCAAGCTCGACGACGTGGTGTATGTCGGGCGGCCGGTGTTCGGGCAGCAGGACGCCACCGTGCAGCTCTTCAAACTGGAGCCGGACGGGAAATATGCCAACAAAGTGAAGGTGCAGCTTGGCCGCAGCTCCGTCAATACCATCGAGATCAAGGATGGCCTGAAGGTGGGCGACCAGGTGATTCTCTCGGACATGTCACAGTACGACAATTACGACCGGATTCGTTTGAACTAAGTTCTCGCGGTTTTCGTAGAAGGAGTGATGACGATGGATAACGGCTCACAACCGCTGATTCGACTGGAGAAGGTAAGCAAGGTTTTTGTGACGGACGAAGTGGAGACGCACGCGCTGTCGGGCGTCCACATCGATGTCGCGAAAGGAGAGTACCTGTCGATCGCGGGGCCTTCCGGCTGCGGCAAATCGACGCTGCTCGCCATCCTGGGGTTATTGGACACGCCCACCGACGGCATGTACTACCTGAATGGCAAGCCGGTGACGGGGCTCAAGCTCTCCGAGCGGGCGCGCATTCGCAACCGCGAGATCGGCTTCATTTTCCAGGCGTTCAACCTGATTGGCGACCTCACCGTTTATGAAAACGTGGAGCTGCCGCTGACCTACCGCGGCATGCCGTCGGCCGAGCGCAAGCGGAGGGTGCAAGAGGCGCTCGAGCGCGTGGGGATGTCGCACCGTATGAAGCATTACCCGTCGCAGCTTTCCGGCGGCCAGCAGCAGCGCGTGGCGGTGGCGCGCGCCCTGAGCGGCGATCCGTTGATCCTGCTGGCCGACGAGCCGACCGGAAACCTGGATTCGGCCAATGGCGAAGCGGTCATGAACCTGCTGCGCGAGCTGCACCAGGCGGGCTCGACCATCTGCATGGTGACGCACGATCCGCGCTACTCGGAGTTCGCCGACCGGACCATCCATCTGTTCGACGGGCGGATTGTCGAGGAGAGTGTCGAGACGGCCAAGAGTTAGGGCCCGCCACGAAATAACCATGCCAAGTCCCGGCGACTGGCGTGGCGCACGCACTCATGCCCAATGCCGCTTAGTTTTCGGAAGCGGCCAATCCGACGGGACTTGTGGGGCAGGCTTTTCAGCCTGCGGACCCGCTTTCCAGCGGGTCCAGCCGGCCGGAAGGCCGGCTTGCGGGCAGGATTGCCCGCCCCACAATCTATGCAGAATGTCGATTTCACAAAAACCAAGTGGCATTGCGCACTCATGCGTGCCGTGTCGAGATTTCCGGTTTGCGGACCCGTTCCGGGCTTCTCGACACGTGTTCGCGCGGGAAACCGAGCGTCGGCACGAGTGCCGACGCGGCACGCACGAGTGCGTGCGCCACACAGTACTGCGGGCCGGACCGCAATCTGCTAACCTGACAGGCCATGAAGTCGCTCGCCCGGGATCTGCGCCACGGGGCGCGCCTGCTATGGAAGGCGCCGGGATTCAGCGCCGTTGCCCTGGTGTCCCTGGCGCTCGGCATGGGCGCGACCAGCGCCATCTTCAGCGTGGTGGATGCCGTGCTGCTGAAGCCGCTTCCGTTTCGCGATCCGCAACGCCTGCTGGTGCTTTGGGAAAGGAACCCCGCACAGAACTTGAAGGAGATGTTCGTCACACCCGGCGACTTTCTGGAGTGGCGGAACCAGAGCCGCGCGCTGGAGTCGCTGGCCGCGATTCAGGACGTTTCCATCAACCTGACCGGGGGACCGAACGGCCACATCGATCCGGAAGAGCTGCGCGCGGAGCGGGTCTCGGCGAGCCTGTTTCCGCTGCTGGGAGTGCAGCCGGTGGTGGGGCGCGCGTTTCTCTCCGAGGAAGACCAGCCCGGCCGCACGAATTGCGCGCTGCTGAGCCACGCGCTATGGCAGCGGCGGTTCGGCGGGGACCTTTCGATTGCGGGGAAGGCGATCCGGCTGCGCGATCGGAGCTACACGGTAGTGGGGGTGCTGCCGGCCGGTTTTTCGGTGCTGGATTCTCCGGTGGACATCTGGATACCGCTGGGGCTCAACCCCCACGACGCTCGCACCGCGGCGATGCGCTTCCTGATCGTGATCGGGCGGTTGAAACCGGGAGTGGAGATGGAGGGGGCGCGAACCGAAATGGACACCATCGGGAGCCGGCTGGAACAGGCTAATCCGGCGGTGGACAGAGGCTGGCGGCCATCGCTCGTTCCGCTGCGGGAGGAGCTGGTGGGCCACGTGCAACAGGCGCTGCTGGTATTGATGGCGGCGGTGGGGTTTCTGCTGTTGATGGCCTGCGTGAACGTAGCCAACCTGCTGCTGGCGCGCGGCGCCATGCGGCGGAAGGAGATCGCCATCCGCACCGCGCTGGGCGCGGGCCGCGGCCGGATTGTGGCGCAACTGCTTTCCGAAAGCGTGCTGCTGGCGCTGGCGGGCGGGGCGCTGGGAATGGCGCTGGCGCGCGGCGTGGTGGCGCTGGTGGCGCGGCTCGGGCCGGCCAGCATTCCGCGGCTGGCGGAAGCCAGCGTGGACGCCCGGTTGTTTCTGTTTGCGCTGGGAGTATCGGTGGCGACGGGCATTCTATTTGGCATCGCGCCGGCGATCGAGATCTCGGGCGCCGATCTCAACGCGGCCCTGACGGAGGGCGGCCGCGGCGGCACCACGGGGCGCTCCGGACGGATGGTGCGCAATGCGCTGGTGGTGGCGGAAGTGGCGCTGGCGGTGGTGGTGCTGATCGGCGCGGGGTTGCTGATTCGCAGCTTCGCGAGGCTGCGATCGGCCGACCCGGGATTCCAGCCCGCGGGGCTGCTTACCCTGCGGGTGCCGCTGGCGGGCGGCCGGAATGCGGCGCCGGACCGGCGGATCGCGTTCGTCCAGCAGGTGGCGGACCGGGTGGCGGCGCTGCCCGGAGTTGGCGCGGTGGGCGCCGTGAGCGGGCTGCCGCTGACGGGGCTGGGAGGTGGATCGGCCTTCGCCGTGGATGGGCGTCCGGCGCCGGCGCCCGAACAGCGGCCCATCGGACTGCTGCGCTCGGTTAATTCCGCATACTTCCGCAGCATGGGGATTCCGCTGGTTGCGGGGCGCGTGTTCGCAGACTCGGACACCAGCCAGGCGCCGCCGGTGATCGTGGTGAACCAGACGCTGGCGCGGCGTTTTTGGCCCGAAGCGAATCCCATTGGCGGCCGCCTGGTGGTGGATGCCAACAACGGGCGCGTGGCCGAGATCGTTGGCGTGGTGGGAGACGTGAAGCCGGAGCGGATCGAGAGCGAGGACTGGCCCACCGTCTACTGCCCCTACGCACAGGCGCCCGCCGCAACCATGACCATGGTGGTGCGGACGGCGGGCCCAGAGGGCGCCCCGCCGCTCTCGCTGGCCTCCGCGGTGGAACGTGAAGTGCACCAACTCGACCCGGACCAGCCGGTGGCGGACGCGCGTTCCATGGAAGACGTGGTGGATCAGGCCATCGCCGGGGCGCGGTTCAACACGGTGCTGCTCGGCGTTTTCGCGGAGATCGCTTTCCTTCTGGCGGCGGTGGGGATCTACGGCGTGATCTCCTGCGACGTGAGCGAGCGGACCCACGAGATCGGGATTCGAGTGGCGCTGGGCGCGCAGCCGGGCGACGTGCTTAAGCTGGTATTAGGGCACGGGGCGCGCCTGGCGGGGTATGGAATCGCGGCCGGCCTGGCGGCGGCTTTCGCGCTCACCCGGCTGATGGCCACCATGCTCTACGACGTGAAGGCGACGGACGCTTACACGTTCGCGGCCATCCCGGTATTGTTGGGAGCGGTGGCGCTGGCGGCGAGCTACCTGCCCTCGCGGCGGGCCCTGGGGCTCGACCCCATGACGGCCCTGCGCCACGAATAGATGTGGGGCAGGATGGCATCCTGCGCGGCGGTCGCCGACCGCCGCCGTTCGGGGCCGGTTGTGGCCCGCTAGGATAGGAAAGTCATGATTACACTTCGCAATGTCGAGAAGTTTTATGAAGGCGGCTTCGGCCGGAGCTACGTGCTGCGCCGCATCAACCTGGAAATCAAAGAGGGCGAGTTTGTCACCATCATGGGCCCCTCGGGCGCGGGGAAATCGACGCTCCTGAGCATCCTGGGGATGCTCGACGGCGCCTGGACCGGCGAGTTCGAGTTTGTGAACCACCAGGTGCACCGGATGAAGCCGAGGGACCGCGCGGAGCTGAACAAGAAGTACATCGGCTTCGTGTTCCAGAGCTACCACCTGATCGACAACCTGACGGTTTACGAAAACCTGGACATACCGCTCTCCTACCGGAACGTGAAAAGTTCCGAGCGCGCCGCGGCGGTGTGCGACACGCTCGACCGGTTCCACATTGTGGGGAAGCGCGACCTGTTTCCGAGCCAGCTTTCCGGCGGCCAGCAGCAGCTCGTGGCGGTGGCGCGGGCGGTGATCGCCAACCCCAAGCTGATTCTGGCGGATGAGCCCACCGGGAACCTGCACTCCAGCCAGGGCAAGGAGATCATGGAGCTGTTCAAGAAGCTCAACGACGAGGGGACGACCATCGTGCAGGTGACCCACTCGGAGACCAACGCGGCCTACGGACACCGCGTGATCCAGCTTGCCGACGGGTGGATTGTGGGAGGCGCCTCGGGCGGGGGTGTGAAGGCATAGACGCGGAGACGGGAACGGGAACGGTGGAGAAGTGGATCAAAGTGCAGAGAATCGCCACAGTACCGCACACCGCAACAGGTATTATTCCGGCCTTTAGCTCCGAAATTAGCTTGACTTGGACACTGGAACGATGTGTAGGGTTTAGCCGGAGTGTCCCGAATGCTGGCCCCGGTTAGCAACCGAGGAGGCCAGAACGGAACGTGAACTCATGCTCTGGCCTGTTCCTTGCGGGATTGGAGTTGTTCGCGGGTGAGGGACTTCATTCATGGCAAGAGTGCCACGACTCGGGAGGGATTCCGAGACGGAGAATTTCGGTGGAAGTTTCCCCTCGCGGTGGAAGACGTTTTGGGTGACTGGCTGTGGCAAGGACGGCCGCTGTAGGGCAGTTTAGTGGAAATATACGACAGTACAGTATTTGTGAGGTTCTGAACTCTCAAAAAGTGCTTGACCGGGGCACCAAAACGATGGACAATTTATCGGAAGCATTTCGAATGATAACCCCGGTTTGCAGCCGGGGGTCAAAATCGAAATCGTGGGTTACGCTGGTCCCTGGCTGACGTCTCATTCGGAGTTCCTCGAAAGCCGCCATCCCCCGCTCCCAGCCTAGAAGATTTTGGTGAAGGAGTGTCGAATGAGAGTGCCCGGAGTCAATCATCTGGTTTTGCTGGTGCTTGCCGTTGTGGGGATCGCATCCCGCTCGGATGCGGCGACAATCATCACCGTCCCGCTGAATCTCAATCCCGGTGACATATACCGGCTCGTGTTCTTCACGAGCACGCTCACCGATGCCACGTCCACCGACATCAATTACTACAACAATTTTGTCACCCTCGTGGCCGACACCGTCCCGGCATTGGTGGACTTGGGCGCGACCTGGACGGTCATCGGCTCCACCGCAACCGTGGACGCCAAAACCAACATCGGAGACACCGCCTCCGGGATCTACACTCTGGACGGCACGGAGGTTGCCGCCGGTACGGCCGAGTTATTCTCCCCAGAAACTTCCCCCCTCCTGTCCCCCATCGAGATCGATCAGAATGGGCATATGCGCGCCGACTACGTCTTCACCGGTGGACGATCAGGCATCTCAGATGGCGCTCCCCTCGGAGGGGCATACACCCTCGTTGGGGCTACGTGGGCCACTAGCTCCGCTTGGATTGAGTATAGCGCGATGCCCGCATCCAACCGCTACTCGCTGTACGCGATATCCTCGGAGTTGACCGTTACTGTGCCAGAACCCACCACTATCGGTCTGACTGCGTTGGCCGGGGCGATCCTGCTCCTCGCCAGGAGGCGTAAGCGGAAAGGCCAATGACTACTCCAACTGGCCGCACTCCTCCCGCACACCACTGAGCACTCACCGCTGCTAAAGAGTTCTCCGACAACGGCGGGGTTCCGGAACCCGGGACACTTTTCCTCGCCGGCGCCGCGATGGTGGCGCTCGGGCTGATGCGTCGTAAGTTTCGCGCGCAAACGGCTCCCACTGGGGCGGTTGGATGTATAATCGATGCTGGCCCGGATGGCAAAACGGAAGTCCTGGCTAAAACGGAGGATCAATAATTAGAGGTCTTTGGACGGCAATGCTCCTGATTGTGAGCGCGGCGGTTCCCGCATTGTCCGGGACCATCACTTCCATCTAGGTGACTCGGGGACCCGGCGATCAGGGCAGGTGGAGTACTCCGGGTCTGGGGTGGATTGGCGTGACGAACCTGGGAGACCCGGTATCCAATCCGTTTCTCGGCACCCCCCTCGAGGTCAGCATCCCCAGTGGAACGTATTTTTTGTTCTTCGGATTTGAGGGCTACTGGAGTAACGGGGCAACCGAGGTAACCCTCGCCGTTGGATACTTAGACGGCACATCGAAGCAGGAGGTGTTCGCGCCTGGCTCGTTGGCGGGTCCTGCCATGTGGAGCCGGATCTCGGGTGATACGTCGCTCTTCCTAGGCAGCACGGGCATCGACTACGTCGATCGCATGAGCGACACAGCGTTCGCCCCTAACCAGGTGAACGACATCGTACTGGAGTTCTCCGATACCGGGACCTTTAACACCGCTCCCGAGCCTGCGACTTTCGGCGTGGCCGCCGGCGCCCTGGGAATCGTCTTCCTCAGCAGACGGCGGCGCAAGTAGCCGAACCGCCGTCGTTACCATCGTGCAGGTGACCCACTCGGAGACCAACGCGGCCTACGGACAGCGGGTGATCCAGCTTGCAGACGGGTGGATTGTGGGAGGCGCCTCGGGCGGCGTACCGCAACACTAGCGGCGCTCACATGATATTCACGCGTTCCTACGGCCCGCCCGGCCTCATAGGCACAAACACCACGCCCCCAGCGGAGCGGCGCCGGATCCGGCCGTTCGCGTCTTTCTCGATCAGCACCAACTCCTGGTTCCACCCGACGCCAACCGGCGCCACGAGGCGCCCTCCATTCGCAAGTTGGTCGATGAGCGCCTGAGGGACCTCCGGCGGCGCCGCCGTGACCATGATTCCAGCAAATGGCGCCTGTTCCGGCCAGCCTTTGTAACCATCCCCTTGGCGCACTGTTACGTTGCGATACCCGAGATCGCTCAGGGTGCGCTGCGCCGATTTCGCCAGTTCCGGAACAATCTCGATGGTGTAGACCTGTTGCGCCAGTTGCGAGAGGACCGCTGCCTGGTAGCCCGACCCGGTCCCGATCTCGAGCACGCGATCCGTCTTCCGCGGAGCCAGCAGATCGGTCATCAGCGCCACGATATACGGCTGGGAAATCGTGGCCTCATAGCCGATCGGAACCGGATGGTCGTCATAGGCCATCGGCCGGCTGGCAAGGGGCACAAACAGATGACGCGGGGTGGCGCGCAGCACACGCAAAAGCTCCGCGCCACGGATGCCGCGGCTCTCAATCTGCTCCCGGACCATGCGTTCACGATCCGCGGCATACGGGTCAGCCGAGAACAGGAGACCCGGCAGCGGAAGAACCAGGACGGCGTAGAAAACGCGCGCCCGGCGCAAATCATGCCGACGCTCCAGCACGGCCAGCCTCCTTGCTTATTTTAGGTCAAGCGGATGGTCTCATCCTACGCGCAGCAGCGCCCGGTAGTTCGCGCTACAATCGACACTCGATTAGACATGACGCGGCCATCCGCCCAGATTTCGCCTGCCCATCCGCTGATCCGCGAATACCAGCGCTCGCTGGCGGCGCTTCGCGGGCAGGGCGTGGAGAACGAACTCGGCCTTCGCCGGCCGTTTGAGAACCTGCTGGCGGCTTCCGCGCGCCTCCACGGCTGGCGCTTTGTGGCCGAGTGGGGCGCCCAGGCCGGTGGCCACCGCATCCGGCCCGACGGCACGGTCTTCGACGCCAACAGCCTGCCGCGCGGCTTCTGGGAATCCAAGGATTCGCACGACGACCTGGACCGCGAGATCGACCGCAAGATCCGCCGCGGCTACCCCCTCGGCAACACGATTTTCGAAGACACCCGCCGCGCCGTGCTCTACCAGAACCGCAACCCGGTGATGCGGGCCGACCTCTCCGACGCGCGCGACCTGGCCGACCTGCTGTTCCGTTTCTACTCCCACACCGAGCCCGAGATCCGCGAATTCGAGCAGGCCGTCGAGGAGTTCGGCCAGCGCGTCCCCGACCTCGCGCGCGGCCTGGCGCACAAGATCGAGGAGGCGCACCAGCACCACCGGCCATTCCAGGAAGCGTTCGGCAAGTTTTTCGCGCTCTGCCAGGTTTCGCTCAACCCCAACATCTCGCGGGAGGCCGTGGACGAGATGCTGGTGCAGCACCTGCTCACCGAGCGCCTCTTCCGGACGATCTTCGACAACCCCGAATTCACCCGCCGCAACGCCATCGCGGCCGAAGTGGAGCGCGTGATCGAAGCTCTGGTAAGCCAGAGCTTCAGCCGCACGGAATATCTGAAGAGTTTGGATTCGTTCTACCTTGCCATTGAGAGCGCCGCCCGGACCATCGCCGATTTCAGCGAGAAGCAGTTGTTCCTGAACAGCATCTACGAGCGCTTCTTCCGCGGCTATTCGGTGAAGGTGGCGGACACGCACGGCATTGTTTACACGCCGCCGCAGATTGTGGAGTACATGTGCAGCGCGGTGGAGGAAGCACTGAAGCGCGAATTCGGCCTGACGCTTTCCTCGCCCGGCGTGGTGATTTTGGACCCCTGCACCGGCACCGGCAATTTCATCGTGCACCTGATGCAGCACATGTCGAAACGCGACCTGCCGCGGATGTACAAGGAGCAGTTGTTCGCCAACGAAGTGATGCTGATGCCGTACTACATTGCGGCATTGAACATCGAGCACGCGTATTTGGAATTGACCGGCCAATACGAACCGTTCGACGGCTTATGTTTCGTGGACACCCTGGATTTGGCCGAGGCCCGTCAGTTGCCGATGTTCAGCGAAGCCAACACCGGGCGCGTGGACCGCGAGCGCAAAGCGCAGATCACAGTCATTATTGGTAACCCGCCGTACAACATGGGGCAAGTAAACGAGAACGACAACAACAAGAACCGGAAGTACCCTGTGATCGACGGGCGCATTCGTGACACCTATGCCAAAGACTCGAAGGCGACTTTGAAGAACAAGCTCAGCGATGCGTATGTGAAATTCTTTCGCTGGGCAACCGATCGGCTGGAGGGCCGGGATGGCATCGTCTGCTTCGTCTCCAACAACAGCTTTGTAGACCAGATCGCCTTCGACGGCATGCGCAAGCACCTGATGCAGGATTTCACGCATGTCGATCACATCGACTTGCACGGCAACGTTCGCAGGAACCCGAAGCTCAGCGGGACGACGCACAACGTTTTCGGCATTCAGGTTGGTGTGGGCATTACGGTGGCAGTGCGCTGCGAGGATACGAAGCGGTTGCGCTACCACCGCGTGCCAGAATTCTGGCGAAAGGAAGAGAAGCTAACCTGGTTACAGGAGCGAGAAGTCGACTGGGAGCGCCTCACACCGGATGCCAGGCACACATGGCTTGTGCCAGAACACGGCGAAGAATACGCCTCGTTTACGCCCATCGGGGAAATCTTCTCTGCCCAGTCGCTCGGCATTGCTTCCAACCGGGATGAGTGGGTTTACGATTTCGACCCTGAGCACCTCGTCGAAAAGGTCAGGCGACTCATCAGGAACTATAACTACGAGGTCTTTCGATACGGGCAAGAGGAGGCCAAGCCGGTTTCCGTAGACGAATTCGTGAACAACAGCCCGGACTTCATCAAGTGGACAGACCGGCTGAAACAGAGCTTGGTTACGAAGGATACCATTCGGTACTCAAAGGGCCTACTTCGAGTCGCGCTGTACAGACCGTTCGCGCGGCAGTCTCTGTATTTCGACCCCCTACTGGTCCACCGCAGGTACCGCCAACACGAGCTTTTCTCCACTCCAGCTACCGAGCAGGAGAATCTCGCCGTCGCGTTGACCGGGGCGGCCTCGGAGAAGCCGTTCATGGTGCTCCTTACCGATCGCATCTGCGATCTGCATCTCGTCGGCGCTGGCTGCGGCACTCAGACCTTCCCCTTCTACACCTACGCCCCCGACGGCTCGAACCGCCGCGAGAACGTCACCGACGCCGCGCTCGAAGAATTCCGCCAGCACTACCGCGACCCCGCCATTGCCAAGTGGGACATCTTCCACTACATCTACGCCGTCCTGCACCATCCGGCCTACCGGGAGAAGTTCGCGGACAACCTCAAACGCGAGTTGCCGCGCATCCCCTTCGCTACCGATTTCGCCGCCTTCGCCGCCGCCGGACGCGAGCTGGCCCGCCTGCACGTCGAGTACGAAACGCTCGAACCGTGGCCGCTCGACTGGGTCGAGAATCCGGCATACCCGTTGAGCTACCGCGTCGAAGACAAGATGCGGCTGAACAAAGACAAGACCGCGCTCGCCGTCAACCCGTCGCTCACGCTGGCCGGCATTCCGCCTGCGGCCTTCGAGTACCGGCTCGGCAACCGCTCCGCCCTCGAATGGGTCGTGGATCAGTACCGCGTCACCGAAGACGAACGCAGCGGCATCAAGTCCGACCCCAACCGCGAGGACGATCCGCAGTACATCGTCCGCGTGGTGGGGCAGGTTGTGCGCGTCAGCCTCGAGACCGTGCGCATCGTCGGTTCGTTGCCACCGGTTTTTCCTGTGTAGCCGGGGCGGGCGCCGGCAGCAAGAACCGCTACGGCGCAGCGGAAATCCCCCGCTAACCCATTGATTCTACATACGGAGACCGTTACGGCGGAGCGGTCTCGCTTCACCCCGGTCGCGGCCTAAGCAGCGGGCTTGTCCCGGCGCTCTACTTCGGCCATGATTTCCTGAATTGTGGCGCCTTCCAGCCAGCGGTGACGATCGCGGGTGTAGTCGCCAGAGCCGGATCGATACAGGCGGCGGAAGCGAGCTAGACCGTCGAGTCCCAGGTCGCGCTGCAGAATCGCGAGGGCATGCCGTTCGAAGTCTTCATCGCTCATCTTCCCGAGGGGAATCATAGTACCACTTCCTCATACCAGGATACCGGGTTCTGGACGCGAATGCGAAGCTCGTCGCTGTATCGCGCGGCTCGGCGAAGCAGGCCGTCGTCAGTTGTCAGGAACACGTCGGCTTGGCCTTGCTCGGCGCTTGCCAAATGCAGAGCGTCGAAGGCGCCGATTCCAAGCTTCTGAAGGAACGCGGCGCGCTCGGCCGAGCGTGACCGCGGGACCACGACTTCATTGGAGAAGGCAAGCAGAGCGGCGACGTCGTGCCGCCTGTCCGCATCCGGGTTGCGGCTGATCTCGATCTCGAGTGCAGTGCTGCTCACCTAGGTTGCCTGTCCTTCACATACCAGGCAAAGAATGCCTTCAACCGCTTCGGCTTCGTTGCGAACGCGGGCTTGACTCTGATCGTCCGTCAGACGGTTCAAACAACAGGCATCCAGATAAAGTCTCAATCGCCGTGCTTCTTTCGGGCGGCAGAAAGTCCACCATGGACGGCTCTACGTTACTTGGCGCCGGCCGGGTCCAGCGTGCTGTTGGCTTGCCACCCAGGCAGCGTGGCCGTTTGATCAGCTCGTGCCACCATTTCCCTGTAAAACGTATCGTACAGATCCGGCCGCCGTGCGTATTCAAGAGGCACCTTCTGCAGCCGCGTCCCGAGAAATGAGCCGGCAGGTGTAGGCCGCTCATGCCAACAGTAGCCGGTCAAAAACCCCGCCTTCTTACCGAGCGATTCGGCTTCCATACATTTTCGTAGCGCATCGGCGGCACCAGTCAAGACAAACCAATTCGCGGTTTCCAGCTTGCATGGAAGTTTCTTCCAACTCTCCGGGTCGCTGACCTGCAAGAGTGGACCAGCAGCGACCACCACGCGCAGACCTGGATTGCCGATCTGTCGATCCATATCATCGAGAAAACCAGCCAAGGCGTAGATATGACCGCAGAACGAGGCCCAAAGCGAACCGGTGTCAGCACCGGGCTCCAACTCACGGACCACGAAAACCGCGTCGGTAGCGAAACAGACGCGATACTCCTCGCCTCCTGGAAAAATCGACAGAGCCCCTCCGAATCCCTGTTGGAGGTCGTCAAGGCGCGCCTTGGCCTCATTTCTCCGTTTCACCATTTGGTTCTTGATCCCGACCAAGTCTACAGTGGCAGCGAAAGCTTGGAAGCCCTCACGGCCGCGGTTGACCAAGCGGAGCATGTCTTCAGCGAACTGGTCACCTTCCATAGTGGGCAAGCTAAACATGACAATACACCCAACGAGGCTCTGCAGGCGACCAAGAAGGGGTGAAAACCGCTACGGCGTAGCGGAAATCCCCCGCCAACCCATTGATTCTACGTACGGAGACCGCTACGGCGTAGCGGTTTTTCTTTTTGTGGGCGGCCGAAAGGCTTGCTACGCAACCGCGAGTCAAACTCTGCGCGCCGGCTGCCGGAGCATCATCACCTTCATGCCCGCCTGTTCAAAATGCCGGTCCGTGGTCAGCGCCTCCGTCAGTTGGCGCCGCTCCATAACTACAAGAGACAGACAATCGGTGAGGCTCCAGCTCTTGTCGGGCCTCGTCCGGTAAAGCTCCACAGCGGAATCGATCAGTGCGGGCTGGAACGGCGCCACCTCGATGTGTGCGTCCGCATGGGCCCGGCGGTAACCCTCGGCTGCAACGGCGCGAGTGCTCGCGTCGGAAAAAGCGTTCAACCACTCCCAAAGAACGGCCTCGGTGGTTACGATGGTGCTCCTGGTTCGGATCACGAACTGGTTCCATGCGGCCGCGTGCCGATTTTATTGATCTCGCTTGCGCGAAAGCGCCATCCAGTAGGAAGTATCGGCGAAGTAGGTTGCCACTACCGCTGCCTGTCCTCCGTGGGACAGCCGTAGAGGTAATGGTCGTGTCGATCAGCCAGATCCGCGGGCAGCGCGTCGTCCTCAACCGCATTGGCGGCGAGCCAGGCTAAGGCCGACTCGCCCCCTGCCGCGCGCGCTCCCACCGACTCGATCTGCACGATCAAGGCTTGATTGGGCGGCAGATCGAGTGGCTCATCGGGGATGATGGCCTTGCCATCGAAATGTGCGTTGACCGTCATGACGGCTCCTTGCCGGCAACCTCTCCCAGTATGCCAGGAATGCCAGAGGTAGTCCAATTCACTCAAAGCCGGCCGGTTCGCGTCCCATCACTACCGCACCAGCGCGTTGAACAGCAGCTTGAACGTGCCGTGGGTTTGCGCGCGGTGCTGAGCCGGGAAGCCGATCAGCACCACCCGGCCCTCGCCGAGTTTGGCTGCAACCATGGCCGCCTTCCTGGCCAGGGTGTCTTCGCCCACCAGCCATCCGCTTTCGAGCAGGTCGCGGCTGGCGTAGCGAACGATGGTCTCATACTGGTCGGCGTTCTGGGCGGTAACCTCGAAGGCTGGACTGTTCAGATAGACGGCCAAGCCTTCCGCCGGCATTCCGTAGGCCAGCCGATTGGTGTTGTCGAATTCCACCTTGAGGGTCGAACCGGGGCACCAGAACTCCTTGGTGGTCTTGCCCGCCACGACGTTGCGAACGCCCACTGCGAGCCGCTCCATGGCGAAACTCGCCGCGCCGTTGAGCGTGACTAGCGTTCCGCCCTTCTGCACGAAGTCTTTCAGCGCAGTCACCCCGTCGGCGCCAATGCCGGTGCGGTATTCGGGAGGCGTGGGGCCGCGGCCGCCGCGTCCTTCGCCGGGCGCAGAGGGCGCCCCATCGGCGGCTGCGCCTCTGCCGCCTCTCCCGCCCGCGCCGGCGGCGGCGGGTTCACCGGTGATGGTGGCCGTCGAATCGTCGGGCAGGATGATGACGTCGTACTTCTGGTTGAGGCTGCCCTTCTTGATCTCGGCGTCCATCAGGCTGGTGTAGGGGAAGCCAAACTGCTCGATCAGCCAGCGCGTCCAGCCCTCGTCGATGTTGCCGCCGCCGTACCGCTGATACATGGCGACGCGCTGGCGCTTCAGGTCGTGAGCGCCCGCGGTGACCGGCGCGCTCAGCGCCTTGAAATCCACGCCGGTTTCCTTGGCGACGCCCGTCAGGACCGCCTCCGATCCTGGGGCCACCACGAAATCGCCGGGGCGGAGACCGGGCGCGGCCTTGTCGATGCGCCGCACGGCGACGCCCTTGTCGAACAGCAGGTTCAGCACCTTGAAGCTGTCGTTCAGCCGTCCTTCGAAGGTGTAGCCAATCCCGTTTTGTGCCACCTTCCCGACGGAGGGCACGGGGCCGGTGAGCTTCCGGAGCTCGCCCGCCACGGGCTGGTCAACCGGGTCGACGCGCACACCCATGAACTCGAACATGGTGTCGGTGGCCATGTCGTAGGGGCGGATGGGCGAGCCGTCCCGGTTGCGCGTCCACTCATTGTCCGGGAAAAAAGTGCGGCCCAGCAGGTATCGGATCAACCCCATTTTGGGCTGGGCCAGCGAGACGACAAACGAGCCCGCCGGGTACGTCATGCCGTCTTCGGTGGTCAAACCTCGGGGCGCTTGCTGGATCTCGATGCCCTGCACGAGCAGCTTGTTGACCAGTTTCACGGCGGTCAGCGGGTCGTGCTGGATGGCCGAGATCAGGTACGCCGCCGGCTTGCCCTGCGCGCCCCGTTCGGTCTGCCTGCTGGCCTTCAAATAGGCGTTCCAAAGCACGGTCTCGCGGTTGCGCGCGGCCAGGTCGAGGGTCGCCCAGGCGGAAACTTTCTGGCGTTCGACGATGTCGCGCAGCTTCCACCAGCCGCCCGGCCACGGGTTGGGGAAGATGGTCTCGGCCTCATAGGCGGGCAGGTTGCGCGCTCCGCCGCGGAGCTGATCGGGATGAACGTAAAGGGGCGTGGCCAGCTTCGCGCTGGCGGATTCGGTGAGCATCCCGGCGATGTTGTGGAAGGGCGTGATCCAGTGGAATCCGAAATGCCCCCAGCCGGAATACTCGGCGTCGTTGAGGACGCCCGACAAACCCGCCTCCTCTTCCTTGTAGGCCATGTGGGCGCCGTACCAGCTCAGCTCGCGCCATACCAGGGGATCGGCGTAAGGACGAATCGGCTCGGCGTACGGCGGCAGAAAAATGCGGGCGCCGTTGCTGCCCATGTGATGGTGGTCGACGTAGGCCTCCGGCTTCCAATCCGTGAACAGGATTTTGGCCATGTACTGCGATTCCACCATGTTGGTCTGAAAGGCGTCGCGGTTGTTGTCGTGGCCGGCGTACTTGTGGTACAGCCAGGGAGGATTCGACCCCTCATACTCCGTCCCCAGCGTTTTGCTGTACCAGTCGGCCACCATGATCTCGCCATCCGGGTTGAAGGACGGCACCATGATGAAGATGTCGTTGTCCAGAATACGCTCGGTCTCCTCATCCTTGCGCGAGAGCAGATCGTAGGCCAGCTCGGGCGCCATCTGGGTGCCGCCGATCTCGGTGGCGTGAAGGCTCATGGATTGGCAGATGACCGCTTTGCCCTCGGCCACTAGTTTGCGGACCTCCGGCTCGGCAAGGCCCCGCGGGTCGCTGATTCTGGCGTTCACCTGCCGGAGCTGCTCCAGCCTGGCCATATTGCCGGGGGAGGAGATGAACACTTCGAGGAAGGGATTCCCCATGGTGGTCGGCCCCATGTTGACCACCTTGAGCCGGCCGCCGCTTCCCTTCTCCAGGAGGTTGTAGTATTCGATCATCTTGTCCCAGCGGGCCATCTTCCGGTCGCTGCCGAGCTGGAATCCGAAGAATTTCTCGGGAGAGGTGATCTGGTTCTGGGCCTGCGCGATTCGGGCCAGCGGCCCCGAAGCCATCAGAGCCGCCGCCAGAAGGACGGGAACCCTCGAAACGAGCCTGACTTGGTTCATGTAAGAGAGACCTTCGGTTAACGAGGATACTGCACTGGGGGCACCGGCGTAAACACGGGGGGCGAACTGATATATAATAGCATATCAATACTAATGCCCGATATGTAATTGCACATTGCCACTTGCCAGGGGCCATAGATATGTGATAGCATATCAGTTGAGACTAGTGATATGTCATCGCACATCAGGTCCCGTGTAAAGGAGTTGCCCGCTGCCATGCGGCAAGCACTCGTTGATGCCCGCCATCAGCGGCGATGGAGCCAAGCCGAGTTGGGGCAGCGCGTGGGCTTGCCGCAGATGCACATCTCAGGCATCGAGGCCGGCAGGGTCGTTCCTCGTTTCGACACTCTGCTCGATCTTGTTCGTGTCCTCGATCATGACCTCTTGCTAGTTCCCCGCGACCTTGTTCCGGTCGTCCAGTCTCTCACGAGAGAGCGTCGCAACCGACACGTTCACGGCCTCGATGACGAGGAGGAGCGTCCTCTTTATGCACCCGATGAAGAGGAGGAGCGGTCATCGTGACCATCGATCCAAAGAAACTGACCGCCTTAGGTGTAGACCTCCAGGGCCGCCGCATCGGCGTTATCCACCGTCTGGCAGGGGACCAGCAACTCTTCGCCCTTGAGCAGGACTACATCGACGATCCCAGAAGGCCTACCCTGAGCCTGTCCTACAAGAGCCGAACCGGCGGTCTGGTGACCTCTGTCCAGCAGGTCCATCGTCGCGTGCCGCCTTTTTTCTCCAACCTGCTGCCCGAAGGGCATCTGCGTACCTATCTGGCCGAGCAGGCTGGCGTGAATCCGGAGCGGGAGTTTTTCCTGCTGGCAGCGTTGGGCGCGGATCTCGCCGGAGCGGTGACCGTGACGCCACTCGACCACGACGGTGACGATCATCATGACGATGCCGGTGCGCATGATCGCGGTGAAGAACGTAAAGACGGTCGCGGAGGCGATGAAGATCGTAGTCATCGCGGCGCTCTGCGCTTCTCTCTTGCCGGTGTTCAACTAAAGTTCTCCGCCGTTATGGAATCCTCCGGCGGCCTCACCATTCCGGCCCAGGGTATTGGCGGTTCGTGGATCGTTAAACTCCCGTCGACGCGCTTTGCCGCAGTCTCGGAAAACGAGTTCGTCATATTGGAACTGGCCCGCGCCATCGGCATTGCGGTCCCACGCATCCAGCTTGTTCCGGTGAGTTCCATCCAGGGCTTGCCGCCGGATGCTGCAAGCCTTGCTGGCACCGCCCTCGCCGTCGAGCGCTTTGACCGCAGCCCCGGCGGACAACGCATCCACATGGAAGATTTCGCGCAGGTCTTCGGGATTTTCCCGGAAGGCAAGTACAAATCTGTGAGCTACGCTAATATCGCCCGCGTCCTCTGGGCCGAAACAGGCGAGCAAGGGGCATATGAATTCGTGAAGCGGCTGGCGTTCTCGGTGCTCATCGGCAACGCCGACATGCACCTTAAGAACTGGTCACTGCTATATCCCGACACCCGCACTCCGATGCTCTCCCCGGCTTACGACTTCGTGGCGACCTTACCCTACATACCGGATGACAAGCTGGCGTTGACCTTCGGTGGGAGCCGCAGTCTCGAAGGGATCACCCTCGATCAAGTACGCCGCTTCACCGACACCGCAGGCCTGCCGACGACGCCCACCGCGCGCATGGTGCGCGAAACCGTGGAGGCGACGGCCACGACGTGGCCAAAGCTCGCTCACAAGGATCTCTTGCCAGCGGACGTTCTGAAGGTCATCAGTAACCAAATCGACGGGGCGGCCACACGCACATTGAAGGGGCTGTCGTAGGCCAAGGAGCTTTCAGCGATCGGCGATCAGCCGTGCCAGGCGTGGCTGATGGCTGAAAGCTCCCATGATACTTAATTGCCGCCGCCGCGGCCGCCGCGGCCGCCGGCCGGTTGGGGCGCGGGCAGTTCCTTGCGCGGGAGCTTGTCGGGGCGCGTGGCCGCGTTGTATACGAAGGCCGCCTCGATGACCGCCATCTGCTCCATGTCGCCCTGCTGGATACGGTCGTACACATCCATGTTCGAGTGGTGTGTGCGGGTGTCATAATCCATGGGGTCTTGGATGAACTGGAAGCCCGGCAACCCCACGGCGTCGAACGACTGGTGGTCGGTGCCGCCGGTGTTGCGAATCGTGACGACGCCTTCGGTCATGTCCTTGAGCGCCGCAAACCAGGCTTCGAAGATGGGCCGCATCATCTCGTTGCCTTGCAGGTAGACGCCGCGGATGCGCCCGGTGCCGTTATCGATGTTGAAGTAGCCGGACAAGCGATCGTGTTCGGCCGTGGGCTTCATCACCGTGGGATCGGCGAAATGCTCCTTCACGTAAGCGCGCGAACCTAGGAGCCCCTGCTCTTCACCGCTCCAAAGGGCCATGCGGACGGTGCGGTCCATCTTGAGATTGAGGCTCTTGAGGATGCGCATCACCTCCATGGAAACCGCGCTGCCGGCCCCATTGTCGGTGGCGCCGGTGCCGTAGTGCCAGGAATCGAAGTGCCCGCCGACCATCACCAGCTCGTCTTTCTTGGCGTTGCCCGGGATTTCGGCGATCACGTTGAAGGAATCGGTGTTGGGGTCGAACTCGGTCTTGATGTCGAACTGGAGCTTGACCGGGACGTTGTGCTCCAGGAGCCGCGCGATGCGGTTATAGTGCTCCGCCGTGAGGGACACCTGGGGCTGGCTGGATACGAGAGTCTCCAGAGGGACGCGCGTGGTGGTCCCATTGGGGTTGCGGGTCGAGGTCTGTGCGCCGCCGCCGAACAGCGTGCCGCTGTCGCCCCTGGCCGTGGCCGTCAGGGTCAACAGGACCCCCTCGTCCTTCATATAGGTGCGCATACGGCCCTGGAAAGCCTGCCGCTCTTCCATGGTCATCTGCGGCTGGTTGGCCGCGAGGCCGCCGCGGCCGCCGCGCCCGCCGCCGGTGGGAATGATCTCCGGAACCAGCTCCGCCAACTCGGCAACCGTGTAGCGCCGGGCTAATGCGGTGGTAGGAAAGGGGAGCTCGAGCGCCGGAGACGTCAGGACGATCTTACCTTTCAACTTCCCATGGAATTTGTCCATGTCCGCCGGGGCCTGGATCTGGGCCAGTATGGCTTCGCCCGTCACCGCGCCGTTCGTCCCGCCGGTCCAGGCCACCGGCACGCCGATCAACGCTTGATACGCAGGCTCGACCATGCTCCCGGCGAAGTAGGTGTACTGCCAACCCGGCATCTCCGAGGACCACTTCTCCAACTGGACGTTGCTGAGGCCCCACTCCTTGAGCTGGCCAACGGCCCACTGGCCCGCGGCGCGGAATTGCGGGGAATTGGTCAGGCGCGGGCCATAGCGGTCGGTCAGGTTGTACATGATGTCCATGACCCTGGAAGGCCCACGTCCACCGCCGCCGCCGAATCCGCCGCCGAAGCCGCCACCGCCACCGAGTTCGGCGGCCTTGATCTTGTGGATCACATTTAAGTCGACCCGCTCCTGCGCTATGACAAGCAGTGGAACGAGCAGAAGAAGCACAACAATGAAGATAGTTTTTCGTGACATAGGCGTAGTTGTTGAGCATATCAGATAATCTGGCCGAGCGGCGGGTTCTTCTTGTGCCACCCGGTGGTCTGTTCATAGGCCAGAGCCACGCGCAGCGGCGAACCCTCGTCATAGATCTTTCCGAGGAAACCGATGGATCGCGGAAAATTGTCCACGAATCCGCACTTCATCACCACCTGCGGGTTGCCGGTCAGATTGGTGGTGGTCAGCAGTTGCGTGGGAGGAATGACGATCACATCCCAGTCCACCATGAACTTTTCGAATTTCTCGACGAGCAGGGTGCGCGCGCGCTGCGCCCGGATGTACTCCACCGCCGGGATGAGGCGGGACGTGCGGAAGGTATTGGGCCAGTCGCCGGCGGCCTGCCCGCGCAGTTCGCGGACGCGCCCATCGCGCGTGATATCGTCGAAGGCGGCAACGGCCTCGGCTCCCAGTGGAACGAATCGGCGGCGACGCCGCGGTCGTGCCCGTCCGGGCCGTGGATGGCGTTGAGTACCAGGGCGCAATCCTCACGGTTCGGCGCCCCAGGTGGTGAGGATGCCCTTGGTGTCGAACAGGTCTTTCACCCCAAACGGAATGCTGTGCAGCGATTCGCGGTAATGTCCCTGGCGAATCTCCTTGTCGGCCGCGGCAGCCTGCTCGAGCGCCAGGTCCTCGGTCAGCGTGATCAGGCAAAGCAGCTTCTCCGAGTACTTCTTCATCCGGGCGAGGTACATCCTGGTGAGGTCGGTCGAGGACACAGCCCGCGCGCGCACCAGTGGCGCCAGTTCGGTGACCCGCAAAAAGGCCAGATCGTCGAGGTTCGAAGGGCGCCGCCCGGCGGTCTTCGCGATGGTGGTTGCAAGCCGCGCCGGTCCCTTTCCGGGCACGCGGCCGGGCAGCCCGGCGTGGAACGTGAAGGCCGGTTCCGTGTCGAGCGGCACCTCCACCTTGCGCAGCGCTTCATAATCTGCCGGACCGGAAAGTGGGGCAGGTCCCCGACCTGCCCTACAAACTACGGAATCCCGCCGCCACGGCCTGCGGCCCGTTCCGCTTGATCCGCCAACTCCGTGAGCGTGGCAGCCAGCTTGCGCGCCGCGTCGATTTGAAGACCCATCACCACCACGAACTCGCCCTTGAGCTTGCCGGTTTCTTTTACCACCAGCCTCAATTCGACGGGCGGGCCGAACAGGGAGAAATCCGGCGCCCGCCCGTTGATGGAATCGAGTTCCAGAACGCGGCCGGCGTGCAGATCCGGAATGGCCTGGCGCAACTCGCGTGGGAACGCCATGGTGTTGCGGCGAACGAGACGCCGCGCCGGCACGTTCTTCCGGGTGAGTTGGGTGCTCATGAGTAGATTTTGACACAGCACTGAAAGCGCACGGTTGGCCTGCCTGCACATCCGCTGAAAACAAAAGATATCAGGGGGTTTACATCCGTCACGTAATGTCCTATACTCTTGGTAACAAATCAAGAAGGAGGAAGTCTCCATGACTTTCCGGCGATACGAATGTAGGTTTGTATCCGTTTTCCTGCCCGTTCTTCTCGCAGTAATGGCCGTCACTGTTCTGGCCCCCCACTGTCTTGCTCAAGCGGTGGCCGTGGCCGAAGTCACGGGCCTAGTCTCCGACCCCAGTGGCATGGCCATTACCGGCGCCCAAGTCAAGATTATCGAGACCGAGAAACAGACCGTACGCAACACCACTAGCGGCGATCAGGGCCGGTACGCGCTTCCCAATCTGCCGGTGGGACCCTATCGGCTGGAAGTGACGGCGTCCGGATTCAAGATGTACGTGCAGTCGGGCATTGTGCTGCAAGTGGGCAACAGCGTCCAGATCAACGTGGTCATGCAGATCGGCGCTCTTACCGAACACGTGGAAGTTACGGCCAGCGCCGGCATGGTCGAAACCAAGGAGAATACCATTTCGCAGGTCATCGATAGCGACCGCATGGTGGACCTTCCTCTGAACGGAAGGCAACCGCAGCAGCTCGTTCTCTTGGTCGGCGCGGCGCTGACCACGCCCGCCGGCGATCTGCGGGGAAGCAAGAACTTCTACAGCTCCACCACCATTTCCGTCGCCGGGGGCCAAGCGAACGCCGTGAATTGGCTGCTCGATGGCGGTGACAACAACGATTCCTTCACCAACGTGAACCTGCCCATCCCCTTCCCCGATGCCTTGCAGGAATTCAGCGTTCAGACCAGCAGTCTTCCCGCGCGGTACGGGTTGCACCCGGGCGCGGTGGTCAACGCCGTCACCAAGTCGGGGACGAATTCGTGGCATGGCTCTTTCTTCGAATTCCTTCGCAACGGCGACGTCAACGCGCGCAACTTCTTCGGGACCGCGCACGACAGCTTGAAGCGGAACCAATGGGGCGGCACCGCGGGCAGCAAGATCATCCGCGACAAGTTGTTCTTCTTCGGCGGCTTCCAGGGAATGCGCAATCGCAGCAACCCGCCTCAGAGCATCAGCTATGTGCCCACCGCCGCGGTTCTGGCGGGCGATTTCAGCACCATCGATGGCGGCGGCTGCATCTCGGGTGGCGTGGGAAAGAGCGTCCTGGACCCGACCACCGGCATCGCCTTCCCGAACAACCAGATTCCCGTCAGCAGGTTCAATCAGCAGGCCCTCAACCTCGTGACGAAGTACCTTCCCGCGGCGCAGAACTCCTGCGGAAAGGTGACCTACGGCATCCCCACCACGGGCGACGAAGAACAGGTGATCGGACGAGTGGATTGGGTGCAGAACTCCAAACACAGCTTATTCGGCCGGTACTTCATCGACGATTACCGCAACCCCTCCGTTTTTGACGGCAAAAACCTCCTCACCACCACCGCGGCGGGCAATTGGGAGCGCGCGCAAACGCTGACTCTCGGCGACACCTACTCGTTCAGCGGCACCACCCTGAACTCGTTTCACGCCACCGCGACGCGGCGCCGCGATAACCGCGGCTCGCCGGCGAATGCCATCAACCCTCAGACTTTGGGCATCAACGTGCCCTCTCCCGTGCCGAACTTCCTTCAGGTGGCCGTCAGCAACTACTTCACGGTCGGCTGCGGCACCTGCGCCAGCGCGCACTTCAACACCAACTCCCTTCACCTTGCCGACGACGTGGACCTCATCCGCGGGAAGCACCAGATCGCCTTCGGGGTGGATTACATCCGCGACCAGTTCAACTCCCTGAACATCTGGAACTCGAACGGCAGCTTCAGCTCCAATGGACAGTACGTCAGCGGCAAGAGCATGAACGATGCGCTGGCCCAGTTCATGCTCGGCTCGCTCAACGACTATACCCAGAGCGCCAACCTGCAGAACGCCACCCGCGGCACCGTGTTCGCGCTGTACATCCAGGACAGCATCAAGCTCTCGCCGCACCTGACCATCAACGGCGGCCTGCGCTGGGACCCGACGCTGGTGCCTTATGATTACTTCGATCGCGGCGTTTCCTTCTCCTGGGCCGCCTTCACCGCCGGGCAAAGAAGCTCGGTGTACACCAACGCGCCCGCCGGCCTGATGTTCTACGGTGATCCCGGAGTCCCCAGAGGGTTCCAGCACAACCACCTTTTCAATGTCTCACCGCGCATCGGGCTGGTTTGGGATCCAACCGGGACCGGCAAGCAGACCATCCGTGTCTCCAGCGCCATCCTCCGCGATTCCGAGGAAATGTTCTATAACGAGCGGCAGACCACCAACACCCCTTACGGCACATCCATCGACGAGCCTTTCCCGGTCGGAGGCCTCACCAATCCCTGGACTGGTTATGCCGGAGGCGTTCCGTTCCCAATGCCCTCGCCCATTCCGAAAACCTATGTCTTCCCCAACGCGTCGGTATTCGTGGACCTGCCCATGGACTTCAAGCCGACTTACATGTTGCAGTGGAACTTCAGCTACCAGCGGCAGATCACGCCCAACTGGCTGGCAACATTCGCCTATCTCGGCAACAAGACCACGCATATATGGATTGGAGAGGATATCAATCCCGCGCTGTACATACCGGGCAACTCCGCCAGCACCAATCTGAGAAGGCTGCTGTATTTGCAGAACCCGACGCTGGGCGTGGGTTATGCCAGCATCACGCGGTCCGACCAGAACGCCAATGGGGAGTATCAGGGCCTGCTGGTTTCCATTCAGCACCGCTTCAGCCATAGCTTCACGTTGCTGACCAACTACACCTGGTCGCATTGCGTCAGCGACCAGGATTTCACCGGCGAGCTGGCCGGTTCGCAGTACGAGAACCCCTATAACCGGTCTTACGACCGCGGCAACTGCAACTTCGACCTCCGTCAGCAGATCAATGCCTCGCTGCTTGTAGCCAGTCCGGTGAAGGGAGGACTTGCAGGCCGCGTTCTCGGTGGTTGGCAGCTCTCGCCCATCTTTTCCGCTCGCAACGGCATGCCCATGAACGTGACTGTGGGCACGGACATTTCGCAGACCGGGATCGGGCTGGACCGGCCCAATCTGGTTTCACCCAATGTCTATCTCCACACTGGGAATCCCGTGTATTTCGTCGACCGCACGGCGTTTGCAACTGAGGCGGCGGGGACGTTCGGGAATCTCGGAAGGGACGTGCTGGTGTCGCCCGGCGCGGTCAGTTTCGATCTGTCGCTGAGCCGTACCTTCAAATTCCTGGAGCGGTGGCAGTTGGAGGCGCGCATGGAGGCCTTCAACGCCATCAATCACCCCAACTTTGCCGGTCCCGGCACCGCTTTGAGCAGTTCCACGTTCGGCGTGATCACGGCGACTGTGGGCTCCTCAAACGGGGGCGTGAGCAGTGTAGGCGACCCTCGCATCCTGCAGTTCGCTATGAAGCTGCGTTTCTAACGCTGGTGGGGCAGGCGGTGCTCGCCTGCCCCCCTTCAAAGCGCCTGTTGAACCACCGCTTGAAGCACGTCTTCCGACGTGAATCCGTCGAACCGCTTCACCTGTTTCCCCGAACGGTCGAAGACAATGGTCACCGGCAGTTGATCGAGGCCGTACTGTTTGGAAACTGCTTCCGAGCCCAGCGCCACCAGGTAGTCCATGGAGTGCTTCTTCAGGAACGGCCGCACGCGCTCCGCTCCCTCTTCGTCCATGGAGACCCCCAGCACCACCACGCCTTTCCCTCCAAGCTGCTGGTGTAGCTTGTTGAAGCCCGGAATCTCCTGGATGCAGGGGACACACCAGGTAGCCCAGAAGTTCACCACCACCACCTTGCCGCGGAACGCGGCAGTATCGAGCGCCCCACCGTCAAGTGTCGAGAACACCCCAATTCCCGTCCCCGTCCCCTGGCCCCCGGCCCCTGGCCCCTGTAGAAACGCCAGGTACTCGCGCGCGTCGCTGGTCGATCCCGCAAACGTCGCCACCGCCTTTTCGTCCGCATCCAGAATGGCGTAGAACGGAATCGCCACCGTGTGAAACTTCGAAAGCTCCAGGTTCTGGTTCGCCTGCGAGGCCTCGTCTGTGCCGTCGGTGTACAATTCCACCAGCACGAAATCCTGCAACGCCGCGGTAATCTCCGGCCGCGTGAACATGTTGGCCTTCATCCAGTGGCAGTTGGTGCAGGCGTAGCCGGTGAAGTTCACGAACACCCGCTTGCCCTCGCGCCGGGCGCGGTCGAGCGCCGCCCGATACTGGTCTTTCATCCACACCAGCGCGCTCCCGGACGATCCAGGGGCCACGCCGCCTGCCACCGGAACGTAAGCGTCCAGACCGCCCAATTTGCCGCCGAACATTCCCGGCGCCAGGCTGAGAGCGAACGCCAGGAAGGCCATTCCCACCAGCAGCCGCCCCAGTCCCATTGGCTCATCCGGCTTGACACCCTCGAGCCGCACGAAACCGAGCAGGTACAAACCCGCCATGGCGAACAGCACGATCCACACCGCCAGGAACCGCTCGCGCGTGAGCCATCCCCATTGGAGCACCTGGTCCACGCTGCTCAGGTATTTCAGGCTGGCGGCCAGAATGACGAACCCCATGACAACCTTCACGCGCGCCAGCCACCCGCCGCTCTTCGGCAGGCGCTTCAGATACGACGGAAACAACGCCAGCAGGAAAAACGGCAGAGCCAGGCCGGTGGCGAACGTCACCATTCCGACCAGCGGCCGCGCGCCGCCGCCCGCCACCGATGCCGCCAGCAGCGTGCCCACGAATGGCCCCACGCAGGCGAACGACGCGAGGGAAAACGTCAGCCCCATGAGCAGCGCGCCCGCCCAGCCGCCCTTTTCCGACGACCGGTTCAACCGCGTCAGAATCGGGGAAGGAATATTGATTTCGAACGCCCCCAACAGGCTCAGTCCGAACGCCAGGAACAACGCCGCGATGAATCCGTTGACCCACGAATTGGAACCCAGCGTCACCATGCCGAACGGCCCCAGCAAGGCCGTCGTCAGCAGGCCCAGCCCCGAGAACAGCACGATGATTCCCAGGCAAAAGACCGCCGCTTGCGTGACGCCCGCCCGCCGCCCGCCCGACGGCCGGCTGAGAAAGTAGGACATGGTGATGGGAATCATCGGAAACACGCAAGGCGTGAAGAGAGAGGCCAGCCCGAACCCGAACGCGACCAGCAGAAACGAGTGGGGCCACCCTCCTTTTCTGTCTTGCTCCGGGACCGGCTTGGCTTCCGCGTATCCCGCTGGAATCGCCACGACCGCCGCCGTCGCGGCAGCGTCCACGATCACGCTCGCCGTCCCCGTCCACCGCGACGGCACGCACTGTTTGGCGCTGCACGTCTGGTAGCGCGCATTCACGGTGAGCTGCGCCGGCCCCGCGGGAGCGTTCTTCCCGATCTCCAGCTCCAGCAGAAACGCAACCTGGCCTTCATAAGTTTCCGTATCGGAATTGAAGTTCGGGTCGAAAGTCCTCTTGGGCGGCGGCTGCAGCGCGCGATACCGCTCGACCACCGGATTGTCCGCGAGCAGAATGGTGGCCGGCGTAGCGGCCGGCGTGGACATGGAATACAGGTGCCAGCCCGGGTCGATGCGTCCCGTCAGCCGCGCCAGAACCTTGGCGCCCGGCGGCGCCGAGCCCGGTTCCAGCGCCAGGCTCCACTGGACATGCTGGTCTTGCTGAGCGAACGCGCAGCCCGCCAGCAGAGCCAAAAACCCGGTGACAGACACCAGCGTCCGCGCGGCGTGGCCCCGAGGGCACCCCCCGCGCCTTGGGACGCGTGTGTCTGGCACCGAATTCTGCACGCCTCTCTATTCCGCGCGAATCGCCGGCTTCTGCCGTGCCGTGAGCCGCAGTTCCTCTTCGATCCGCTGATTCACATTGCCGCCGGAGAACTCCGCCGCCACCCGGATGGCATTCTTGATGGCATTGGCGTTCGACCGCCCATGGCAGATGATGCACATGCCGCGCACGCCCAGCAGCGCCGCGCCGCCGTATTCCGAGTAATCCACGCGCTTCTTGAAATCGGTGAACGCCGCCTTCGCGATGACGTACCCGATCTTGCCCGTAATGGTGGCCTCGAGCGATTCCTGCAACAGGTGTTTGACCATCTCCCCCAGTCCCTCGCTCACCTTCAGCGCCACGTTGCCGATGAACCCGTCGCACACGATCACGTCCACCTTGCCGCCGTATATGTCGCCGCCTTCCACGTTCCCGATGAAGTTCAGGTTGAGGGCCTTGAACAGCGGCATGGCCGCGCGCGTCAGATCGTTGCCCTTGTGCTCCTCCTCGCCGATGGAAAGCAGGCCCACCCGCGGCTTGGGCCGCCGCAGAATGATGCGCGAATACATCTCGCCCATCACCGCGAATTGCGCCAGCATGCGCGGCGAGCAATCCACGTTGGCGCCCACGTCCACCACCACCACGGGCGATCCTTCCACCGATGGAAAAATGCCCGCCAGCGCCGGACGGTCCACGCCCGGCACCACGCCTTGCACGATCTTCGCGGTGGCCATCACCGCGCCGGTGTTGCCCGCGGACACGAACCCCTGGGCCGCCCCGTCGCGGACCAGCCGCGAGGCCACGCGCAGGGAGCTGTCCCGCTTCGATTTGAACGCGCGCCCCGCGCTCTCTTCCATGGTGACGCGTTCGCTGGCGTGCACGATTTCGATGGGAAGATCCTGGTAGCCTTCGTGCTGCGCCAGCTCCCGCCGGACCACATCCTGCTGGCCCACCAGAATGACTTTGACTACGAGACTCCTGGCGGCTCGAACTGCCCCTTCGACTTCGGCTTTGGCGGCGTGGTCTCCGCCCATTGCATCCACCGCAATGGTCAGCATGTCGGCAAGACCGCTACTCCTCGACGACTTCGACCACTTCGCGGCCCTTATACTGGCCGCAATGCGGGCATACACGGTGGGGGAGCTTGGGCTCGTGGCAGTTGGGACATTCCGCCAGGCCGGACGCCTTCAGCGCATCGTGCGCGCGGCGGTTGCTGGTCCGCCTTTGGGAGTGTCTGCGTTTGGGATTCGGCATATCTCTATCTCTACCTCTAAATTCCTAATTTCCGGAGCGCTCCCCAGCGATCGTCGCTGCTCTCGATCCGGCAATCGCACGTGGTCTCATTCCGGTTCCGGCCACAGACCGGGCAAATTCCCTGGCAGTCTTGGCTGCAAGTCCGCTGCATGGGCAAAGCCAGCAGCACTTGTTCCCGAAGGATGTCCTCCAGCTCCAGGCCGCCGCCTTCATAAAACCCGATCTCCACTTCGTCTGCGCCGATCTCGACTTCTTCGTCGCGCGCGATCACCGAAACGGGCCGGTAAAACAGGTCGAAACCGCCATCCAACAGAAAGCGCGCGCGTCCCAGGCAGCGGTCGCACTCGGCCGCCATCTCCACGGTGTACTTCCCCTGGATTCGCACTTCGCCATCCGAATGCGCCAGCACCTCGGCCGAGCCGGCTGCATGCAGCGGGGAACTTTGCTCCAGATCCTCGCCCGCAAAATCGATCCGCCCCGGCTGGAAAGTTTCGTCGAAACGAATCTTCCGCAGCTCCAACTCTTTGACACTAAGGAACATAGGGAAAGACCAGAATCGCTGGGCAGAACCCCTACATTATAGCATCCCGGTGTTGCTCAATCTCCGCAATCTCCTCCGGGCTCAGGCGGAATTCCATCGCCCCAATTACACCTGTGACCTGCTCGGCCGAGCGCATCCCCACGATGGCCGCCGTCACCGCCGGGTGGCGCAGCGTCCACGCGATGGCCACTTCGCCCGCCGAACGCCCGTGCCGCGCGCCGATGCGTCTCATGAGCTCCGCCAGCGCCAGGTTGCGCGAAAGCTGCGGCTCCTGAAACGCCGGCGCGCGCCGCCGGAAATCGTCCTGCGGAAAAGCAGCCACGCGCTCCTTCGTCATGGTCCCGGTCAGCAGCCCCGATTTCATCGGCGAATACACGATCGCGCCGATCCCGTGCCGCGCGCAATACGGCAGAATGGCGGCTTCCACCTCCGACGAAATCGCCGAGTAAGACGGTTGCAGCGACGTGACGGACGCAATCCCGCGGCACCGCTCCAGTTGCGGCGCGTTGAAATTGGAAACCCCGATCCACCGCACTTTGCCTTCTTCCTTCAGCTTGGCGAGCGTCCCCCAGCCCTCCTCGATATCTTCGTCCGGGTTCGGCCAATGGATCTGATAGAGATCGATCACCCCCGCCCTGAGCCGCCGCAAGCTGTTCTCGCACTCCCGCCGGATGGAATCGGCCTTGAGGACCCCTCTAATCTCGCCCTTGTCATCCCAAGTCAGCTCGCACTTGGTGAAGACGTAAGGCCGTTCAGACCGCCCCGCCAGGGCGCGCGCCACCACTGCCTCGGAATGGCCCAGCCCATACACCGCCGCCGTATCGATCCAGTTCACGCCATGGTCGAGCGCCGCGTGAATAGCGGCGACGGACTGGCTGTCGTCCTGCGGTCCCCAGGCGAATGCCCAGCCGCCGCCTCCCATGGCCCACGCGCCCACGCCAATGGGCGTCAATTCCATATCGCTATTGCCCAGCCGTTTCTTCTGCATATCTTTTACGATAACCGATGAGCCACACCCGTCGCCCGCAGGGCGACAGAAAATAGCCCATGGCGTCAGCCATGGGAAGACAACATGAGCGGCCGAGCCCCGGCAGCGGCGGAAGAAGAGCTTACTTACGCCCCTCGTTGATAAGATCCTTGATACGGAGACTGCTGAGCGTGACGCCCTTGCGCAATTCGCGGATATCAGCCACGGCTTCGGCGGGCGTCATAGTCCGGGTGGGCAGGGTGGGTGGTTCCTGCTCGGCGAGGGTTTCCAGGGCGCGGGTTACCACCTCTTCGGGCGAGTGGTAGAGGCCGCTGCGGAGGTGCGCCGCGACCATCTGCTCGCCGTGAGGGTCGAGGTTCAGGGTCAGGGGCATGATTCACTGTAGCACGGCTTTCGCGCACCACGCCCCGGCGCCGCAGCGTAACAAGGTACTCTCAGAGAAGGAGCGCGGATCATGAGTCTCGATTGGTCGCAATGCCCCGCCGTGGAGAGCATCCCCGGAAAAGTCAGTGGCGCGTGGGTACTGCGCGGAACCCGAACGCCGGTGAAGGTTTTGTTTGAAAACCTCGAAGCTGGTATGAGCATTGAGGACGTGATCGAACAGTTTCCGGTGACCCGTGAACAGATGGACAGCCTCATGGCGTTTGTGGCGCGTTCTCTCGAAAAGGCCCCGACTTACGGGTAGATCGTGGCCGAGTTGAAAACCGGGGACGGGCCTAATCTCAGGCATCACTGAAGGAGGAGCACTTACTACCGGGCACCCGATCCGCTCCAGTGCCCGAGACGGTTAGTGGGCAGTTGATTGTGGCGCCATCCATGCAGTTGCGCGATTTCCCTGGGTGTGGAGCGCTACGAATCCGCTCTATGGGCTTTGAGGGATACACCGACGACGAAATCAAAAGATGGTTGTGGCTTCGAGCCGTTGAGCAAACCTTTTTGAGTCACAACTTTTTTCCCTTGTAGTTTCAACCACTTACCGTCAAACGCTTGGAGTCGTGTGGTACTGTGAGAACAGGAGGGGTTGCCCACCACAATTCCTTCCACGGTTTTCTTCGTGGCCACGAAGCGTTGCAACTGAGGTGGTAATGAACTCCCGGCAGCCCCTAGAAAGGCTTCGCGTCGTCGAGCGGCGACGGGAGACATTGGAACTGGTTCCATAATGCCGCGGGATCGGCCTAACGGCTCCCCGTAGGTCTTCATAGAGCTAAGGCGTCGAATCGAATGCTTATGTAGAGCTACTCAGCATCTATCTATGACTCGCAGGCGCGGCTCAAACCATTGGCGGCCGGAAAATACGCACGGCGACAAACCGAGGGGAAGTCCTATCCCTTAGCCCCGGCCGCCGCAACGAACTCCCGATCAAGTCCGTTTCTCACACCCGCAGTGTCTTTTGTTCTCCGCGATCTCCGCTGTCTCCGCGCTCTCAAATCCCCCGGTCAAGCAGTACACAGCCCCAATCCCCGCACGCCCCCATTTCGTCTTTTGTTTTTCTCAGCGTCCGGCGTCTCTGCGGTGAAGAATTGGCTTCGTTTCGCACATCCACCCCACCGCTTGCTAACATAATCCTCGTCACCCCGAGAAGGAGCGAAGATGAACCGATTACCTCATGCCGTTTTGTTAACCTTCTGCGCCGCCGTAGTGCTGGCCGCGCAGGAGCCTCCGCCGGCGCCCGAAGGCCAGACGCCGCCGACGCCGCCGACGGGCGCGGCGCGGCCCGGCGTCACTCCGCCGACGCAGGAACCGCAGCCTTATGAGAAGGTGATCACCAAGGATGCCAAGTCGAAGAAGGGCATCTTCACCGTGCACCAGATCAAGGAAAAGTACTACTACGAAATCCCCAAGAGTGAACTTGGCAAGGTGTTCCTCTGGAACACGTCCATCGCCAAGACAACCATGGGAGTCGGGTACGGCAACCAGGAATTGACCGAGCGCGTGGTCCATTGGGAGCTGAATGGCAACAAGGTTCATCTTCGCGAGAACAACTACGAGGTGGTCGCCGATCCCAAGACGCCCATCGCGGAGGCGGTGGATGCGGCCAACAACAGCACCATCGTTATGACTTTTCCGGTGGCCGCGTTCGCCAAGGACGGCGCGCCGGTCATCGAGGTGACGCGGCTGTTCTCGACCGACGTCCCCGAGATCGGCGCGCGCCAGCGGCTGGGCGCCACCACTCTGGACGCCACGCGCTCTTTCATCGAGCGCATCTCCGCCTATCCCGAGAACATCGAAGCCGAAGCCACCATGACCTACACGCGCACGCAGACACCAGCGGGCATGGGAACGGCGGCGCCGGTGCCGGTGCCGGTGCCTTCGACTGTCCTGGGCGGCGGACAGATGCGGCCCGGAAGCGCCACCATCGTGCTGCATCACAGCATGGTGAAGCTGCCTGAAAAGCCCATGATGCCGCGGGTGTTCGATGAGCGCGTCGGCTACTTCAGCACCAGCCTGATGGACTACAGCAAGGATGAGCACCGCGCGCCGCGCGTCCGCTACATCGACCGCTGGCGCCTGGAAAAGAAGGACCCCAGCGCCGCCGTGTCCGAGCCGGTGAAGCCCCTGGTTTACTACATCGATTCGGCCACGCCCGTGAAGTGGCGCGAGTGGTTGAAGAAAGGCGTGGAAGACTGGCAGCCGGCCTTCGAAGCCGCCGGCTTCCGGAACGCCATCATCGCCAAGATCGCGCCGACGCCCGAGGAGGACCCCGAGTTCAGCCCCGAGGACGTGCGCAACTCCGTCATCCGCTGGCTGCCCTCCACCATCGAGAACGCCATGGGGCCGAATATTCACGACCCGCGCACCGGCGAAATCCTCAACGCGCCCATCCAGTTCTATCACAACATCATGAACCTTCAGCGCGCCTGGTACTTTGTGCAGGTCGGCCCGCTCGACCCGCGCGCGCAGAAGCTGCCGCTGCCGGACGACCTGATGGGCCGGCTGCTGGAGTACGTGGTGGCGCATGAAGTGGGCCACACCCTGGGCTTCCAGCACAACATGAAAGCCAGCTCCACTTATCCGCAGGAGAAGGTGCGCGACAAGGAGTGGATGCACAAGATGGGCGCGGCGCCCTCCATCATGGACTACGCGCGCTTCGACTATGTGGCCCAGCCCGAAGACCACGTGGCCGTCGAAGACCTGGTGCCCAGAATCGGTCCGTATGACGTTTGGGCCACCAAGTGGGGCTATACACCCATCCCCGACGCCAAGACCGCGGAGGAGGAGAAGCCCACGCTCGACAAGTGGGCGCACCAGCAGGACACCACGCCGTGGTTTCGATTCTCGACCTACAACTCGGCCGGTTCGGACCCCGGCGAGCTCACCGAAGCCATCGGCGACGCCGACGCCATCAAATCCACCGCCCTGGGCGTGAAGAACCTCGAACGCGTGGCCAAGATGCTGATGCCCGCCACCACCGCCAAGCAGGGCGAGCCCTACGACGATCTGGCCGAGCTTTACGGACGCATGCTCGGGCAGTGGACGATCGAGATGGGACACGTGGCGGCGATCGTCGGCGGGTTCGACACGCGCGAAAAATATGTTGGGCAGGAGGGCCTTCTGTTCACCCCGGTGCCCAAGGCGCGCCAGGAAGCGGCGGTGAAATTCCTCAACGAAAACGCCTTCACTACGCCAACCTGGGCGATCGATCCGCAAATCCTGCGGCGCATCGAACCGACCGGCGTTCTCGGCCGCATCCGCAACGCCCAGAACACCGTCTTAACCAACCTGCTGAGCAGCGCGCGTTTCGCCCGCGTGGTGGAGCAGGAAGCCGTGGACGGCAGCGCCGCCTATACGCCCTCCGATTTCCTGGCCACCGTGCGGAAGGGCCTCTGGAAGGAGCTGGACGCCCCGCAAGTGAAGGTCGACGCCTACCGCCGCAACTTGCAGCACGCCTACCTCGACCTGGTGAACAACAAGATCAACGGCGCGGCGCCCTCCATTCCCGCCGGGATACCCGCCGAGATGCTGGCGCTGCTTCCGGCCGCCGCCAGCGCCGATGAGAAGTCGCTCTACCGCGCCGAGCTGCGGTCGCTGAACGCGTCGATCGCCGCCGCCCTGGCGAAGGCCACGGACCGGGAGAGCAAGGCGCATCTGGAAGGCGCGCGCGACCAGATCGCCAAGATCCTGGATCCGAAGTTCGCTCAGCCTGTAAGCGCATCGAGCAACGTGATCCGGCTGGGGATCGGCGAACTCGATCTGTTCTCGGCTTCCCCCGATCAGATCCAGACCTGCTGGCCGGATTACATCATTCGGCCGTAGGGAGCTAGACGATCGCCTTTTGTCGGGACGGCCCCCCGGCCGCGAGGGATTTTGGTCGCGTATGGAATGGTACGCCCGGGCAGATTCGAACTGCCGACCTTTTGCTCCGGAGGCAAACGCTCTATCCAGCTGAGCTACGGGCGCACATCACTCGACTGCACTTCAATTGTAGTCTCCGCCTTTCGAAGGCGTCAATCCGCCGCTGCTTGTGGTACGATGCGGTTACGGACCATTTCATCTCCCGGAGAGGTGGCTGAGTGGTCGAAAGCAGCGGTTTGCTAAACCGTCGTAGGGGCCTAAACCTCTACCGGGGGTTCGAATCCCCCCCTCTCCGCCAGTCACCTGCCGTCTAATACCTCGCGGTAGACATCCCGGTCGACATTGCCGCCGCTCAACACCGCCGCGACCCGCTTGCCGCTCAATTGCCGTTTCTCCTGGACGATCGCGGCGAGGGCGGCTGCGCCGGCTCCTTCGGCGACGTTGTGGGTGTCGTCGAACAGAATACGCATGGCCACCGCGATTTCGTCATCCGTCACCATGACCACGCGAGCGACGTGCCGCCAGATGATCTCGAGCGCCTCCGGTTCCGGCGCCGAGCAAGCCACCCCGTCGGCGATTCTGGTTTCCGCCGGGCGCGCCACCGGGCGGCGCTCCACAAAGGACTCATAATAAGCCGGGGCATGCCGGGAGACCACGCCGACGATGCCGGTCTTCAGTCCCAGCGCTTCCCTCGCCGCCACCATCCCGCAAATTCCCGATCCCAATCCAATGGGCACGTAGGCCACATCGACACCCGCCACGGCCGAAAACAATTCGACCGAATACGTGGCCACCCCCGCGATCAGCAGCTCGTGAAAGGAGGGCACGTAGTGCAGATCCTCTCGGCGGGCGCGCCGCAGGGCTTCCTGGCGGGCTTCTTCGAAATCCCCGCCGTGTTCCACCAGGGTTACTCCGAGACCGCGCATGGCGCGGTTCTTGGATTCGCTGTTCCCGGTTCCGAACGCGCGGCCGAGCGGTGAGATACAATGTATCTCAAGGAGACCAAAATCATGGCGACGACGATGGTCCACGTTCGCGTGGATGAGAAGACGAAGCACCGGGCCGCGAAGACACTGGCCGGGATGGGAATCTCCGTCTCCCACGCCGTGCGCATGCTGCTGATCCGCGTGGCCGCGGAGAAGGCCCTTCCATTCGATGTGAAGGTTCCGAACGCGACGACCGTGAAGGCGATGCGCGCCGCCGACAAGCGCAAGGGAAAGCGTCTGACCTCCGCGGGCGCGCTCTTCAAGGACTTGGGAATCTGATTCGGTGCGGAACCCGGTGGAAGGCGCGCAGTTTCGGCGCGACGTGAAACTCGCACAGAAACGCGGCAAGGACATGGCGAAGTTGCGCGAGGTGATCCTGCTGCTGATCGAGGGAAGTCCCTTGCCGCCGCGCTATAAGGACCACCCGCTCGGCGGCGACTGGAGGCACTTCCGCGATTGCCACATCGAGCCGGATTGGCTACTGATCTACAAAATCGACGGCGGCGACCTGCACCTCGTCCGCACCGGCACGCATTCGGATCTGTTCTGAAGGGCCTACTCCTTCTTATCCACCATGTGCAGGTGTGTCGTTGGGGAGACCCGGACGGGTCCCTCCACGTACTGGTCATGCTGTTGTCCGTAGGGGCTTAAACCTCTACCGGGGGTTCGCATCCCCCCCTCTCCGCCAGTCACCTGCCGTCTAATACCTCGCGGTAGACATCCCGGTCGACATTGCCGCCGCTCAACACCGCCGCGACCCGCTTGCCGCTCAATTGCCGTCTCTCCTGGATGATCGCGGCGAGGGCGGCTGCGCCGGCTCCTTCGGCGACGTTGTGGGTGTCGTCGAACAGGACGCGCATGGCCACCGCGATTTCGTCATCCGTCACCATGACCACGCGAGCGACGTGCCGCCAAATGATGTCGAGCGCCTCCGGTTCCGGCGTCGAGCAAGCCACCCCGTCGGCGATTCTGGTTTCCGCCGGGCGCGCCGCAGGGCTTCCTGGCGGGCTTCTTCGAAATCCCCGCCGTGTTCCACCAGGGTAATTCCGAGACCGCGCATGGCGCGGTTCTTGGATTCGCTGTTCCCCCGGGGAACGTATACGATGGCTTCCATGCCCTCCCGGCGCGCGGCGAATCCGACGGCTTGTCCGAAGTTTCCGCGCGTCGCCGCGACCACGCGCGTGACGCCCCGCCGCGAGCGCCTGAGATGCCGGAAGTAGACCAAGCCGCCCCTGATCTTGAACGATCCCACGGGCGTTTGATTCTCGTGCTTGAGCCACAGTTCCACGCCGAGACGCTGGTTCAGCAGAGGCCAGGTGTGCTGGAGAGTGGGCCGCATGGCGGGCGCGGCAGGCAACCAGCGCGCTTTGCTAGACTCGTAAGCTCATGACCCAAGCTACGGCGTTCCGTGTTTCCATCGGTCTGCTGGCCGCCTCCCTGGTTTTCGCCCAGCCGGCCAGCCGGCGGCTGCTCAAGCTGGACGACATCTACGGCTTCCGCGACGTGCGCGACCCGCAGATCTCGCCGGACGGGAAGTGGGTGGCGTACACCCTTAACTCGGTGGATGTGGCGGGTGACAAGAGCGATTCCGACGTGTGGATGGCGAGCTGGGATGGCAGCCGGCAGTTGCGGCTCACCTCCAGCCCCGAGAACGAGAATGCCCCTCGCTGGAGCCCCGACGGCCGCTATCTGTCTTTTCTTTCGGGACGCCCGGGCAGAGCCAAAGGCACGCAGGTTTGGCTGCTCGACCGGATGGGCGGAGAGGCGCAGCAGCTCACCGAGGTCAAGGGCCGGTTGTCGTCGTGCGAGTGGTCGCCCGATTCCAAACGGTTGCTGCTGGTGATGCAGGATCGCGACCCCAACGACCCTTCCGATGATGCGCCGCCCAACCCCGCTACGCCGCCCAAGCCCCCCAAGCCCATCGTGATCGAGCGCTACAAATTCAAACAGGATATCGTGGGCTACCTGACGCAGCCGCCCGCCCGGCTCTACCTTTTCGACCTCGCGGCGAAAAAAGTGGACGCGCTGACGGCCGAAAGCCTCGAAGCGGCATCGCCCAACTGGTCGCCCGACGGCCAGTCGATCGCCTTTTTGGGCAAAGAGGGGAAGGACGCCGACCGCTACGACACATGGAACGTTTACGTGACCGAAGCGCGCGCCGGAGCCGCGCCCCGCCAGGTGACGCACTACGATGGCGTGCGTGCGTCGGCCTCGCGCGCGCGCCCCGAGTGGAGCCCCGATGGCACGCGGCTGGTTTATCTGCAAAGCTCCGGCGCCAAAAACAACGCATACAACATGACCCGCCTGGCGGTTGTGCCCGCCGCCGGCGGCGATCCGAAAATACTGGCCGGCAAGCTGGATCGCGGGGTCTCGGCGCCGCGCTTCACTACCGATGGCGCCTCCATTTTGTTTCTGGTGGCGGATGACCGCTCGGAGTATCTGGCGCGTGTTCCGGCTGGCGGCGGGGAAGTATTGAGGCTGGTCAAAGGGCCGAGCGTGATATCGGCCGTGGCGCAGGGTATGGACGGGCGCCTCGCGGTGCTGGCCGCCTCCGACGCGGCCCAGGCCGAGGTCCATGCGCTCGAGAACGGCGTCCTGCGCCCGCTCACTCACCACAATGACGCCTTGCTCGGCGAGCTGCATCTGGGCGCCACCGAGGAGTTCAGTTGCCAAGCTAGAGACGGCAACGAAGTGCACGGGTTGCTGGTGAAGCCGCCCGACTACGGGCCGGGCCGGAAGTATCCCACCCTGCTGCGCATCCACGGCGGACCCAACGGGCAGGATTCGCACGCCTTCAGTTTCGAGCGGCAGATCTTCGCCGCCAACGGCTACGTGGTGGTGAACGTGAACTACCGCGGCAGCTCCGGCCGCGGCGAAAAGTACCAGACCGTGATCGCGGCCGACTGGGGCAACAAGGAGGTCCTCGACCTGCTGGCCGCCATGGATTATGTGGTCGGGATCGGGCTGGCCGACGCCAACCGTCTGGGAGTGGGCGGCTGGAGTTACGGCGGCATCCTCACCGACGCCGTCATCGCCAAGGACCATCGCTTCAAGGCCGCCACCAGCGGCGCCGGAACGGCCTTCCCCATGGCGCTCTACGGAGTTGACCAGTACATTGTTCAGTACGACGAAGAGATCGGCCCGCCCTGGAAGGTCGGCCTGGAGCCGTGGATCAGGATCTCCTATCCGTTCCTGCACGCCGACCAGATCTCCACGCCCACGCTCTTCCTCGGCGGAGAGCGGGACTTCAATGTGCCGCTGGTGGGCGGCGAGCAGATGTACGAGGCGCTGCGCAGCCTGGGCGTGCCCACCCAACTGGTCGTCTATCCCGGCCAGAACCACGGCATCGCGCGGCCCAGTTACCAGAAGGACCGCATGGAGCGTTACCTCGCTTGGTACGCCAAGTATCTGAAGCCGCCGGAGACGCCGGCGGCGACCGCCGGCGCCGGCGCCGGCGCGCGGTGAGATAGCCGGCGCAAGCCGCGGAACCAGCTACCGTGCGGGGCCCGGCGCGGTGCAAGCGAAGTTCGAGTAATCGTCGGTATCACCCGTGCCCTTGTAAGTGGCCACCTGGGGATAGGGGCATAACTTGCGGGTCATCAGGACGCCGCGCGCGGAATTGTCAGCGACATACTTGGTGGCGATGATTTCGCCGGGCGCGGCCCCGCTTTCCACCCACTGCTCGAGCGCCGTGTAAATGCCGTACTCGGGGCCTTTGGCAGTGGTGAGACCCGACTGCCCGAACGAGTTGGGCCCCGGCCCGCCGCTGCAATGCTGCATGCCCGGCGCCATATAGAGGCGCACGAAGCTTTCCGTGTCCGGCGCGCCCAGAGCGGCCACCACGCTGTTGTAGTAATTGATGGTGTTCAGGGGCGAGATGCCGGGATCGTTCCAGCCGTGGTAGAGGATGAGCTTGCCGCCGCGGGCGCGGAAGCGGCGCAGGTCGGGGTCGATGGCGTTCAGAGCTTGCCCGGTTTTCTGATCGGCGGCGCGCGCTGCGGCGGCCGCGTCGGCGGTGAGTGCGTTCCAGGCGGGGTCGTCGAAGACCATGTAGCGGAAATAGTTCTCCAGGTAGAGCGCGCCGGAGCTTCCGCCGGGGGCGGATCCCAAGACCCAATTCCCCCAGCCGCCCCCGCCGGTTTCGCCTCCGGGCATAATCCCGGGGAAGAGCTGGCTCCCCGCATACAGGCGTTTGAGAGAGGCCACCTGCGGCGCGGTCAGGCAATTGCGCGATTCCACATCCTTACACAGGAGCACGGCGGGGTCGAAGTGGCACCGCGTGGGGTCGTTGACGATCCCGTCCTGGATGCCATCCTGCGCGTCGCAGGCCGCCAGCACGGCGGCATTGATGGCGGGGATCTTGACGCTCGAGATATACGCGGCGGGGTCGCGGCCATATAGCGCCTGGACAACATCCACGCCGCCAGCCACCATGTGCGTCCAGTAGTTGGCGGGAGCGCCGGCGAGGATGCCGTCGAAATCCTCGGGGAAGCGCTGTGCTTCCATCAGCGCCTCGCGGCCGCCGTCGGAACAACTCTCGAAATAGGAGTGCGCCGCCGGCCGGCTGTAGAACGCCTGGATCAAGCTCTTGGCGTTCACGTTGGTCTCATGCAGCGCGCGGTAGCCGAAATCCACGATCTTCTCCGGGTGTTTGAAAGCCCAGGTCGCGTCCGTGCCGTCGCCTTCGTGCCCCGTGTCGGTGGCGGCGGTGGCGTAACCGCGCCGGAGGTCGCGCGCCAGCGCGTTATAGTCGACGGCCCCGGCGAAGCCGCCGTTGCCGGCCGCCAGGAACCGGCCGTTCCACCCGGAGGTGGGCAGCCAGACCTCAAACCGGATGTAGGAATCGCTGGAGGGCCTGATGACTCCGGCCGCGCGGCAGAATGCGGGGAGCCGGTCGAGCGGGCTGCCATAGGGCGGCGTGAACGTGCCCGCGCCGATGGATTGCGCGCTGATGGTGGTGTGGGGCAGGGCCACGGCAGTGAGCGCATCGCAGGCGGCGTCCGCGAGCAGCACGCCGGGCGCGGCGAGAGCGAGCAGAGCAGTAGCGAGTGCGTGGGATCGAGGTTTCATGGTGAAACGCAGTCTAGCATAAGGAGGCGCGGAAGAGAATCCGCCGCCACAGTGAAGGCTGGCCCCGGCCCCCAGTGACTTGCCCTTGCCCGGCTATGTAAGAATTCGCCGAACCCAATCATCGGGGCTATGATTAAGAACTAACCCCCATATGGATCAAGACCCAAAACCCGAGGGAGGCCCCCGGGCCGGCGGCGACCTCTTCATCGTCGACAACAGCGACACAGAATGGAAGGGCCTCCGCTACCTCCAGGAATGGGCGCAGATCTCCACTGCGTTTGACATCGCCACGGGGTTCTTCGAAATCGGCGCGCTGCTCGAACTCGACGGCGCATGGCAGAAGCTCGACAAAATCCGCATCCTGATGGGTTCCGAGACCACCAAGCGCACCCGTCTGGCCCTTCTCGAAGCCTTGAAAACGTCAATAACCGGGCAGCTTGACCAAAGCATCGAGAAGGAGAAGGAGCAGAACGATTTTCTGAAAGGCGTCCCCGCCATTGTCTCGGCTCTCGCCAGCCGGCAAATCGAGTGCCGGGTGTATGCCAAGGAGAAATTCCACGCCAAGGCCTACATTACCCACGCCAAGCTCGCCGTCGTCGGCTCGGCCGCCCTGGTCGGTTCCAGCAACTTCACCAAATGTGGGCTGACCACCAACGTTGAGTTGAACATCCAGATTCGCCGTGAGGTCGAAACCCTCCAGCAGTGGTTCGAGCACTATTGGGAGCAAGCCGAGGACATCACACCCGCGGTCGCCGCCGTCGTTGACCGCCACGTCCGGGAGTATTCGCCCTTCGAAGTTTACGCCAAGTCCCTCCAGGAATACTTCAAGGGCCACGAGATGACTGCGGGCGAGTGGGAAACGAACTCCTCCAGGGTGTACCCCGTTCTTGACCGGTACCAGAAGGAAGGCTACCAAGCGCTGATGAAGATCGCGGAGAACCACCATGGGGCGTTCCTCTGCGACGGCGTTGGCTTAGGCAAGACCTTCATTGGGCTCATGCTCATCGACCGGTTGGTAAACCACGACCGCAAGAAAGTGGCGCTCTTCGTTCCCAAGGCCGCGCGCGAACCGGTGTGGGGAGCCGAATTGCGGAGACGTCTGCCCAAGGTCGACGGGGCCTTCGGCAACCTTTTGATCCTGAATCACACCGACCTCACCCGGAAGAGCCCACACATCCAGCGGGACGTGCAGCGGGCGCGGGAGGACGCCGAGGTCGTCATCGTCGACGAGGCCCACCATTTCCGCAATCCCGGAATCAAGGGCGAAGGTGATCTGGCGCCGTCGCGTTACCGCGTAATGTCGGAGATCTGCGCGGGCAAGACGGTTTTCCTGCTCACCGCGACGCCCGTCAACAACAGCCTGCTGGACCTCCAGCACATGATGGAGCTGTTCACGCAGAAGGAACCCGGTTATTTCAAGGACGCGCCCCTGGGAATTCACTCTCTTCCCGGCCACTTTCGAAAGATGGAGAAGGCATTAGAGGCGCTGACCGGACCGAACAAGGGGTCCGGCCCGGTTATCGACGCCAAAGAGGCCGAGGAGATCCTCCAAAAAGACGAGCTCTTCCGCGCGTTGGTGGTGCAGCGTAGCAGAGCCTACGTCAAGACCAGCCAGCTTCAGGAAGGCGGGAAGCTGACGATGTTCCCTAACCGGCAACCGCCGCAAGTGGCTGGCTATTCCGTGAAGAAGACTTACGGAAAGCTGCTCACAATGATCGACGCCGCCTTCGCAAAGAAAAATCCGCTTTTCTCGCTGGCGATGTATAATCCCTTAGCCTTTTCGAAGAATCCGGAACTCGTCGAGGAGTGGGAAGCGGGCCGCCAGAAACAGGTTGTAGCGTTAATCCGAGTGCAATTCCTGAAGCGCTTCGAAAGCTCGGCGTACGCATTCGAGCAATCCTGCGTGTCGCTGCTTCAGAAGCTTCTGGCGTTCGCGGACAAGAACAGCACGAGCAGCTTCCAACGGAACAGGCTGGAGCGGTGGCAGCGAAAGAACGCCGACATTCTGGCGTATGCCGCTTCACGGCGCCGCGATCTCTTCCCGGAGGACGGCGAGACGGAAGACGACCTGGTCAGTGAAGAAATGGTCGACCGGGCGGAGGCGCTTCCCCCCGAAGAATACGAGGTTGAGCAAATCCTATCTGAGACTTTTGACGATCTCGACGAAATAGTCGATTTTCTGAAAGAGCTGGAGAAGTTCAAGCCAGAACACGACGACAAGCTCGAAGCGCTGGTCAAGCTGCTGAAGACCGATTCCGTCCTCAAGCGGCAGAAGGCGCTCATCTTCACGGAGTACATGGCCACCGCGCGGTACTTGAAACGGCGCCTCGACTTCGAGGGAATCCAGGGCGTGGACGAAGTGGATAGCGCCGTGGGACGCGACCGCGGCCATGTGATCTTGCAGTTCGCGCCTTACTACAACGGCAGCTCAAGCGCGGAACTCCAGGCCGCCAAATTGGAGGAGACGAGGATTCTGATTTCGACGGACGTGCTCTCCGAGGGCCTGAACCTTCAGGATGCGACCCGCCTCATCAATTACGATCTTCATTGGAACCCTGTGCGGCTGATGCAGCGCATCGGTCGTGTCGACCGGCGCATGAATCCCGAGATCGAAGAACGTCTGCTTGCCGACCATCCCGATCAAGAGGGCATTCGGGGCACGGTGGCCTACTGGAATTTCCTGCCGCCGGCGGAGTTGGACGACCTTCTGAAGCTCTATAAGCGCGTCTCGAACAAGACGCTTCGCATCTCGAAGGTTTTCGGCATTGAAGGGAAGCGGCTGCTGCGCCCTGATGATGACTTTGCGGCCCTTAAGGAGTTCAACCAGGGCTACGAGGGAACCACCACGAAGCTGGAAGAAATGCACCTGGAGTACCAGCAGCTCGTGCAGCAGGACCCTGGGTTGGAAGCCCGCCTGAACGCTTTGCCGGGGCGGGTCTTCAGCGGAAAGGCCCATCCGAAGGAGCCGAGCCGAGCCGTCTTCTTCTGTTACGCGCTCCCAGCTCCGCCGGCCGCCATCAAGCAGAAAGACGGCCAGACAGCCGAGGACTGGACCGAAGAAGCCGGGCAGACCGGTTGGTACCTGTTTGACCTGGCTAACGAGAAGATTGTCCAGGAGCCGGCTGAGATCATCCAGTTCATTCGCTCAACTCCCGAGACCCCAAGGCGGCAGGCGCTGGAACAGACGACCCTCTCCGAGATCCGGGTGAAGGTAGAGAAGCACATTAAGAACACGTACCTGAAACAGGTTCAGGCTCCCATCGGAGTCAAGCCAAAGCTCAGGGCCTGGATGGAACTGAGCTAAAGGAGTGGCCGTGAGTATCGCTGAAGCGGATCGTCTCCGTGCGATCAAGACTTTCCCCTCTCTGGTCAAGTACCTCAGGGACGAGTTGGACTGGCCCATAGAATCTGATGACTTTGACGACCTGACCTTCGACTACGAGGCGGAGGAACTCGGTCTCGACGCGAAGTCCGCGGTGAAGGTCAAGGAGATCAAGCAGCTCCGCCCCCTCACCAGCGGCCAGCCGTGGGGAATCTTCTTCGTGAATTTCGAGCCCAAACGGCTGCCGGTGGTCGTTCTCCGCCGAATTCTCCGCGCGCTCGTGATCAAGAAGCGCCAGTCCGCGAACAAGTCACAGCAGGCGGCATGGCAGCGCCACGACCTGTTGTTCATCTCCGCGTATGGTGAGGCCGACCATCGCGATATCACTCTCGCCAACTTCTTTGAGGATGAGGAGAACGGAGATCTGCCGACTCTCCGGGTTCTGGGTTGGGACGACGAGGACACAGTCCTCCATCTGGCCCACGCTGATGAGGTTCTCCGGGAGAAGCTCCGGTGGCCGCGGGACGCGAGCGATGCAACGGCATGGCGACAAAGGTGGTCCGGCGCGTTTACCCTCAAATACCGTGAGGTAATCACGACTTCCCGAGACTTGGCGGTTCGAATGGCCGAGCTCGCCGCCGCAATTCGGAAGCGTGTCAACCGGGTACTGGCCATCGAATCGGACAAGGGGCCGGTCCGCAAGCTCATGACCGCTTTCCGCGAAGCGCTGATACACGACCTATCCGAGGACGACTTTGCTGATATGTACGCGCAGACCATCACCTATGGCCTGCTCTCCGCCCGTGTCTCCAGACCCATGGGCTTGGTTGCGGAGAACATAAGGGACATGGTCCCTGTGACAAACCCGTTTCTGCAAGACCTTCTGTCGCAGTTCCTAACGGTGGGTGGGCGCAAGGGGTCGATTGACTTCGACGAACTGGGCATCAACGACGTGGTTCAAGCCCTCCGTGATGCCGACATGGAGGCGGTCCTTCGGGACTTCGGCGACAAGAACCCCCAGGAGGACCCGGTCGTTCACTTCTACGAACTGTTCCTGAAGGAGTACGACCCGAAGAAGCGCGCGCAGCGCGGCGTTTTTTACACCCCGCGTCCAGTTGTCTCATTTATCGTGCGCAGCGTGCACGAACTGTTGCAGACGGACTTCGGCATCGAGGACGGCTTGGCCTCGACGGTTACCTGGGGCGAGATGGTCGCAAAGCATCCCGGCCTGACGGTCCCCCCGCGTGTCAAGCCCTCTGATCCGTTCGTGGTTGTCCTTGATCCCGCAGTCGGTACCGCCACGTTCCTAGTCGAGATCATCGACGTCATCCATCGCACGCTTGTCACCAAGTGGAAGAACCAAGGCCTTGACGAAGCGCAACGGCATGCCGCCTGGAACACCTACGTCCCCAAGCATCTCCTTCCACGTATTCACGGCTACGAATTGATGATGGCTCCGTATGCCATCGCCCACATGAAACTTGGTCTGAAGCTCTATGAGACCGGGTACCGGTTCGGTATCGACGCGCGCGCCCGCATCTACCTGACGAATAGCCTGGAACCCCCGAGCGACGATAAGAAGCAGCAGGAGTTTGAGGAATTGGCACCCGCTCTCGCCCACGAGGCCCAGGCCGTCAACGCCATAAAACGTTACCAACGATTCACCGTCGTTGTAGGGAATCCGCCGTATTCAGGGTTATCCGCAAACCTCACTGATCAGGCACGGCAATTGGTCACAAGATTCAAGTTCATCGATGGTGTCCGACTAAACGAACGGGGCGCGCTGCAACTCGAGAAAAATCTTCAGGACGATTACATCAAGTTCCTCGCGTTCGCGGAGGATCGTCTAGCCAACACCGGCACAGGAATCTGCGGGATGATCTGCAACCACGGATTCATTGATAATCCAACACTTCGCGGTGTGCGCAGATCACTGCTTGCCAGCTTCATACGCATCTGGGTTCTGGACCTTCACGGAAACGTAAATCGTGGCGAGAGGGCTCCAGATGGGTCGGATGACCAAAACGTGTTCGATATCAAGGATGCCGGCGTCGCCATTTGCGTTGGCGTGAAAGGCACCAGGGCCGTTACAGACAACCAGATTCGGAAAAGTGATCTCTGGGGTAGTAGAGAGGCTCAGAAGTATCCGTTCCTGCTCTCGCGCACTTGCGGGAGCCACCACTGGCAGGACATCACCTGCGAGCCGGATCAATTCCATTTCCGTGCGATTTCCCAGCACGGAGCCCGCGAATACACCCGGTGGCCGCGGGTGACGGAGATTTTTCCCCTGTATAGCATTGGCATGATTACGGCCCGCGACTCGTACGTCTTGGATTTCTCGCCCGGACCGATCATAGAGCGGGCAAAGGCATTTCGTGATTCCCGGCTCGACGACAGTGCCACCTGTACCGCCCTTGGCATCCCCATAAAGAAGGGCTGGAACATCAGTCGTGCGCGTGCCCGGATTGCGGGCGTGAAGGATCTCCGCCAATGCGTCCGGCGTGTGCTGTATAGGCCGTTCGACGTGCGCCACGTCTTTTACCACGAGTCTCTGATTTGGGGCATGGCATGGCCCGTCATGCAGCACATGGTCGGTGGCAAGAATCTCGCGCTAATAACGTCCAGGATGACGAAGGGTGAGAACTTTCACCACGTATTGGTGAGCAATACCCTTTCTGAAGTGATCCTGCTCTCATCCAAGACCTCCAACAACGCTTTTGTTTTCCCCCTTTATCTTCGTCCAGCGACTTCGGATCTCCAGATGGACGCGCGAACAAACTTCAGCCAGCAGTTTTTGCTTTCGCTCGCGGACGAATTAGGCCTGCAACAAAACGGGACTACGGGGCTGCCGTCCGAACTGACGCCAGAAGACGTTTTCCATTACATCTACGCGGTCCTCCACAGTCCCGGATACCGGAACCGCTACGCAGAATTCCTGAAGATAGATTTTCCGCGCCTGCCGTTGACCGGAGACCTGGAGCTCTTCCTTGCCTTGGCCGGCATGGGCGGCGAACTCGTAGCGCTGCACCTCATGGAATCGCCGAAACTGGACAAACGCCTCACCCGCTTCGTAGGGAGCCCAGGTCCCGAAGTAGAGAAGGTATCGTGGTCCCGTGGCACGGTCTGGGTTGACAAGGAGCAAACCAATGGCTTTGCCGGCGTGCCGGAGGCGGTATGGAACTTCCAAGTGGGCGGCTATCAGGTCTGCGAGAAGTGGCTCAAAGACCGGAAGGGCCGCACCCTCTCGAAGGACGACATTGAGCACTACCACCGCATCGTCATCGCCATCTCCGAAACCATCCGCTTGATGAAGGAGATCGACAAGGTAATCGATCAGCACGGGGGCTGGCCCCTTGTCGGAAGCGTAGGGGCCTGAGGCGAATCCTCATGTTTCATCTCTCACTCCGCGTCGCATGGCACGATAGCCGTTGGAACGGCTCCGTGTGCCACTCGCCCTGCGAGAACGCGTTCTGCGCGTCCCTCGACCGCATCCGTCAAGAGAAGGTTCCGGAGAAGGAGCAGGTCCTCAGCGGTTGTAGCTTTTCTACACTGGCAGCTACCGAACTTCCACCGTGCAAGGCCGAGTCCGGCGCCTTCATGAACGAGAAGGAGTGGGTCCGCCTCTTCGAGCATCCGTACAAGGACATCCCGACGGCATCTTCAACGCATGGCCACCTGAAACCGACCAGCGTCCCGGTCCCCCCCTATTCCACCTTTGCAGTTCCTTTCTGGTGGCTGTTGAAAGGCAGCCAGAAGGCGATTCAAGAGAGTCTTTCGGAGCAGCTCCCTCCAGACGAGGAGCCGCCATTTCCTACTAGCTGGGTGTTTGGGCGCGCACGCCAGGAGGCGCTGGTCGAGCTGTTTTTCGATAAACGCCTTCACGAAGGGGAGCCCCTCGTTCTGTTCTACTGCAAAGCCGGGCACCCCGTCGGTGAGCAGATCGCGCGTCTAATCGTTGGCATTGGCCGCCTCACGAAGATCGATCAACTGCGGCGGTACGAGAGCTCGAGGCGCGACTCGTACCCCATGTGGGATCGATTGATCCGGCACTCGGTCCGTCCGAATGGTCACGAAGGATTCCTCCTCCCCTACCACGATTATCTGGAACCGACCGGCGACGAGAAGGAAGACGACCGCCGGGCTGCGCTGCTGCAAGAGATCGTTGTCGCCGCCAACGAGGAGCATCAACGTGATTTCTCCTACGCTTCCGAACTGGTGAAGCCAAGTGTGGCCCTCACTACCTTAAAAAGCTGCCTCCAATCGGTTCGCCGGATTAAGGCGCACGGGATTGCAAGAGGCCCCTGGGCAAAGCGGGAGGAGTGGCTGAATGCCCAGATCAGCGCGGCCTGGCGGGATCGGGGCGCCTTCCCCGGCGTCGGGTCCGCGCTCGAAGCTCTTGGTCTGCGGCTGGGCACAGCCCTGTGCCTCGACCTTCGCGCGCAGGAAGCGTATGGTGCAAGTGACGATCCCTGGCCTGTTTTGGATGGAGTTCTTCGAGGGAAGAAGAAGCCTCCAAGCGCGGCGTACAAAGCGGATCTCGATGCCGTCCGCCCTCTCTGGGCGAACCTCACCGAGGAGCGGCGCGCGCTGCTCAAGCTACTCTCGCGTTTCGACCTGGCTCCGAAGCAGGCCAAACGCTGGTTTAACGAGCGCGACAGAAGCCGGGCAACGGCAAAACCGGTTTCAGACGCCGAGGTGGTGGCCAACCCTTACAGAATCGCGGAAGACGATCTCGGCGGCGCCGGCGAGCTGCCCGTGACCATTGGCACGATTGATCAGGGACTAATGCCTGATCCTACAATCGCTGCAAAGCACCCGGTCCCGAAGCCTTCCGGCGTGGATTCGCCCGCCGATTTCCGGCGTGTCCGGGCGGGCCTTGTGGCGGTTCTAAGACGCGCCGGCGACAATGGTGACGCGCTCCTCAGTGCTGCCGAGGCGATTGATAGGGTGAACCGGCTGCCCCTCTCGGCAGCCTGCGAAATCAGCGGAGATTGGCTTCGGGCGCACCGGGAGAATTTGACGGGAACTGTCGAGGTTCTCGACGTTCCGAAGCGGCCGGGTGGCAGTGAGCAGATTTCTGCGGTTCAACTCACGGAAATGAAGCGCCGCGAAGAACGGCTCAGCAAGATCCTCCGGCAGCGCTGCGCAAAACCGCTGGAGGGCATTCCGGAGCCATGGCAGAAGCTGCTGGTAAAGGCAATCGACGATTCCGGAGGCACGGTTGACAGCAAGAATCCGCGGCATCTTGCCGCGCTCGCGGAACAGTCGCAGGCGGTTGCGAGGCTGGTAGAGCGCAAGCTTACGGTGCTGGTGGGCAAAGCGGGCACCGGAAAAACATCTGTCATGGGAGCGCTCTTCCGGAGTGGGACTCTGGGCCGCCAGCGTATTCTCCTCCTCGCGCCCACCGGGAAAGCCCGTGTCCGCCTCGGCCGCGCCACCGGCGCCGACGCGCAGACAGTCGCGCAGTTCTTGAATCAGCGGACGCGATACGACGCCGAGAGACAGCGCGTCCTTTTCCAACCGAAGGACCCCGAGAAAGGCAAGCCTTACAGAGTCGAGAAGACGGTGGTTATCGACGAGTGCTCGATGCTGACCATCGACGATCTTCTGGCAGTGTTTGAGGCGCTGGACCAGGCTCACGTCCAGCGAATCATCCTGGTGGGAGACCCGAACCAGCTTCCCCCAATCGGTCCTGGGCGACCGTTTGCGGACCTCGTGGGTTTTCTTCGCCAATGCAGCGAAAGTAAGGACGAACAGACCAAGGCCCTCGCCGCAGCTCTCGCGGAGCTGACGGTGGAAGTACGCGCCGCGGCCGGCGGCCCATCGGACGCTCTCCGGTTAGCGGCGTTGTTCGCGTCCGGCCCATCGCTAGTTGATGCGGATCGAATCCTCGTGGACCTGGAAAACGGCAAGAAGTTGAACGACCTGGAGGTCTGCTTCTGGAAGACGCCGGAGGAACTGCACCGAGAGATCCTTGGCCAGCTCCAGAAACACCTGGCGCTGACCTCAGAGACGGATATCGCTCGCTTCAACCTGGCTCTGGGCATCGGGGAAAAGGGGTGGGTGGAGGTTGAGAGGCCAGACGGAGCCGAGAGGTTCCAGATCCTGTCCCCCGTTCGGATGCATTCCCATGGCGTCCATGAATTGAACCGGTGGGTCCAGCACCACTTCCGTGCAGCCGAACTGCAGATGGCAAGGGTCGGTAATGGCAAATGGAGAACGACCCGCCTTGGCGACGAAGAGATTGTGGCACGCGACAAGGTGATCCAGGTCTGGAACGAATACCGCAACGGATACAACTGGTTGACACGGGCTGTTGAAGAGGATGTTTACCTGGCCAATGGTGAGGTCGGGGTCGTCAACCCAGCCAAGGTGAAAGACTTTCTGAACGTCGTCTTCGCTGGGCGCCGCTCCATGACCTTTGGTTACTCGTGGCGCGATTTCGATGACGGTAGTGGCCCGCTAGAGCTCGCATACGCCCTGACCGTCCATAAGGCGCAGGGCAGCGACTTTGAGATGGTGCTTGTCGTCGTCCCGCAGCACTGCTTCAACCTGACCCGAGAGCTGCTTTACACGGCTTTGACGCGGTCTCGAAAGCAGATGGTGCTGCTGGTCGAAGGACAGACGGCTTCACGGCTCAACGACTTCCGCGACAAATCGGACACCGCGAGAAGGAACACGAATCTGTTCGCGGCCGTGGTTCGTGAGCGGATGGACCAGATCCCGTACGCCGAGCACCTGATTCACACGACGGAGAAGGGGCACTTGGTGCGCAGCAAGTCAGAACTGGTGATTGCCAACATGCTCTTCCATCTGGGCGTCCAGTACGAATACGAGCAGGCGCTGGAGCTCAAAGAAGGAGCGCCGCCCATCCATCCCGATTTCTCCTTCACAGACCCTGCTGGGGACCGGATTGTTTGGGAGCATCTCGGCATGATGAGCCGGGAGGATTACCGAAAGGGCTGGGAAAGGCGGAAGAAGGACTACGAACAAGCGGGGTTCGTCGTCGACGTGAATCTCTTCACGTCGGAGGACGACGAGCGCGGCGGCCTCGACTCAAAACCCATCAAGAAGATCGCGGAGCAGATCAGGGAACTGCTATAGAGAAGCGTTGCAGGAAAAGGAGGCACAATGCCCGGGTGGACCTCGCAGGACCCCAAAACACAACCGCCGCCCGTTTCCGAGCGGCGATCAATCTCTTTCTACACGTGGTAGATGAGTCTGGTTTGATCTTAGGCTAAACCGGGCCTTTTGTAAAGATATCAATGCCTCTTGTCTTCAAGGGAGTACCAGATCGGCCGTTCGTCGGCGCGGGCCGCGCGATACCGCTTGCACTAAACCGCTTCGCGGTCGCTGTTTCGTACCACGTCCCCCACGCTCGCGAGAATGTATCTGGAGCCTCCGTGGTATCGTAAGAGCATGAGCGCCGCCACCGTGCTCGACGGTTTCCTGGACCCCTTGGGCCGCTGCCTGGACGCCGAGTCGGCCCGCCGCGTTGTCGAATTGCGCGTCTCTCCGCCTGTGCAGCAGCGCATTGACACGCTGGCCGAACGGGCCAATGACGGCGTACTTACCAGCGACGAAGCCGCCGAATATGAGGCGTTGATCAACGCCGCGGACTTCATCTCAATCCTCAAGGTCAAGGCCCGCCAACACCTGCGCCCGACTTGCATGTGACCCGATGGATGCTGCCACGCGAGACTTCGTGCGGCGGCGGGCAACCGGCCGTTGCGAGTACTGCCTGCTCCGCCAGGAACACTGCGATCTCACCCATCACGTTGAACACATCGTCGCCAAACAGCATGGCGGGCCGGACGATGCCAGCAACCTGGCGCTGGCATGCCATCGGTGTAACCTTCGCAAGGGGCCGAACCTGACGGCAATCGACCCAGTAACACGCGAGGTGGTTCCGCTCTTTCACCCTCGGAGCAACCACTGGGCCGAGCATTTCATCCTGCAAAGCGAGCGAATCATAGGAATCACCCCCGTCGGGCGCGCCACGGTCCAACTCCTGGCGATGAACGACGCCCGCCGGCTCGAACTGAGGGCACAGATCTTGAGTTCTGGCGAACAGCCTTGACGCGTTCCGGATCCAATCCTCGCTTTGGGATTCACCGGCATCGGTCCACCTAGCCTGCTTCCGGTGACTGCTGCCGCCCTCACGCCCTTCCTACTCCCGGATTTCGGGCGCCGCGAAACCGAGCAAACCTTTTTGAGTCACAGCTATTTGTCCCCATCGAATCAGCCACTTACCCTCAAACCCAACCCATGCCGCGCTACACTGGAGGTGGTGGCGTTCTCGCCGTCTCATGCGCCGGAACCGCCGTGCAACATGCATTCCTGTTTGTTGTTGGGTTTTTCGGCTGGTCGCCTGTTAATGAGAAATTGGGTTCGTTCCGTCATTTTCCGCATCGGCTGCCAAATGGCTTCGTTCCGTAATCGCGCGCTGCCAAGGCGACGCCGAAAATACGCATGTCGCACGATTGTACTTCACTGGCGTTGGCTATGTTACCGTGGCCTCACAATGGCGGCAGGCTATTGATTATGAAGTGGTTAATCACAAATTGGGTTCGTTTCGCCATTTTCCGCTTAGGCTCCCAAATGGCTTCGTTCCGCAAATCACGCGCTGCCAAGACGACGCCGAGGCTACGCGTGATCGCACGAGTGTACTTCGCTGCCGCAGCTAAGCCACCGTCGCCTCGCAATGCCAGCAACCTGCTGATTATGAATCCGTTAATCACAAATTGGGTTCGTTCCGTCATTTTCCACATCGGCTGTCAAATGGCTTCGTTCCGTAAACACGCGCTTCCCAGGCCACACGGAGAATTCGTATGACCGTACTTCACTTGCGCCAGTTCTTAACCCCCTTGCCCACTGCCCGCCTGTGTGAAAATGGTAGCTTCGTGATCGTCATCGACGGCATCTACTACGCGGCCGCTCTGGCCGGCGCGGGCTTCCTGGTCCGCTGGCTGGCCGGCCCCTGGTTCGCCGCGCCGCTGTGGCTCCTGGCGGCCTTCTGCCTGTATTTCTTCCGCGACCCGGAGCGTGCCATTCCCGCCGGCCCCGTGGCCGTCGCCCCCGCCGACGGCAGAGTGGTCGCCGTTAGACCCGAAGGCCCCGCGGTCAACCGCGTCAGCATCTTCTTGAACATTTTCGACGTTCACGTCAACCGCGCTCCAATCGGCGGCGCGATCACCGCCGTCGAGTACCACCAGGGGCGGTTTCACGTGGCCAGCCGCGAAGCCTGTTCCACCGAAAACGAGCAGAACATCGTCACCGTCGAGGGATCGGGCTCCCGCGTGGTTTTCAAGCAGATCGCCGGCCTGATCGCGCGCCGCATCGTCTTCGACAAGAAGCCCGGCGACCGCGTTTCCACGGGCGAACGAGTGGGCCTCATCAAGTTCGGCTCGCGCGTCGACGTCCTCTTCGGCCCCGAATGGGAAATCGCGGTGCGGCCCGGCATGCGCGTCGCCGCCGGCTCGAGCGTCATCGCGCGCCGCCGGGAGGGAGGGCAGGCGCATGGGACTTAGAGACCGGCTGATTGACCCGCGCTCTCCCGAGCGCCGGCCCCGGAGGGTGGCTTACGCGCTCCCCACGCTGTTCACGGCGGGCAATATCTTCCTCGGCTATCTCTCCATCCTGCGTTCCTTCCATGGCGCCATGCTGGCGGCATCCGGCGCCGCCGGCGCGTCGGAGCATTTCACCATCGCCGCCGAAGCTATTGGCGCCGCCGTGTTCCTGGATGGCCTCGACGGCCGCATCGCCCGCATGACCAATACCACCAGCGATTTCGGCCGCGAGATGGATTCCCTCGCCGACGTCATCAGCTTCGGCATTGCGCCCGCCGTCCTGGCCTTCGCCTGGGGCGTGCAGTTTGTCGACACCTCCCTCGCGGAGAGCATCCGCAGTCATCTTTTCAGGGCCGGCTATTTCATCGCGTTTCTTTTTCTGCTGTGCGGCGCCGCCCGCCTGGCGCGCTTCAACGTTCAGAAGAACCCCGTTCCCAGGAACCCCGGCCACCCCGACCGCAAGTACTTCGTCGGCCTGCCCATCCCCGCCGCCGCCGGCATGGTGGCCGCGGTGGTTTTCGCCTTCGGCGGCCAGCCGCTTGCCTGGTGGCCCCTTTCCGTGGCCTGGCTGGCGCTGCTGGTGCTGCTGGGCTTCCTGATGGTGTGCACCTGGCGCTACTACAGCTTCAAAGGCATCAACCTCAACAAGCCTTACACTCCTCTGCTTTTCATCCTGCTGGGCGGGCTGATTTACGGCATTTGGAACTGGCCGCAGCCCGTGCTTTTGGCCATGGCCTCCGCCTACGTCGCGAGCGGCATCGCAATCCGCATCGGCGGCATCGTTCGCCGCCGTCTCAGGCGCGTCCGATGACCTTCGCGCTCATCGGCAGCGAATCTCTCCTCGGCCGCGAAATCCGCGACCTCGCCGCCACCTCCTCGCCCGCTCTTGAACTCCGCCTGATTGCCGCCCTCGGCGAGCAGCCCGGCAAACTCACGCTGGTTGGCGACGAGCCTGCCCTCGTCGGCGGTCTCGATGCCGAGAGCCTCGCCGGCGCGCGCGCGGTCTTCCTGGCTGGATCCGCGGAATCCAGCCGCCAGGCGCTCGAGCTGCTGGACCAGCAACCCGGCGCTGCCATCATCGACCTGACCGGCGCCGCCGAGGAACGCCCCAACGCCCGCCTGCGCGCGCCGCTGGTCGAAGCCGAGCCCGAAGAACCCGGCGTTTCCGCCGTGCACGTCGTCGCGCATCCCGCCGCCATCGCTCTCGCGCTGTTTCTCCGCCGGCTTCAGGCGCACGACCCCATCCGCCGCTCCGTCATCCAGGTGTTCGCTCCCGCCAGCGAGCACGGCATGCCCGGCGTGGAAGAACTCCAGCAGCAAACCATCAGCCTGCTCTCGTTCAAGACCCTCCCGCGGGCCATCTTCGACACGCAGCTCGGCTTCAACCTGCTCGCCCAGTATGGCGAAGAGGCCCCCACCGCGCTCGAGGATTCCGAGTTGCGCATCGAACACCACCTGGCCACGCTGCTCGGCCTGCCCGGCGAGGGCGAGGGCGCGCCCATGCCGTCGCTCCGCCTGGTGCAGGCGCCGGTGTTCCACGGCTACAGCTTCTCCGCATGGGTGGAATTCTACGCCCACCCCGGCGTCGAAGCGCTGGAGAGCGGCCTCGTGACCGGTTCCATCGAAGTGCGGGGAGGTGAATTCGAGCCGCCCACCAACGTCGGCCATGCGGGCCAGGGTGGCATCGCCGTGGGCGCCATCGCGCCCGACCGCAACAATCCCCAAGCCTGCTGGTTCTGGCTGGTGGCGGACAACCTCCGTTTGGCCGCCGAAAACGCCGTCGCTGTAGCGCGGCAACTCACATGACCAAACTCGTTCCGCTGGCCATCGCGTTCACCGGAGCACTTTTTGCGCCCGGCTGCGGCTATCACGTCGCCGGCCACGGCGATCTGATGCCGAAGAACATCAAGACCATCGCCATCCCGGCGTTCGGCAATATCACCGTGCGCTACCAGCTCGCCCGCCTGCTGCCCGCGGACATCACCCGCGAGTTCCTCTCCCGCACGCGCTACGCCATCGTGGCGGACCCCAACCAGGCCGACGCGGTGCTGGAGGGCGCGGTGACCAACTTCGCCTTCTTCCCCACGGTGAACGATCCTGTTTCCGGCCGCGCCACGGCCGCGCAAGTCGTGGTCACCCTGCGTCTGACCCTGACCGACCGCGCCACCAAGAAGGTTCTCTTCTCGCGCTTGGGCGTCGAATTCCGCGAGCGCTACGAGATCTCCGTCGACCCCGCGGCCTATTTCGACGAAAGCGGAACCGCCATGCAGCGTCTCAGCCGCGACGTTGCCCGCAGCGCCGTCACCGCCATTCTGGAGGGGTTCTAGACGTGATTCCCGGGCAGTTTCTTTCCAGGGTGAAAAAGGGACCTGCGCCGCCCGCCGTCCTCCTGCTCGGCCCCGAAGCCTACCAGCGCCTCCGCTTGAAGGAAGCGCTCCTCGCAACTGTGCCCGAAGGCGCCGTCACGGAGCACGACCTTGCGCGGATGGCCCTCGCCGAAGTCCTCGACGACGCCCGCGGGCTCTCTCTGTTTGCCGCCGAGCGTCTCATCTGGGTAGTCAACGCCGAAGCCGCCCTGCCGCGCGGCCGGTTCGAGGAAGATTCCGAAGGCGAGCCTGCTTCCGGCGATGCCACCCCGCTCGTCGAGTATATGAAGGACCCCACGCCCGGTGTCCTGCTGGTCTTCGAAGCCATCCGCTACGATTTCGAAGGCGACGACAAACGCAAGCAGGAGCGCGTCCGCAAGTTCTACAGCGCCATCCCCGACCTCGTCGAGCTCCGCCGGTTTCCCAGCCATGAGGCCCGCGCCGAAGCCGAAGCGCTGGCGCGGCGCGCCGGTTTCCGCGTCGATCCCGCGGCGCTCGATCTGCTGGTGGAGGCCCTCGGCGCCGACGTCGCCCGCATCGCCGTCGAGATTGAAAAACTGGCGCTCTACGCCGGAAGCCGCGTGGTGGGAGTCGACGACATCGCCGCCCTGGTGCCGGATGCGCGGGTCACCACCATCTTCGCCCTGGTGAACGCGCTGGGCCGCCGCGACCGCGCCCGCGCCCTCGAGTTCCTCGACACCTTGACGCGCGAAGGCGAGTACCTCCCGCTCGCGCTGGCGTTCCTCTCCACGCAATTCCGCATGGCGCTGGTGGCTCGCGAGGCCGGCCTGAAGAGTTCGCAGCAGGTTCTGGGACACTTCTCGCGCCTGGGTGTGCCGATGTGGGGATCGCGCGCCGAGCAGGTCTGCCAGACGGCCACCAAATTCAGCCAACCGCATCTGGAGCGCGCCATGACCCTGATCTACAACGCCGACAAAGGCCTCCGCGACGCCCGGCCGGACGACCGGATCGTCATGGAGAAGTTTATTTTGCAGCTAGTGGGGTAAGAGCGCCTTCACTCTTTGTTGCAGCTTCGACTTATACCGCGCCGCGGTATTCTTCTTGATGATCCCGCTTTTCGCCGAACGGTCGATAACCGAAAAGGTCTTCGGAAGCAGTTCCGCCGCGGCCTTGGCATCTTTGGCGAGGATCGCGCGCCGTATCGCGCGGATCTGGTGACGGAGGCGGGTCTTGTTCTTCCGGTTGTATTCCGTGCGCCGTTCGGTTTGGCGCACCCGCTTGAGCGCGGAATAAGTGTTGGCCATCTTTGCTAAATCGAGTCCTTACAAAGTGTTCGAGCTTTTAGAATAGCGCACCCGGAAGTCTCTGGCAACCGGCGTAGGTCCCACCGGCGTAGGTCCCACCGGCGTAGGTCCCACCGGCGTAGGTCCCACCGGCGTAGGTCCCGCCGGTCCCGCCTCCGACGGTGGTGCGCGAAAACAGAGACGCACATTGAGCGAGAAACGGCAACCTATTCGTGAACCGCCACGGCCCGCCGTATTATTAGGACATGCCACTTGCTAGATGGGCCAAGCTTGGGTCGCGCCGAATCTCAGCGGTGGAGGCGGCGGAGACGGGCGAAAAAGATTGTCGCTGCGAAGAATGCGGTGAGCGGGCCGTCGCGCACCGAACGAGCAGTGATCGCCGTCAAGCGGCCCACTTCGAACACGTCAGCAGGAACCGAAGGTGCTCGCGCAGTGACCACCGCTGAAGCCTGAGGTGGGAAAGGTCCTGCCCGTGAAGCGGCCCCTCCCTGCTTCCTTGTCTCACGGCGTTTCTCGGGCACCACCAGGCTGCACAGGCGGGCCATAGTGTCATGGCGCCAGCTTCAACTTCGCCATCGCCGCCACCTCCCTCAGCCGGGTGTCGGTTGACACCATGACCCTCGCCCGGGCGGTCACCGCCGAAGCCACATGAATCGCATCCAGGCTCCGGAGCATCACTGGCCGCGGCCGTCGAAAAGCCAGCCCGATGATCTCTTCCGCGGCCGTGATTACCTGTTCGCCGCAAGGGACCCGCACGATCCGGCCATCTCTGCAATCGCCGAGAAACCTCCGATACGTGGCGAGGGCGCCGCCGGTCTTCAGATCACCAGCGGATTCTCTCCGGCAGAGCGCGCAGAGCATCTCGGCCACACCAATTGTGGAGCACATGATCGGCTGGTCTGATGAGACGACGAAGTCCAGGAAATAGCCGGAATCGTCCTCCGGGATGTAGAGCTTGAACAGCGCGGAAGTGTCCCAATAGTCCACAGCTCAGACCCGGTCCTCGCGCTGCTCCTCCAGAATTCGCTCGATGGTGAGTCTCGGCTTTTTTCGGACGGCGATGGACTCTTGGTGCGTGCGCAACCCGCGCACCCACGCGCGGCCATCGAAGCCAGCGGGGGAGGCCTCCACGCTGGTGAGGCGCGCTCTCACCCTGCCGCGCACGGTGATCAGGACATCTTCCCCGCGACTGGCCCTCTCCACGAGTTCCGACAGCTTGGCCTTACTCTCGCGTAACGTCTTAACCATGTAACCATTGTAGTCTCATGCGAGCTGTCACGGGTCCCCGGCCCCCAGCCCCTGGCCCCCGGCCCCCGTCCACGCCTTCTCCACCACTTCCTTGGCCACCGCCGCGGTATTGGCGTGAATCGTGATGGTGTCTTCCACGCTCTCCGCGTACCCGCCCGCCAGCACGATGGCTACCGGAATCCCGCGAGCGAGCGCCGTCCAGATCACCAGCCGGTCCCGCTCCTTCAGCCCCTCAAATGTGAGCGACAACCCGCCCAACTGGTCCGCATAGAATGGATCCGCGCCCGCCACGTACATCACCAACTCCGGCTGGAACATCGCCAGCGCCGCGCGGTAGCCGTCCCCCAGCCGGTGAAGATACTCCGCATCGCCAACCCCGTCCGGCAAATGAATGTCCAGGCTCGAGGGAGGCTTCTCGCTGGGATAATTCTTGAACTGGTGAATCGAGAGCGTGAACACCGAATGGTCGCCGGCGAAAATCGCCGCGGTGCCGTTGCCGTGGTGGACATCGCAATCCACCACCATGGCGCGCCGGATGGCGCCGTCGCGCTGCAACCGCCGGATAGCCACCGCCATATCGTTGATGGCGCAGAACCCCTCGCCGTGGTCCGGAAACGCATGATGGAATCCGCCGCCTATGTTGAACCCCACGCCCCATTCGAGAGCCAGGCGCGCCGCCAGCATGGTGCCGCCCGCCGCCAGCCAGAAGGCCTCCACCATCTGCCGGGAATAAGGGATTTCCAGGCGCAGAATATCCTGGTAGGTGAGTGTGCCGCTTCTCAGTTTCGCAACCCACTCTGGATCGTGCACCAGCAGGATATCCTCGTCCGCCGCCGGCTCCGGCGCCGCGAAATCCTCGGCAGTGGCGAACCGTGTGCGAATCAGCCGGTCGTACAGCCACGCGTATTTTTTCGAGGGAAAGACGTGGTTTCCGAGATGTAAGTCGTACTGTTCGTGAAACACCAGCCGGAACGGCAGCATGGCATTACGCCGTCTCCGACTGCAACGCCGTCACCACCGCCACGTTGAAAATGTCTTCCGCCGAGCAGCCTCGTGAAAGGTCGTTGGCGGGCTTCGCCAGTCCCTGGAGGAACGGCCCGATGGCCGCGGCGCCGCCCAGCCGCTCCAGCAGCTTGTACCCGATGTTGGCCGCGGCCAGGTTCGGAAATATGAGCGTGTTGGCGCGTCCCGCCGCCTTCGATCCCGGCGCTTTCGATTGGCCCACCAGCTCCGACACGGCGGCGTCGGCCTGCAGTTCGCCGTCCACCTTCAGATCCGGCTCGCGCGCCCGCAACATTTCCAGCGCTTCCACCACCGTGTCCACCTGCGGGTGCTTGGCGCTGCCTTTGGTCGAGAAGCTGAGCAGGGCCACCACCGGCTCGGTATGGAGCAGGACGCGCGTGCTCTCGGCCGTGGCGATGGCGATGTCCGCAAGCTCGATCGACGTGGGATCGATCACCACCGCGCAATCCGCGAACGCCATCAGCCCGTTGTGTCCCTGCGAGCGGTCCTGGAGCGCCATGATGAAGACGCCCGATACCAGCCTCGCGCGCGGATGCGGCCCGACGCAGTGGAGCGCCGCGCGCACCGTTTCCGCGGTGCTGTTGGCCGCGCCGCCCACGCTGCCATCGGCGTCGCCCGCCGCCACCATCAGGGCGGCGAAGTAGAGCGGTTTCCCGGCGATTTCGGCCGCCTCGACTTGGGTGACGCCTTTGGCCCGCCGGCGCTCGTAGTACAGCGCGGCGTACTTCGCGAGCAGCGGGGAATCCGGCGGGTCGGCGAAGGCCACGCCCTCCGGCGCGTTCGCGGGCTGGGGGCCGATCAGCACCGGCCGCACCACGCCCTCGCGCGCCAGCCGCGCCGCGGCTTGGAGCACGCGCGCGTCGCCTCCCTCCGGAAATACGATGGTCTTTTTCAGTTTGCGGGCCCGCTCGACGGTCCCCGCCATGAAGAGTCTTGCCGATTCCGGAATTGCCGCCATGTGCCGAGAATTCGAGTCTAGCAGGTAGCGGACTTGCGGGGGCCGGGTGTAGTGCGTCAAATCTGTCTGCCTGATCTGGCGGTGGTCCTCGGAAAAGCTGGCCGCCAATGGATCACTCTGCGGAACTCCCATGAGCTTCTTGCTGCTGGCGTCGGATGAAATCCCCTAAAAGGGGAACGGCAAACGAGTATCGACCATGGCGGTTCTTGTAGATCAATCCGGCGTCAGAAAGTGAAGCTAGCATCTGATTCACGTGGCTACTGCTGAATGATCTTTCCAAAGCGCGGTTCATCGCAGCCTCGACTACTCCCTGTACGGTGAACTCCGAGTCGCAATCCGGGAGGCTTGCGATTATACGCAGCAAATCCCGCTGCCGGTCTGTAGACTTAGCCCAACGCCCAGCGAAAAAGTCCGAGTCCAGCTTCCTCATAATCTCCTTTACCGGGACGATTGGCAGTCTTTCCTGATCGGTATCCGTAGCCTGCACCCAAACGTCAAACACCTCACGGCATACGTATTGCACGAAGTACGGGTAGCCCTTCGTGATTGTCCAGATGGTCTTAATGGATCTCTCTGAAAACTCCGGACAGCTTTCCTTTTGGGTCGGTTTTCGGATCGCTTCTGTAGTCTCCTTTTCGGTCAGAGGACTCAGAAAAACGACGTGAAACATGCGTTCGGCAAAGGTACGTGCTTCCACGAGCTTCGGAAACAGCGTAGGCAGTCCGGTGAGGGCCAGCATGTATCTAAACCCCTTTCGCTGAAGAGACTGAAAAACGTCTAACAGGAGCGACAACGGGAATTGATCTTTCGTTGCATGATCGGCGAGATTCTGCGCCTCATCATAGGCGAAGATGATACCTTTTCTGCCGAGCCCGTCCACATGGGACCACACGCTTTCAAGAACATGCTTGAGTTTATCGGATACGAGACCCGGGGTAGCGTTATAGAGAGTCTTGAGAGACGCGTAATCCATGGTGATCGGTTTTGCCTTTGCTTCCGTAAACCCAGCCTTTTTCGGAGTAGCCATAGCAATGACGATTGAGCTTGTCACCACAGAAAGGTCGGTGAGAAGCCGCAGCGCCATATTCTCTTCGCTGATGCTGGTAGATTCCGACAGATCAGTGCCAGCCCAGAACCACCCATCCTGAATTGCCATCGGCTTGAACGTCTCCAGAAGAACGGTCTTGCCAAGCCCACGCAGCCCAGTGAGAACCAGATTGTCCAGGATTGTGTCCTGTTCAAGCAGTTGTTGAAATTCCTTCGTTTCATGCTCCCGCCCGGCCAAATAAGGAGGCATGTGACCGGCTCCAGGACGAAATGGGTTTTTGAACTTCTTTCGAACGCTCATTCTACAGGTGCCTCATAAATTTAGTCTATGCTATAAATTTATAATATTGAATGCCCTTTGTCAAGGAAAGACCGGCACTGAAGTTATTATGCTGGCTAAATTTAGTTTTACTGCTAATGAGATGTTGATGATCATGGGGCCCTGGAACAAAAAGCCCCGACCAGCGCGGACGCGCTCACACATTCATCCACAAAGACCTAGCACGCTACCTCTGGGTTCCGAGAGTTGAAATCAGTCGCCCAGGAACTTTCCGAAGGGCCGCAGGCCTTTGACGTTGTCGCAGACCGCCTTGAGCGCCGCCGTCAGCGGAATGGCCAGCAGCAAGCCGGGCGCATCCCACAGAAAGCCGAAGAGCATGAGGGAAAACGTGACCACCAGCGGGTTCAGATGCACGCGCGCGCCCACAATCTTGGGATACAACAGGTTCAGCGCGATCAGGTGCAACATCGCCACCACCACCACCACCGCGACGTACATGGGCACGGTGTTGATGCCCAGCGCCGCGAACAACGGCGGAATCACGGCCAGCGGCAGACCCACGTACGGCACCAGGCTCATGAAACCGCTCAACGGCCCCACCAGCAGGGGGTACGGCAGGCGCATCGCCCAGAAAACAACCGAGCTCAGACTGGCCAGCAGCAGTCCCAGCAAAAAGTTCCCCACCACGAACGCGCGCACGATATCCGCGATCCCCTGCATGCTGCGCGCGGCAATCAGCCGGTCTTCGCCGTGGAACAATTGCAGGAAGCTGCGGTTGATGTGGTCGCGCCAGCTCAGCATGAAGTACACCAGGAACGGAATGAAGGAAGACATCAGCAGGATCTGGTAGAACGAGCTCAGGTGCGCTTGGATGTAGTCGCCAATGGCCGTGCGCTCCTCGTGAATCCGCACCTCCTGGATGGCGCCGGGTCCGGTGGGCAGAGCGGGCGCGGCCCCTTTCTTCGCGCCCTTTCCCTTCGGCTGCTGCGCGCGCAGCCGCTCCTCCTCCTCCTGCTGGCGTTGCCGGGCGGGAACCAGCATGCGGTAGGTCTGCTCTTCCAGGTTGGAAATCTTCTGTTGAACGCCGTCGACGATATCGCCGATGCGCTGGCCATACCTGGGCAGGTCTCCGTACAGGCCGGAGAGCTGCGAGTAGACGCCCAGCCCGCACACGTAAAGAAACAGCAGCGCCACGCTGCATACCACGAAGCTGGCCAGGCTCCGGGGAAGATGGATCCGCGTCAACAGCCCGACGAACGGCTCCAAAATAAACGCGATGGTCACGGCGATGATGGAGGTGATGAAGAACATGCGCCCAAAGTACAAAATCGCAATAATCACGCCCATCGCGACAATCGGCTGAGCCAGGCGCCGCGCTTCCTGTGCGGCCTCGGTTGTGCTGTTGAGAGATTTGGTGATCAGCGCCACGGCGCAAGACGGCCTTGTCTCGAATGTAGCACGCCGCCGTCTATAATGAAATTGATTTGACGCCCGTGCAATCCCGCATCCTGGCCCTGGACCTGGGCAAGAGACGCATCGGACTGGCTATCAGCGATCCCCTGGGCATCACCGCCCAGGGGCTGCCCAACCTGGTGCGCGCCAACAAGCGCACGGACTTCGCGGCCCTCGAGCAGCTCGTCCGCGAGCGGCAGGTCGGTCTGATCCTCATGGGCAACCCCATCAACATGCGGGGCGACGAGGGCCGGCAATCCGCCTGGGTGCGCGAGTTCGCCCAAGCGCTCGAAAAGCGCACCGGTCTGCCCGTGAAGCTCTGGGACGAGCGTCTCACCAGCGTCGAGGCCAACCGCGTGCTTCGCTCGAGCGGCATCAGCATCCAAAAACGCGCGGCCGCCGTGGACCGCCTGTCCGCCGTCATCCTCCTGCAAAGCTACCTGGATTCGCTATGAGGCTCGCTATGAGGCTCGCGTGGCCAGTCGTTCTTCTCCTGCTGCTCGCGGGCTATCCGACCTTCCGTCTGTCCAGCCCCTACCAGGGATTCCAGGGCGAGACCTTCGTCGATATTCCGCGCGGCGCTTCCACCTTAACCATGGCCGGCATGCTGGCCGGAGCCGGCGTGGTGCGCGGCCGCTGGGACTTCCTGCTGGCGCGCCTGGTGAAGCGCGGCCGCGTGTTGCAGGCGGGTGAGTACCGCTTCGACCACCCGGCCTCGCCGGTGGAAGTGCTCGGCCGCATCGCGCGCGGCGACATTTTCTATTACGAGCTGGCGGTGCCAGAAGGCAGGAACATGTTCGAGATCGCCGCCGCCGTCGAGGATCTCGGCCTTTTCAAAGCCAGCCGGTTCCTGGCTGCGGCGCGCAACCCCGCGCTAATCCGCGATCTGGACCCTCTTGCTCCCAGCCTCGAAGGCTACCTCTTTCCCGACACCTACAAGCTCAGCCGCCACACCACGCCGGAGGGCCTGTGCCGTCTCATGACCGCGAAGTTCCGCGAGGAGTGGGCCAGCCTCGACCGCAACACCGGCATACACAGCGCCGTGACGCTGGCCTCGCTGGTGGAGAAGGAAAGCAAACTGGGCGCGGAGCGCCCTAAAATCGCCGCCGTCTTCGAGAACCGCCTGCACCTCGGGATGAAGCTCGATTGCGACTCCACCACCATCTACGCCGCGCTCCTGGATGGCCGCTATCGCGGAGTCATCCACCGGTCCGACCTGAATAGCAACAACCCCTACAACACCTATCGCCATGCCGGCCTGCCGCCGGGGCCCATCGCCAACCCCAGCCTCGCCTCCCTCCGCGCGGTGGACGCCCCCGACCATATCGACGCTCTCTATTTCGTGCTGCGGCCCGGCGGCTCGGGCGCGCACGAGTTCTCCAGCAACATCGCGGCGCACGAAGCCGCGGCTGACAGGTTCCGCCGTGCCCATAAGAGCAAGAGGTAAATCCGTCAAGCGGCAGTTGAGCGAGTATCTGGCCGCGGAGCAACCGCCCGCCATCACCGGAGCCCTGTGGAACGATCTGCTCCAGCGGTTCGCGCCGGTATCCGAGAGCTACCTGCGCGAGTTGCTGCGCGCGACGGGCCTTCCCTTCGAGCAGCCTTACGCCGGCATTCGCCAGCACACCTTCGAAGAGCTCGAGCAATCGCTCCGCGAGATGCTCCAGGTTTACGCGGAAGCCATGGCGGCCGGCAACCGCCAGCGCGCCCGCTATTGCCGCCGCCAGGTGATCGGCGCCAAGGACCGCGCCCGCTTCCAGGCGCGCAGCCCGCGCGCCGCGCCGGAAACGAAGGCGCGGAAGGAAGAGATGGCGCAGTGGATGCTGGTCTGGCTGGAGAACCCCGAAGTCTTCCCCGCGTGGGTGGAAGCGCGACTTCGGGTTGCGGCGCCCCCTACGCCTTCTTATTGTTGAACTGATATCGCGGGATGGCCTTCACCACAGGGTAGCCGGACTGCCTGTTGAAATTTTCAACAGTTACGAGAAATATTTTTCCACTTCTTGACGTGGAATTCAACAAGTCTTAAGATAAAAGGATCTCTGATTCCCGCGAGCTGTGGAATCTGGCAACAGGGAGTCGTTGAGAGGGAGGTCGAACACATGCTCTCGCCAGATCGCCACCATGCACCGCCATCCTTCCCACTCTCGCTAGAGAAGTCCGAGCCCTCGCTGATATCCGAAGTCCGCAAATACGGTGTTTTCAACGCACGGGGTTGCTTCAATTGCGGTAGTTGCACAATTGATTGCGAGCTCGCGGCCGGTTCAGCTTCGTTTCCTCGTAAAGCCATGCAATCCGTGGTGTTGGGATTGAAGGACTCCGTGCGCCAGAGCCTCGATCCATGGCTCTGTCACGACTGCGGAGATTGCTCCGACACCTGTCCGAGAGAGGCAAAACCCCGAGAGTCGATGGCGACGCTCCGGCGTTACCTGATGGCGCAGTACGACTGGACTGGCGTGTCTCGAAGAATCTGTCGTTCACCGGCGTGGGAAATAGCAGCGCTCTCATCCGTAGCAGTCTTGATGCTGGCCCTCATCATTCTCTATCACCTGTATATCGAGCGCCTGGACATTTCCGTTTTTCGCTCCACATCCATGGGGTTGGAGCACATGTTCAACAGGATCACATATTTTACTGTGGCCGTTTTCTTAATACCAGCATTTTTCATTGTTTCCCACGCGGCACGCATGTTCTCACTCACGATGCGTCGCGGCCCCAGCGCTGCCATCCCTCTGAAATTCTATCTGGCCGAAGCCAAGACCATCTTTCTGCAGATGGTCACACACAAGCAGATCCTGAAGTGTCCCGCAACCATCCAGAAGCGGCGATGGGTCATGCACTGGCTTCTCGCGTTTGGGTGTTGCCTCATGTTCGTAATCAAGTTTTTTTTCCTGAGATGGTTCCAGACCGACAAAATATACCCTGTTTATAACCCGCAAAGATGGCTCGGCTACATGGCGGCTGCTTTTCTGGTCTTAGGTTCGCTCGACATTCTGATCGAGCGGGCCAGGAAACGCAAAGCGATCTACGGGCAGTCCGGGTTGAGTGGTCTGATACTGCCGGTGGTCTTGCTTCTGACAGCGTTGAGCGGAATGGCGGTCCATATTCTCAGGTATGTGGGACTGGGGTTAGGCGCTCATTATGCCTACGCCGTTCACCTCATGATCGTGGTTCCGATGCTGCTCGTAGAGGTGCCGTTCGGAAGTTCGTCGCACATGATCTATCGTCCCCTGGCGCTCTACTTTGCCGCGGTGAAGGAAAGGGCCTTAGAGGCTGAAATGACCCTGGAGGAAAAGATAGCATGAACGCCCAGGATCAGAGCTCCGCTGTTGGCGCCGCGATGGTGGTGGGCGGTGGCATCGGGGGAATGCAGGCCGCGCTCGATCTGGCGAACGCAGGCATCAAGGTTTATCTCCTGGAGACCAAATCCGCCATCGGCGGTGCGATGGCTCAGCTCGATAAGACGTTCCCGACCAACGACTGCGCCATGTGCACCATGGCGCCGCGACTGGTGGAGATCGGCAGGCATCGCGATATCGAGATCCTCACGCTGAGCGATGTGGAACGGGTAGAGGGGCAGGCCGGGAACTTCGCGATTACGGTCCGGCGGCGTCCGCGGTTCGTGGATGAGAGCCGGTGCACCGGCTGCGGGTTGTGCACCAATTCCTGCCCGGTGACGCTGCCCTCCGAGTTCGATTTCGGTCTGGGCCAGCGTAAGGCCATTTACCGGCCCTTCCCGCAAGCGGTTCCCAATGTCTTTGCGATTTCCAGGCGCGGCGCCTCTCCCTGCCAGGCAATGTGCCCCATCCACCAGAGCGCGCAGGGATACGTCGCGCTGGTTGCGCAAGGCCGTTTCGATGAGGCGCTCGAGGTCATCCTCCGGGACAATCCCATCCCGTCCATCTGCGGCCGGATCTGTACGCATCCTTGCGGCACCGCCTGCACGCGCGGGACCATGGACGACCGGATCAACATGCCGGCGCTGAAGCGTTTCGTGACCGACCGGCATCCCGATTACCAGCTCCCCAAGCCGAGAGTTCCGGAGCGGCCGGAGCAGATTGCGGTTGTCGGCTCCGGGCCCGCGGGCCTGGTTTGTGCCTACCACCTTCGCCAGAAGGGCTATCAACCAGTGGTGTTCGAGGCGTTACCGGTGGCCGGCGGGATGCTGGCGGTGGGTATTCCCTCGTTCCGGCTGCCCCGGCCGGTGCTGCATGCCGAGCTGGAACGGCTGTCCGCCCTCGGCATCCAGATCCGCGTGGATACGCCTGTCGGCCGGGCCATTCGCTTCGACGATCTGCGCCGGCAATACGCCGCGGTGTTCATCGCCATCGGCGCCCACCTCGAGCGCCGGCTGGCGGTGCCGGGCGAAGACCTGCCGGGCGTAATCGGCGGCCTGGAGTTTCTGCGGCGCGTGAACCTGGAAGGGCCGGGAGTGGTGGGCCGCCGTGTGCTGGTGATTGGCGGCGGCAACTCCGCCCTCGACGCGGCGCGCACGGCACTCCGCTGCGGAGCCGCGCAAGTCACCCTGGTTTACCGGCGCACGCGGGCCGAAATGCCGGCCAATCCGCGCGAGATCGAAGATGCGGAGCACGAGGGCGTGAAGCTGGTAGTCCTCACCGCGCCGAACTCATTCCGGGCAGCGGCGAACGGGCGCCTGGCGGCTCTGCAGTGCCTTCGCATGCGACTCGGCGCGCCGGACGCGAGCGGACGGCCAGCCCCGCAGCCGATCCCCGGCTCGGAGTTTGTTCTCCCCTGCGATACGGTCATCGTTTCCATCGGGCAAACGCCGGACGTGGCGACGCTGGGGGAACGGCTAGGGCTCGATGCGACAAAATCGGGTACGCTATCCGCGGACCCCGTCACCCTGGAGACCGCCGTGCCGGGCGTGTTCGTCGGCGGCGATTGCGTGACCGGTCCGGACGTGGTGGTGACTGCCATGCTGGCCGGCAAGAAGGCGGCGATTTCGATCGACCGCTGGCTCAACGGCCAGAACCTGCGGGCGGGACGCGAGCTCGAAGGCCCATATCAGACCCAGTACGTGATCGATACGGCCGGTTGGCAGACGCAGCGCCAGGTTCCAGTGCCGGCGCGCCAGCCCTCCTGGCGGGCCAGGTCTTTTGACGAGGTCGACATCGGTTACACCGAGGCACAGGCCGTGGCGGAAGCGCGCCGCTGCCTCAGTTGCGGCCTCTGCTCCGACTGCCACATGTGCGCCGAAGCTTGCGAAGCCCGCGCGATCGATTTTGGCATGCAGGAAGAGCATCGGGAGGTGAAGGTCGGGGCGGTGGTGCTTGCGCCGGGGTTTGAGCCCTTCCAGGCGGCATCGCTACCGCGCTACGGCTACGGCCGCTTCCCGAACGTCATCACGGCGCTGGAGTTCGAGCGAATCCTGTCCGCATCCGGACCTTATTCCGGCCACGTCCAACGCCCCGGCGACCATCGGGAGCCGAAGCGGATTGCCTTTATCCAGTGCGTCGGTTCGCGGGATTGCGAGCGCGACTACTGCTCCAGCGTCTGCTGCATGTACGCCACCAAGGAAGCCTTGATGGCCAAGGAACATGTCGGCGAGGGCGTGGAGTGCGACATCTTCTACATGGACTTGCGCGCATTCGGCAAGGGCTTTGAGGGGTATTACGAGCGGGCGAAAGGCCGGGGAGTCAATTATATAAGATCCAGGCCGGCGTCCATAGAAGAGGTACCCGAGACCGGAAATCTGATCATCCATTACCTCGGCGACGGGGACTGCAAGAAGGCCCGCGAATACGACCTTGTGGTCCTCTCGATTGGAATGCAGGCGCCCCGCGACTCCAAGCGCCTGGCTGGCCTATTCGGCATTGAGCTGAACAAATTCGACTTCTGCCAAACCTCGGTTTTCGCGCCGGCGCAGGTGCGGGAGGGGGTGTATGTGGGCGGGCCTTTCACCGAGCCCAAGGACATCCCGGAAACCGTGATGCAGGCGTCCGCGGCCGCGGCCAAAGTGCTGGCGCTGCTGAGAGACGCGAGAGGCTCGTTGATCGCAGTCAAGGAATATCCCCCCGAAATCGACGTCGACGGGCAGCCGCCTCGAATCGGAGTTTTTGTCTGCCACTGTGGAAGCAACATCGCCGGTGTGGTGGATGTGCCCAGCGTGGTGGAATATGCCAGGACCCTGGAGAACGTTGTGTATGCGGAGAACAATCTATACACATGTTCGAACGACAGCCAGGAGCGGATTAAACAACAGATACGCGACCATGGCCTGAATCGGGTGATCGTGGCGTCCTGCTCGCCGCGAACGCATGAGCCGCTATTCCGGAACACCTGTCGTGAGGGCGCGCTCAACCCTTATCTGTTCGAGATGGCCAACATCCGCGACCAGTGCTCCTGGGTGCACATGGGAGAGCATGAGAAGGCCACGCAGAAGGCCAAGGACCTGGTCCGCATGGCGGCCGCCAAGGCCCGATTGCTCGAGCCTCTGCGGAAAGGTAAGCTGCCGATCAAGAAAGCGGCCCTGGTAATCGGCGGCGGGCTGGCCGGCATGGTAGCCGCCACGGAGCTCGCCTCGCAGGGCGTCCCCGTGTACCTCGTGGAAAGGGAAAAAGAGTTAGGTGGAAATCTGCGGCGCGTCCGCTATCTGCTCAGCGGCGAGAAGCCTCAGGAGGAGTTGAAGAACCTGATCGGGAAAGTGAGCGGCGACGAGAGTATTCACTTATTTACCAACTCCAAGATCACGGCTATCGACGGGTCCATCGGCAATTTCAAAACAACCATTTCAAACGGCCACGGCGTCGAGACCGTCGAGCATGGAGTGGTGATCGTCGCGACGGGCGCCGGCCAATACCAGCCCAAGGAATACGGGTACGGAGATGGCTGCCCGGAGGTCATCACCCAATTGGATCTGGAATCCAGGTTGAGCGACCCGGGCCAGGGTGGGATCTGGGGTACCGTCGTCATGATCCAGTGTGTGGGTTCCCGCGACAAGGAAAGGCCTTACTGCTCGCGCGTGTGCTGCAGTGAGGCGGTCAAGAATGCCCTGAAGATCAAGCAGCAGAATCCCAACGCGAATGTCTATGTCCTGTACAGGGACATACGCACCTACGGTTTCCGGGAGGCATATTACTCCAAAGCGCGGGAACAAGGGGTCGTTTTCCTTCGATATGAGGAAGACCGAAAGCCGGCAGTGGCAAGAAACGGCCGGCGCCTGGACGTAACCGTCTACGCGCCGCTTCTGGAACGGGAAATCCGGATTGAGGCCGATCTGGTGGTGCTCTCGGCCGGCATTGTGCCGGACCGAGGAAACCAGGAGACCGCGCAACTCCTGAAGATCCCGCGGAACCAGGACGGCTTCTTCCTGGAAGCCCATATGAAGCTCAGACCCGTGGACTTCGCCACCGACGGCGTTTTCGTTTGCGGCCTGGCGCATGCAGCGAAGTCGATCGAGGAGAGCATCATCCAGGCCCAGGCCGCGGCGGCCAGGGCAAGCGCGATTCTGAGCAAGGACTACGTGGAACTGGAGGGCACCATATCGTTCGTCGTGGACGAGAACTGCGACGGGTGCGCCTACTGCGTCGATCCCTGCCCCTACAAGGCACTGACCCTGATCGAGTACATCAGAGCCGGATCCATCAAAAAGACCGTAGAGGTGAACGAGAGCCTGTGCAAGGGTTGTGGCACGTGCCAGGCAACCTGCCCCAAGCAGGGCATCGTCGTGAAGGGATTCAAGCTGGAGCAACTGGCGGCGCAAGTGTCTGCCGCACTGGAGGTGGCGTGACCATGGGTTTGGCGGTGGAGCGGGGGTTTGAGCCGGTCATTCTGGCGCTGGCTTGCAACTGGTGTTCCTACTCGGGCGCCGACCTGGCCGGCATATCGCGCTGCCAGTACCCGACGAACGTGCGGATCATCAGGGTGATGTGTTCGGGGATGGTGCATCCGAACCTGGTGATCGATGCTCTGACGAAAGGCGCGGACGGGGTCGTCATGTGCGGGTGCCACCCGGGAGATTGCCACTATCAGGACGGAAATCTCAAAGCCGAAAGGCGGGCAGAGGCAATTACGCTCATGCTCCAGGATTTCGGGATCGAGGAGGAGAGATTCAAATTGGCGTGGGTGTCGGCGTCCGAGGGGCCGCAGTTCGCCAAACTGATGACGGAGTTCACCGAGCAAGTCAGGCGGCTGGGCCCTAGCCCGTACAAAGCTTAGCGGGGGTACCGAGGAGACCCGATGAAGAGTTGTCGGATCGTGAACGGCAGGAAATTCATGTGGGATGGGCAGGCATACGACTCAAAGCAGGCCGCCGAAGAGGTGGTTTCCCGTTACCAGGGCGATGGCTTTGAAACCGAGATTGTGGAGGACGAAGGGAAGTACCTCGCGTACACGAGAAGAGAGATAAAGACGGTGGCCGTGGGACAGCCCGGCTAGCTGGCGGTGCAGGCTGAATGCGCGCATTCACGATCAACCGCGAGGATAACGAGAAGACTTCAGAAATTGAGGTCGTCAGGGAGGACGAGTAACATGGCAGCTCGACTAGCCGAAGAGTGGTTCGCAATCTGCGGCGGATGCGAGGTGACAATCCTCGATATCGGCGAACCATTGTTGGATCTGTTAGAGAAAGTGCAGATTGTCCACATGCCGGTGCTAATGGACCACAAGCTGTATGGCCAGACCGGCGAAAAAGCGGAAATGGAAATTCCGGAGGCGGAGGTAGGCCTCGTCTCCGGGGGCATCCGCAGCGATGAGCACAAGCACCTGGCGCAGGAGATGCGCCGGAAATGCAAAACGCTGATCGCGCTGGGGTCCTGCGCCTGTTACGGCGGCGTCCCCGCGCTGGCCAACCTGTATACCACCGAGGAATTGCTGACCAAGGTGTACCGGGAGAGCGTCACCACCGACACAAATGGATTTCCTCACGAGGACATTCCGGTCCTGACCGATCGTGTGTACGCCCTCAGCGAAGTGGTGAAGGTGGATTTGATACTGCCCGGTTGCCCCACCACGCCGGAGATGGTAGCGGGCGCGCTCACCGCGTTGCTGGAGGGCCGCCCATTTACGCTGTCGACCAAGAGCGTATGCGACGAGTGCCCCACCATCCGCGAGAAGAAGGCCGTTTCGGGGCTGAAGCGGCGGCTGGAGCCGCCCACGTTCACTCCCGGCGCGCCGCTGAACCAGATGCGCTGCTTCATCGAGCAAGGATTTCTGTGTAACGGCCCGGCCACCCGCTCCGGCTGCGGAGGCAGCGAGGGCACGCCGCGCTGTATCCGCGCTTATATGCCATGCGAGGGGTGCTTCGGACCGCTGTCGGAGAAGGCCAATCCTATGGTCGACATGATGGGCGCGCTTTCTTCCGTTGGTCTCGATCCGAAACAGATTCCGGACCGGGCCGCGTCATTTAACCGATTTTCCGGTGCGGGCCGCCTGCGGCCGGCGCCCAAGAGGTGAACCATGGGAAAGACCGTAGTGATTCAGCCTGTGACGAGAATTGAGGGCCACGCCAAGATCACCATCCAACTGGATGATGCGGGCAATGTAAACCTGGCCCGGGTGAATGTCATCGAGTTGCGCGGGTTCGAGCGCTTCTGCATAGGGCGGCCTGTGGAAGACATGCCGCGCATTACCCCGCGCATTTGCGGCGTCTGCCCGTGGTCGCACCACCTGGCGGCAGCCAAGGCTTGCGACGCTGTTTTCGGGGTCCAGCCGCCGCCGGCGGGCGCCAAGCTGCGCGAGTTGTGCAACAGCATCGCCTACATGGAAGAGCACATCCTGCACTTCTATTTTCTGGCGGGCGCCGATTTCCTGTTGGGCCCGGATGCCGATTATTCGGTGCGCAACGTCATCGGCGTGTTGGCTGCCGCGCCCGAGGTGGCCCGGCGCGTGGTCCGCGTGCGGCACATGTGCGCCAAAATGCTGGAGATTCTGGCGGGCAAGGCTATCCACCCGCAGGCCGCGGTTCCCGGCGGCTTCAGCAAGGCGCTGGCGAAGGACGAGCGCGACCAGTTGCGCAAGATGGCCGATGAAGCGCTGGAACTGGCCAAATTCTCCATCGCCTTTGCCAAAGAGAACGTGTTCCCCAAGTACCTCGACGTAGTGAAGTCGCTGGGCGTCATCACCAGCGGGTTCATCGGAACCGTCAAAGACAACGGCGCGCTCAATCTTTACGATGGCAAGCTCCGCCTGATGGCCAGCGACGGCTCCTTCGACGATTTTCCGTATGACCGGTACACCGAGTACATCGGGGAACACATCGAGCCATGGAGCTATCTGAAGTTCCCGTATGCCAAGAAGCGCGGCGGCTTCTCACTGGAAGATGACGCACCGGGCCTGTACCGCGCCAACACGCTGGCCCGCATCAACGTTTGCGATTTCATCGACACCCCGCTGGCGCAAGCGGAGCTCGAGGAATTCCGGCGGAACTTCGGCCGCCCGGCGCAGCTCACCCTGCTGTATCACTGGGCCCGCCTCATCGAGCTGCTCTATAACGCCGAGAACGCGATCCGCCTGCTGGACGATCCGGACATTACCAGCCTGGAGACCCGCGTGAAGGTGACTCCGCGCGCCGCGCGCGGAGTCGGTTGCACGGAAGCGCCGCGCGGTACCCTGATTCACGACTACACTACCGACGCCGAAGGCATGATCACCAACATGAACCTGATCGTCGGGACCACCCATAACAACGCCCCCATCAACCTGTCGGTGACTCAGGCCGCCAAAAGCCTGATCCACAACGGCCAATACGATCAGGGGGTGTTGAACACGGTCGAGATGGCCATCCGCGCCTATGACCCGTGCTTCTCGTGCGCCACGCACCGGCTGGACGGAAAGCTGTCGGTGAAGCTGGACATCTTCGATGCCGAGGGCGCCTTGCTCGATACGCTCGCAAACTAGCGACACGCCGACCCGGAGGCCGTCATGGCAACTATGGAAGAAGACGTTATTCCCGACTTTTGCTCGAAGCCGGCGCTGATTCTCGGCTGCGGCAACGTTTTCTTCGGCGATGACGGCTTCGGGTGCGCGCTGGCCGAATACCTCGAGACGCACTTCGACGTGCCCGGCAGCGTTTGCCTCCTGGATGCCGGAACGGGAGTGCGCAAGCTGCTGTTCACGCTTTGCCTCAGCCCGGTGCGCCCGCGCCGGCTGCTGATTGTAGACGCGGTGGATTTCGGGCGGGAGCCGGGCGAGTGGTTCGAAATCGACCCGGCCGAAATCCCCGCGGTCAAACTGGACGATTTTTCCATGCACCAGTTGCCCACATCCAACCTGCTGCGCGAGCTGCAGCAGCAGACCGGCGTCGAAGTGCGAGTGCTCGCCTGCCAGACGGGCCCCTTGCCGGAGCAAGTGTGCCCGGGACTCTCCGAAGCGGTGCGCCGGGCGCTGCCGCACGCGGCCGAGTGGGTGGAGCGGGAGTATTTCGGAGTGCCGGCGGGAGATGAGACATGCCCGATAAGCGCGTAGTGCGAGCTGGCCATTTGCGGTGGCCTAGCGAGCGGAATTGAGCTATGTGGCTAGCGCAGTGCGGCAAGCAGAATGCCGCAGGCAACTCACCCTACGACCGCTTCTTGAATGGGGACAAACACGCACTGAGCGCGGGTGCCCTGCATGGCCTGGACATCTTCGAGCGTTCCGGAGAATGTTCGGAGTGCCACAGTGGTTACAACTTCACCGATGAGAAGTTCGCCAGCCTGGGCATTGGCCCGGACGGGCGCCCGCCCGATCTCAGCCTGGCCGGAATCACCGGGAAACAGCGCGACGACGGGAAGTTCAAGGTGCCGACGCTCCGCGAGGTGCTCCACACCGGCCCTTACATGCACGACGGCCGCTTTCGGACACTGGACGAGGTGCTCGAGTTCTACCGGAAAGGCGGCCAACCGGGTCCGCGCCTGGATTCCCGCATCGCGCCTTTCTTTCTGGATGCGCCGGCCAAGGCGGACCTGGTGGAGTTTCTGGAATCGCTCGGCGGCGAGGGTTGGCGGCAGATCAAGGCGCCGGAGAGGCTGCCTCAATAAGCCGCCGCCGGGCCGCTATCTCTTTCCGAGTTTCAACCGCCGCCCAAGAATCAGCTTCAACAGCAGATGATCGGTGCTCCCGGTCATACCGACGCCGGCTGCGAGGTTGAATTCCCAGTTGGGACCCAGGTTCAGGTCAAGGGCCGGCATGATGGCCTGCTGCTGGTCGCGCAGTGGATCGAAGCCGGTGATGGTCCCGACCGCACCGTAGTACTCAAAGCCCACGGTGACCTTTTTGGTGACATCGTAGGCCACTTTGACGCTGGGCGAGAAGGTGACTCCCTTGCCCACCTCCAGACCGTGGAAGGAGCGCTCCAGCGCAGGATTGAAGCACAAGTACCAGCGGTCCAGTTGTTTGTCGATGATGGGCCGAATCTCCCAGGTCCAGGTGTTGGTGGAGTAGCTCCGGCGCTGGTAGCCAATCTCGGTGGATAAACTCACATTCACGGGCCAATGCCAGGCTTCGGGGACCCTGACGCGCGGGCGAATGTGATCGCCTACCCACTGGTAACCTTCGCCCGCGCGGTAGCTCATGAAGATATAGAAGCCGGTTTCAAACCATGGCGTGAAGCCTTGGGTGATTTCGACGGTTTCGTGCAGAGCGTGCTCATCCGGGCGCACTCCGTCCACGCTGGTCTCCGATCCCTCGAAAGTGAAGTTGGAGTGCAGTTCCACCATGGTGCGGGCGGGCGGAACCATTTCGGCGCCATACACCTGCACCTCGTAGTTGCCCTGGGCGCGCAGAACCGCCGCGCAACAGCCCAGGAGCAGGGTGGCTGCTATGAACTGTCGCAAGCCCCCGCCTACCTCTTGGCGATGGGTTCCCGCGCCTCGGCGATCGCCGCCGCCAGCTCTTTCGTGGTCACCAGACCGAAGAGCAATCGGGCGCCCGCCTCGACCACGGGAACCGAGCGGATGCCTTTGGCCGTCAGCAAGTCCGGGCGGAGCGTCACGTCGATCTTCTCCAGCGTGAACCCCATCTGCTTCCGCAGGTCTTCCAGCCGCTGCTCGATGAGGGGACAGAAAGGACAGCCGAGCGCGGTGTAAAGCACCACCTTCACCGGCGCATTCCCCGCCGCTTCAGCGCTTTCGTCCGCGATGGGGCCGTAGCCCATGGACCGCGAAAGGCTCGGGAACTTGCGGATGTACAGCCACTCGAATAGCGGCACGCCAGCCAGCCAGACCAGCGCCAGCACCCACCGGCCGCGCCAGCCAAGATACGCCAGCCCTCCGGCGTACATCGCCCAGGTGAGATAAATCATGGAAATGTGGCACTGTTGTTTCATGGGCTGTCAATCTCCGTCGCCCGCCGCTTCGTGGTAAATCTCGAGCACCTGGCGGGCGGCCTTTTCCCAACTGAAGCGGGCGGCCTGCGCGCGGCCGCGGCGGATCAGCTCGGCGCGCAGAGTTTCGTCCAGCAGCGCTTCCTTGATGCCGCGCGCGATGTCGAAGACGTTGTCGGGATTCACCAGGACCGCGGCATCGCCCACCACTTCCGGCAGCGAGCTGACGTTCGAGGTCACCACCGGCGCGCCGCACGCCATGGCCTCGAGCGGCGGCAATCCGAAACCTTCGTAGCGCGAGGGGAACACGAAGGCCGCCGCGGATTCGTAGAAGCAGCGCAAGGTTTCGAAGGGCACGAATCCCAGGAACCGCACCACGTGTTCCACGCGGCTCTTGATCACCGTCTGTCGCAAGGCTGGGTACTGCGAAATGGTGTCGCCGATGATCACCAGGCGGAGGTCCTTGTAGACGGGATGCGCGGCGAGCTGCCCGCGCACCACGGCGAACGCCTCCACCAGCCGCGGCACGTTCTTGTGGCTGCGGATATTGCCGGCGTACAGCAGGAAGGGATAGTCGATCTGGTAGCGCTCCATGATGCGCTGCTGTTCCTGCCGGTCGACGCCGCCGTGGGTGACGAAAGCCGGGTCGGGCGCGTTATAGACCGTGCGGATCAGGTGCGGCGGCACGCCCAGGTGAGTTTCCGCGTCGCGCCTGGTGGCCTCGGAAACCGCGATCACGCGCTTGGCGCGCAACAGGCCGCGCCGGAAACGGTAACGCCGCAAGTGCATCCGCAAGGGAGAGACATGCTCTTCGTAGAACAGGTTCGCCAGGTCGTGGATGGTCACCACGTATGGCCGGATCATGAGCAGCGGGACGCGGTTCAGCGGGATGTGCACTAAATCGGGCGAGAGGCCCCGCAGAAAAATGGGGAACGCCAGGTGATCGAGGTAACTGTGATCGTTGCGGGCGTAAATAGCGGAGCGGAAATTCTCGGGCAGGCGGGCCAGCAGCGGCGCTTCCGCCGGTCCGCAGACCAGGGTGTATTGGTTCGCATGGTCGATGGCGGCCAGCGCGTGGCCCAGGCTTCGGATGTAGGTCCCGATGCCGAAATCCCGGATGCGCCGGGCGTCGATGACGATATGCATCTTGCGCTAGGCCCGAACGGCGTCGAGCTTCCAATTGTAGAGCGGGAACCGGACGGTGAGCGCATCGACCTTCCGCCGCACCGCCGCGATGGTATCTTCGCTCGCGATGTTGTTGAGCACTTCCGCAATGAGCGCGCCCACTTGGCGCATCTCCGCTTCCTCAAAGCCGCGGGTGGTGACGGCCGGAGATCCCAGGCGGATGCCGCTCGGGTTGAACGGCGGATTGATGTCGAACGGGATGGCGTTCTTGTTGACCGTGATGCGCGCCCGGTCGAGCGCCTTCTCGGCCTCCTTGCCGCGCAAGCCTTTCGAAAACACGTCGAGCAGCAGCAAATGCGTATCGGTGCCGCCCGAGACCACGCGGAAGCCGGCGTCCATGAGGCTATCGGCCAGCGCGCGCGCATTGGCCAACACCTGTTTCTGATAATCGATGAACTGCGGCTCCATGGCTTCCTGGAAGCACACGGCTTTGGCCGCCACCACGTGGACCAGCGGGCCTCCCTGCATGCCGGGGAACACCGTTTTGTCGATGGCCGGGCCGTACTTCTCCTTGGCCAGGATCAGGCCCGCGCGCGGGCCGCGCAGCGTCTTGTGCGTGGTGGAGGTGACGATGTCGGCGTACTGGCACGGGTTGGGATGCAATCCCGCCGCCACCAGCCCCGCGATGTGCGCCATGTCCACCAGGAAGACGGCGCCCACCGCGTCGGCGATCCGGCGGAAGCGCGCGAAATCGATGGTGCGCGGATAGGCGCTGGCGCCGGTGATGATCATCTTGGGCTGGTGCTCGCGCGCCAGGCGTTCCACCTCGTCGTAGTCGATGCGCTCATCGTCCTGACGCACGCCGTAGGGAACCACCTTGTAATTCTTGCCGGAGAAGTTGAGCGGATGGCCGTGCGTGAGGTGACCGCCGTGGGCCAGGTTGAGGCCCATGATGGTGTCGCCGGGGGAGAGCACGGAGGCATAGGCCGCCTGGTTGGCCTGCGATCCCGAATGCGGCTGCACGTTGGCGTATTCGGCGCCGAAGAGCTTCTTGGCGCGTTCCCGGGCCAGGTTCTCGACGATGTCGGTGAACTCGCAGCCGCCGTAGTAACGCTTCCCGGGATAGCCCTCGGCGTACTTGTTGGTGAAGACGCTGTCGGTGGCTTCAGCCACGGCGTCGGAGACGAAGTTCTCACTGGCGATCAGCTCGAGCTGGGAGTGTTGGCGCTCCACCTCGTGCTGGATGGCCTGGTAGACTTCGGGATCGACTTGGGCCAGGGGCCGCGACATTCGTTCCGTCACCGTCATGGTTGACAACTCCTTCAATGCGAGCGGTTGGCAGGCGGAACCGCCTGCCCCACCCTACCGCCCCCGCTCCAACTGGGCGATCTTCGCCACCCGGCGCGCGTGGCGGCCGCCGGCAAATTCCGTGTTCAGAAAGACGTGAATCAGCTCGATGGCGCGCTCCTCGTCCAGGTACTTGGCGCCCAGCGTCAGCACGTTGGCGTCGTTGTGCTCGCGGGTCAAACGCACTTCGTCCTCGGATTGCGCCGGCGCCGCGCGCACTCCGGCCATCTTGTTGGCGGCCATGGCCATGCCGATGCCGGTGGAGCAGACCAGGATGCCGCGGTCGGAGCGGCCCTGCGCCACGTCGCGGGCGGCGGGCTGCGCGAAGTCCGGGTAGTCGCAGGATTCCGCGGAATTGGCGCCGAAGTCGACCACTTCGTGGCCTTCCTGGGCGAGTCTCGATCGCAGTTTCTCTTTCAGAGCAAACCCGGCGTGGTCCGCGGCAATGGCGATCTTCATAAGGGGAGAGACCCTAATTCTACCATGCTAGAATTGGGTTTTCCCTTTTACAGCCTTATGCTCTGGAGCAAGTTGTTTATCCCTACCCTACGCGAAGACCCGGCGGAAGCCGAGGTCCCCAGCCACAAGCTGCTGCTGCGCGCCGGATACATCCGCCAGCTTTCGGCGGGAATTTACAGCTACCTGTTCCTGGCGCAGCGCTCGCTGCTGAAGATCCAGCGGATCGTGCGCGAGGAGATGGACGCCATCGGCGCCCAGGAGATGTATCTGCCGGCGCTGCACCCGGCCGAGCTGTGGCAGGAGTCCGGCCGCTGGGACATCATGGGCGACAACATGTTCCGGTTGAAGGACCGGTTCCAGCGCGATTTGTGCCTGGGCATGACGCACGAAGAGGTCGTGACCGCGATCGCCCGCCGCGAGCTGCGCAGTTACAAGCAGCTTCCGCAAATCTGGTACCAGATCCAGACGAAGTTTCGCGACGAGCCGCGCCCCAAGTCCGGTTTGCTGCGCGTGCGCCAGTTCATCATGAAGGATTCGTACACCTTCGACATGGACCAGGCCGGGCTGGACGCGGCGTACGAGAAGCATTACCAGGCCTACTGCCGCATCTTCGAGCGCTGCGGGCTGGTGTATTCGGTGGTGGAGGCGCACTCGGGCGCGATGGGCGGCAGCCAGTCGCACGAGTACATGGTGGCCTCGGAGGCGGGTGAAGATTTCGTGGCGGTGTGCCCGGGCTGCGGATACGCGGCCAATTTGGAGAAAGCGTCAGCCGTGCCTTCGAAGCCCGCCATCGCCGATCCCCAAGGCGACCTGGCGCCTGAGGAGTTTCACACGCCGGGGCGGAAGACCATCGCGGAAGTGGCGGAGTTCACGGGCCTGCCGGAAACCTCGCAGATGAAGAGCCTGGTGCTGGTGGCCGACGGCAAGCCGGTGCTGGTGATGTTGCGCGGCGACCATCAACTGAGCGTGACGAAACTCGGGGCGATCGTCAACGACCCCGAATTCCGGCCCGCCCAGCCCGTAGAAATCCGGCAGTGGTTCGGCGCGGAAGCGGGATCGCTCGGGCCGGTGGGCGTGAGCAACATGCCGATCCTGGCGGACCAGGCGCTGGTGGGCCGGCGCAACATGATCGCGGGCGCGAACAAAGACGATTACCACCTGCGCCACGTGACCCTGGGCGAAGATTTTCAGGCGGAGATCCACGACCTGCGCCAGGTGGCCGCGGGCGACCAGTGCGCCAAGTGCGGCGCCGCGCTGGAGATCCGCAAGATGGTCGAGGTCGGCCACATTTTCAAGCTTGGGTACAAGTACTCGGACTCGATGGGCCTGCGCGTGCTGAACGCCGACGGCAAGGAAGTGAAGCCCATCATGGGATCGTACGGCATCGGCATCGAGCGCATTTTGAGCGCCGCCATCGAGCTCGATTACGACAAGGACGGCATCGTTCTGCCGGCGTCGATTGCGCCCTTCCAGGTGGTGATCACGCCCGCCAACAATTCCGACGCCGCGCAGATGGAAGCCGCGCGGGGCATCTATCGGGGTTGTCTGGCGCTGGGTCTGGACGCGCTGTTCGACGACCGCGACGAGCGTCCCGGCGTCAAGTTCAAGGATGCCGACCTGATCGGCGTGCCATTCCGCATCGTGGTGGGCAAGAAACTGGGGAACGGGCTGGTGGAATTAGTGGAGCGGAAGAGCAGGCAATCCACCGACGTGGCGGTGGCGGATGCGGCTGCGGCGGTAGCGGAGAGGTTGAAGTAGCGCGCGAAAGAAATGCTTACTTTCGAGCAGTTCATTCAGGACACTGCACAGAAAGGGGAAGTTGTCAACCTCATGTTTGAGGAACGTCTGTTCGATCTTGTAGGCGTCCTGCACAAGATCACGGATGCGCTTACGGCTGAGAACATCCCGCATGAACTGATCGGCGGCCTGGCAGTTCTGATTCACGTCGAAGAAGCGGACCCTACGCACACGACTTTGACGCGAGACGTGGATCTCATGGTGAGCCGATCGGATCTGGAACGAATCAAGGAAGCCGCCGCAAGGAACGGGTTCCGTTTCCGTCACGCTGCCGGAGTCGATATGCTCCTCTATGGCTCCGCGGAAGGCGCCAAGAACGCCGTTCATCTCATCTTCAGCGGAGAAAAGGTAAGGCCGAACCAGGCGACGCCCAATCCACCGATTCATCCCGAAAGGAAAGTCATACATGGCCGGGAAGTCTGGGTGGTTCCGGTTCCGGATTTGGTGAGGATGAAGCTGAGTTCCTACCGAGATAAAGACCGGGTTCACATCCGCAGCATGGACGCTGCTGGTTTGATTTCGCGGGAAGTCGAGAAGGGGTTGCCGGACGAACTTCGCTCCCGACTTCAACATATTCGAGAGACGGAATGAAGGGACGCGGCAGTTCGTCTACTTGTGGCTCCGGCGGGCCAGTTCGTCCAACAGCAGCTTCACCGGCCGGACTGCGGCCAGGACAACTTCGCTCCTCGGTTTGAGCATGCGGGCAAGCTCCTGTGCCTGCTTGGATAGCCAACTCTTGGGGGCGGGCCGGTGGCTTTCGAGATAAGTCAGAATCCGCAGGCCCATCGAGCCGAGCGCCGACAGATCTTGCGATAGCGGCTTAAGCTCGGCCAGCAAGGCATTGTCTTCCGCCAGCGGCTGGAAGCGTGTGTCGTTAGCGGCCCAGCGGGTGAACTGCTCGCGCAATTGCGCGATGTCAAGCTTGCCGGCCGCCTGCTCGAGGGCGCGCACGCTTTCGCTTTCCGGGCGGGCGGCATCCACGAAACGGTTCAGGGGAACCAGGCTCGAGTATTTCATGGCGCGGCTGCGGGGGCCGAGTCCCTGGCCCTCGCAGGCGTCCGCCAGAATCCGCAGCGGCTCGGCGGAGCGGCCAGCGGCGAGGCGGTCGAGCATGGGGGCGTAGTTGGCACGGTGCTGGACGCCGGTCCATTCCAGCACCCGGCTCACGGCTTCCATGCGCGCGTACATGGAGTCCACATCGGCGACTTCCTTGGGCGACCACAGCCTCTCGGCGATGGCCGCGGCGCGCGGCCAGATGCGCGAATCCACCGTCTCCGCGTTGACGTATTCGGCCCACATGCAGGCCTCGCCGCCCAGAATGCGGGAGGCCTCTTCGGGAGCGATCTTCTGCGCGGCGTCCGCCAGCGGGTCGATGCCGTAGTGGTAGCTGGCCGGACTCAGGTGGTCCAGGTAATAGCCGGCCGAAAGAATTCCGCGGTAGCCTTTGGAGGCCGCCTCGGCGAGCGATGCCTGCCCGCGCCAGGATTGCACCACCGTGTCGGTGGGGAGATCGGGGTGCAGCACCTCGTCCCACCCCACCATGATCTTCCCGTACTTCTGTAGCAGCTTTTGAAGGCGCTGGTTGAAGTACACCTGGAGGTCGCGCGTGCCTTCCAGCTTGTGCTCCGTGGCGAAGGCTTGAATGGAAGAGGACTGGCTCCACTGTCTGCCGTTCACCTCGTCGCCGCCGATGTGGAAATACGGGTCGGGGAAAAGCTGCGTCATCTCTGCCAGGAAGGCGTCGAGAAAATCGTAGGTCTCCTCGCGGGTCGGGTCCATGGCGCCATCGTAGACACCCCATGTGCGGCCGATGCTGTAAGGGCCGGGCGCGCTGGCCAGTTCCGGATACCCAACCAGCCAACTGTTGGTGTGGCCCGGCATGTCGAATTCGGGGACCACGCGGATGCCGCGGCCGCGGGCGTAGGCCACCACGCGGCGGATATCCGCCTGGGTGTAGAAACTGCCGTCGGACCCGAGTTGCTGGAGGCGCGGGAAGCGCCGGCTCTCGGCGCGAAAGCCCTGATCGTCGGAGAGGTGCCAGTGAAACACGTTGAGCTTCACGGCGGCCATGGCGTCCAGATTGCGCTCGACCACCTCGACCGGCATCCAGTGACGCGAAACGTCCAGCATCAGGCCACGCCAGGGGAAGCGGGGGCGGTCTTCGATGTGAATGGCGGGTACGTGGAAGCCCTCCGCGCCGGGCACGACCAATTGCGCGAAGGTCTCCAGGCCGAGGAGCGCGCCGGCGACGGTGGCGGCCTTGAGGCGCGCGCCATCGGGGGCAACGTCCAGTTGATATGACTCGTCCTCGCCCGGCGACGGGTCTTCGGCTCCGGGCCCAGAGGGCACCCCGGCGCATTCCACGCGCAACGTGGCCCGGCCGGCCTCCGGCGGCCTGGCGGCGAGCATGGGGATGCCGGTCTGCCGGGAGACTCGCGCGGCGAAACGGTTGAGAGCCGATTCCAGGCGGAGATCGGTATACCCCGTGGCGGCCACGCTGAAGCTGCCATCGACGGCTAGTTTGCCCGGGGCGGTTTCCACCTTGACCGGGAGGGGCATCAGAGACGGAGCGGCCGCGGCGGCGGTTGAGAGGAGCGTTAGGAGGAGTGGCCGGAGCATCCTACTTCTCCGGGAGATCGTAGCCCGCCAGACGGCGAATCCAGATGTTGCGGTAGCGCACACGATCGTGGTGCTCCTGCAACATGAGCGGTTCCTCGGGATCGTGCCGCGTGTACTTCGCCACCTGCCGGTAGACCATGGCGCCGATCGGTTCCTTGTGGTTGTGAACCAGCACGCCATTGAAGAACACGGTGAAAACGGCTGGTTTAACGAGCCTCTCGCCTTCAAACCGCGGCGCTTCCCATACGATGTCGTAAGTTTGCCACTCGCCCGGCTTGCGGCCCGGATTCACCAGCGGCGGAAACTGTCCGTAGATCGCCGCCGCTTGGCCGTCGGCGTAAGTGGGATTGTTGTAAGGGTCGAGCACTTGAATCTCGTAGCGGCTCATCAGCAGCACGCCGCTATTGCCGCGCGCCTGGCTGGCGCCACTGACGCCGGCCAGCTCGGCCCACTCGACGTGAAGCTGGCAGTCGCCGAACTTCTCGCGCGTGAACAGGTCGCCCGTGCCGGGGACCACCTCGAAGTAGCCGTTCTCCACTTTCCATTGGGCATCCACGAGCTTGGCGCTATCGGCGCCCTTGCCGTGTTGCGCCCACTGGGCGAGGTCTTTGCCGTCGAACAGCACGACGGCGTCCGACGGAGGCGCGCCCGGCTCTTTCCCGGGCGTCACCACGCGAGGATGGGGCCGGCCGGGATCGTGCACGTGCCACTTTTGGCCGGGCAGGATGGGGGTATCGGTGAAACCCAGGTCGCCTTTTTTCTGTTGCGCGCCGAGCGCGATTGCGAAGCACAACGCGGCGGCGCAGAGGGTGAGAACTGTGTTCAAGAGAGATTTGTGGCGCATGGTGAACTTCACAGGATAACGCCGGGCGCGCCCGGCGTGGAATCTCAGGCCTTGGGCGGGGTCAGACCGACGCGCACCGGCTTGACGCCGGGCGGCGCCTTGATCACCTTGCAGACCAGTTGCAGCGCTTCCGCGGGCGAGACGACGCGCGTCGGGTTGCGGTCCGCGTCCAGACCCTTGAGCACCGCCACCTGCCACGACGGCACAAAGATCTCCATGACGCGGATCTTCTCGGCGCCGCTCTCAAACAGCACCAGCAGCTCCTGGTCTTCCTTCAGCGCCTTTTGCATGGCGTTGATCTGCGCCAGGATGACGGCGCAAACGCTCTCCTTCTGCGCGGGCGCAGCCGGTTCCTTGGCGGGCGAGGCGGCCGACAACAGGGCCTGCTGGGCAAGCTGCTTGGTCAAATCGGCGAGCGCCATTCTGGTTTGATGCTAGCACAGGGGACCTCGGGGGCTGGGGAGAGGCTCGCTTCGCTCGCGGGGCCAGGGGCCGGGGGAGGCGACGGCGAAAGTTGCGGAACGAACCCAATCTGCGTCTGGGGCACTGATGGCGAAGGGGTTACGTCCGGGGCCGGAGGTGGAGTAGAGGGGGCAATTGGGTCCGGATCGGCTGGAGGAGGCGGAGGGTCGGGATTCTGGCGGAGGAAGCCGAGGGACTCGAGGGAGCGGTGGTAGGAGCGCTCGGTGCAATCGATGCGGCGCTGGAGGCGGCTGAAGGCGGTTTGGCCGCGGCTGAAGGCCTGGCCGGCCGAGCAGTCCTTTTTCAGGGTCCAGGCATCCTGCATTTCGCATTCGAGGATCTCGGCATCGATTCTTCGAAAGCGGCGGAGCAGCCATTCGTCGTGGATGAGGGTATCGACGAGGAGGCGTTCTTCGGGGGTGGCCGGAAGGAAGCGCTCGCGATATTCCCCGGTGAGGGTTTCAAGGGCGGCGGAGTCTTCGCCGCGGATGAGGTTGGATTTGGCGTCGATGCCGGATTGGAGAGCATTCATGCTGGAGACGGCCTTGCCCTCAACGGAGCGGGGGCCGGTGGAGCGCAGGGCGTTGAGACGATTCGCCGCGATTTGTTTGATGGTAGACATAAAAAAAGGACAGGCGGGAGGCCTGTCCTGATTGGAGAGTAGCATGGGGGTGGGCGGGGGGAAGGCGGGGGAGATCGGTATGCTATTGACAGGATGGGAGATAGGAATTTTGAAAAAGCTGTGAATGAAAACCGGCCAATCCGATTTTTCCCCGATCCTCAGCGTAAGCGATTGAAAAGGAACGCGATTGGCCGGTTTTCGGACACGTAACGGGTCCAATCTTGGCCAGGCTGCCGTACCGATATAGATAGCGCTTGCGGCTATAGCCGCAGCGGGGCAGTGATTGGCCGGTTATGTGAATGCCCATGCCGGCCCTTCCGGGCGGCAGTAGGACGAATGAAAAAGCGCTACGCGCGGGGCAGCGGGCCAGAAGTGGAACTGGACGTGGAGGAGGTTCAGTGGATAGAATATTTCTATGAATATTTTCGTTGACTTTTGACAGGAAAGGGTGCAAGATCAGGTTAATGAGTATATTACAGGAAGATCAAGTCCCTATCCTATCCGCTGAGGCTGCAAAACTTCTTCTTGATCCGTACCTCGATTCGGTACGGGTCTGTATTGACAATGGCTGGGAGGCGTGGAGAAAATTCGGCGATGCTGCTCCTGACCTGCGCGCTCCCTTGTCGAAGCGCTCCCGCGCTTCTTTCGTTTATGACCACATCGCCTTCGCAGTGCAATCTAAATTCGAGGGCGTGGATGCGGTCTCAATTCGCGAGAAGGGCGGTTTTCTGACACTGGAAATCGAGAACCACCATACCCGCGCGGTTCTGAGGTTCAAGAAACTCGACAAGAGAATGCGAGGTAGGAACTACCAGACAAATCAGCAGGTTCTCTTCTCGCTCCAGTTGCAGCTCCCGGGTTGGCCCGCAGATGCCACCCGTTTGGTGGCCGGGTATCAATTGGACACCCCGGAAGTTGATGTAGACCAATACCTGATCACGTGCCCTGTTGGGCGAAACGTAGAGTGGTTTTTCACAATTGACGAAGCGGGCGGCGGCAGGGTTGTCCAGATTCCTTCCGTGCCCGCTGCTCCCCAGGCCCCGCAGAAGCAAACACAGGTCGTAGCGAAGGGCGTGAAGAAGGCAGAATCAGAAGATGAGAAATGAGCACCCAGGTGAACCCGGCAATGATCATCGTTGCGAGGGAATCGCGGGGGATGGTTCAGAAGGAGCTCGCTCGGGCTCTGAGATTGACGCAAGGGCATGTCTCAAAAATTGAAGCTGGCTTCATAAGCGTGGCGGGTGATCAGCTAGCGGAGATCGCCAGGATTCTCGGATACCCAATCACGCTTTTCTACCGCACTGATGCTGTGTATGGCTATGGAAGTAGCTGTCTGTATCATCGAAAGCGGCAAGCGCTAACCGTCTCTGATCTGCGTCGTATTCTCGCGGAGTTGAATCTGCTTCGGATGGGAATCGGTAGTCTGCTTAGAAGCGTCGAGTTGCGGCCAGGCAGTGTTTTTCCTCGGATGGACATCGGCGATTACCACGACTCTCCGGAATACATTGCACAATTAGTCCGTGGTGCTTGGGCTTTACCGACTGGGCCGATCCAGAATCTGACGGGTGCCATCGAGGGGGCGGGCGGCATCGTTGTTCGGTGTTCCTTCGGGACGGACAAGCTGGATGCCATCAGTCAGTGGATTCCTGGGATGCCGCCACTGTTCTTCGTAAATGCAGAGATCCCAACGGACCGTTTTCGCTTCTCGCTGGCGCATGAACTCGGCCATGTGATCATGCACCAGATCCCGACGGTTGATCTTGAGCGGGAGGCGGACCGATTTGCGTCTGAATTTCTTATGCCTGCACGTCAGATTGGCCCTCATCTGGCTCCGCTATCGGTGCCCAAATTGGCGCAACTGAAGCCTTACTGGAAAGTGGCTATGTCGGCTATGGCGCGCCGCGCGAACGATCTGGGCAAGATTAGTCCACGGCACTATAAAACGCTGCTCGCTCAAATGGGTAGCGCGCGAATCAGGATAAATGAGCCGGTGCAGTTGCCACCCGAGGAGCCTGAGCTGCTATTTAAGATCATCGGAGCGCACAGGTCTGAGCATGGGTACAGCATTTCTGAGATCAGTCGGCTTGTGGATTTTCATGAGAGCGAGTTTCGACAACGATACTTGCAGGAGACGCAAAGGCTAAGACTGATCGGTTGAACGTCTGCTCAAAGCCCGGAGGGGCGCCGTCCGCCACACGTTCGCGTCAACGTACATCAGGCGGGGAGGGGCGATTTGCGCGTGATGAAAATCTTGGGCCATTCCAGCCTCGAGATGACCAAGAAGCGCATCGGCCTCCAGACTGAGGGCCTGCGGGCGCTGCACAACGGGCTGAGCTTGCCTACGCGATAGGCCAGCCGGGAATGGCGGCTTCGATTTCCTGCATGGCCACAAGCGTCCGACGGACACAGACAATCACCCGCCGGTAATGGTTGAGTTCCTCGTTGGTGAGGGTGCGGCCCCTACGGTCTTTGAGCCATTTCTCGCAGACCTGATAGCTTCCCATCTGGAACTCCCATTCATCATTAGCCACCCCGTTGAAGAATTGCTGCCCGTTAATATAAACGCGGCCAGACTCTAAAGGTTTGCCGCTCGATGGGTCCACATCAGTGAATCGGGGATGCCCGGGCGCGACTAGGTCATCACCGGGTGCGGGATACGTGACTTCAGCAGTGGACACATCTGAACGGCAGGTATGAACGTCCACGAGCTGCGTGCCCAACGAGGCAAGCCGCTTAAAAAGACCGAAGTCGCGGGTGAATGGAATCCGAGGGAAGTCGCGCTGCAACAGATCGAAATACCGGTCGCGAAATGTCTGGCTGTAGAGCAGAGCATAAAGGTAGGCAAACACATCTTCGGGGGTGAAGCTCGCGCTGGTAGTTCGTATGACTTCCATTGGCACACCGTACGCTGCCTCCAGTCGATGAATCATGTGTGGATTAAGATTTGACACTTGGCCATGTGAGTTCCGTGGCCGCGGATCCAAGTTAAGGGACCCGCCCGAATTGACATACAGTGGCAGAGTGTAGCCGCGCTCCCTTGATTTGTTCGAAACGTAACAATCGTCAGTGATGTGGCGGGTGGCGATTGCGTGTTGGTAAACGTCGCTGACAAGCTGTCGGCAGACGTGTAGTGCCAGATTGTTCTTTCCGAGCAAATGAAACATGACATCCGGCCTGGGTCTTCCCATGAAACCCACAGACTGGCCGGTGTAGTACGTGGACCTGACATCGAACGGGCGGTATTGAATTGAAACCACCTTGTCTTGTGTGGGGCCACTCGTGCGGAGGTCACGCTGGGCGTTCGTGACCTTCCACTCTTGCGCGTCTTTACCGAGCTTGTACTTCATTCGGGCGTCTTCTGGGTCGAGCGCAACGAAGTCCTGAACGAGATCCCACATCTCATCAGGCGTGAACCGGATGGTCAGTCCGTCCCGTGCCGTAACGATGCCGACATTTTTGATGTCGAACAGATCGGTTAGTTTTACGCCAACTGAGTACTCGGATTCACGCCGCCTATCGATGGGAACAAAGTAGTAGTAAGGGCTCTTGGGTTCGACCTCTTGCCACTCTGTGTTTGAAACATCGTGGGCAAGAAGTTGTTTGTACTTGTAGTGCCGGTTCCCCTTGATGGAAGCGTGGTAGACGCGAGGCGGACCGCTCTTGCCCGGTTGTTTGACAAATAATCCAATGGCAACGCCCTGCTGGATGTCGAACACGTTGACGTCGGGCGAGCCGTCGTCACAAGTTTCCTTCTTGTTGGCATTGCCGTGGAGATCGAAGAGGTAGATCTCGGTGAACGAATTCAAAAGAGACTGGCGCATCCCACGGAACGTAGGATTATCCAAGTAGCCGTGGGCGGTGATAAAGGCGAGAACGCCACCGCCAGCGCGCTCAATTTTCCATTGGCCCCAGCGTACAAACTTCACGTAATCATCCTGAAGCCACTTCGGATTGCGCTCACCCAGGGGTTTGCCGTCCACCGTGTAGTATTCGCGGAGAAGCTGCCCGATGAAGGTCGCCACACGCTTTCCGTCCTCAAGCTTCCAACTGCGGTTCGCACTATGGCCACTGTAGGGTGGGTTGCCTATAACTACAAGAATTGGCATGTCCCGTTTCACGTGGTCAGCAGCTTGAGCTTCTTCGGTGACAATCTTGAACGGCCCGAGAAGGGTCGGGGCCTCATGCTCGATCTGTTCGAGTGTATTCGTCAGGAACACGGAGAGCCGGCTTGCGCCGGCGAAGTCATAGCGGAGTTTCTTTCGGAGCGCATCCGGCAAATCTTGTCCAGCGAGTTGTAGCGCAAGCTTGAAGTGGGCCACAGCGTAGGGAGCCATCAGCAGTTCAAATCCGTAGAGGCGGTTGAGTAGCTGACTTTCGATGTAGGAGGCCCAGAGGCCTGTGTTGCCGGACTGAATGAAGCGGTCGCGGATTTGGTCGATGATGTAGTAGAGAAATGTGCCAGTGCCGCAAGCCGGGTCCAGCACAAGAACCTTCGGAAGTGTCTCAGTTCGAGTGTTCTGATCACGAGTTGTGATTGTGAAGGTGGTCGGAACGGTATCGGCGAGCCCATCTCCAATTAAGAATTTCGTTTTCAGTAGGTGGTCAACGGACTTGACGATGTACAAAACAACAGGTTCAGGCGTGTAGTACACGCCGCGAGATTCGCGGAGCTTTGGGTCATAGCTGGCGAGAAATGTCTCGTAGAAGTGGACGACCGGATCTTCCTGCTTGGTTCGCTTCCCGAAATTGATAAGCACCATGCCTATGTCGGCGTTGCCCAATAGCTGCACCAGGTCGTCCACGAATGGCGCGTATGGCTCATCATTGAGTTCGGTACCTGTGACGATCTCGAATATGCGCCGCAAGAATGGGTTCGTTTTGGGGACCTCGCCTGCTGCCCCGATGCGCTGGAACGGCTTGCTTGGCGGGTGATTCCAGCGTGCCGCGAACAGTCCGTAGGCTATGGTCTGCGCGTACATGTCAGCGAACTGGCCGGTATTTTTGGGAAGATCCATATCGGGGATGAGCGTTGAGGAAAACGCCTTGCGCAAATCCTTGAGGCTGTCCGATGCCTTTTCTCGCTCAAACGCCTGAACAATAATGTCGCGGATGATGTGGGTCAGCCTGGCCATGCGCTCGGCCAACTCCTTTGGGCTGGAAACCCCCTCAGCCTTGTGTTCCAAGAAGGTGAGGAGAAGTTCGGAGACCTCCTTGACGCTCTCAGCTGAAGCTGAGAGCTTCCCTCCGCGAGAGACCGTGGCAAGCAGTGCGGCTTTCCGGCGTTCCCCATCGACGAACCACCGGAAGTCCAGGTAGTCCGTCAGGATCAGATTGTGGAGAGAGGTCCGGTACCGCCTGAGCTGTTCGGAGCGCTCCGCATCGTCGAGCGACTTCCCTACGTCTTTGGTCTCAACGTAGCCGATAGTCAGCGGACCGGCCTTCGTAACAACAAAATCGGGGGCGCCGCAAGCAACGCGCCCGGGCTCGTTGGTGGCGGTGACGCCAGGTTGCAGCGTCTCCAGAAGTGTCTTGAGGGCTGGTCTATGGGTATGCTCTGTCGTGTGGCCTGTCCGAATCTCGTGTTCCAAGCTCCTGAGGTACGTCCGGGCTGGTTCCGGCATCTCAAGCGGAGTGTAGCACATTGCGTGGCTAAGCGTCGCCAGATCAGAGACATGCGGGCGGGCTAGCACATGGGGACCTCAGGCTTCTGGGAGGCGCCGGTGGGGAGTTGGACGCGGTGGAAGGTGTCGCTGCCGTTGTCGAAGGAGAACTTGACGAGCAGTAAGGACTACGGAACTCCCGGCGGCGCTGCGTGGTGATATTCTGTTAAAGGCAACCATATTCTTTTCGAAGGAGCGATCCCGTGAGAGTCGGCGTATTCACCGCGCTGCTGGCGCAGTTGTCCCTCGACAACGTTCTCAAGAAACTGACAAACCTCCATATCGATACCGTGGAACTCGGCACTGGAAATTCGTTGGCCGCCGATCCGCACTGCAAGCTCTCGATGCTCGACAACCGGGCCGAGCTCGACGAATTCAAACAGAAGCTGAACGATCAGGGCTTCACCATCAGCGCGCTGAGCTGCCACGGGAATCCGCTGCATCCCGATAAAGCGCGCGCGAAACACGACCAGGAAGTTAGCCGCAAGACCATCCGGCTGGCGGAGAAGCTGGGCGTGCCGGTGGTAGTGGACTTCAGCGGCTGCCCCGGCGATTCCGCCAAGTCGAAATGGCCCAACTGGGTAACCTGCCCCTGGCCGCGCGATTACCTCGAGATCCTCAAGTGGCAATGGGACAAGGTGGTGGCGCCGTACTGGATCAGGCAGGCGCAGTTCGCCGCCAATCACGGCGTGAAAATCGCCATCGAGATGCATCCCGGGTTCGTGGTCTACAGCCCCGAAACCATGCTGAAGCTGCGTTCGATCGCCGGACCGACGATCGGCTGCAACTACGACCCGAGCCACATGTTCTGGCAAGGGATCGACCCGATCGCCGCGATCCGCGTGCTGGGCGACTCGATTTTCCACGTCCACGCCAAGGACGCCCAGATCTACGAGCGCAACCTGCCACTCACGGGCGTGCTCGACACCAAGAGCTACACCGACGAGCGGCACCGCGCGTGGATCTTCCGCACGTGCGGCTACGGGCACGGCGCCGGGTGGTGGAAGGAATTCGCCTCGACGCTGCGCATGTTCGGCTACGATTACGTGCTCTCGATCGAGCACGAGGACAGCATTCTCTCGCCGGAAGAAGGCCTCACCAAGGCGGCGGCGTTCCTGAACGGAATCGTCATGAAAGAGCAGCCTGCGGCAGCCTGGTGGGTGTAAGGTCCGGCGTGCAATCCGTCGACAAGAATTCACCGCCGAGACGCTGAGACGCTGAGTAAGACAGGGGCAAGAAACGCGCATCTTGGTCATGGGCACGGCGCGTCTTCCCCGGGTTGGCGCGCAGAGGAGGCAGAGAGCGCGGAGGAACTTCTTCGTTCGGCCCGATGCCGCCCTGCCCCAGGGCTTATAATGGAGTCTTCTAATCCGCAAGAAACCCACATTTTCAAGGAGCATTCATGGGCGTGAAACGTATCGGTATACTCACGGGCGGCGGCGACGTGCCGGGGCTGAATTCCGTGATCAAAACGGTGGTCTACCGTGGCAGCGAGATCGGCTGCGAGGTGATCGGCATCCGCCGCGGCTGGGAGGGCCTCACGCATGTCAACTTACAGGACCCGGCCAGCCGCACCCGATACATCCTGCCGCTGAACCGCGAGAACACCCGTACCATCGACCGCACGGGCGGCACCTGGCTGCACAGCTCGCGCACCAGTCCCTCCAAGATGAAGAAGCTCCCGCCGGTTCTGGAGGGCCAGGAGTTCCCGGCGGCCGAATCCACCAAGAAGGGCGTCACCACCAAGACGTTCGACGTGACCAGGGCGGTCAAGAAGAACATCGAGACGCTGAACCTGGATTACGTAATCGCCATCGGCGGCGACGATACGCTGAGCTACGCGGCGGAGTTGGACCGCCAGGGCGTGAACGTCATCGCGGTGCCGAAGACCATGGACAACGACGTGCGCAATACGGAGTACTGCATCGGCTTCTCGACCGCCGTCACGCGCGCCATGGACGCCATCGACCGGCAGCGGACCACGCTCGGCTCGCACGAGCGCATCGGCGTTTTCCGCGTGTTCGGACGCGACGCCGGCTATACCGCGCTCTACACCGCCTACGTCACCTCCGTGCGTTGCTGCATTCCGGAGCATAAGGTCAACCTGAAGCACCTCATCGAGCTGCTGGTGGCCGACAAGAAGAACAACCCCAGCAATTATTCGCTGGTGATCCTCTCCGAGGGCGCCGAGTGGGAGGGCTACACGGTGCAGGAGTACGGCGAACCGGACGCGTTCGGGCATCGCAAGAAGATGAGCGTGGCCGAAGACCTCAGCAGCGAAATCAAAGCGGCCACGGGCGAAGAGACGCTGGTCAGCGACCTGACCTACGAGCTGCGCTCGGGCAGCCCGGACTTCATCGACCGCCTGGTGGCCTCCACCTTCGCGAGCATGGCCGTGGACGCCATCCAAGAGGGCAAGCATGGCCTCATGACCGCCATCAGCAACGGGTGCTACTCCATGGCGCCGATTCCCGATCCGAAGCTGGGCCCGCGCCGGGTGGACGTGGCCACCATGTACAATACCGAGCGTTACCGGCCGACGTACGATCACAAGCTCGGTCTCCCGATCTTCCTGATCCGGACATAGACTTGAACTGGAAGCGGCTGTTTTCCGGACTTCGAGACGGGCCGGGAGGCCCGCGCCGCCACGCGCGGCTCACTCCCGAACTGCGCGCGCGGATTCAGTCTTCGTTCGACGAAGCCGCGGGCGACGAAGAGCACTTCCCTTCCACCATCGATCCCCGCATCTACCACGTGAAGCTCATCCGGAATCATCTCGGCGATCTGGGCGGCAAGCGCGTGCTCGACGCCGGCTGCGGCAAGGGCCGATTCGCGCGCGTGTTGAAGGAGCAGGAGCCCGCCTGCGAGATCTGGGGTCTGGACATTTCCGAGGAGATGCTGCGATTCGTGCCCGAGGGCATCCACACGCGCGCCGGCTCGATGACGGAACTGCCGTTTGAGGACGGATTCTTCGATGCGGCATACGCCACTGAGTCGCTGGAGCACGCCGTGGAAATCGAAAAGGCGGTGAGCGAGATTTGCCGCGTGGTGAAGCCGGGCGGGCGCATCGCCATCATCGACAAGAACGCGGAGCAATGGGGAAAGTTGAAGACGCCGGAATGGGAGCAATGGTTCACGCGCAAGGGCCTCGAGCGGCTGCTGCGGCGGCATTGCCGCCAGGTGTCGAGCCGGTACATCTCGTATTGGGAAGACGTCGAACCCGACGGGCTGTTTTTGGCGTGGCTGGCGGTGAAGTAGGGGGCGGTGGCTCGACGAACGTGGTTTAGAGCCGCGAGGGACGGACTGGACACATGGCAGACAGGACGGACGCATTCGGGCGCGCCTACGCCGGCAGCCAGCTTCAGATTCAGACGTACGTCAACCGGCGACGCGCCCAGCTTGACGACGCGATCCGCCAGGCGTTTCCGGAACTGGCACACGCAGCGATTCAGTGGGTGTCGCCCCTTGAGGAGGAGCGTTTCACCGAGTACCGCGACGAGGCGTTCTTGAACGCCCTGAGCCTGACGGAGTTGCCCGGTCTGCTGGCGCAGTTCTGGCCGCAGGGTGGCCCGCAGTGGGACGCTCTTGCCCGAGTTCACTGGCCGGAGGAACGATCAAGGCCGCCGGGAGTGCTGCTGGCCGAGGCCAAGAGCTATCCCAGCGAGATGTATTCCACTGGCAGCCGGGCAACCGGGGCGGATTCCCGCGCGCGGATCAGCGAGTCGTTGAGTGCGGCGCGGCGGTGGTTTGGGACAGACAGTGGAGCCGCAGACTGGGACGGTCTGTTGTATCAGTTTGCAAATCGACTCGCGCACCTCTACTGGTTTCGGCAGTGCGCAGGTGTGGAGGCTTGGTTCGCACACGTTTGTTTCACCGGCGATCCACACTCGCCGACGCCCGCCAGTGTGTGGCGCGCCGCAGTCTCGGAGGCTCACAAGTCGCTCGGGTTGAGCGACTCGATCCCGTTTTGCGCAGACATTCTCGTCGAGGCCGCTGGAAGGGATCTCTTTCAGACCGCTCCGTCCGCGGGCAAGAATTCCCGAGTTGTCCGCGCCAGCGCGGAACCGGAGCGGAACAAGGAATGGCGATTTCTCCGGGATGAACGGCTCAATCGGCACCAGTTCCTGGGATTCGCCAACGCACGCGGCAGTTCGAGCCTCCGGTACTTCGATGCTGCAACGGGAGTTCGCCTGGGCGATCCGCGATACGGACGCAGGCGCAATTATCAAGAAGCGTTCGCTCGGGAGGTGAGCAACACCCGGCGGGTAGACGGCCCTTCGGGGGTGGACCTCGCTCAGATTCCATACGCTAGTCTCGAGTCGATGCGCGCGCAGGCCGGACTGGGCGCACTTTCGCAGGCTCCCGAAGCCGGGCAGCCGAAGCCGAGCCTGCTGGCCGGCGTGGATGCGATCGTCGACCGGCATCTTCGAATCGAAGATATCGGCCAGCCGCCCCATTACCGGCACTTGAAAGCCTACCGCCGCGTAACCAGCAACTGGCAGTTCGACGGCGCAAGCATGCTGCGGGAGGCGTATGCGCGCATCGTGTCGAACTGGCCCGGTACCCGTTGCCGAGGGCACGAAAACTGGCGCTGGGAGAAGAAGACTTACATTGCGGACTACAACGACAGCCCGGAGAAGCGTTTCGAAAAAACGGTTGCCATTCAGTGCCCCGACTGGGTCAACATGGTGCCCGTTGCCTCGGGCGTGCTGCCCGACGTGGAAGAAGGCGGAAGGCGAATCGATCTGGCGCATCGCTGCGGCCCGGCTTGGTTTGAGTTCGTCGAGTTGAAGCTGGGCGAGCACTGCAATACGCCGCTGCACGCGGCCATCGAGATCCTCGGCTACGGGCTGGTATATCTCTTCTCACGCCGCAACCGGAATGCGTTGGGCTACGACGAACCCAATGCCCTGCTCTCGGCGCAGCGTATCGACCTGAAGGCGCTTACGCCGTATGAGGCCTACTGCCCGGGCTCGCTGGCGGTCTTCGAACGGGAGATCCGACGAGGTTTGGAGGCGCTCGTGGTGAAGGGGGAAGGCGTCGAGATGACTTTCCAGTTCGAGCAGTTTCCATGTGGGCTGGAAATCAGGGAGGCGTCGGCAAGCGCAGCGATGGATGGGCGGGTTGCCGTGTACGCCGAGTCGGATCTGACGGGTTAAGGGCGCGCGCAACTGACGCCGTGCAGGGAGGGAACGTGCCAGCGGCGCGCGACCAAGTTGCCTGGTTCGGCTCTCACCGATGGCCCGCGATGCGCGAGAGTGCGCGCGGACTCGCCGACGATGGAGGTCCGGCGAGCTGCTCCGGGCTGCCAGCCCGGATTGCTCCCCGCAACTCGGCTTGGCTTCTGCTTTCGCCATGCGGCACAATAGGACAGGGAGCGCCCGTGGATGGCGAACTTGAACATCGAAGTGCCGGAGGACCTCGTGAGGAGCCTTGAGGGGATCGCAGCAGCACAGCGCAAGAGTATCCAACAACTGGCCCTGGAACGGTTGAGTTCGCTCGTCGAAGTCCTCCCCGAGGCTCGCGCCGGATCCCCGGCAGCGGTCCTGCGGGCGATGCAGGAGCCGCCCCACCCGAGTTCCGCGGATGTTGACGAGCTCGATGCCGCCATATTGGCTGGCCGGCTTCCCATCCGGACGCGCGACCTTTTTCGGACGGATCCACCGTGACCTATCTTCTCGATACGAATGCCATCAGCGCTCTGATGCGGGCGGATGCGCGGATGGCCTCCTGGCTTTCATCGATGGGAGTCGATGATCGCGTGGCGATCTGTACCATCGCCCGCGGCGAGATCCTGTTCGGCTTGGAGAGGCTGGCTCCGGGACGACGCCGAACCGAACTCGAAGGGAAAGCGGGGAAGCTGTTCGCCGTATTACCGTGTGAGCCGATCCCGCCAGCCGCCGGTGATCGATACGCGAATGTGAAGATTTCTCAACAGCGCCGCGGTCTCCCGCTGGATGAGAACGACCTCTGGATTGCTGCAACCGCCCTCGCCACGGATGCAGCGCTGGTTAGCCGCGACAGCGACTTCCAAGCAATCGAAGGGCTTGCAGTGGTTGAACCCTAGCCGTGTTACTCCCCGTGAGTCGGCTTGGTCAGCCGATGCCGTAGGCACCGACGGGCGGCCGGGGTTTCGGTGCCTACCATTAGGAGGACTCGAATGCCCATGAAGCACCCGCCCCATCCGGGCGACCTGATCAGAACCGAGATCGTCGAAGCCCTCGGTCTTAACGTATCGAAGGCGGCGGAAATTCTGAAGGTGCGCCGCGTCACGCTCTCCGACCTTCTCCACGCCAAGGCCGCATTGACGCCGGAAATGGCGCTGCGCATCGAAAAGGCGTTCGGTCCCGACATGAAGCACCTTCTCCGCATGCAGCTCGCCTACGACGTGGCGAAAACGCGGCAGCACGCACGGGAAATCGCAGTCAGGCGGTATGTCCCGGTTTAGAGGCCGAAAACCGCTGGCTGACGCGCGCGGCTCAGGAACACGTGGCACAATTCCAATGTGGGGCGGCCAATCATGGCCGCAAGCCGGCCTTCCGGCCGGCTGGACCCGCTGGAAAGCGGGTCCGCAGCCTGAATAGGCTGCCCCACTTTCTGGGGGCTTGGTCATATGCGGCATAATGGGTCGGGAAGGCGGGATATCAAGACAGTGAAAAGAGTCCTCGTAAACGGAGCCGGTGGGTTCATCGGCGGGCACCTGGTGAAACGGCTGAAAGCCGAGGGGTGCTGGGTCCGCGTGGTGGATCTCAAGCGGCACGATTTTGCCGCGCCTCCGGCGGATGAGTTCATTCTGGGCGATCTGAGGGATCCGGAGGTGGTGCGGAACGCGGTGAGCGGCATCGATGAGGTGTATCAGCTCGCCGCCGACATGGGCGGCGCCGGTTATATCTTCACCGGCGAGCATGACGCGGCGGTGATGCACAATTCCGCCACCATCAACTTGAACACCGTCGAATTCGGCACTCGCGCCGGAGTGAAGAAGTTCTTCTACTCGTCGTCGGCCTGCATGTATCCGGAGTACAACCAGCTTGACCCGGACAATCCGAAGTGTTCGGAAGACTCGGCTTATCCGGCGGCGCCGGACAGCGAATATGGGTGGGAGAAACTGTTCAGCGAGCGTCTCTACCTGGCCTATATGCGGAACCGCGGCATCGCGGTGCGCATCGCGCGGTTCCACAACATCTTCGGCCCCGAGGGCACCTGGCGGGGCGGACGCGAGAAAGCCCCGGCGGCGATGTGCCGCAAAGTGGCCGAAACTCCGGACGGGGGAGAAATCGAAATCTGGGGCGATGGGAAGCAGACCAGGTCCTTTCTCTATATCGACGAATGCATCGAAGCGGTGCGGCGTCTGGTGGATTCCGATTTCACCGGCCCGGTGAACATCGGCTCGGAAGAGATGGTCACGATCGACCGGCTGGCCCAGTTAGCGATGGAAATTGCGGGCAAGAAGCTGGCCATCCGCCACATTCCCGGACCTCTGGGCGTTCGCGGGCGGAACTCCGATAACCGCCTGATCCGCGAGAAGCTGGGATGGGCGCCGAGCCGGCCGCTGCGCGAAGGCCTGGAAAAGACCTACGCGTGGATCGCCCGGCAGGTGGCGTCGAGTTGATCCCGCTACAATAGAAGTCTGTATGCCATTCCAGGAAGTGGTGGAAGCCGAAGGTCACCTGATCGACTCCCACATCATGGAGAACATCTTCGATAAGGTCGTGGAGTACAGCGGCCGGTTCGAGGTGCAACAGTTCCGCATTGGCCGCACCAACAGCGAGCCTTCCTATCTCCGGCTGAAAGTCGAGGCGCCCGACGAGCAGTCCATGGAGCGCCTGCTGCAGGAGCTGTTGGGGCTGGGTTGCTCCCCCGCCGACACCGGCGACGCCGCGCTGCGGGAAGTGGAGCGCGACCGGTGCGCGCCGGAAGATTTCTATTCCACCACGAATCACAGGACGTTCGTGCGCCACGGCCAGAAGTGGATCGAAGCCGAGAACCAGCGCATGGATGCCATGGTGGTGGTCCACGACGGCCGGGCGGTGTGCCGGCGTCTGCGCGATGTGCGCCGGGGCGACCGGATCGTGGTGGGGCTGCGCGGCATCCGCGTGATTCCCGAATCCAAGGAGCGCGACCGGCTGGCGTTCGCCTTCATGGCCAATGGCATCTCGTCGGAGCGCCAGGTGGAGACCGCTGTGCGCCAGACCGCCGCGCTGGTGCGCCAGGCCCTCGAGCAGAAGCAGAAAGTCATCGTAGTGGCGGGACCGGTGGTGGTCCACACCGGCGGGGTGGCGGGCCTCTCCGCGCTCATCCGCAAAGGCTCGGTGCAGGCCGTGCTGAGCGGCAACGCGCTGGGCGTGCATGATATCGAGGCGGCGCTGTTCGGCACTTCGCTGGGGGTGCGGCTGGCCGACGGCCGCCAGGAGGAGCACGGCCACCGCAATCACATGCGCGCCATCAACGCCATCTATCGCGCGGGCTCGGTCCGTCAGGCGGTCGAGAGCGGCCGGCTGCGCTCGGGCATTCTCTACGAGTGCGTCGAGGCCGGGGTTCCATTCGTGCTGGCCGGCAGCCTCCGCGACGATGGCCCACTGCCCGAGACCATCACCGACATGAACGCGGCCCAGGACGCCTATGCGGCCGAACTGAGAGGGGCGGGACTGGTGCTGTGCCTGGGCACCATGCTGCACTCCATCGCCACCGGAAACATGCTGCCAAGCTGGGTCAGAATTGTGTGCGTGGATATCAACCCGGCGGTGGCCACCAAGGTCAGCGACCGGGGCACGGGACAGGCCGTGGGGGTGGTGGCGGATGTCGGCCTTTTCCTGGATCTGCTGGCCAAAGCCTTATGAAACGCGCCTACACCGATGAACATGCGCGCGCCGGCGTCCACACGGCGCTGCCCGAGATTGAGACCTGGCCCAACCAATACGCCGGTTACGAGATCGAGATCGTCATGCCGGAATTCACTTCCGTCTGCCCCAAGACCGGTCTTCCGGATTTCGGGAGCATCGCGCTGCGGTATGTCCCCGGCAAACGCTGCCTGGAGCTGAAGTCGTACAAAATGTACCTGCTGGCCTACCGAAATCTGGGCATTTTTCAGGAGAACGTGGTGAACCGCGTGCTCCGCGACGTGGTGAAAGCCGCCAACCCGGTCACCGCCACCGTGGTGGGCGACTTTACGCCGCGCGGCGGCGTGAGCAGCGCGATCACGGCAACCTGGAGTAGGAAACGTGGAAAGCGCTGAGCTGATCGCCATTCTGCGGGAGGTTCGCGAGCGCGTGCGCGCGCAGCGCCCGGAGACTTCCGCGGGAGCCGGGGGCATCCTCCTGCCCGACCTCATGGCGCTGGTGCACGCGCGCGACTCGGCGCTCGGCAAAGTGGCCGCTATCGGCACGGTAAACCCGCGTCCCGGCGGCCTGGCCAACTCCCTGGTGCAGGCCTGGAAGCGGCTGGTGGCTCGCGTGCTCGACTGGCACGTCCGCGAGCAGGTGGAATTCAACCGCCAGGTGGTCGCCTGCGTCGATGCGGCCATCGAAGCGCTCCATGAGGACAACCGCGCTTTGGTCGAGTTGGGCAACCGGCTGGAAGCGGCGGTGGGAGCGGCGCAAGAGAATCTCCGGGCCGCTCAGGAAAGCCTCGGCCGGGATATTCAGGCGGCCCAGGAAAGGCTCGGGCGGGACATCAAGGCGGCCCAGGAGGGCCTCGGCCAAAAGATCAAGATGGTGGAGGAAAGCCTGGGCCCGGAGCTGGCGGACATCCGCAAGCATTGGGCCGAGTGGCGCGCCGGATGGGAGTACAAGCTGGCCCAGAACGAGATCCAGTTCCTGCGCAGCGTGGCCGATCTGCAAGGCGCTTTTCAGCACCGCACCACCCTGATGGACACGAGCTACCGCGAGACGGTTCGCGCGCAGCACGCCGATTTCACCGCCGCGCTGGAGCGCAGCGTGGCGGAGATTCAGAAGCGGCTGTGGCTGGAGTTCGAGCGCACCATTCATTCCGAACTCCGCATCATCCGGCAGCGCGCCCAGGTACTGGCGGCAGGTGGAGCGACCTCCGGACCGCCGGTGCTGTCCGGGCAGGGGGTCAGTCCAGACTCCGTCCCATGGGCCCTCGACCTGGCCCGTTTCGCGGAGTGCTTCCGCGGCTCCGAGGAGTATGTGAAGGCAGGGCAGCGCCTTTACCTTCAGGATTTTCAGGGATGCCAGAACGTCCTGGACATCGGCTGCGGGCGTGGCGAGTTTCTGGAAATCATGCGTGAGGCGAACATTCCCGCGGTGGGCATCGATCTCAGCCGGGAGTCGGTCGCAACCTGCCGCCTGAAAGGACTCGAGGCGGAGACGGCGGACTTGTTCACGTACCTGGCGGGCCTTGCGGAGGAGTCGCTGGACGGCATCTTCTGCGCCCAGGTAGTGGAGCATCTTCCGCCCGAGCGGCTGCCAGAAATGATCCGGCTCTGCGCCAGCCGCCTGACGCGCAACGGAGTCCTGGTCATCGAAACACCGAACCCCGAGTGCCTGGCCATTTTCGCCACGCACTTCTACCTCGACCCCACGCACGCGCGCCCCGTTCCGCAGCCGCTGCTGGCCTTCTATCTGGAGGAGTTCGGTGTGGGCGTCGTGGAGGTCCGCAAGCTCGCCCCCGCCGTGGAATCGATGCCTTCGCTCGACTCGCTGCCGGAGGCGTTCCGCGAGGCATTCTTCGGCGGCCTGGACTACGCCATTGTCGGAAAGAAGCTGTGAGGGGCCACTTTCCACACCCTGGCCCGTTGACAACCTCCAATAACTCGGCGTATATTTGCTAACATACTGATCTGTCAGTGGTTTGCTGGTAATTGGCCCATGGTCTCGTCCACGATGGTGCTCGGTGATAACAAAGCGCGCGTGCTTTTCCGTGCCCGCTGCCTGCCGCGGCTGGTCCAATGCCTGCAATCATTGGTGACTCAGTGATCGGCGGAGGCGTAATGGCCGCAGACGAGGAAAACGAGCAGGTGGACCAGGGGGGCCCCGAAAGCTACGAGAATCTTCTCGACGATTACAGCCACTTCGCTCCGCCCGCAGCCGACGAGGTTCTGCAAGGCACGGTCCTGAGCATCACCGCCAAGGATGTCATCATCGATTTCGGGTACAAGTCGGAAGGCCTCGTCCCCATCGAGCAGTTCCAGACTCCCGGCGGCGAGATTACGGTGCATTCCGGCGATGCCGTCGATGTGATGATCGAGCATGGCGAGCAGCCGGAAGGGTACGTGCTGCTGTCTCACACGCGCGCCGCACGACTGCGCATCTGGGACAACCTGGAGAAGGCCTACCAGGAGCAGCTCATCATCTCCGGCCGCGTGCTGGGCCGGGTGAAGGGCGGGCTGGCCGTGGACGTCGGCATCAAGGCCTTCATGCCCGGATCGCAGGCCGATCCGCGCCCCGTTCATAATCTGGATTCGCTCACCGGACAGGACATCCCGGTCAAGATCATCAAGCTCAACCGCCGCCGCGGCAACGTCGTGGTGTCGCGCAAAATGGCGGTGGAGGAAGAGATCAACGTCCGCAAGAACGCCACGCTCGACCACATTGCGGAAGGCGCCATAGTCACCGGCGTGGTCAAGAACCTCACCGAGTATGGGGCCTTCATCGACCTGGGCGGCATCGACGGCCTGCTGCACGTCACCGACATGTCCTACGGCCGCATCACGCACCCTTCCGAGTTGCTGCACGTGGACGAGGAAATCACGGTTAAGGTCCTCAAGTTCGATCGCGCCAAAGAGCGCGTGTCGCTGGGCATCAAACAGCTCGAGCCGGACCCCTGGGACGCGGTCTCGGCGCACTACCCGGTCCACAGCCGGGTGATCGGCCGGGTGGTCAACGTCACCGATTACGGCGCTTTCGTCGAGCTGGAGCCGGGCATCGAGGGTCTCATCCACATCAGCGAGATGACGTGGTCGCGCCGCATGAAGCATCCGTCGAAAGTGGTCAAGCCCGGCGATCAGGTGGAGGCCGTGGTGCTCGAAGTGCACTCCAGGGACCGGCGCATTTCGCTCGGCCTGAAGCAGCTCGAACCCAACCCCTGGACCACCATCGACACGCGGTATAGCGTCGGCTCGGTGGTGGAGGGCCGCGTACGCAACATGACCGATTTTGGAGCCTTCATCGAAATCGAAGAAGGCATCGACGGCCTGGTGCATGTCTCGGATCTGTCCTGGACCAAGCGCGTCAAGCACCCCTCCGAGGTCCTGAAGAAGGGCCAGGTGGTCCAGGCCGTGATTCTGAATATCGATTCATCGGCGCACCGGCTTTCGCTCGGCATCAAGCAGCTCCAGCCGGACGCCTGGGAAAGTTATTTCCAGAATCACCAGGTGGGCGATACGGTGCATGGCCGCGTCTGCCGGCTGGCCAGTTTCGGCGGTTTCGTCGAATTGGCCGACGGGGTGGAAGGCTTGTGCCATTTCTCCGAGGTGCCGGGCTATTCGGGCCGGCGCGGATCGGAGGAATCGCCGCTGGCGATGGGCCAGGAGTTCGATTTCAAGATTATCAAGATGAGCGAAGCGGAGAAGAAAATCGGGCTGAGTCTCCGCGCCGTGACGGAAGACGAGGAAAAAAACCGCCTGGAAGACTACCAGCGCCAGGCCGCCGCCGCCACCACCACCATTGAAGAGGTGATGAGCCTGAAAGACCGCAACCTCGAATAGCTTGCAAATTTCCTTTATTCAAGCGATACTGCGGTTTCGTAACGGATTGACACCAAGGAGAGTACGATGACGAAGGCCGATCTGATTGAAGAAGTCTCCCGGGTGGTGGAAATGACCCGGAAGGAATCCGAGGTCATTGTGGAGGCCATTTTCGACAGTATCGTTCGTTCCCTGCGCTCCGGCGATAAGATCGAGATTCGCGGATTCGGCAGTTTCCGCACTCGCCAGAGACAACCCCGGATCGGCCGCAACCCGAAAACCGGCGCGCGGGTCGAAGTGCCCGCGAAAAAGATTCCGTATTTCAAGCCCAGCAAGGAACTGAAGGACGTGGTGAATATTTCGGCTGCGCCAGGCGCGGCGGGCCCAGCGGGCACCCCCGCGCCTTCCCCCGCGCCCGAGCAGGTTCCGAGCCCCCAATAGGCCTGGTCCCGGAATAGCATGGACTATCTGTGGACCCCCTGGCGGTATCAATACATCACCACCACAGGGGATGGGGGCGAATGCATTTTTTGCGCCGCTGCCCAGGCGCCCGACGACCAGGAGCGCCTGGTGGTGCACCGCGCCGCGCGCAGTTTCGTCATTCTCAACCGGTTTCCTTACACCAGCGGCCATCTGCTGATCGTGCCGTACGAGCACGCCGCCGCGCTGGAGGAACTTCCCGACGAAACCCTGGTGGAATTAATCCGCCTGGCGCGCGATAGCGTGAAACATCTGCGGACGGTCTACCGTCCGGAAGGCTTGAATCTGGGAATGAACCTCGGCCGCAGCGCCGGCGCCGGCATCGCGGAGCATGTGCATCTGCACGTGCTGCCCCGCTGGAGGGGCGACACCAGCTTCATCACCACGGTGGGGGAGACGCGCGTGGTGCCCGAGGAGCTCGAAGTCACCTGGGAGAAGCTGCGCAGGGCATTCCGCGGCGAGTGAGGTGCAGTAGGAAAAGCGATGGGCAGGCGAGCACCGCGTGCCCCACGTGCCCCACCACGCTTATCGGGCGTCCGAGGGATCCACGGGCTGGCGGGTGCCGGTGGCTGCGTAGCGGACGTAGGCGACGATGTCGGCTAGTTGCTGGGCGGTGTGCTTGTCGACCGCCGGCGGGTGCTTCCACTTAGCCGTATTGGTCATCGATGCAATCTCAGTCAGGTCCATCTTGCGCAGCTCCGGCGGCGTCTTCGAGAGGTCGTAGAGCTGGATGGTCTTATCGTCCTTGGCGCCGGGCATCGCCGGAAACGTCTCGTTGGACTTCAGCTTGACGTCCTGCACGTACTGCGCGGCGGTGGAATGAACCGCCATCACAATCGCCGCCGGCGTGAGGCGTCCGATGCCTCTCAGGTCCGGCCCGACCGCCGTACCGCGCCCCTTCAACAAGTGGCAGCTCGAGCACCCGTTGGCGGTTCCAAAGAAGAGCGCCTCACCCCGGCCGATCTGTGGCGAAACGGCGGCCTGAGCCAACATCAACACGATCCAAAACATGTCCGGACTTTCCTTTCGGTGCTAGTTATGATACCACCGTAGAATAGTGGCGGAGCTATGAAAACCATACTGCTCGGGGGAATTCTCGCTTTCAGCGCGGCTGCTCAAGCACCGACGGAACCAGCACCCATTCTCCAACTGATCCGCCGGCCGGGAGTTGTCATCGCCCCGATCCGGCCGTATGCCAATGCCGGAGCGGCGGTCGATGCTCTTGGAATGGTCTCGATCACCGGCCTGCCCGAAGCGTGGCAGATCGAATTGCACCAGTCGTTCGCCGGCATTGAGGACCTCGACAAGGCGGTCGGCCCGGTCGCCCCGGCCGGCACATTCAACGTCCCCTCCGAAGCATCCCAGGACGATCCGCTGGCTCTTTCCAGGACGCTGATCGCATTCTACCGGCCAAACTGGAGCTACCGGGCCGACCAGGCTATCCGGACGTTCCCGCGGGCGCACTATTTCCATATCACGATTTACCGCGTCCGGCCGGACGCCGAGAACGATTTGGGTGAATTGGTGAAGCTGCGGCGGCTCAGCGCCGACAGCGTGAACCTGGACCGGCCCGACCTCGCCTACCAGGTCATTTCGGGCGCTCCCTCCGGAACTTTTATCTTCCTTGCCCCGCTGACGTCGCTCAGGACCATGGACGAGGGTGTGGCTGAGACGCCCGTCTATGCCGAAGCCACCGCGGCAGCCCGCGCCAAGACCGCGAGCAAAATGTCCGCCGATGGCGAAATCAGCCGCGAGCACCTGCTGTTCCGAGTGGAACCCCGCATGAGCCATGTGTCCGACGACTTTGCCGAAGCGGACCGGCAATTCTGGAGACCGAAGCCCAACGAGTAGCGCCGGCGGTCTGGCCGCCGGCGGGGTTGTCCGGACTGAACGAAACCATTGACTTTCGACGCCGCGTGCTCCCATAATCGGCTAGCCCTTGGGAGGCAGCCATGCCAGAAGCACCGCAGGCCGTCGAAGCACCGAAGAGCCACGAGCGGAAACTTTCCGGTATCGGGGCCACCGAAGATCAGATGGATGCGCGGGGCACCATCCCGCAGCGCATCGACCGTATCGGCACGAAAGTCGAGGACTTGGCCGGCACCGGCCAGCACGATTCTCCGGGAGGATGATCTCAGCGGTATAGCAAGTACGGCTCGCGCATCTTGACGAAGGCCGCCACAGCATCCTGAAAGCCCTGCTGGATCGCGCGCGGGTCGTCGCCTGCCTGGAGTCTGCGGATCGCGTCGTCGCTGCCTATCAGCCGCTTGGACAGCGACAGATCGATCTTTCCCGGATACAGCTTCTGTATCGCCGACGCGACTTCCAGGCCCAGGCGCGTGGCATCCAGCACCTCGCGGTTGATAATGACGAATCGCACACCCTCCACCGTTCCCAAGCGCGCCGGATACGCTCGCACGCCGGGGATCTCGCGGCGATTCAGATACGCCGCGAATTCAAGTGCGCCCATGAAATCCGCCCCGATCTGCTCAAAAGGGGAATCCGTTCCCCGCCCCACCGAGTAACCCTTGGAAGATTCCAGAAGGCACAAGCCGGGGTACAGGGTGGCGGCGTTCAGGCTGCGCATGTTGGGTGAGGGGTCGATCCACGGCAGGCCTGTCTCGTCGAACCAGTCGCCGCGATTCCAGTCTTGCAGTTGGATCACGGTGAGCGCCGCGCCGATCTTGTTCTCCCCGTTGAAGAGGCGCGCGAGCTCGCCTATGGTCATGCCGTGGCGCACCGGCAGGCCGGGAAGATAGCCGACGAACGACTGGTTGGCGGCGTCCAGCAGCGGGCCTTCCACGTGGGTCCCGGTGATGGGATTTGGCCGGTCGAGCACGAAGAATGGAATACCGGCCTTGGCCGCCGCTTCCATGGCGTATGCCATGGTGGTCTCGTAGGTGTAGAAGCGCGCGCCAACGTCCTGGATATCGAAGACCAGCGCGTCGATGCCGCGCAGCATCTCCGGGGTTGGCCGCAGCGTCTTGCCATACAGGCTGAAGACTTGGATGCCGGACGCGGGGTCGGTAGCGTCGGGAAGGCCGGGCCGGTCTTCCCTGCCCTCGAGCCCGTGCTCGGGCGAGAACAGCGCAACCACTTCCACGCCCGCCGCGCGCATCAGGGCGACATTGCGGCGGCCCAGGCGGTCCACGCCGGTCTGGTTGGTGATGAGGCCGACACGTTTTCCCTGGAGCGGCTGAAATTTCCGCGCCACCAGCACATCCAAACCCGTGAGCGTCGATCCATTGTGGCCGATCTGACGGCGCGCGCCCGCCCCGGCCAGTGTCTCGTTGTAACCCGTCAGCGTGACGCCCTGGGCGCCGATGCCGAGCGCGGCGGCCACAATGGTCGCCACCTTCCCGCGCAGCGGCGTAAGCGCCGGCCGCGCGTCGGGATGCACGCTGTTGGCCAGCAGGATGACGTAGCTTTTGGTGGAAGGGTCGATCCAGATGGAAGTGCCGGTGAAGCCGGTGTGGCCGAACGAGCCTATGGGAAACAGCTCGCCGCGATTGCCCGAGTAGGGCGAGTCGATGTCCCAGCCCAGGCCGCGCAGGATGGGCTGGCCGGGCGGGCTTTGCGGCTCGGTGAACTTGGCCACCGTGAGCGGGCTGAAGAGACGGACGCCATCGAGCGAGCCACCGTCGATCATCATTTGGGCGAAGCGCGCGAGGTCGGCGGCGGTGGAGAACATGCCGGCGTGTCCCGCCACGCCGCCCATCGCCCGCGTGGAGGGGTCGTGGACCACGCCCCGCAATGGCGGCCCGGTCTTTTCGACGCGCTCGGTGGGCGCAATCCGCGGCGCCAGCGACGCCGGCGGCTGGAACATGGTTTCCGTCATGCCCAGCGGCAGGAATATGTTCGGCCGCGCGTAATCGGAAAGCAGTTGGCCGGTCAGCCGGTGAACGATTTCGCCCAGCAGAATGAAATTGATGTCGCTATAGACGAAGCGCACCCCCGGCGGGCCGGCGGGCTTGGTGGTGCAGGCGAGACGGATGCCAGTGTCGTAGCCGGTCCATTCCGGTTTGAGCGGCACGTCGGGCTGGAGGCCCGAGAAATGCGTGAACAGGTTGCGCAGCGTGATGTCGCTCTTGCCTTCCTGAAACTCGGGGATGTAGTCGGTGACCTTGTCGTTCAGCCGGAACTTGCCCTGCTCGAAAAGCTTCATCAGAGACGACGTGGTGGCAATGACTTTCGTGAGGGAGGCGCAGTCGAAGATGGTATCGACCGTCATGGTCTCCGCCTGAGGAACCAGCGCCCGCCTCCCGTAGGCCTTGCGGTAGACGATTTGGCCGTTGTGCCCGACTACCAGAACGGCGCCGGGCAAGCGATCCTGTTGGATGGCTTGGTTGATAACTTCATCGAGCGCCGGCGCGCCGGCGAAGGTCTGTGCGGAGAGCGAAGCGGCAACCAGCGCGGCGCAGCAGAGGAGTTTCATATCCTTACCATGATAGCCGTGTCCGGCGGAAAACCTGTCAACATGAGAAAAGCCATGCGAGCCTGCGCCATTCTGGTTCTTACAACCACCTTGCGGCTATCCGCGCAGGACCCCGTGCAGCCCGAGAAATGGAACCTATATTTTCAGGCTACATCCATCGGCCAGTATCACGGCGGCTTCAACTCTCCGTACGCGGGCGCTTTCAGCTTGCAGGGCCATCCCGAAGCCGAGGCTTCGCTCACCTCGACGCTGTTCTTCGGATTCCGCGTGGCGCGCGACACGCAATTCTATTTCGACCCCGAGTTGGCCGGCGGCCGGGCCTTTAGCAGCGCCAACGGAATGGCCAACTTCCCCAATGGCGAGATCACGCGCGTGGCTACCGCGACTCCCAAACCGTACCTGGCGCGGCTGTACGTGACCCAGGATTTCGGATTCGGCGACGCGCGCGAATCCATCTCGAGCGACGAAAATCAGCTCGCCGGCAGCCGGCCCATGACCCGCTATTCGGTGACCATCGGCCGGTTTCCCGTGACCGACTTCTTCGACAACAACCGCTACACGCACGATCCGCGCACGCAGTTCATGGGCTGGGGTGTCATGTACAACGGCGCCTGGGACTACCCGGCCGATACCCGCGGCTACACCTGGGGCTGGGTGCACGAGTTCCATACGCGGCGCTGGTCGCTGCGGTACGCCAGCGCGGCCATGCCGCGCGTCGCCAACGGCCTGCGCTTCGACCGCCGCCTGCTGCGCGACCGCGGCGATGTTTTCGAGGGCGAGGTGCGCGCGAAGCCCCGCGGCCACGACGGCGCCGTCCGCGTTCTGGGCTATCAGAATCATGCCCGAATGGGAACGTATGCCGGCGCCACCGACGTGACCGCCACACGGCGCCCCGGCACGCTGAAATACGGCTTCGGCCTGAACGTGGAGCAGGAGCTGGCAAAGGACATCGGCGTGTTCGCGCGGCTGGGGTGGAACGACGGGAAGACCGAGAGCTTCGCCTTCACCCCCATCGACCGGCTGGCCGGCGTGGGCCTGTCGGCGGGCGGCGCGCGATGGAAACGGCCACACGATACCGCGGCCACCGCGCTGACAGTGAGCGGACTTTCCGGCGTACACGCTCTCTACCTGTCGCGCGGCGGCCTGGATTTCATGATCGGCGACGGCGCGCTTCGATACGGACCCGAGTACGTCTCCGAAAGCTATTACTGCGCCCGCGTGATGCCCGGTGTCTTCGCCACCATCGACCTCCAGCACGCCACCAACCCGGCCTTCAACCGCGACCGCGGCCCGGTATGGATCGGCGCGCTGCGCCTGCACGTGGAGTGGGGCCGGTAGGGGCCGGGCATGCTCCATAGGCGCTAACTTAACGGTCGGCACGGTACTGTGGCGCGCGCACTCGTGCGTCCCGCGTCGAGACTTCCGGTTTGCGGACCCGTTCCGGGCTTCTCGACGCTTGGCGGCCGTACAGCGTGTCGGCACGAGTGCCGACACGGCACGCAAGAGTGCGTGCGCCACGTCGGGGCTAAGTAGCCAAGCGGCCAGCCTTCGGTGTCAACGGCGCGCATGACGCTCCCGGACGCGCCGCCGGATGCCCTCTTTCATGTCATCGACAGTCCGCGATTTCGGAGCCTGCTTAGGGAACAACGCCCGATGGATGTCCTGGGACGTGAACCGGGCCGAGCGCCGCACGACGATCTTTTCCATGGCCGGCCCCTACTTCACCTTGGCGAATAGCTTTCCCAGCGTCTTCACGGCCTGGTCGACTTCCTTCTCGGTCACGATGTACGGCGGCAGGAAGCGCAGCACGGTTTCGTGGGTACAGTTGATGAGCAGCCCTTCGGCCATCGCGTCCAGCACCAGTTGCTTGCCGGGAACGGCCAGATCCATCCCCAGCATCAGGCCAAACCCGCGCACCTCTTTCACGAAGCCGTGCTTGCGGGCCAGCTCGTTCAGCACCACGTGGAAATACCCGCCGACTCTCTGAATGGAGGGCAACAACTCATCCAGAATGTCCAGGAACTCGAGCGCCACGCGGCACGCCAGGGCGCCGCCGCCAAAGGTGCTGCCGTGCATTCCCGGCTTGATGGCGGCCGCGGCTCTCTCATTGGCGACGATCACCCCCAGGGGGATTCCGCACGCCAACGGCTTGGCCGCCGCCATCACGTCCGGCAGAATCACGGGGTGGGAGCGTTGATAGGCAAAGTAGGTTCCCGGGCGGCCCACGCCGCACTGGATCTCATCCGCCACCAGCAGCGCGTTGTAACGGTCCGCCAGCTCGCGGGCCTTGGCCACGAATTCGTGGGTCAGCGGATGGATTCCGCCCTCGCCCTGGATCATCTCCAGCACGATGCCCGCGGTGCGCTCGCCGAAGGCCGCCTCCAGGGCCGCGATATCGTTCACCGGAACGAATTTGACGCCTGGGATCAGCGGCTCAAAATCCTCCCGGTACTGGGCCTGCCCGGTGATCGAAAGCGCCCCCAGCGAGCGTCCGTGGAAGGCATTCTCCAGCGAGATAATCTCGTACTTTTCCGGGTGGATGGCGTGGCCGTGCGCGTGCACCATCTTGAGCGCGCCTTCCATCGCCTCCGTGCCCGTATTGGCGAAGAAGGTGCGCTGGAGGCCGCTGATTTCCGCCAGGCGCCTGGCCAGCGGTCCCTGATACTGGTGGTAGTAGAGATTGGAAGTGTGGATCAGCAGGCCGGCCTGTTCGCGAATCACCCCGAGAATGCGCGCATGCGCGTGTCCCAGCGCATTCACGCCGATGCCGGCGATGAAATCCAGGTAGCGGCGGCCTTCCAGATCGTAAACGTGGCAGCCCTTTCCGCGCGCCAGGACCAGCGGATAACGGGCGTAGTTCTGCAACACGTATTCCCGCTCCAGGTCCATCGTCTGCTGGGCGGAATGATCTACAGCGGGGGGGGAAGGGCTCGACATTTACTCATCATAGCGCGGCCCGCGATGATACAATACGCTACATGAAACGCATACCGACTCTCGCGGGATTGTTGCTGGTGCTGGCCACCCTGCTCTATTGCGCCGATGCCACCGGCAAGTGGAAAGGAAGCCTCGACGCGGGCGGCCAAACCCACGACCTGACCTTCGACCTCAAAGCCAGCGGCGACACACTGACCGGCGCCGTCAGCGGCCTGAGGGGAGAGGCCAGTGAGGTCCAAGACGGCAAGATTCAGGGCGACACCGTCTCCTTCTGGGCCATGGGGGAGTACCAGGGCCAGCCCCTCAAGCTGGTCTTCAAGGGCCAAGTCCTGGAGAGCGAGATTCACTTCACCATGGGACTCGATGACGGCAGTTGGAGCGGCGACCTGGTAGTCAAGAAGGTTCCCTGACCCGGCATAGCCGGAACCAAACAGCACAATCTTTTTCGACGCGGAGGCGCGGGACGTGAGAAAAAATTGGCTGGGCCGAGATACCGCGTGAGCCCCAATCGCGGCGGATCGAGGCCGGCGCGACGATCAACTCATCGTCGGATGCTGGGATGATACCGTTACGGTGGCATAATG
>Ga0187865_1000088_pt1 | contig 118484 bp, 102 predicted proteins | sample June2016WEW_11_1_2_FD_132989 | JGI IMG/M metagenome (GOLD analysis project Ga0187865, IMG submission 132989) | Peatland microbial communities from SPRUCE experiment site at the Marcell Experimental Forest, Minnesota, USA - June2016WEW_11_100 | ecosystem: Environmental > Terrestrial > Soil >... | reverse complement strand
CCGCTGCTTCCACTGCAAGGACGAGTTGTTTGCGGTGATGGAGAAACTGGGCGCCAAGCTGGGCTTTGCGCATATCGCCTACGGGATGAACGCCGACGACACGAGGGATTTTCGCCCCGGCCAGCGCGCCGCGGAGGAGCACGCCGTGCTGGCGCCGCTTGCCGAGGCCGGGCTGGCCAAAGTGGAGGTGCGCTCGCTGGCCAAAGCGGCCGGCTACCCGGTGTGGGACCGGCTGGCGGCGCCGTGCCTCTCTTCGCGCGTGGAGTACGGACGCGCGGTGACACGAGAAGTCCTGGAGCAGGTGGAGCGCGGCGAAGAGAGCCTGCGGCAGTTGGGCTTTCGCGAGCTGCGCGTGCGCCACCATGGCGAGCTGGCCCGCGTGGAGATCGCGCGCGGCGAGCTGCCCCGCGCGCTGACCATGGAGATGCTGGACGCGATCACTGCGGCGCTGAAGCAGGCGGGGTTCAAGTACGTCACACTCGACTGCTCGGGATTCCGATCGGGGTCGATGAATACGGTTCTGCCCGCCGAAGTGCTGGTGCGGCGGGGCGCTTAGAGGAGCCTTTCTTCATCTGCCGGACCTCCGGCGATTTAGAATCACAGAGCGATGCGAATCGGTTATCTGGAGTGCTTTTCCGGGATCAGCGGCGACATGCTGCTGGGCGCGCTGGTGGATGCGGGCGTTCCCTTCAGCTTGCTCGCAGACACGGCGTCGGCCTTGGATGTGGGTGCGCGTCTGGCGATGCGCAAGGTGAGCCGCGGCGGACTGGCGGCGGTCAAGGTTGACGTACTCACGCAAGAGAACAGGGATCAGGGGTCAGGGGTCAGGGATCAGGGAACAGAAGAAGGGCATAGCCACGCGCACGACGCGCACGAGCACCACTCGCACGAGGCGGAGCCGGCGCACCACAGCCACGAGCACACGCCGCAGCGATCGCTGTCCACGATTCTCCCGGTCATTGAGGCCGCGCCGCTCAGCGATGCGGTGAAGCGGCGCGCAGTCCGCGCCTTCCAATTGCTGGGTGAGGCGGAGGCCGCAATTCATTCCATCCCCATCGAAAAGGTGCACTTTCACGAAGTGGGCGCGGTGGACACGATCGTTGACATTGTGTGCGCGGCGGCCGGGTGCGAGGCGCTTGGCGTGGACCGCTGGATGGCCTCGCCCTTGAACGTGGGCAGCGGAACCGTGACGTGCCAGCATGGGACGCTGCCTGTGCCCGCGCCGGCTACATTGGCGCTGCTCGGCGATGCGCCGGTTTACTCCGCGGGGCCTGCGATGGAGCGGGTGACGCCGACCGGCGCGGCGGTGCTGCGGATGCTGGATGCGAGCTATGGGCCGCTGCCGGTAATGCGCATCGCAGCGCACGGCTACGGAGCCGGCGGGCATGACACGCCGGGTGAGCCGAACCTGCTGCGACTGATGGTGGGTGAGGCGCAGGAAGAAGCGGCCAGCGCCGAGCAGATTGCCGTCATCGAGACCGTGATTGACGATTCGACTCCGCAGGTGCTGGCTTATGTGAGCGAGCTGCTGCTGGAGGCAGGCGCCTGGGATGTCTACAGGGCGGCGGTGCAGATGAAGAAGGGGCGCACGGGCGTACAGATAACGGTGCTCTCGAGCCCAAGCCTGATGCCCGCGCTGCGCGACCTATTGCTGCGCGAAACCACGAGCATCGGCCTGCGCTGGCGCCTGGAAAACAAGCTGGCGCTGGCGCGAGAGTTTGTAGAGGTGGAGACCGCGTGGGGCAAAGTGCGGATGAAGATCGCGCGCTGGCCGTCCGGCGAGGTGGCGAACGCATCGCCGGAGTACGAGGTCTGCCGCAACATCGCCCGCCAGCACGGGGTTCCCCTCAAGCAGGTGATGCAGGAGGCGATGCGGGCGTATGTGGAGCAGGAGCGCGCGCCGAGAGAGGAAGGGCGCTGATGGATCGCTCGCAGATTGAGACGCTGTTGAACGAAGTGCGCACAGGATCCGCCAGCGTGGCCGAAGCGCTGGAGCGGTTGCGCCACTTCCCCTTCGAGGATTTGGGGTTTGCGAAACTGGATCATCATCGCGCACTGCGCACGGGCATGCCGGAGGTGATCTTTGCCGAGAGCAAGACACCGGCGCAGGTAGCCGCGATTTTTGCGCGCATGGCGAAAGCGGGCGGCAACGTGCTGGCCACGCGCGCTTCACGCGAGGTGTTTGAGGCGGTATACGCAACGGAATCCCGCGCGGAGTTTCACGAGACGGCGCGCGCGATCACGCTGAAGCAAACCGAGCCGGTCGCGGGCAAGGGAACGATCGGCATAGTGTGCGCGGGAACCAGCGACTTGCCCGTGGCCGAAGAGGCCGCGGTGACGGCGCGGCTGATGGGCAACACGGTGGAGGTGGTTGCCGATGTGGGAGTGGCCGGCCTTCATCGGCTGCTGGCGCAGCGGGAGACGCTGCAAACGGCGCGTGTGCTGATTGTCTGCGCGGGCATGGAAGGCGCGCTGCCGACCGTAGTTGGAGGCTTGGTGAACGCTCCGGTCATCGCCGTTCCCACGAGCGTGGGCTATGGCGCTTCGCTGGGCGGAGTGGCCGCGCTGCTGGGCATGCTGAACACCTGCGCGCCCAATGTTTCCGTAGTCAATATTGACAACGGATTCGGCGCGGCGTGTATCGCGTCGCTGATCAACCGGCTGTGAGGGCGGCGAAGAAGACCCATATCAAAGGGCGTGCAGGCCGGAGATGCATCCGAGTTCGTGTTTTGCCGGTACTGCTCCCCTCGCTTGGCATCCGGGAGATAGCGAATCTCCCGCTTGCCGGTCGCGGTCACAAGGCCAATCATGACTTCTTTGCTTGGATCGTTGTTGTAATAGGACCAGGCATATACCTGCTGCCCGTCGCGGAGGCCGGCCCGATACGCGGGGCTGCCTGGTTTGACGTGAGCAAGTTTCTTATCTTTCAGACTTGCTTCATCAAAGCCGAGATCGATGGACGGCATAGACGTTAATTCAAGGTGCGCGCAGGCCCCAAGCCTTGCCGGCAAAGGGACGGCAGCGCCATCGAGGGCGAACGAACGCAGCTTGGCCAGATCGTCAGTTGAAAGATAAGGCTGAAACGCGGCGAAGATACGCTCCGCGGTAAGCGGCGGAGGATTCGATCCGCGACGAACCGGATTCACCAGATCGAAAAGAACATTATCCAGAGACGATTTGCCCGCCGTGTGTTCGCGTAACCGAGCGTCAGCCCATAGCGCGATGGCCGCGCCCCGCGCATAGGACAGCAGATAGCCCGTTCCCGATGTGTGATCGACCTCGAGCCATGCGGCATTCGATATGTCGTGCAGCGGCGATAGCTCGTATTCGCTCAAATGCTCGTTAAGCGATTTAAGGTAATCCGCGTAGGAGATCAGTCCAAATCGCAATGGAATTACCCCCTGGTAATAGTAAGTAAACCCCTCGTAAAACCATTGGACGGAGTCATTCACCGGCCCCATGCTGTCAGGGTTCCAATGATGGAAAACCTCGTGGGCAATCAGCATGATTCTTCCAGCATCGAACGTGTCCTTGCGGGACAGGAACAACATATATGCGTTGGTAAAGGCGCTGCCATCATTATCTCCCTCATCCTCATCGAACTGCGCGAGAGTTACGAGATAATACGGAAGCGGCGCGGTATGCCAGAAGTTATTCTCCGTATCGACAATCTTGCGAATCTGCGCAAATACCTCCGCGTCGGTAAAACTCCATTGACCGCGCATGGCGAGTATGAGCATGTGCCCACTCTGCGTGCTCCGCAGCACGCGAAATTTGCCTCCGGCAAAGATTGCATTCTCAATCCTGAACCACGGAGCCGAGACTTTTTGCAGTCGATTGCCGTCGCCGAAGCTACTGAAGAATGGCATACCGGGCGGAAGCATCCGCCAGTCGAAGGTAGCCTTCACCATTTCGTTGTCGGAAAATTCCGGGCTAATAAGGGCATTCTGCGGATTAAACAAGAAATACTCAGGATCGAGGACCGCCCTGTGTTCGGCGGGCTCACGGAAGCGGCCGGAGTTACTGGAAGCCAGATCGTAGGAGAACGTCACCCAGCTTCCGGGGCGGGCCTTCAGTTGCTTCTCTCCGGGGGAAGCGCCGTCCATGAGAGTCGCGGAAGCCGTTTGGGAGGTGAGATGTTGAAACTGCGTTTCGAGGTGTGATGCGTTGCCAAAAGTTGTAGGAATAGCGAGCGTTGTCAACTGTTTTTGTGCGCGCAACGTGACGACAATGTGGAAGGAACAATGATCCTTCCCGAATGCCGGTTCGAATCTGTAGCGAATCTGCGGCGTGGCCGCATGAGCCGTAAACGGAAGGACTAGAAGCGCTGTTGCCAAGAATCGTCTATACAAGGTTCCCCCAGTTAGTTTGCATTGCGAGTGAATGTTTTTTGGCCTGCTAATTTTACCGGACGGGGACCGCGAGCGTTTCGCTCATGTTTGCTCCCGGTCGTGATGCGGTGACGCGGGTCACTGTGCGCGGTGTGTCCGGCCGCGAATCATCGTCCTGGGTGCGCCCGCCGGCGTGTGGAGGAGTCTTTGACCGGTTTCCGATGGCAGCGATTGCGCAGGACCTCGCAGATTCTCTTTCTGCTGCTCTTCCTGGGGCTGCTGGTGTTCACCTCGTTGCGCGCCATGCCCGGCGGCACCAGCGACATCCATCTGCGCGCGCCGGTTCGGCTCTTCTTCGAGTGGGACCCGCTGGTCGCCCTTGCCAACGCCATCGCCGGCCACGCGCTCTATCGCGGCCTCGTGTGGAGCCTGATCATTCTGCTGCCCACCCTGTTTCTGGGGCGATTTTTCTGTGGCTGGATCTGCCCCATGGGCACGCTGCAGCACTTTGTAGGCAACATGCCGTCGGAGTCGAAGCGCGGCAAGCAGCGTATCGAGTCGAATCGCTATAAGCGCTGGCAGACGATCAAATATGTGGTGCTGATTGCCGGGTTGGTGGCCGCGGCGTTTGGGTCGATGGCGATCGGCTGGCTCGATCCCTTCAGCCTGCTGGTTCGCTCGCTGGGGCTGGCCTTTCTTCCGGCGTTCAATTACGCGATGCGCGCCGTGCTGACGCCGCTGGAGCGCAGCCCGGTGGGCGCAATCAAGAGCACAGCGGAAGGAATTCATGCGGTCCTCGGGGCGCTGGTTTTGGAATTTCGCCAGGCGCATTTCGCGCAGGGGCTGGCGCTCGGCATTTTGTTTCTCGTGATTCTCTTCCTGAGCCTGCGTGTCACCCGGTTGTGGTGCCGCTCGATCTGCCCGCTGGGGGCGCTGCTGGGCGCGGTCTCGCGCTGGAGCGTGCTGGGGCTGCATAAGGATCCGGAACGCTGCAACAACTGCAACCGCTGCCTGCTCCATTGTCAAGGCGGAGACGACCCCATCGGCAGCGCGCCGTGGCGTAAGTCCGAATGCGTGATGTGCATGAACTGCGTGGGCAGTTGCCCCGATCATGCGCTCACCTTCCGGTTCTTTCGCAAGGAGAAGGAAGTGGCATCGCCCGACCTGGGCCGGCGCAGGGCGATCGCGGGCCTGGCGGCCGGCGCGGTGGCGGTTCCGCTGATGCGCGCCAACACCGGGCTGGGCAAGAGCCGCCACGAACGGCTGCTGCGGCCGCCGGGAGCGCTCGATGAGCCCGAATTTCTGTCGCGTTGCATCCGCTGCGGCGAGTGCATGAAGGTTTGCCCCAACAATGCGCTGCATCCCACGCTTGAAGAGGCGGGACTGGAAGGGCTGTGGTCGCCTACGCTGGCGCCGCGCATCGGTTACTGCGAGCCAAGCTGCGTGCTCTGCTCGGAGGTGTGCCCAACGGGGGCGATCTGGCAGATAACGCCGCAAGAAAAAGGTTGGGTGGTGGGCGTGGGCGGCGCGCAGAACCAGCCGGTGCGCCTCGGGACGGCGTTTTATGACCGCGGGCGCTGCCTGCCGTGGGCGATGGCCACGGATTGCATCGTCTGCGAGGAGTGGTGCCCGGTATCGCCCAAGGCGATCTACGTGGAGGAGGCGCAGGTGGTGGATTCGGCGGGCAACGTGAAAACTCTGAAGCAGCCGCGTGTGGATCCCAGCCGCTGCGTGGGTTGCGGCGCCTGCGAGTATGCCTGCCCGCTGCAGGAGCACCCCGCCGTTTATGTGACCAGCATCGGCGAAAGCCGCTCCCCCTCGAGCCAGATATTGCTATCTCGAAAGTAAAGGAGACCGATTTGAGAACGTTTGGGCCAGCACGGTGGAAGACAGCAATGGTAGCGTTCGCGATTGCGGCTGTAGCCGCGGGCGTGGGATGCAAAAAGAAGGCCGTCGATCCGTTTCCTGCATCGGGCGCGGTGGCGGGATGGGAGAAGACCAGCGACACGCGCGTCTTTGCGGCGAAGGAGTTGTGGCAGTACATCGACGGCGACGCCGAGCAGTATCTCCAGGCCGGCGTGGTTTCCGCGTCGACGTCGGACTACAAGTATCAGGGGCAGTTGGAGGCATTGGTCGACGTTTACACCATGGGAGATTCCGCGGGCGCGCGCAAAATTCTGGGGTCGGGAAAGACAAACGACGGCAGGAGCGTACAGGTGGGCGACGCGGGCATCGCGTACGCGCAGAGCGTAACCTTCCGCAAGGGCCCGTACCTGGTGCGCATCGTTGCGTATGAGGACACGCCGGGCGCACAGCAGGCGCTGATGGCGCTGGCGCACGGGGTAGAGGCGAAGCTTTAAGAGGCGCGGCGAGGAACGGCCGAGGGAGAAGAGCAGAGAAGCGATGAAGAGCCGCAGGGAGTTTTTGAAAGAAGCCGCCACGGGCGCGGTTCTATTGGGTTCGTCGGCCGCAGCGGATAAGCTGGCGCGGGCCGGAATGCTGGACATACACGCTGCTCCGAGTACGGCGCGCAAGTCGAAGGTAGTCATCGCGCGCGATGCGGCGCTGCACGGCGCGGGGACGCATCCCGACGAGCAGCGCGTGCTGAATCTGCTCGACAAAGCCATGGCCGCGTACACGGGGCGCGAGAAGCCGGTGGAGGCGTGGAAGAGCGTGATTCCGGCAAAGATTCTTAGCGGCGGAGTCATCGGTCTCAAGGTGAACGGACTGGGAGGGCGCGGCATCTCGACGCATGCTGCGCTGATCCTGGCTATTGCGGAGCGTCTGCAACAGGCTGGGGTACAGGCGGGAAATATCCTGGTGTGGGAGCGCGACGCGCGCAGCCTCGAGGCTTGCGGCATGAGCGTCAACACCGATCCCAGCCGGGTGCGCTGCTATGGCAACGACGTGGGCGGCTACGAAGCCGAGCAGAGTTCGTGGGGGACGGCGAACGTTCGCTTGGCGAAGATTTTGACGCGCGAGTGCGCAATGGTGATCAATCTGCCCATTCTGAAAGATCACGACCAGGCAGGCCTGACATTCTCGATGAAGAACATGTACGGGGTGGTGGATCGGCCGGACCAGCTGCACGCGAACCACTGCAATCCCAGCGTGGCGGATTTGAATGCGATCGCCGCAGTGCGCGAGAAGGTGTGGTTCACCATCGGCGACGCGATTTCATCGGTCTACGACGGCGGGCCGAGCTTCCGTCCTGAGCGGCTGTGGTATCCCAACGCGCTGGTTGTTGGCGAGGACCGCGTGGCGGTAGACCACACAGCGTGGCAGTTGATCGAGCGCAAGCGCGCCGAAGCTGGAATGCCCACGCTCGAAGCGGCAGGGCGCGCGCCTCAGTACATCGCCACGGCCGCCGATGCCGCGCACCGGCTGGGCACCTGCGATCCGCAGCGCATCCGGCTCGTGGAAGTGTGACGGGAGAATGACCATGAGCGGCGAACACGACGGAATCACGAACCCGCAGGCAAATGCGGCGCAGACCGCGCCGGGCATGACGCGGCGCGAGGCGATGCTGCAGTTGCTGCGCGTGGGCGGCGTGGCCGCGGGCGCGGCGGGCGCGGCTTTCTGGCTCAGCGAGCGGAGCCGGCGGCCCCTTTCCGAGCAGGCCGAGCAGGCGCGGCGCGACCATCGCGTGGCCGCCGTTGCGGAGTGGCCGCAAATGACCGTGATCCAGAACGGCGAACCGCGCGCATTGGTCCAGAAGGCGCTGGAGAATCTGGGCGGAATGAGCAGGTTCGTCGGCAAGCAGGACGTGGTGGTGCTGAAGCCGAACATTGCGTGGGATCGCACGCCGGAGCAGGCGGCGAACACCAACCCGGAACTCGTGGCGGAGGTGGTTCGGCAGTGCTGGCAGGCGGGGGCGAAGCGCGTGATTGTGACCGACGTGAGCTGCAACGAGCCGCGGCGGTGCTTTCAGCGCTCGGGCATCATGGAAGCGGCGCGGGCCGAGGGCGCCGAAGTAATCCTGCCCGATCCCGACCACTTCCGCGAGGTGGATATGGGCGGGGTAGTGCTGAAAAACTGGCCCGTGTTCATACCATTTATCGAGGCGGACAAAGTCATCAACCTGCCCATCGCCAAGCATCACGTGTTGACCGGCGCCACGCTGGGGATGAAGAACTGGTACGGCATTCTGGGAGGGCAGCGCAACCGGCTGCACCAGCAGATTCACCAGAGCTTGGCGGATCTTGCAAACTTTATGCTGCCCACGCTCACGCTACTGGACTGCTACCGCGTGCTCGTGCGCAACGGGCCCACGGGCGGAAATCTCGAGGACGTTGAGGTGAAGAAGACGCTGCTTGCCGGCACCGACCCTGTGGCGATCGATGCGTATGCCGCGAAGGCCTACTGGAATCTGGACCCCGAGCAGTTGCCGTATCTTGCGATGGCCGCCGAGCGAGGATTGGGGACGGTGGACTATGCGTCGCTCGACGTGAAGGTGAGCCAGCTAGGGTAGTGAATCAGAAGTTGATTCAAGAACAACCGCAGACCCTTCGACTCCGTTTGGCACAGAAAACGCGTCAGGCTCCGCTCGGGAGGACAATTTCCTATTGATACGAACTTCAGACTCAGGACACTCGGGTAACGCGGGAGATGGCTTTCGGCGTTGCCCAAATGCCCTCGGCGCCGTCCGCGGTCTCGCAGCCGAAATACTCATCGATGGCGCGATCCGTATCCTGCCTGCCATATATCCCTGGACGCGCAGAGCTTGCCCGGCGACGGTTCGTCTTGTCACGGGAGCGTTCGGCTGGCGCAAATGGAAATGGCGTTCGCTGCGGCGAACGCCATTTTGTTTTGGGCGCGGGGCGCGGAGACTAATCCGTACTGGCGCGCGGGGAGGCCGCGCAAGCTAGCGGCGGGTTTCGGCCAGGGCCTCGTCGATGAGTTGGAAGAGCTTGCTGCGGTCGATGACTTCAACGAATGGCGTGGCGTGGGAGCCGTTGGTAACGATCCAGATGGTGGGGGTGTGCTCGATGCCGATGCGCTGGCCGAGGGTGTAGTCCGCTTTGACTTCCTGGGAGAGCCTACCCATGGGATCGACGGCGAAAGGCAAAGTAACGCCGTGGGCCGAGGCGAATCGCTGCGTGAACTGCTGGAGCTGGCTGGGGGTCTCGATGGAGATCTGGTTGGCGAAGATGTAGTCGCGGTAGTCGTCGCCGATGGTCTTGCTTTTGGTGTCGAAGTAGCGGGCGTAGACAGCGGCCTGGAAGCTCCAGGTGTGCTGGGGGAGCGGAAAGTCGTGGCGGGCCCAGGGGATGTTGTATTTGGCCGCGGCCTCTTTGAGGAGCGGGTTGGCGGCGGCGCAGTCGGGGCACTCCATGTCCTCGAACTCGACGATGGCGACGCGGGCACCGGCGGGGGGCTTGAGAGCGGCAGGGTCGTGAACCTGGGTGGTGGGCGGCGCGCCGAACTGGGCGTGGGCGGCGGCCGCGGCAAAGAGCAGGGCGGCGGAGGCAAAAACGAAGAACAGGATCACGCGCAGACGGCAAGCGCCGAATATGGATGCTTGGAATTGAGACATGTTAATTGGACGGCTCCCTAAACCTATTGTAACGGCAGAGATGCGGGATGCGGCTATGGCTCGCCGCCGCGCCGGCGGCGGGCGATCCATTGGCGCCATTTGTAGTCGGCGTAGAAAGAGCCGGCGACGAGAAGGACGGCGACGATGGCGAGAAAAATCTTCATTCCTGCGCCGGGATTGGCCTCGATTCTACCGCCCGACGACGATCACTGTGAAGGATCCGGGGAGGATGGGCGGACGCGGGCGCGGGTTCTCAGGCGTGGGATCAGGACGAGGGCCGAACTCGGCAGTGATGAGGTAGGCGCGGTCGGTAGAGGGATCGTAGGCCATGGTGCGGGCGCCGCGCTGAGTGGTCAGGCTCTCGATAGTGGGGTAGCCGGGAGCAGAGGCGTCAACGACGGAGAGAATGCCGTCGCCCGAGGAGGCGAAGGCGAGGGAGTGGGAGGCGCTGAAGCCGGCGGCGTCAGGGCCGTCCCCGATAGAGGGGTTAGCGAGGAGTTTGCCCGTGGTGGAGTCGATGACGGACATCTTTCTGCCGTCGCAGACGGGGAAGAGGCGATGGCCGGCGATGTCCAGGGCAAGGCCGGAGGGGGAATCGCAGCCGGCGGGCCACGTAGCGGTGACGGCGCGGGTGCGGGCGTCGATGCGCACGATCTCGCTCTTGTCTTCGAGGTTGTCGAAGACATTGCCCTGGCCGTCGGCGACGGCGAACTCGGGCCTGCCGTCGAGCGGTATGGTGGCGATCACGCTGTTCGAGGTGGTGTTGATGACGGAAACGTCGTGGGAGCGGCCGTTGAAGGCCCAGACGGTTTTGGTGGCCGGCTCGAAGAGGATGCAGTCGGGGTTGGTTCCTGTGGGGACGGTGGCGACGATGGCGAGGGCCGAACGGTCGAAGACGACAACCGCGTTGCCGCCGCCGTCGGAGATGTAACCGAATTTGCCCGCGGTATCGAGAGCGATTCCGTGGACGCCGTGGAGGCCGGTGATGGCGCCGATGACTTTCCCGGCCGTGGTGTCCACGACGTCGACGCGCGTGCCGTGAGCGATGTAGAGGCGATGGGCGCCGGGATCGGCGTTGAGATAGTCCCAGCCGCCTTCGCCGCCGATCTTCCAGTGGTCGATGACGTGGTACGGCGATTGCGGCGCGTTCTGTGCGCCGAGGAGGGTTGGCGCGGCGGCGACGGCGCAGAGGAGGGTGGCTGCGGCGAAAGAGAGAGCAAAGCGGCGAAGGGCGGATTTGCGAGGCATGGGAGCTCCGAATTGAATTCGAACGGGGCAAGGATAACACGCGGAGGTGACAAAACAGTGACCAAGCGCGATTCGGCGGCGGCGGCCCGATTCGATGCTTTACTCTCAGATTTGCGGTTGATTCCAGCATCGGGGAGCCGAGATTGCGCATAGTTCTGTCGAATATTGGGACGTACGGGGACACCAATCCACTGATTGCGATTGCGCTGGAGCTGAGGCGGCGGGGCCACACGCCGGTGATGGCGCTGCCAGAGGTGTATCGGTCGAGGATTGCGCCGCTGGGGCTGGAGTTTCACGCGCTGCGGCCGGACATCGATCCCGAGAACACCAAGCTCGTGGAGATGATCTACGACGTGAAGAAGGGCACGGAGACAGGGCTGAGGGAGTTCCTGTTTCCGGTGCTGCGCGAGACGTACAGCGACCTGCTGGACGCGGCAACGAAGCCGGCGCGCGCGGACCTGCTGCTGCTAGGCGAGCTGAACTACGCGGGGCCGATTGTGGCGGAGGTGACGGGGATTCCGTGGGCGAGCTACGTGCTGGCGCCATTCTCGTTTTTCTCGGCGTACGATCCGCCGGTGCTGCCGCCGTATCCACGGCTGGCCCGGGCCGACAAGGTGAAGGGGATGGGGCGCGCGATGAAGCGGCTGGCGCGGTTCGTAACGCGCAAGTGGCCGGATCCGGTCTACGAGCTGAGGCGGGAACTGGGGCTCAAGAAGGGAAAGAACCCGATCTTCGACGCCAAGCACTCGCCGCACCTGGTGCTGGCGCTGTTTTCGCGCGTGCTGGGCGTGGAGCAGAAGGACTGGCCGGAAAACACGCTGATCGCGGGCTTCTGCTACTACGATGCGGAGTCGGGGAACGCGGAGCTGCCCGGGGAGCTGGAGAAGTTTCTAAGTGCAGGCGAGGCGCCAGTGGTGTTTACGCTGGGGTCGGCGGCGGTGTTGGCGGCGGGAGATTTTTACGAGCAGTCGGCGCGGGCGGCGAAGAAGCTGGGAGTGCGCGCGGTGCTGCTGGTGGGGACGGACCCGAGGAACCGGCCGCAAGGAGAGCTGCCGGACTCGATTTGCGTGGCGGAGTACGCGCCGTACTCGAAGCTATTTCCGCACGTGCCGCTGGTGGTGCACCAGGGCGGCGTGGGGACGACGGCGCAGTGCCTGCGCGCGGGCCGGCCGATGCTGATCATGCCCTATTCGCACGACCAGCCGGACAACGCGCGGCGAATGCAGCGGCTGGGCGTGGCGCGGGTGATTCAACGATCGAGTTACAAGCCCGGGCGCGTGGCGCGAAAGATTCGGGCGATGCTGGCGGAGCCGGAGTTTGAAGAACGGGCGCGCGCAGCGGCCGAGGAAGTGGCGCACGAAGATGGCGTGAAGACGGCGTGCGATGCGCTGGAAAAGCTGCACGCACAAACGGCGCAGAGACAGCTTGCCCTCACTGGATCGGCGGGAACGGAAGCTGCGGCGAGGGGTCGCGGGCTTCGAGCGCGCTGAGCCACAAACGAACCCCTTCTCGCACGGCGTCAACGGCAATGCCGCCAAATTCAGCAGGGTAGCGTTCAAGCCGGCCAGCCGCAGCGTTCAGCAGCTTCTCGGCGCCGGCAGCGTTCCCGCGGCCAAGGTGATGGAATGCCGCCGCAATCTGAATCAGAGCTTGAAGGAATGTCTTCTCCGGTTCGGCGGAGCCGCGCCACGCGTCTTCCCAATGTTCGTGCGCAAGGAAAAACTCCTGCCTGCGATAGCACGCCAATCCTTCGGCGAGCGCGCCGTGCCGCCAATCAAGGGGCACGTTATTGCGGGGCGGGGAGGTTGGTGGAGACCTCGGACGCGGGCACGGCGGCAAGGGTTTCGGTTTCCGGGGGTAGCGGCGCGGGGAGCGGGCGCTCGAGAGCGAGCGCGAGAACTTCATCCATGGTGTCGACGAAGTGGAGCTTCATGGCGTTCTTAATGTTGTCGGGAAGCTCGGAGAGATCCTTCTCGTTGGCGCGGGGCAGGATGGTCTCGAAGATGCCGGCGCGGAGAGCGGCGAGGAGTTTTTCCTTGAGGCCGCCGATGGCGAGGACTTTGCCGCGCAGGGTGATTTCGCCGGTCATGGCGATGTCGCGGCGGACAGGAATCTTGGCAAGCGCACTGGCCAGAGCGGTGGCCATGGTGATGCCGGCCGACGGGCCGTCCTTGGGGATGGCGCCCTCGGGCACGTGCAGGTGCAGGTCCACGCTGCGGTAGAACTCGCGCGCGAGACCCAGGGCCTGGGCTTTGCTGCGGATGTAGGCGAGCGCGGCCTGCGCCGACTCCTGCATCACATCGCCGAGTTGGCCGGTCACGGTGAGCTTGCCTTTGCCATCGAGGACCTGAACTTCGGTGGTGAGGATGCTGCCGCCGACTTCGGTCCAGGCGAGGCCTGTGACGAGGCCGACTTCGCTCTTTTCGTGCGCTTCGGAGTCGCGGAACTTGGGCACGCCGAGGAATTCGACGATGTTGGAGGCGGTGACTTCTTCCTTGTGCCTGGTTCCGGCCTTGACGACCTTGCGGGCGACCTTGCGGCAAACGTTGCCGATTTCGCGCTCGAGATTGCGGACGCCGGCTTCGCGCGTGTAGTAGCGGATGATTTCGAGGATAGCGTCGTCGTTGAAGACGAGGTTTTTCTCGCTCAGGCCGGTCTGCGTCCGCTGTTTCTTGACGAGATACTGGCGCGCGATCTCCAGCTTTTCCTGCTCGGTGTAGCCCTGCAGGCGGAGAATTTCCATGCGGTCCTGCAGCGCGGGCGGAATGGTGTGGAGCACGTTGGCCGTGGCGACGAAGAGAACCTGCGAGAGGTCGTAGTCGACGTCGAGATAGTGGTCCTGGAAGGTAATGTTCTGCTCGGGGTCGAGGACCTCGAGCAGGGCGGAGGCCGGATCGCCACGGAAGTCGCTCGATATTTTGTCGACTTCATCGAGCAGGAAGACGGGATTCTTGGTGCCGGCGCGCTTCATGTGCTGGATGATCTGGCCGGGCATGGCGCCGATGTAGGTGCGGCGATGGCCGCGAATTTCGGCTTCGTCGCGCACGCCGCCCAGCGAGAGGCGGACGAACTTGCGGCCGGTGGACTTGGCGATGGACATGCCGAGCGATGTTTTGCCGACGCCGGGAGGGCCGACGAAACAGAGGATGGAGCCTTTGGGGTTCTTGACCAACTGACGGACGGCGAGGAATTCGAGGATGCGCTCCTTGATTTTTTCCAGGCCGTAGTGATCGGTGTTGAGAACTTTTTCGGCGTAGTCGATGGAGCGTGTTTCCTTGGAGCGCTTTTTCCAGGGAACGGCCAGCAGCCAGTCGATGTAGTTGCGGCTGACGGTGGATTCAGCCGACATGGGCGGCATGGCTTCGAGCTTTTTGAGTTCCTGAATGCATTTGTCAAGGACGTCTTTGGGCATTCCGGCGGATTCGATTTTTTTGCGCAGTTCGTCGAACTCGCTTTTTTCGCCGCGGCCCAACTCCTTCTGGATGGCCTTGATCTTTTCGTTGAGGTAGTACTCTTTTTGCGCGCGCTCCATCTGGCGCTTGACGCGGGACTGAATGTTGCGGTCGAGGTCGAGCTTCTCGATTTCGACGTCGAGCACGTCGGCGATACGGGCTAGGCGCGCGGCCGGGTCGAAGATGGCGAGCAGCTCCTGCTTTTCCTCGATGCCGAGCTGGAGATTGGCGGCAATGATGTCGCTCAGTTTGGCCGCCTCATCCATCTTCACTGTGGCAATGATGGTCTCGTAGTTGAGCGACTGCTGCAGCTTGACGTAGTTCTCAAAAAGCGTGGTGACGCGCTGCATGAGCTGCTCGACCGCCGGGCTCATTTCGAAATCGTGCTTGCCGGTGCGCACGGTGGCGACGAAGAAGCCGTCGCGGTCGCTGACGTCAGTGGACTTGGCGCGCTCGACACCCTCGACCAGGACCTTGATGTTACCGTCGGGCATTTTGACGCTCTGCACGATGTTGCAGATGGAGCCGACCTGGTAGATGTCCTTGGCCTTGGGCTCGTCGATAGAGGCGTCGTGCTGGGTGGCGAGGAAGATCTTGCGGTCGCCCGTGAGGGCCTCTTCGAGGGCGCGCACGCTGGACTCGCGGCCCACCACGAAAGGCGTCATCATATAGGGGAAGATGACCATGTCGCGGATGGGCATCATGGGCAGCTTGCGCGGCTCGTGTTTTTCGCGGGTCACGGTCATTGGGACACCTGGGTCCATTTGACATCCGCAGGCGCCTCAACGACCAGGACGGGCTGCGAAGTCATGTAGGGATTGTACAGCTAAAGCGCGTTGGAGCGAAGCGCGGGAATGGTTCGTTGGGGTCATGACGGAAGTCATGTGGCGCAAACGAAACGTGGGCGAAACGAGGGCTTCAGTCAGACGAGGGATAAAACGACCTAATGATCGGTGAGTCCATCTTCGCTTGCAGGACTCAACAATCTGATAAAATGGTCACCAGGGTGGCCACATGAAGATTAGTACCGTGCGCGAGTTCCGGGATAACGCCTCGGGAATGTTGCGCGCGAAGGATCCCATCCTGGTCACGCGCCGGGGCCGGCTGGCGGGAATCTTCTTCCCGCGGCCTGAGTCCACGCTGCCCGTCGAACTGAAGCGCGAGATGTTCGGCATTCTGAGCGCCGAGATCGGGCGACAGATTCGCAAGCGCGGGTTGAGCGAGGAAGAAATCCTGGCCGATTTTGCGGTTTGGCGCCGGGCAAAGCGCAAGGCTGGGCGCCCACCTGCAAGCGAATCAGGGCAAAAGGCACGCCGTGAAGCTGGCCGCGGACGCTAACGTTTTGCTCTCGGCTGTGATCGGCGGCCGAGCGCGGATCGCTATCTCCAATCCGAAAATCGAAGAGCTGATGACCACGGAGACCGTCTTCGCGGAGGTGGAGGAGTATGCCGCGCTCCTCGGCCGGAAGAAGGGACTTACGCCCGAGACCCTGATGCTTGCAGTGGCGTCGCTCCCGGTTTCAATCGTTGCGCGCGAAGTTTACGCGAGATCGATTCCGCAGGCGCGTAAACGGGTTGCGTGGCGCGATCCAGATGACGTTGAGCTTCTTGCGCTGGCGCTGCACTTCAAGATTCCGTTGTGGTCGAACGACAACGATTTCGAGGGATGCGGGGTAGAGTTGTATACGACGGCGGAGCTGCTGCGGAAGCTGGGCGTGGAGTCGAAGGACTGAGGTTACGCCTCCTCCCGCCCTAACAAGTTAGGTCGGGGCACCCGACACCTGGCTCGGAATCGCAGCGGCGGATTTAGAGGGTGCTGCCCACCTTCGCTTCGCAAGGATGGAGTACCTGGTGGGGGTGATCGGAGAGGAAGGAACAATGCCAACAGGTGGAGGAAAGGGACGGCCATCGCGCAAGGGGCCGACAAAGTGCAGCGGTCCGAGGCTTACGGGAGACGGTAAGAAAGCGCTGGCATTAATGGTCAAGTGGTCCGACGAGGCAAGCGATGTTCTTCTGAAGCAGGGGCGCGTGAATTTCCTTGGCAAGGTTGTGAGATTTCCGAGCGACACGCAGGATTTAGGCCATTTTATGTTCAAGACTTCCTTTGGCGTGCACGCAACAATTCTGTTGATCGGATTTGACGAGGTCACCGTTGGTGGTCTTCCGGGGTTGCCGCCCCATATCACGTTGATTGAGCGAGATTCGAAAGAACCACCAATCACCCTGTCGAGCATTGAAGGAATTCGTCCAAATCCCTCGGATATTCAGCGGGTTATCGACCAATTTAGATCGTGGATTAAGACGCGATCGATGGTGCAAGTTGCTATTGGCGATGGTACTAGGATGTCTCTCAACAAATGTAATGTCGGGGAATTGTCCGGTGGTATGTTTACTTTTTTCGACGAAGCTTCGCATTTGACTCACTTAGTTTCCGCGAAGGATAGCTCGACAATCGAACTCAGCGTGGAGAATGGAACAACGTCTATCGTGCTTACGAACCGAGAGGCGAATTCCTATCTGACAATCACGGATGCGGTGGAGAGTCCGGAGGAGATTTTCGCTCGCTTCGCATCGTTTAGTCGCCGTATACACTAGTTGCTTAGGTGGGGCACGAGGGTTTTGTGCAGGAAGGCGCTGGTTCCTGTACCCAAGAGCACGAAGGCCGTCCGCAAGCGCGGACGGCCTTCGTGTTGAGAGGACCAAGGGAGGGAGCTTGTTTAGTCGCCGGCGACGAGCTCGCTTTCCTGCTGTCTGTTCCTGTTGATGGGCGAGGCGGCGTTGTTTGACGCAGGGCGGATGGAGTCGAGAGAAACAAGGCCATCAACAGGCTTTTCGCCGAGAACGTGCTCGCGGTAGAGCTTGGCCATGCGGGCGTTCTCGGCTTCCTGTTTCATCTTTTCGTCGCGAGCGCGGATTTTTTCCTCGCGGGCGTTCTTAGCAATTCCCAGATTGTCGAGCGTGTGGTTGGCTTCGGCGTTGACGTGCTCCATGTTGAGCTGCAGGTCGTGGCCGACGTGGTTCATGGCCACCTTCTTGCCGCCGGCGAAGATTTCGTGGCGGCCGTGCTCCTCATACCACTTGGTGAGCGTGGCCGTCATATGCATCTTCTCGATGATGTTGCGCCAACCGATGCCGGTGTTGTAGGCGCAAAAGCTGATCTCGCCTTCCTGCGTGGCGTAGGGGATGATGCACTGCTCGGTGCGGCGGAAGTCGTAGTTGAACAGATCCTGGAACCACATGCCGGCGATGAAGAGGAAGTTCCAGCGGTCCTGGCGGCGAAACTTGATGTCCTCCAGGGTGCGGTCGCCCTTGACGCTGCCGTAGTTCTTGCCGGTGGCGTTGAAGGTCTTGTCCATCTTCTTCATCATGTCGGTGATCTTGAAGTGGGTGGGCGCCTGGAAGGGATCGTAGTTGCGCAGGAGCGAGATGGCGAGGCCGAGGACGGAGAGGAACCTCCCGCGGGCGGCGTCGTTGACCTTAGCGAGATCCTTTGCCACCTGACCCATGTCGAGGAAGGCGGTGACGGGAGCGGACTCCTTGGTCACCTTGTCGATCATCACAGCCATGCCGATGCCGCAGTTGGGATGGCATCCGCAGGAGAGCTGGCCCCACTCGGCGCTGGGCCCGTGCACGAGGTCGGCCCAGTCGGAGAAGGTGCTCATGAAGCTGATGGGGAACCAGTCGCGCGCCGGCTCGCCGATGCCGACCTGCGCCTTGACGTCGTGCGCCATGTGCGAAAGCGTGTAACGCTGGGCCACGCGGCGCTCGTCGGTGATGTCTTCGTCGCGGCCGGTGAAGCTGACCGGCTGGAACGAGAGGAAGCTGATCTTTCTGGGATTGTCGAGCGCGAACTCGATGATGCGGCCCACCTGCTCGTTGTTGATGCCGTTGACGATGGTGGTGACGGGTACGATTTCGACGCCGGCCTCGTGAAGATTGTTGATGGCCTGCAGCTTGACGTCGAAGAGGTTGCCGACTTTGCGATGCGAGTTGGCGGCGTTGCCGATGCCGTCGAACTGGAGGTAGACGTAGCGCAGGCCGGCTTCGGCCGCGGCGCGGCAGAGTTCCTTCGACTTGGCGAATTCAATGCCGTTCGACGCGGCTTGCACGGAGTTGTAGCCGACCTTGCGCGAGTACGCGACTGCGTCGAGGAAATAGGGCGAGAGTGTCGGCTCGCCGCCCGAGAACTGCACGCTCATCTGCCGCTTGGGCTTCATGGTGATGGCGTTGTCGAGCATGGTCTTGATTTCGTCCCAGGTGAGCTCGTGGACGAAGCCAACCTGGTTGGCGTCCATGAAGCAGGGATCGCACATCATGTTGCAGCGGTTGGTGAGATCGATGGTGAGCACCGAACCGCGGCCATGGGTCACGGTGGAGGTGCCGTGGTGGTGAAGATTTTCGTCGCCCTTGCCGTGGGCGCGGACATCGCGGCCGGGGAAGCTCTCTTCGAGGTGCTTGAAGAAGGCCGGATCGATGGACATCACGTCTTCGAAGTGGCCGTGCTTGGGGCAGTCCTTGACCATCAGGATTTTGCCGTCGCGCTCGACGATCTGGGCCTTGAGTTCGCCGACTTTTTCGTTGAGGAGGATTTCGAAAGGCAGCTTGCCGTCGAGAATCTGTTTGCGAATCTCGGGGACGCACTTGGGACAGAGCGAGTCAGTGGTGCGCGGCCAGCCGAGCGGCGGCTTCTCCTTCTGCCAGCTCTTCTGCAGGGGCTTGTCGCTCCACTTTGGGGTGAAACCCGGGTTGGGGCTTATGCGGTTCAATCGCTCAAAAACAACCCAGGCTCCCTTGGCCGCGTAGACGGCAGCTTTCTCGGCATATTTGACGGCTTTGGACATGATTGCGGTCTCCTCGACTGGTTTTATAAGAGGCCGGGGGTCAACAACTTACTGTGGCCTTGCCCGACTGAAAGCCTCGCGGTTCCCCCTTCGGGAGCGGAGGCTGAAAAGTCATTACAAGAGTAATTTGGACCGCCGGTCAACCCAAGGGGAGTGCAGCGAACGGCGGAAATGGGGACTGGATGGCGGCCAAACCGGGGTGAACGGGACTGCGCTATAGGGCACGCATCTTCTTTGCCGCCATCGGGATAGGCCAGTTCACCGTCGATGAGAAGGCCGTGGCGTGCTGAAGCGAGCCGACAGTCACTGTGACGGTCACGGTGGATGTGACCGGTTCGGTGGGCAGAGACGACCCGCCGCCAGATGCGGACGCTCCGCCGCCGCACGCGCTGAGCAGGCTCTGGTAGGCGTATGCTTGAAATTGCAGCTCGTTTTTCCCTTCTCGCCTTCGGCATTCCAGGCTTCGCTCCAGACGAGCATCTTTCAGGTACGCAACCGACCGGCTGGAGCCGCCATGAGCCTCATCAAGAAAAGCGATGTAAAGAACCACCTATCTCCCCGCTACCGCACGAAGATACATCTGTGCCAGCCCGTAAGCCAGCCCGATGCAACCGGCTACTCCGTGGCCGAACCGGACATAATCAGAGCAAATCAATCGAATTTTGCTGCGGATTTTGTTGCGGAACATTCGTCACCTGGCGTAGCGGCCACGCCAGGGGGTCATTTGCCCGGTTCCTTTCACCCCGAGACGCCCACAGTCGCGAAAAACGTGCCAGCGTGAAGCCGCATTCCGTTTTCCTGCGCAAGGAGTGCGTCCTGCCGGATCGCCTGGATCCACTCAGGGAGCCGGTTGGCGAAAACTGGACTCTTGTGGAAGAGATCACAGCGCCGGTTTTCGATACGATGGTTCGCCAGATGGGCTGGCACTTCGAGTGGGTGGACCGCCCCTGCAGGCGAAGAGGCTTTGGGCTGACGGAAGAGGATGCGGCCCGGCGAGCGTTGGCGCGTGCCCTGAGGGGAGTGGCGAGGCGATTCAACTCCGCCGAGCTGATTACCGTTCAGGCCAAAAAGGTTCTCGGCTTCCACACCGCCCACGTCACATTGCAACCCCGCCAGATCCAGCAATACACGTGGCTGGAAATTGCGGAAAATTGGCATCAATTGGTCGTGCCCATCAGATAAGCCAAGTGTCGCAGAGCACGAGGGCCAAGCGTTGCGCCATGGGTCAGGCATCCGCGCTGAGATCGTGCAGCGCACCTCAAGCGAGGATCGAATCACGATTGAAAAGAGGATAGAATGTCCTTCCCCGAAGTGATAAGTTCCGAGACGCAGACTGGAAGAAATGGCGCATCGGCTTCTTTGCCCATCGCGTTGAAAGCCAGCCGCCTCCCCTTGCCCACCCGCATTGCTTTTGTTGGGAACTATCTGCCGCGAGAGTGCGGCATTGCTACGTTCACCACCGACCTGTGCACCGCGCTCGCAGGCGAATACGGCGAAGAACGCCTGTTTGCCATTCCCGTCAACGATCCCGACTCGAGCTACGACTATCCGGAACAAGTGCGCCTGGAACTGACGCAGGAGGACATTGCCTCCTATGAGCGAGCCGCCGATTTCCTGAACTTCAATAGCAACGATCTCGTCTGTCTGCAACATGAATACGGCATCTACGGGGGCGCCGCGGGCCGCTACATTCTGGCTTTGCTGCGCAGATTGAAAATGCCGCTGGTCACTACGCTGCACACGGTTCTGCGCGAGCCGGACGCAAACCAACGCATCGTGCTCGAGGAGATCGCACATCTCTCCGATCGCCTCGTCGTCATGAGCGAGCTGGCGGCCCAACTGTTGCGCGAAGTATATGCGGTTCCCGGCGGAAAGATCGATATAATCCCGCACGGCGTGCCCGACATGCCCTTCATGGACCCCAACTATTTCAAGGACAGGTTCGGCACCGAAGGCAAGTCCGTTTTGCTTACATTCGGCCTGCTCTCTCCAAACAAGGGAATTGAAAACGTGATTCGCGCACTGCCGGCGATTCTCGCTCGCCATCCGGACGTGGTGTATATCGTCTCCGGAGTGACGCATCCCCATATCCGGCGGCGGGAAGGCGAGCGCTACCGCGAAGAGCTGCAGGCGCTGGCCGCCGAGCTTGGTGTTTCCTCCCATTTGATTCTGAACAATCGCTTCGTAAGTACTGAAGAACTGGTTGAGCACGTCGGCGCCGCCGATATCTACATCACTCCCTACCGGCAGGAGGCGCAGATTGTCTCCGGCACGCTGGCTATTGCGCTTGGCGCAGGCAAGGCAATCGTCTCCACGCCCTACCTGCACGCCAAGGAACTGCTCGCGGACAAGCGAGGCGTGCTTGTCCCATTTGACAATCCGGATGCCATCGCAGAAGCGGTTGTCGCATTACTGGAGAACGACGCCGAGCGCCATGCCATGCGCAAGCGTGCCTATCTGCACTCCCGTGGAACAACGTGGCCGACGACTGCGCGCGCCTACATGGCGACTTTCCAGCGGGCGCGCTTCGAGCGCTCCTTGCAGCCCAGGGCCGCCCAACCGGACGAAATCGCAGTGGACCTCATCGACCCGATGGAACACCTGCCGGTTCTAAACACCAATCATCTGTTCACCATGACCGACGCCACCGGCATGTTGCAGCACGCAATCTTCTCCGTGCCCAACACGCGCGAAGGCTATACCACCGACGACAACGCACGGGCGCTGATCGTGTCCACTCTTCTCAATGAGAGCGTCGGGTTCCCGCACGGAGAGGACCATCTCAACCTTTCTCGCCGCTACCTGGCTTTTCTCTGGCTCGCATTCCATTCCGATATCGGACGCTTCAGAAATTTTCTCGGCTACAACCGCAAATGGCTGGAGGACGTTGGCTCGGAAGACAGCCATGGACGCGCATTGTGGGCTTTGGGTTCGGTGCTCGGCCAGTCGCAGAATGCCGGAATGCGGGGAGCGGCGGGAAGGCTCTTCGAGGCTGCCGTGCCTGCGGTTCTAAAGTTCTCGAGCCCGCGCGCGTGGGCATTCAGCGTTCTCGGATTGCAGGCCTATCTCGACTGGTTCCCCGGCGACAGGGCCATCCAAATCGCTCGCAACGCGCTCGCCAATCGCCTGCTGGATGTGTACGAACGCAGCCGTTCCGAGAACTGGCATTGGTTCGAGAAGAGTCTCGCGTACTCCAATGCGAGGCTGCCGCAGGCGCTCATCCTGGCCGGCGGCCGCAGCATGAACAAGAACATGATCGCGGCGGGAATCGAGTCGCTCGATTGGCTTGTCGCTGCTCAACATTGCGGTGACCCGGAGATCTTTGTGCCCATCGGCTCCAGCGCATGCTTCACTGAGGGCGGTGAGAAGCCCCGCTTCGATCAGCAGCCCGTCGAAGCCTGTGCCACCATCTCTGCATGCCTTGAGGCATATAGGTTCACGCATCACAAACGTTGGAGCGACGAAGCCGATTGCGTCTTCCGTTGGTTCCTGGGTAAGAACGATCTGCAGGCGCCGCTCTACGACCCAACAACCGGCGGATGCAAAGATGGACTTCATCCCGACCGCGTCAATGAAAATCAGGGAGCGGAATCAACGCTTTCGTTCCTCATGGCGCTCCTTGAAATGCAACGAGCGAAAATGACCCGCGCTGAAACCGCGGTTCAGGAAATGAGCATCTCCCTTTGAATCCACTTATCCATCCGCCGGATTTGCCTGAGGTCTCTGCTGTAGAACAGCCGCAACCGGGAGTATGTACTGACCTTCCTCTGCTCACGCGCTACTCCGACAATCCGATTCTTAGCGGGCACGATTGGCCCTATGCCGTGAACAGCGTCTTCAACCCAGGAGCAGTGCGATTACCCGACGGAGACACGTTATTGCTTTGCCGCGTGGAAGACCGCAGCGGCCTGTCGCACTTGTGCGCGGCACGTTCACAGAATGGATTCAACGGATGGCGTATTGATGCCCAGCCAACGCTGATGCCGAGTCCTCAGGAATACCCTGAGGAAATCTGGGGCATCGAAGATCCGCGCATCACCTACGTCCCGGAACTCGAGCAATATGCGGTCGCGTATACTTCGTTTGCGCGCGGTGGTCCGGGGGTCTCCTTGGCGCTCACCAAGGACTTCCGGAGCTTTAAGCGATTCGGCGTGATCATGCCGCCGGAAGATAAGGATGCCGCTCTGCTGCCGCGCAGGATCAACGGCTACTGGACCTTGATCCATCGGCCGATGACCACGCTTGGCGCTCACATGTGGATTTCCTACTCACCTGATATGCAGCATTGGGGCAGCCATAAAGTCATCCTGGCAGCACGGCGCGGGGGATGGTGGGATGCAAACAAGATTGGCCTATGCTCTCCGCCCATCGAAACGCCCAAAGGCTGGCTGATGATCTACCACGGTGTGCGGGTTACCGCCTCGGGAAGCATCTATCGCCTGGGGCTGGCGCTCTTCGATCTTGAACATCCGGAGGTCTGCCTGCAACGAGGAGACTCCTGGATCTTCGGTCCCGAAGCCCCATACGAGCGCATCGGAGATGTGCACGACATCGTGTTTCCCTGCGGCCAAACCATCGGCGCCGATGGGGACACCATCAACCTGTATTACGGAGCAGCCGATTCGAGCGTTGCTTTAGCCACGGGAAGCATACGTTGTCTGCTCTCATGGCTTGACGCGAATTCCAGCGCGGGAGACGGAACTGAGCAGTGATCGATGCCGCCCTTACCCTGAAAGGAACTTCCCCATGAATGTCGCAACCCTCACCTGGCCGGATTGGCTGCCCAAAGTGCTTTGCTTTCGCCGTAGGTGCCCTCGCTGCAAATCCGTTCAATTCAAGCCCGGCGAGTTGCGCCCTTACGATGGCGTTCTCGGCTTATTCTTTCTCCGCCCCGTTCGCTGCAAGTTTTGCTGGCGCCGGTTCTACTGGGTTTCCCTGCGAGGCGCAGTATGAACATCCAACAATATGACTCCGGTCCCACGTCGAATGATCTTCTAGAAAGCCTTACCGCGGAACACACCCCGGCAGCGCTGAACTATCAGATCGTTGCACAAAGCGCGGAGGACGTGCAGAACCTCGAAAATGCGCCGGCCGTGAGCATGGGACCGTACTTGCTCAAGTCCGGGCAGAGGAGCCTCTTGACGACAATCAGCATCTATAGTCTCCGGGGAGAGAGCCGTGAGCAGATACGACTGCTTTATATGAATCCCACGGCGATTCGGGTCTGGGAAGCGATGGGGAAATCGCCCAAAATCATCGGCGCGCAACTTCGCCCGCCTCACGCAGCTCTCCTCACGCTTGGTGTCCCTTTCAGCAAATAGCCGGACAACGGCCGCAGCAGCACCCTTAATCCCCCGCGTTTCCATCGCCGGTTACCGTAGGCTTGGATACGCCAGTGCCTTCCAGCAACTACGCTGTGGTCGTCAATGAATACGGCGTGCTCTGGTTGCACCGGGACGGCACGCGGCGTTCACCAAAAATGTCTATGCCCAGCTCATGGGGACCAACGTGACGGCGCACGAAACCGGCGTCGGGCCAACGATGTCGAGGCGCCGGCCGTCCCTGACACAGTGATGCCGGACGATGTCCCTTTTTAAGGAGTGACTATTTATCTTCCAGCAAATAAGCGGAGCCTCTGACCCTATAGGGCGAATACGCTTCAACCCGGTATTCCGTCATTGAAACAACTGCGGCGCAAACTCGTTCAGGTAATTGCGCCAGTTGATCCAGGAGTGCGCGCCCGTGCTTTCCTCGTACACGATGTTGAATTTGTGCCGCCTGAACATTTCGACCGTCGCACTGGAGGTAGCGAGAAGCCCATCCTCCTTGCCCGTTGCGAACCAGAACAACTTAAGCCCTTGCTTGAGTTTCGGATCGTCGAGGGCTGCCTGGTTCAGCTCTTCAAAAGTGGGGCCGGAGGATACATGTCCGCTGTAACCTTGGCGGGTGATGCCAAAAATGCCGGAACTGAAAACACCGATATAAGCATACTTCTCAAGATGGGGTATGGCGATGGCCAGCGTTTGATAGCCGCCCATTGACAAACCGGCGATGGCGCGGTCATGCCGATCGGCGCGCACCCGGTAGTGTTGCTCCACGTAAGGCATGATGTCCTGCTCAAAATCTCCGACGAATTCGTCGCGAGACCCGGCGGTGCCCGGAATGCGCGGGCCGGCGTCCGGCGGACCGGTGTGCCCGGCGGGCAGGACCACGATCATGGGTTTGGCTTTTTGGGCCGCGATCAGGTTGTCCATGATGAACCCGGCGCGCCCGACCGTCGGCCACGAGTCATCGCTATCACCCATGCCGTGCAGCAGGTAAAGCACGGGGAAACGGCCCTTGCCGTTTTCGTAACCGGGCGGCGTATAGATGCGCATCCGGCGAAAACGCTGGAGCGATTTGGAGTAGTAAGTGACCGTCGCGATCGCGCCATGGGGAACCTGCCGGGTGTCTATGAAATTCGCACCCGGTATGTACACCAGACTCCAAGTTCGGACATTGGATTCGCTGGTGACGGGGTTGAGCGGATCCATTACCGTCACCCCGTCCACATTGAAGTTGTACCGGTAGGCGCCAGGATCAATCGGCCCCGTGACGACCTCCCAAACGCCACTTGCGTTCCGCGTCATGGCAGCTTCCAAAACCGTGAAGGTGCCACTCGTGGCCGGCATCTTGGCCACGCCTGGTCCGAAGTCGTATATGTCGGGAGTGGCCAGGCGCGCGGACTGCGCCTTGGGCGCGAAGAGGCGAAACGTCACATGCCCGTCGGGGGCAACTTCGGGTGACATGATCCGCTGGCCAGGCGATTCAACCTGCGCTGCGGACATTGGGGCCATAGAAGCCATTACTAAAATCGCGGCCGACAGTAGAGTGTTTTTTTGAATTTCCATCATCTGCCTCAAGGCTTCGCGCGAAGATGCAGAGCTTATTCCGAACTTCCGGCGATGCCAAACTGGTCCCCCGAATCGTACCAGATGCGCCCCGAAGGAGGCCACGGCGCGGGTGGTAGCGGGCGAACCGACAAGCGTCTTCTAGCCATAAAAGATCGTCTGGATGGGGGTAGGAAACTTTGTATTGCGCCCCGGTTCGTGCGACGGCGGTTACGGTTCGCCGGCCCCCGAAACCGCTCCTCAGCTACTGCAGTGCGCGGGCCTCAAAACAGCCCTAAATTTCATCCCACGAAAAGATCAAATCGCGTATAGAATAGGTGGCAACATTTCCATCTCTGTTTTTTGCTTCAGTCAATTTCCGGCCGATCTGCGGTGTCAAGTGTCTGCTGTTGAGCGGTGCGCGGCGCGAGCGCGCTTTCGACCAGGGCTATCCGGGCTCCCAGGAGAGACCTATGCATCGTTCTTCGGCTTCTTCTTCCTCAGCTTCAATCAATTTAGGCGCAACCGCGAAGCCTGTGCGCAGATCGCACATGGCATCTTGCGTTGCCGTAATGCTTCTTCTGGCTTTGGCAGCAGGCACGGCGTGTTCCTCAGCAAACGCGCAGACCGGCGAATGGGCCTGGATGGGTGGATCCAGCACGATACCTTCCGGGAACTATGGAAACTACGACACACCTGGAGTCTACGGCACATTGGGTACGCCTGACGCTGGAAATGTTCCTGGCAGCCGGTACGATGCGGCGAGTTGGACCGACAGCAACGGCAACTTCTGGCTCTTTGGAGGATTCGGCGTCGATTCAACCGGAATGAGCGGCCAGCTTAATGACCTCTGGGAGTTCAATCCCACGCTCGGTACGAACGGCGAGTGGGCCTGGATGGGCGGAAGCAGCACGTTACCTCCATTGGGCGGAGGCCAGCCCGGAGTGTACGGCACGTTGGGCGCTCCTGCCGAGGGAAACGTACCCGGAGGCCGAGGCTATGCGGCCAGTTGGACCGACGAAAGCGGCAATCTCTGGCTCTTTGGGGGATCCGGATTTAGCTCGACCGTAACATCGGGCGATCTCAACGACCTTTGGGAGTTCAATCCCACGCTCGGTACGAACGGCGAGTGGGCGTGGATGGGCGGAAGCAGCACGTTACCTGCAGGGGGCGAAGGCCAACTCGGAGTGTACGGCCGATTGGGCGTTCCTGCTGCTGGAAACACTCCTGGAGGCCGAAGCGGCGAGGTCACTTGGACCGACAAGAGCGGTAATTTCTGGCTTTTTGGCGGAGATGGTTGGGTTTCGCACGGTGATGGATACGAGCCCGGGGGTGCGTTTCTCAATGACCTTTGGGAGTTCAATCCCAAGCTTGGCACATACGGCGAATGGGCTTGGATGGGTGGGAGTAATTGGGTCCCTGCCGGAATTAACGCCAATCAACCGGGAATATATGGCCAGCAAGGTGAGCCTACTTGGAGTAACGTTCCTGGATCTCGCGCGTATGCCGTTAGCTGGACCGACGATAGCGGCAATCTCTGGCTCTTTGGGGGATTCGGCGCAGATTCAACCGGAGCGATCGGCTATCTCAACGACTTTTGGGAGTTCAATCCCACGTTGGGCCTAAATGGTGAGTGGGCCTGGATGGGCGGGAGCAGCAGCGTACCACTTTGGGGCGGCGGTTGGCCTGGGATCTATGGGACATTGGGACTTCCTGCTGCTGCAAACATTCCTGGATCCCGAGAAGGGTCCATTGGGTGGACCGACAGCAACGGCAACTTCTGGCTCTTTGGAGGATTCGGCGTCGATTCGGTTAGCAACGAAAGCTCACTCAACGACCTTTGGTCGTTTGATCCGCACACCTTCGATTGGACATGGATGAACGGGACCAGCGTCCTACCATACGACCTAATTCCCCCAAACGAGTATGCGTTCGGCGCGCCAGCAACGTTTGGAACGTTGGGTGTTCCAGCCGCGGGGAATGTTCCATGGGGCACTTGGAGTGCTTCAGGTTGGTTCGACGATGGGGGCAATCTTTGGTTATTTGGTGGCGTCGCCTACGTTGCATATGCCGAAGAGGTCAACCTCGATGACTTATGGAAGTACCAGCCTCCCGCGCCAGCGGCAGCGCCGACGTTCCTGGTTGCGGCGGGAACCTATAACTCAGAGCAGTCGGTGACAATCAGCGATACGACGCCAGGAGCTACGATCTTCTACGTCATCGACGGGGTCAGTACAACGCCGACGAGTTCTACACCGTACAGCGGTCCGATTCCGGTAAACGCGACGGAGACGATTGAAGCTGTCGCCGCTGCCACAGGCTATTCCGACAGTGCGGTCGCATCGGCCACATATACCCTCAATCTGCCGAATTTCACGCTCGGCGCCTCGCCGGCCACGCTCGTCCTTGCATCCGGCGGGACAGGAACGACCACTTTGACCGTGACGCCGCAAAACGGCTTCAACGCCGCCGTGAGCTTTGCGTGCTCAGGGCTGCCGGCGGGAGCTTCGTGCTCGTTTAATCCTGCAACCGTGACGCCCTCAGGGGCTGCGGCCAAAACGACCCTTACCATCAACGCTCAAACGCTGACTGCAGCAGTACATCGCAACTCCCGCCCGCTGTTCCCAGCGACGGTTCTTGCGCTCACTCTTTGCATCTTCGGTTGGAAGAAGCGGCGCGGCTTGCAGCTTGTGCTGCTGCTGGCGATGACCTCCGCTGGACTGGGTCTGCTCTCGGGATGCGGTGGTGGTTCCGGCGGCGGTGGCGGAGGCGGCGTGATGCAGGTGGCTTCCCCGATCACCGTGACGGCTACGTCGGGCACAATCCAGCAAACTGCCACCGTGACGCTCGCGGTGAATTAGGGCTATGCAGGCTGTGGCCTATGGCTCCGCGTTCCCCGTGCGCGCCACCTGGTTGATGATGCGCTGGACCAGGACGATGCGAACGTGGAGGCGGCTGGCGATGCTGGGAGCGAACTCGGTAATGAAGTTGTCGATGGGCGCAGTGGCCAGGCCGGCGGCATTGCGCTTGGCGTTGGCGTTGATCTTTGCGGTTCCTGAAGGCGGGTGGAGGCGTTGACGCGGCAGGACGCGTCCCGCAAACTTTGAATGGGTTATCTATTTAGTGTGCAGAGGAAGGTCATCGATTATGAGCACACCAAACCATCCGGGATGGGGCGGGCCGCCCACGGTGGGCCAGCGGGTCGAAGAGGCGATCGAGCGGATCGAGATGGAGCTTCGTTCTGCGATTGCTTATGTGAACGACGCGGTGATTCCGCAGGTGCGCCGGGAGTCGATTGGGACCATGCGCTCGGCCGCCGACGCGCTGCGCAACCTTGCCGACCGGTTTGAACAGAACAATGCGGCCGTGAACCAACCCTGCAACCCGGCGCCGGACCAGGCAAAAAATGAACACGGGGAGCCGCGCCCTTGAAAACGGGAATGGCGCGAGGCAGGATAGTGCGGGTGAACGGAAGCTGGCGCGGCGCGGTGTGCGCGGTTCTGACAGCAGCAGCGATGCTGGGCGCGAACGGCTGCCGGCACAAGGAGAAGACGGTGCAGGTGGCTCCGCCGCAGGCGTTGCCGCCCGAGGAGCAGACAGCTCCCGCCGCCGAGGCTCCGGCGCCTTCTGCGGCGCGCATTCCGGTCACGCCGGTTCCGCCGGGGGGGATTACGGCGGAAGATCTGGAATTTGTGGCCACGCACAGGCCGATTTTGAGCGAGGTGGGCTACGCGACGTGGTACACCGCGCCGTACGAGGGCCGGAGGGCCGCCAACGGCCAGGTCTTCGACGACTGGGCGTTGACAGCCGCGCATCGTACGCTGCCCATGGGATCGCTGGTGGTGGTGACTAACCTGAAGACCGGCCAATCCAGCGCCATGCGCATTAACGACCGCGGCCCGTTTGTGGAAGACAGAATGCTGGATCTGACCATCGCCTCGGCCAAAGCCGTCGGCGTTTACCGGACCGGCCTGGCGCGCGTGCGCATGGACGTGTTCGAGACGCCCAAGCCCATCGATACCGGCGGGCGCTGGTGCGTGCAGATTGGCGCATTCCACGACGAGCGCGCGGCCATCAGGCTGAAGGAGCAACTCCTCCGCCGCTACCCGGGCTCGAATGTCATCGAGTTTCCCGGCGAGAAGAGCTTCTGGGTGCGCATTCGGCCTCAGGGCGACGACCGCGCGATCGCGGAATATATCGCGCTGCACTTGCAACCGGCCGAGGGGGATGCGTATTTGACGAGGCTGGATTGAGCCGTCCAGCGGATCAGCCAGGTTTGTGTGGCGTTCGCAGGTGGGACGCGAAGCGCGGCGCTCACCGCAGCAGCGCGGAGGCCGCCCAAAGCACGGGCTCCTGGCCGTGGAAATCGCCGGTGCGGCGCTTGCGCTCCAGGTAATACTCCAGGTCGTTCTTCTTGCCGGTGCCTTCGCAGACGCTGGTCATGTCGTTGTTCTGGTCGATGAAACCGGTGAGGGCGATCCATGCCTTGCGCGCAGCGGGGCCGTAGGCAGCGGCATCGAGCCAGCCGTTTTTCACGCCGGCGATGAGGGCAAAGGTGAACATGCCCGTGCTCGATGACTCTTCCCACGCCTCGTCGCGATCGATGAGTTGGCGCCACATGCCGTTGGTGGTCTGGTATTTAATCAGGGCTGCCATCATGAGCTTGTAGGCGGCCAGGATGCGCGCGCGCTGCGGATGGCCCGCAGGAAGGTCGCGGAGCATCTCGGTCATACCCGCGGCTACCCATCCATTGCCGCGGCCCCAGAAAAACGGGACATCCGGCGCGTGATAGAACAGGCCGTTGGGCTGCTGCAGCTTATCGAGATAAGCCACCATTTCGTTGGCGGCGCGGTCGAGATATTCTTTGTCGCCGGTGGCGCGGTAAGCCTCGAGCTGCAGAATGGTGAGCATGTACATGTCGTCGATCCAGAAGCGCGACTGGTTCGACAGCCCATCCGGCCTCGGATTCTCCCACTGCAGGTTCGCAAAGCTCAGCCCGTAGTCGAGATATTTTTTATCCTTGGTCTCCATATAGATTTCGAGGGGCACGATGCCGAAGATCGAGTTATCCACGCTATCGGGCTTGGGAACCAGGGCGTCTTCGGCGCCGCCGGGCAGCAAGGGATCGAAGCGCTTGATGAGCTCGGCGGTGAGAGCTTCGTCATGGGTCAGTTGCGCGAAGGTCAATGCGCCGTACCAGGCGCCCACCTCGGAGTAATGGATGGTTGCGCCGTACTGGTGCGGGCTGGTCACAAAGTGCTCGGCCAGCGCCTTGCCGATCTCCTGCGGGGAACGCTCCGGCGGCCAGTTGCGGAAGTAGTCCTGTTGCGCGCAAACGGTGACGGCCGCGGCCGGCAAGAGGAATCCCCAGGCAGCAATCTTCAAGAGGGCGCTCATGTGCATTCCTCCAGAGTGCGATGCGTTACGCGAAGCCATTCTATAGCGGGTCTCCTGCAGGTGTAGACCAAGGCACAATCGTAAGTGGCTTTTTCATCGAGAAAAAGCCGCCTTGAATACTGTCCGAAATGGCTCATAGTTGCAGGAGAACCGCCGTAAACGCGGGGCGCGTTCGTCGTTTACGGCAGCGTGCTCACCCAGGCCGGATCGATGGCCTGACGCACGGCGGCAGAGAAACCGTCCCACGAGCAGGTAAGATCCTGGCGGTCTGCGAGGGGGCAAATCCAGCGCAGGAATTGCCGCCAGAGTGAAAAGAGCGGCAAAAGTGGCTCGAGTCATAACCATCCCTTGATACTCCGCCGGTGCATGCCGGTCAACCGCGTTCGAAGCGAGCCAAGCGCACTTTCCTTTATGAAGAAGCGCTGGCCAGCCGGTATCCTGTTCGAGACATGCGGTGGAGCAGGCTGGTTGACGTCTTCCGGTGGCTCTTCGACGGGCGCCGCGGCCCGCGGGGCCAAATGGTTCCGCGATGGATCTTTCTGCGCGCGCTCGCGCTCATCTACTTCTCCGCATTCTATTCGCTGCTGTTTCAGATCAAGGGCTTGATCGGCCCCGATGGGATTCTGCCAGCGCAGGATTATCTGGCCGATATCGCGCAACAATTGGGCCTGGAGCGCTACTGGTACGCGCCATCGCTCTACTGGATCTCGTCGAGCTCCGCGACGATGATGACGGTGACGTGGATGGGCCTCATTGCCGCCGTGATCGCTTTCCTGAACGTGTGGCCGCGGTTGAGCTTTTTCATCTGCTTTGTGTGCTTCCTTTCGTTTGTCGGCGCGAGCAGCGTGTTTTCGAGCTACCAGTCCGACGGGATGCTGCTCGAAGCGGGATTTCTGGCGCTGTTCTTTGCACCGCGCGGCCTGTGGCCGGGATGGGGCGCGCACGATCCGTCCGCGCACATGAGCTGGTTCCTGTTGCAGTGGGAGTGGTTTCGGATTTATTTCGAATCGGGCATGGTGAAGCTCGCCGGCGGCGACCCGCAGTGGCGACACTTTACGGCTATGGACGAGTACTACCAGAATGGCCCGCTGCCCACGTGGATCGGCTGGTACGTGCAGCACCTGCCGCATTGGTTCCATGCGGCTACCGTTGGAGGAACCCTGGCGCTCGAATTGGGCCTGGCGTTCATGATGTTTTTTCCGCGCCGCGTGCGCCTGATCCTTTTCTTCATCGTCACGCCGTGGGAGATTGGCGTCATTCTCACCGCCAACTACGCATTCCTGAATTATCTGGTGCTGTCGCTAGGCATTCTGCTGCTGGATGACAAGTTCCTGCTCCGCCATGTCCCCGCGCGCTTTCGCCCGCGCGAGCCGGAACGGATTTCAGCGCCGTCGCTGGAATTCGATGAGGAGCAGCCGTTATCGATACTGGCCGCGGGCGAGGCCAGCGTGACCACGGCGGACATTGAGGCGCACGAGCATGTCCCCAGGCGCCGCGCATTTCTCGGCCGCCTCGGATTTTCATTCTGGGTAGCAGGTGTGGCCTTCTCCGCATTCATGCTCACATGGATCGCATACAACACGATTGTGGAGATGATCGGAATTCCTCTGCGCGACGTTCCGCTGCCGGTGAAGCCGCTCGTCGCGCTCGAGCCTTTTCGCATCGCCAACCAGTACGGCCTCTTCGCGGTGATGACCCGCGAACGCTACGAAATCGAATTTCAAGGTTCCGACGACGGCACAAACTGGACCGCGTATCCGTTTCGGAACAAACCGCAGGCACTGAATGAAGCGCCCGGCATCTATGCGCCCTATCAGCCGCGCTTCGACTGGAACCTGTGGTTTGCTTCGCTCGGCAACTGGCGCGACAACGAAATCGTCCCGCTGACAGAGGAGCGCCTTCTCTTGGGCGACGGCGCTGTACTGTCGCTTTTTCGAAACAATCCCTTCCCGCAGATTCCGCCGCGGTATGTGCGCGCGGTGCTGTGGCAATACTGGTTTACGACGATGGATGAAAAGCGGCGAACCGGGAACTGGTGGCGCCGCGAGTATCTTGGCCTGTACGCGCCGGAGCTGGCGATGACCGCGGATGGCCGCTTTGCGGTGGTGGAATGGCCTGAAGAGTTGCCGCCCCATGACTGAAGAACGAATGACCGGAGGACGATGACACAATGAGCCGAGCCTGCGTGATTGGATCGGGTCCCAATGGGCTCGCCGCGGCCATTGTGCTGGCGCAGGCGGGAATGCGCGTGGAGGTCTTTGAGGCCGAAGCCGAACCGGGCGGAGCAGCGCGTACGCTGCCCCTCACATTGCCGGGGTTTCTGCACGACTTTGGCTCGGCCGTACATCCGTTCGCGGCGGGGTCTCCATTTTTTGCCACGCTACCCCTTGGGGACAACGGGCTGGAGTGGATCCACGGAGAAGCGCCGCTGGCGCACCCGCTTGACGACGGCTCGGCCGTGGTGCTGGAGCGCGACCTGGAGCACGCGGAGTGCGCGCTGGGAGCGGACGGCAAACTATGGCGGGCTTTGATGCAGCCTGCGGTCAACGACTGGAAGAATTTTGCCGAAGACACGCTTGGGCCGGCGTTGCGCATCCCTCATCATCCGCTGCGCATGGCGCGATTCGGACTTTCGTCGATCCAATCCGCAGAAGGCTTTGCAAAGAGCCACTTCGTGAGTCCGCGGACACGGGCCGTCTTCGCGGGGTTGGCGGGCCACTCGTTCCTGAGCCTCGATCAGCCGTTGGGCGCGACCATCGGGTGGATGTTCGGCATCGCCGTTCACGCGGTGGGCTGGCCGATTCCGCGCGGCGGCGCGCGTGCCATTACGCAGGCGCTCATCGGCACGCTGGAGACGCTGGGCGGAACGGTGCACACTTCGTGCCGAATCGATGCGGCCGCGTTCCGTGAGTTGGAATCGAGCAGTGAGCTTGTACTCTTCGACACAGCGCCGCGGCAACTGGTTGCGATCGCCGGCGAAAGGCTCTCGCCCAAATACAAGAGCACGCTCGAGCGTTTCCAGCACGCGCCGGGTGCGTTCAAAATCGACTACGCCCTTTCGCAACCCGTTCCGTGGCGCGCGGCACATTGCCGGCGAGCAATCACGGTGCACCTGGGCGGGTCGTTTGAGGAGATTGCAGCGGCCGAATATGCCGTAGCCCATGGGCACGAAGCCGAACGGCCCTTCGTGCTGGTGGCGCAGCCCACTCTCTATGATTCGTCACGCGCACCAGATGGCAAACACATACTGTGGGCATATTGCCACGTGCCCAACGGGTCAACAGTCGACATGACGGAGCGGATTGAATCGCAGATCGAGCGATTTGCGCCGGGATTCCGCGATTGCGTGCTGGCGCGGCACGTTTCCGCGCCCGCGGCGCTGGAAGCGATGGATGCAAACCTCGTGGGCGGCGACATCAGCGGCGGTGCGATGACCCTGCGGCAGATGTTTTTCCGGCCGACGGCTAGCGGCTACGCGACGAGTGCGCCCAAGCTTTATCTGTGTTCGGCGTCGACGCCGCCGGGTGGAGGTGTGCACGGCATGTGCGGCTATCACGCAGCGCGGCGTGCGCTGCGGGCGTTCAAGAGGTGATTTGCGGAGCACGGGAGGGATCCGGGCCGCGCCTTGGCAACGCCATGGATGCGATGGTTCATTGAATTCGGGGATCGCAGGTGGAACTCAGGAAGGCCGCGCCTGCTCGGCGAGGTACGCTAGCCATCCATCCATCCCCGCGCCGGTTTTGGCCGAGGTTTCGAAGATCCGGATACCGGGCCGGATCTCGTTGATGTTTCTGAGGGCCAGCTCGCGGTCGAAGGCGCAGGGAACGGCGAGATCGATCTTGGTGATGACCGCGGCGTCGGCAGAGTTGAACAGTCCCGGATATTTGAGCGGCTTGTCCTCGCCCTCGGTCACGCTCAGCAGCACCACGCGGATGCGTTCGCCCAGGTCGTAGCTCGACGGGCAAACCAGGTTGCCGACATTCTCGATGAAGAGATAGTCGAGTCCGGCGAGCACCAGGCTCTCCCAGGCGTCGAGATGCTTCGCGACCATTTCCGCGTCCAGGTGGCAGATGCCGTGAGTATTGATCTGGCGCACAGGCACGCCGCTTGCAGCCAGACGGCGCGCGTCGTTGTCGGTCTCAAGATCGCCCACCAGCGCCGCGGCGCGCGCCCCGCGGGCGTGGAGTTCGCGCAGCGTGCGCTCAAGGAACGTCGTCTTGCCTGTGCCGGGGCTCGACACCAGGTTCAGCACCAGCACTCCGGCCGACGTGAAGCGACCGCGCAGCCCCGCCGCTAGTTCATCATTTTTCTTTAGAATTCCCCGCCGCAGCTCAACAATCCGAGTGGTCATAAGTGCTCCTCCACGGGTTCCGGCGCACCGCTCCCCGGTTCTTTCGGCTCCGGCTCCTCCAGCTCGATCGATTCAATCTCCAACTCGCGCCCCTGGCGAAGATCGGCAGCCGGCGCGCCGCAGCGCGGGCAGCGAAAGCTCTGCACGCCATCGATCTGGGCATCCGCGCCGCAGGCGTCGCAGTGCACGATCACGGGCAGCTTTTGAATGACAAGCGTCGCACCGGCAAGTGGCGAGCCTTCCGTAGCCAGCTCCCAGCAGAACTGGAGCGAATCATCGACGACCGAGGCCAGCGCGCCCACGCGCAGCCGCACTTCCTTGACGCGAGCTCCGGGATACGCGGAGGCGGCCTCGGTGACCGCGTCCACAATGCTCATCGCGATGGAGAGCTCGTGCATCGATTCTGTCTGCAAGATACTACGCCCGCGCCGTCTTTGGCTGCGACCGGCTACGCAAGCTTCGAACTCCTTGGCCAGAATCAGGCCGCTTATGAGCCGTTCTGGCTCGCCAGCCAGGTTTTCAGATTCGGCTCCTGCAGGCGGCGCAGTTCGATGCAGCCATCGATATGTTCGAGGGCGTGCTTGAGCGCCACGTCGGAGGCAGGAACCGGATGGGCGGTGAAGAAGCTCTTCACATCGTCACGGGCCTCGGCAGTGCAGAAGCTGCCAGCGGAACTCACAAGCAGCGAGCCGAGGTCAGTGGTTAACTCCGCATGGACCTGGTCCCAATGCGTTTTGATGAAATTCCAGGTGGCATCGCGGTTCTCGGGGATTTCGAGACCGATGGCGAACTGAATTGCGGCATCCTGGTTGCGCACGTTGCTTGACACCGAGTACTCGAGAGCGCGCTCAAGCAGGGCGGGCTTGTCAAACATAACCAGCAGACGCAACGCAGTCTCCTGTAAATCGGGATCTTTGGAGGTCTTGTACACCTCCTCCATGCGGTCGAAGAGAGCGGCGTCGCCGTTCTCGGCGGCCACTTGCAGAGCGGCCTGTCCGAGCGTCGGATCGACCGACGCGGGGTTGGAAAGATACCGATCGGCGATCTTACGCGCCTGGGCGATGAGATCGGCGTCGTTGCCGCGATCGGCAAGCAGCGAGAAGAGGTGCGCGCGCAGTTCGCGCGTGTTGGGAGAATCTCCGGGCGCGGGAGGGCCGAGCTTGGCGTACTCGGAGGCAAAGGTGCGGCGAATCCAAGCGGCAAGCGCATCGCGCTCCTCTTTCGTTGAGGCCACGCGGTCGGCAACAACGCCAACATTCTCAAAGGCATTCGAGAGCACATCGGCGTTGGGATCGGATTTGAGCGCGGCGACTAGATTCAGATAATCGCCCACGGTGGCTTTGCCGGCGCGCATTTGCGCCCACTCGTCGCCGGCCAGGCTGATGCGCTCCGGCGGCGTCAGCCCGGACTCGGCGTGGGCGACCAGCGCGGCGTACTGCGCAGGCGCGTCGGCGCTGCGGTAGTAGCCCTTGCCTCCGGCATTGGCGAAGAAAAGGCCGGCGGGCGGAATCTTCAGGCCGGCTGTTTCAGGCGTCACAAGCTCGCAGTCGAGGGCATCCGCGGTCTTGAAGCAAACCGGCAGCGTCCACTTCTGCTCGGAGTTCGGCTCCATGCTGGGGCTGAGGAAGAATCGTTTCTGCGCGACGGAAACTCTTCCGTCCGCGGGCGTTCCGAAGCTGAGGATGGGCTCACCGGGCTGCACTACCAGCGACTCCATGATCTTGTCCACCGGTTTGCGGCTCACGGCCGTTTGCGCGTTCCAGAAATCCTGTGCCGTGGCATTCCCGTATTCGTGCGCGGCCAGATACGCATGAACGCCTTTGCGGAAGGTTTCTTCGCCCAGATAGTTCTCCACCATGAGCAACACGTCGCTGGCCTTGCCGTAGGCGATGCTGTCGAACATCTGGTCGATCTCGGCGGGCGTCTCGGCCTTGGCCCGGATGGCGCGCGTGGTGGGCTGCGCATCGACATTCAGAGTGTCCTGTTCGTCGCCGGCGACCACCTGCGGAATGTTCCACTCGGGATGCATGGCGGCCACGGGCTTGTTTTCCATCCAGGTGGCAAAGCCCTCGTTGAGCCAGATGTTGTCCCACCACCGCATGGTCACCAGGTCGCCGAACCACTGGTGGGCCATCTCATGCGCGATGACGAGGGCTACGTTTTCCTTGTCGGCGACCGGCGCAGTCTTTGGATCGAGCAACAGATCGGTTTCACGAAAGGTGATGGCGCCGAAGTTCTCCATGGCGCCGGCCTCGAAGTCGGGAATGCCGATGAGGTCCAGCTTCTTGAGCGGATAGTGGATGCCGAAGTAGCCGTCGTAGTAATGCAGAACGTACTTGGCGATGTCGAGCGCGTAAGGCGCGAGCGCAATCTTGTCGGGAGTGGAACAGACGCGCAGGTCCACGCCGTCCTGCTGGCCGCCCGTGCACTGGAAGTCGCCTACGAGGAAGGCGACGAGATAAGTGGACATTTTGGGAGTGGTGGCGAATTCGAGCGTGTGCTTGTTGGCGCCGGGACCGGGCGTGTCGGCCACGATGGCGGTGTTCGAAATCGCATTGTCGCCGGCGTCGATGACCAGCGAGATATCGAACCTGGCCTTGAAGGCCGGCTCGTCGAAGCAGGGGAAAGCGCGGCGCGCATCGGTGGCCTCAAACTGCGTGACGGCGTAGTTGCGGCGCGCGGTTTTTGAAAGATAGAAGCCGCGGAGTTCGTTGTTCAACATGCCGGTGTAGCGGATCTTGATGGTGGCGTTACCCGCGGGAACAGTTTGGGAAAATGTGAAGGTGGCCTGCTGCTTTTCAGGATTGAGACTGACCGTTCCCGTCTGTTCTGCACCGCTGGCGTCGATGGTCACCGATTGGAAAGCGATTTCGATGGCATTCAGAGTGATCGATCGCGTGGGCTGGCCGATGTTCATGTCGATCGCTTCCACGCCGGAGAAGGTGGCGGTTTTCAAATCGGGCGTGAGCTTGAGGGTGTAGTGCGTGGGCACGACGGTTGACGGCAGGCGCTGGGCGCGGGCGGCGCAGGGACAAAAAAGAACAAGCGCGGCAACGGCGCTAAAGGCAGCGCGCGGCGAAAAGGCAAAATGGAGAGATTTCATCGGGCTCCTCGCGGGGCGTCGGACGAAGCAGCAGGACAATGTTTCGGGCCAACTGCGCGGCTTTACGATGTGGCTGCGTGGAATGACCCTCAACGGCCCTCCCTTCGATTCTTGCATACCGTCTGTCAGCCAATGCGCGCGGGCGATAGCATGGTGAATCCGAAGTTGGTTGAAGAACAACCGCAGATCCTTCGATTCCGTTTGGCGCTGAAAACGCACCAAACTCCACTCAGGATGACAATTTCCTATTGATACGAACTTTTGACCCAGGACACTGGCCTGGCCACGGCGGATTTGGGAACCCTGCCGGAGTGCAGCGTAAATCAATTCGCTGACCAGCCGTGGCGACCGGCGACGGCGCCTACGAGGTCAGGATTCGGTTTTCCTGCGCGGCAGCATCGAGTCGAGGAAGAGCAGGCAGGCACCGGTGACGACCGAGGAGTCGGCCACGTTGAAGTCGGGCCAGTGATAGGTGAAGATGTGGACCTCGATGAAATCGATGACCGAGCCGTATACGATGCGGTCGTGGGCGTTGCCGAGTGCGCCGCCGAGGAGGAGCGCGAGCCCGACAGTGGTAAGCGTGAACCGGGCCCCAAGGCGCAGCAAGGCGATGAAGATACCGAGCGCCGCCGCGACCGTGAATGCGACCAGTGCCCAGCGCACAACGTGCGGCGAAGCGGTGTCGGCGAAGAGTGAGAAGGCCGCGCCTTCGTTGGTCCAGTGGGTGATGCGCAAAACGCGCGGGATAACTGGAATCGCGCCGCCCAGAGGGATGTGCGCGTTGACCCAGCTCTTGGTCATGCGGTCGGCGACGATGATCAGCGTTGAGATGAGCAGCAGCCAGTGTAGACGGCGAGGGCGTGGCCAGTTCCGTAGCCAAGTCACTTTTCAGCCTCCGGTTGTGGGGGCGCGATGCCCATCTCGTGCAGGGCCGACTGGCACCGCGTGCAAACGTTCTCCCAGACGCCGTAGCTCGAGACCTCCGGCATGTAGTTCCAGCAGCGGGCGCACTTGGTGCCGCTGGCTGCGTGAATTACAAACCGTAGGGCGGGACCTGAAATCAAGGTTCTACACTGCCCAACGCCTTCTGGCTCATCGGTTGCGCCTGGCGTTTCCAGCAATTCCTTGACTTGTACACGCGAGACATTCATAAACTCCTTCAGACTGTCGCCGTGAGCCCGAAGTAGAGCCTGAAGGATTTCGAGAAGCCTTCCTTGCGTCAGGATGTGAAGTTCGGCTTCTGTGCTCTTGCCGATGCATTTGGCTTGGCGGAATTCTTCAATTAGTTTGAATGCCTCCAAGCGGACGTAAAAAAGGTACGTTCTCCATTCCTCGAACACGGGGGCAGGATCTTCAGAGAAGATCTCTTCCGGCTTGGGGAACAGCGCAAGATGCACACTGGCTTCGCGGCCCTCGACCGCGGGCAGATGCTCCCACACCTCATCGGCAGTGAAGCTTAGGATGGGCGCGACCAGCCGGACCAGCGCTTCGGTGATCTGCCAGAGGACGGTCTGCGCGGAGCGGCGCGCGGGGTTCGCCGGCGCGAAGGTGTACATGCGGTCCTTGAGCACGTCGAGGTAGAAGGCGCTCAGGTCCACGATGGCGAATTCGTTCACCGCCTGGTAGACGCGGTGGAACTCGAAGGCCTCGTACCAGGCGAGAATCTTTTCGGCGAGGTCGCGCGTACGCGCCAGCATATAGCGGTCCAGAGGCAGAAGCTCGTTCTCGGGAACGCGGTCGCGGGCGGGGACAAAGCCGTTCAAATTGCCGAGCAGGAAGCGGAAGGTGTTGCGCAGCTTCTTGTAGAGCTCGGCGCAGCGCTGCATCAGGTTTTCGCTGGCTGCCATATCTTCGCGAAAATCGACGGACGCGACCCATAGGCGCACGATCTCGCCGCCCATTCTTTTCGCAATATCGACGGGATCGACGCCGTTGCCGAGCGACTTCGACATGGCGCGGCCCTGCTCGTCGAGTGTCCAGCCGGCGGTGGCGACGTGAGAGTAGGGCGCGCGTCCGCGCAGCGCGACAGAGGTGAGCAGCGACGAGTGAAACCATCCGCGGTGCTGATCGCCGCCCTCCAAATAGAGGACCTCCGGCGCGGCCTTCGGGTCGTTTTGAATTTGGAATGCTTTGTAGGCCGAACTAAGGTCCGGGTCTGACTCGCAGACAGCCATCCAGCTTACGCCCGAGTCGAACCACACATCGAGAATGTCGGTCTCCTTGCGGAAAGCAGCCCCGCCACATTGCGCACACTTGGCGCCGGCCGGCAAAAGCGATTCGAGCGGCGTCGTGTGCCAGGCTTCGGCGCCCTCGCGCTCAAAGAGATCGACGATTCTGCGGTTCAGAGCGGCGTCAACGATGGGCAGATTGCAGTCTTCGCACAGGAAGACGGCGATGGGCACGCCCCAGATGCGCTGGCGGCTGATGCACCAGTCGGGGCGCGTAGCGATCATGTTGGTGATCCGCTCCTTGCCCCACGCCGGGTCCCAGATCACCTTGTCGATCTCCTCTATTGCTACCTTCCTGAAGGCGGTTTCAGGGCCGTCGGCGCGCTTCATCGGCGTTTCCAGGCTGATAAACCACTGCTCGGTGGCGCGGAAGATCACGGGATGGTGGCAGCGCCAGCAATGCGGATAGGAGTGCTCCAGTTGCCCGCCGCCCAGCAGTGCCCCGCGCTCTTCGAGCATGGCGACGATGATTGGGTTTGCCTTCCACACATTCAGCCCGTCGAAAGCCGGAGGCTGGGCCAAGTTCCAGGCGGCGGGATCGACATGGATGTGGCCGCCGGCATCGACGCGGCAGGTGGGGTCCAGACCGTAGCGCTGGCCCGTATAGAAGTCGTCGGCGCCGTGCGCGGGAGCGGTGTGGACCGCGCCAGTGCCCGTGTCTGCGGTGACGTAGGCGCCCAGTACGCCGAGGACCGAGCGTTCCAGGAACGGATGCTGGAAGGTTACACGTTCGAGCAGGGCGCCCTTGAAGCGGGCAAGTTGTTTCGTGTGGCCAAGCCGGCAGGCCGCAGCCACCTGCTCGGCCAGCGCAGCGGCGACAATATAGACCTCGCCGGACTCGGCCTCCAGCGCCACATAGTCGAAGTCGGGATGAAAGGCTACGGCCAGCGATACGGGCAGCGTCCAAGGGGTGGTGGTCCAGATGATCGTTGAAACCTGCCGCCCGGCGAGTGCCGGAGCGATCGCCGCCGGATCGGAGGTGAGCCGGTAGCGCACGTATACCGACGGGCTGGTGTGGTTCTCGTACTCGACCTCGGCCTCGGCCAGGGCGGTGCGATCGTGGATGCACCAGTAAACCGGCTTGAGGCCGCGGTAGACGAAGCCTTTCTCTAGAAAGCCGTAGAAGGCCTCCAGCGTGCGGGCCTCGTAGCCGCGAGCCATGGTCTTGTAAGGCGTTTCCCAGCGTCCAAAGCAGCCAATACGCTCGAACTGTTCGGTCTGCAGGCCAACGTACTTCTGGGCATAGGCGCGGCAGGCTTCGAGAACCGCGGGAACCGGCATTTCCAGCTTCTTGTGGCCCAGTTTCTCGTCCACTTTGATCTCAATGGGCAGGCCGTGGCAGTCGTAACCGGGGACGTAGGGGGCGTCGAACCCGGCCATGGTCTTGGACTTGACCACAAAATCCTTCAGTCCCTTGTTGAGAGCGTGGCCCAGGTGGATGGGCCCATTGGCGTAGGGAGGGCCGTCGTGAAGCAGATAGACGGGCCGTCCGCGGCTGGCTTTGCGCAGCTTTTCATAGAGGCCGAGCGAAGTCCAGCGGGCGAGCCGAAGCGGCTCATTCTGCGGCAGATTGGCTTTCATCGCGAAGGCAGTCTGGGGCAAAGTGAGGGTCGCCTTCAACTCCGGCGCAGGGGACATCGGGGCTCCATTCTGGGTTGCAAACTTGTTCATTGATCAGTGTAAATGGCCGAGAGAGATTTTTTCCGGTAACAAACCGAATGGAGAAAGCGTCTATTGTTTATGGAAGTGTTGAAGCTGGCGGAATATGAGACAGCGGAAGGCCAGGCCGGGCCTGCATCCAGCAGTGGAGCCGAGACAAATGCGGGCGCGGTCAAGCATAATGAATCAATAGGTCCGTTTATGGACCTGCCTGCATCTAACGCCCAGTAACAACCGATCCATCAGCACTTATGGCAAACGATCTCTTTATACCGGCTGAAACGGACTCCCAGGGAGCTGCGGCGGCGATGAATGGCCACGAGCTGGATGCGTTTCTTGGACGGGCATTCGAGGAGAAGCCCATTTGGCGGGGCCTCTGGGAAAGTATCCGGGACGTGTTTTTCCCGGTCAAGCTGCCCCCTTTGGAGCTGACCTCGCAGCCGATTCCAGTGCCCGACCGGATGGCCGTGAAGCCGAACCCGTGGGCTATCGCGCTCTCGACGGCCTTTAATATTTCCGTCTTGCTGCTGGCGATCTGGCTGGGCATTCACGTGGTCCACCAGATCGTGAATCAGCCGCTGCTTGCGACGAATATCGATGTGGGGGAATACCAGGGGCCGAACGCTAAGGTGAAGGCTGGAGGCGGCGGTGGCGGCGGCGACCGCAGCCCCATCGAAGCGAACAAAGGCAAGCTGCCCGAGAGAATCAAGGATCCGATTACTCCTCCGCAACCGCAGACCCTTGAGAATCCGAAGCTGCCTGAGCCTGCGGCCATCAACGTGCAAAAGAACATTCAACTGCCCGATAACAATATGCCGATGATCGGGATGCACGAGTCAACCAATGTGACGTTGGCCTCGGCCGGAACGGGCTCGGGCGCAGGCATGGGAACAGGTAGCGGCGGCGGGCTGGGCTCGGGCCAGGGCAATGGATACGGGCCCGGCTACGGCGGCAATGTGGGTGGAGGGCTGTATAGGATCGGCGGCGGGGTCTCGGCGCCGGTGGTCATCCACAGCGTGGAAGCGGAGTTCTCCGACGAGGCGCGGCGCGCCAAGTATCAGGGCGTTTGCCTGATTGCGCTAATAGTCGACGCACAAGGAAACCCGCAGAATGTCCATGCGATCCGTGAGTTGGGAATGGGGCTTGATGAGAAAGCCATTGAGGCGATCCGGCAGTACAAATTCAAGCCGGCGATGAAGGACGGCAAGACGCCGGTGCCGGTGATGATTACGGTCGAGGTGAATTTCCACCTGTATTGAGGCTCGGATCTGCTGACGGGGGCAGGGAAGCGGAGCGCGAATCGCTCCGCTTTTCTTGTGGATGTATCCTTTCAGGAATCTGTCAATAGTGAAAGCCTAGCCTGGCCTTCGGCAAGATCATGGCGTCACAGGGCAATGGCACAATTCTGAACATTTCTTCGATGAGCGACTTCCGGCTGCTTACGCGCATCCCGGCGTACAGCGGCGTCTGGAGCGGCTCTTCCGCGCCCTCCCTGAACTTGCCAGATCCGCTGGTCGCTCTTCAAATCTCTCTCTTCTTGTAATCGCCGCGGCTGAGGTGCTTTTCCAGCCACAGATAGAGACAGATGAAGAGATACCGGCTGCCCATCTCCTGGATCTTCAGCTTGGCCACGCCCGTCCTGCGGTTGCGCCAGGTAATCGGGATCGTGGTCCAGGAGTAGCCGCGGATAATCGTCTTGAGCGGCAGCTCTACCGTGAGATTGAAGTGTGCCGAGAGCATGGGCTTGCAGCCCTCGATCACGGTGCGCCGGTAAGCCTTGAATGCGTTGGTGGTGTCATTGAACGAAATTCCGAAGAGCATACGGATGAAGAAATTCGCCAGCCGGTTCAGCCGCAGCTTGAACCAGGGATAATCGATCACTCCGCCGCCCTTCATGAAGCGGGATCCGAAGACCGCGTCCCATCCCTCATTCAGCTTCTTCCAGTAACGAACCACATCGCGGCAATCGTCCGACTCATCGGCCATCATCACCACTGCGGCGTCGCCGTGGAAATGCGTAAGTCCGGCAGCGATGGCGCGTCCAAAGCCATGCGGAGGTCTTTGGGAAAGCAGGCGCGCCTCCGGGATGCGCTGACTCAACTGGGTCACGATCTCCGCGGTGCGGTCGGTGCTTCCGTCGTCAACCACGACGATCTCGTGCGGAATGTCGTTCAGCCGCAGCTCCACGTGCAGATGTTCGACGGTAGACGCAATGCAGCCCTCTTCATCCCGTGCGGGGATCACCACCGAGAGCAGCTTCAGCTCTTCCCCCGCGGCCGACGGCGCAGGACTCTTCATGCGCCGCACCTTTCCAGCCAGCCGGGATGTTCGGCAACATGCACGGCGATCTCCTCGAGAATCGCGTGGATTTCTATGCTGGGCCGCCAATCGAAACTGTTCGCCGCAAGCGTCGCATCCAGAATCAGCCAGGGAACATCGTAAGGCCGGTCGGAACCGTCAGCCAGGGGCGCATTATGGCCGAAGCGATCGTCGCACCAGGCCGTAAGCTGGGCCAGCGACATCGAGTTCCGTTGCCCGCCGGAGACATTTTGCAGGCCGCCCCGGCCGGGGTTGCGGAGTTGCATATCCACCAGGCGCGCCAGGTCCCGCGGGTGCAAAGCGTCCCTCACCTGGTACCCATGACCTCCGAAGCCGAGATACTTCAACGTTCGCCGCGCCGCGTGCGCGTGCAGCCAATAGGAGAAGATGCCCTGCTCCGCGGTGCCGAACTGGCCGGCTCCTGCCAGCACGCCGCAGCGATTGATCCAGACCGGTACCCCAAATCCTGCGGCATACTCCTGCGCCAGACGCTCCGAGGCCAGCTTCGTTGCCCCATACAAGGAGATAGGAGCCTCAGTGCTGAAAGCTTCGGTAACGCCGGCCGCACTGACGTCTGCCGGCCACGGCCGTGCCGGGTCCAATGTGAACATTGAGGAAACCGGCGCCAACGGCAACTGTCCCAGCACGGAGATGGAATACACGCGGCTGGTGCTGAGCAAGATGAAGCCTGCCCGCAAACTCCTGCAGTACTCGAGCAGATTGATGGTGCCCAATAAGTTATGTTCCAGCAACTGGCGCGCACTCGTTTTGCCGTCGCGGCCCGCCAGAACGCTGGGCTGCGCTGCCGCATCGATCACCCAGTCCACGGCCGGAAGCGCCTCTACATCGCTGGCCATACGCAAATCGCCGTGCACCAGTTGCACGCCAAGCCGCTTCAGCGCCAGCCGGTTGGTTTCGCTGCCCTGGCGCGCCAGGTTGTCCAGTCCCACGATCTCGATGCCCTGGTGAGACTCCAGAAGGCAGCGAACAAGATGGCTGCCCGCAAACCCGCATACGCCTGAAACTAAAACCTTCATGCGAACGTTATTTTCGCCTCTTGCACTTTCCCTGTTCCGGCCTCCTCATTGTCGTCGCCCCAAGCCACGACAACGGCGCCGGGTTCAGCGTCCGGGACCCCCCGTGGGCCGTGAAGCACGCGCCATTGCGCGCCGCGGGCTCTCCTCAGTATCGCAAACAGAGGCGCGCCGCAAAAACAAATTTAACTGTCCCGGCTGCAGCATAATCCTTCTCTCGCGTCAAAGTAGGGCCGAACGGCCGTATTCCTTCTCAACCGATCCGCTCGCCGATGGCTTGCATGGCGCTCGCGGTCGCCACCGTCCAGTTCAATCTGGTCTTGTACTCTTCAAGTGCGGAGCTTCCGAGCCGGCGGTAGATATCCGGGGTGCTCATGGCGCGCAGAACCAATTCGCAATATTCCTCCACCTCTGCCCTTTGATCCTGAATAGGCACCATAAATCCATTCTTTCCTTCGTTGATAACAGTGGGAATCCCGCCAACGTTCGAAGCGAGAACGGGAACGCCGAACGCATTCGCCTCGGCGAAGACAATTCCGTAACACTCGGCTCGGGAGGGAAGAATGAGGAAGTGGCTATTCACGAGGAGATGTTTCACCCGATCCATACCGGCCGGGGTTCGCTTGTCGACGAACCCGATGATTTTCACACACTCCGGAAGAGCCATGCCGGAAGGCGGCGTGCACCCGGCAATCGTCAAAGTCGTAGGCATCCCCCGGCGGTTAAGCTCCCGCGCCACATCCACCGCGACGGCGCAGCCCTTGCGGACCCAGTCCACGCCCAGCAGCAGCAGCTCGCAGCGATCCCTGGGCCGGTTCGCGATCCTCTGCGCAACGTCAACCTCGCTGGCATCGCCGGAAAGATTCGCTCCCATCGGAACAACGCGAACCTTATTGGGATCGGCGCCATGACAGTCGATTGCCGTTCGCGCAGCCCACTCGGAGGCATACAAGGCAAGCGTGCACCGCTCGAATGCAGCCTGTTCTGCCGCGTCGCCTTCGGCTATCGCCTGAGCACTTACGTGGAAATACCCCGGATAGAAATCGAGGAGCCCGCGAAAGGTCGAGTCCGTCCAGATCGCAATTGGAATATCCGTGTCGAGATAGGCCACAGGAAGCGTGCTGGGGCAGACAATGACATCCGGGCGCAGCTTCTTGGCGATCTCCGCAATCTGGCGGGCATAATGCGCCAGGCGCTTTTTGTGCCGGAAGGAGGAGTAATTCTCGTGCCGAACTCGAGTCCGAAACAGATCCCGGCCGCGAAGGTAGACGCTTCTGGCGCCGCGCAAATTTTGAATTCTGACGACATCCGCTCCATTGCGGGCGAAGCCGTCTGACATGAAAAATGGAATTCCCGACCATTCTTTGACATCGTCAGACGCGCCAATCGTCAAATAGGCGATCTTCATGCTGACATGATATAGCGCATCGCTTTGCGCCTAGGCGGTACTCAAGAAAATTCAATCCTGCTTGGATCTCCGGACACGAGCACCCAATCGCTCAGCGGCAATCCGGCGATTATTGGCCTGCGGCCCCCTTGTAGATATCGCAATCGTCACATACCGCTATTGCGCATCCGACGCTGCTTCCATCGTTTCGCGTGGCCTGACGGCCATGCGGCGCAGCAGCCATTTGCGGGTCGGCGTCTCGAGGAAGTAAAAACTCAACACGCTGAGGCCAATGCAACTGCAGAGGTAAAAGGGATACCAGATCCGAACCTTCTCGAAACCAAATATCCAATAGAAGTACCACCAGACGGGCCCATGAATCAGGTAGAGGCCGTAACTCGCCTCACCCAGAACCACCAGCCAGGGAAGGCTGAACAGGCGGGCAATCAGCGAATCGGCAAAGGAAAGCGACCAAATGATGCAGGCAAATACAGGGGCCAGCAAGCCATCGTAGACCAATATGATCGGGATGTGTGTCTCCACGTTAGCAACCACAAGGACGTATCCGAGTAAAGCAACCAGCAAAACGCCGTATTGATGCAGATTGGGCGCCGGCGTCCCTTGCGGGCGCTCGCGTACCTCCTGCTGCCAGCGGGCCAAGAGGATTCCCAGCAGGAACGTGGGAACATGGAGGGGCGGAAAGACACCCGCGGAAAACTCGTCGAGGCGCCCGCCAGCCGCTCCCGCAACCGCAAGTCCGGCGGCATAGATGACCAACGCCACCAGCCACAGCTTCTTCCCGCGTAACTTCCATAAAGCAGGTCCGGCGAAGGGAAACAGCAGGTAAAACAGGGCCTCGACGGAAAGTGACCAATTGGCGCCACAGATCATGCGGATATGAGGCGCCCACGCCTGCAGCATCGACAGATCGAACAAGAATGTCCCCCCGGTCAGGAGAACTGCTTTCTTCAGGCCGTACACCGGAATGCGCCACAAAATGACGTCGGGAGTATCCAATACCAGTGTGGCAAAGAAGAGCGGATAGATGCGCGCGAAACGCGCCGCCCAAAAATTGCGCCTGTTCACCGGCTGCCCATGACGCAGATAGACGACAGACAAAATGTAGCCGCTAAGGAAAAAGAAGAAACTGACGGAGACAGACCAGGTGGACAACCACCGCTGGCCAAGAGCGCCAGGAGGGAACCCCGGGAGCGCAACCGGAAACGAATGGAAGAGCACAACCATCAACGCCGCAAAGAATCGCACCGAAGTCAGCGGATGGATCCTTCCAGCTTGCATCTTCGAGGCTGCGGCCAAGCAGTGCTCCTTCACCTTCGATCCCTGGCCGAAGGTTCTTTCGCTTTCTATATCGCTCCGGCCACCAACTTATTCCCAGTGACTTTATCGGGAAATTGAACTCCCGCCTTGTCGCTGGAGCCGAGGGAAACGCAGGGCATCGCAGGTCCGTACGGCGTTATACGGAAGAATGGCCGGACACGTCCGCACTCCATGTGCTGTATCTTCAAGGTCACCGCGCCGGCTGCTCTTCCACCACCACGCCGAAATCGTTGAGCTTGTGGATGAAGGTTTTGACGTTGCGGCGCACCTTCGACCCGCCCGTCGTCGCGGCGGAGGTGACTCGGCGACGGCGATGGCGCGGCCATAGCGCCATGCGCCATCACCCGCCCGCTTTTTCATCTTCTCATGGCTCGCCGGACCGGGTTTCAGCGCCGTTGCGCCGTGGCATTGCCATCCGCAAGAGATGCCTTCGAAGGCGCCGTTCGGGAATCTGCCGGGAGGGCGCAGAACCGGGCGAACCCTCCGTTGCCCGCACAAAGCGAAAGCGGCGCAACGGCCGCTCGAAAAGATCGGTTGAGAAAGGAATGGTGCGCCCGGAGAGATTCGAACTCCCGGCCTACTGATTCGTAGTCAGTCGCTCTATCCAGCTGAGCTACGGGCGCACTCACGCGGGCTTCAGGACGAAGCCCTGTCGACGAACCTTTCCCAGAGTATCAAGGTTTCGAGCATCGGCGCAACGCGGGCGCTTTCGACTGCGGGCGGGTCACGCGGACGGTGTGGCGGCGCTTTCCGGTACGGGCGCGGGAACCAGCGGCGGTTCTGTGGTGATTTCCAACCCGGTCTCGCGAACCAGCTTGGTGACTGCCGCGGAGTTCAGGCGCGTAGCGTCGAACTCGACACGGAGGGTATGAGCCACGCGATCAAAACTGAGATGCCGGATGCCGTAGACGTCGCGCACGCGGGCCAGCGCCAACGCGGCCTGTTCCGTGGGCGGCGCGCCGTAGCCATAGACAATCTCGACCGAAGTCATGAGTACAGGATAGCAAGGCGCACGCGCGCCGAATCTTCGTCCTCAAAGGCTCTTGAGATAGGTGAGAATCTCCGGGCTGGTCCAGTCCTGAGGGCCGACGAACTTGCTACGGATGATGCCCTTGCGGTCGATCAGATAGGTTTCCGGCCACATCTCCGTGTGGTAGAGCTTGGCGGCCGACTGGCTGGGGTCGCGGACGGTGATCAGGTCCACGTGATGTTGCGCGATAAAGCCTGAGTAAGCCTCGGGATCGTCATCAATGCTGACAGCGAGGATGACGAGATTGGGCTGTTCATGGTGGAGCGCGAGCAACGAGGGCATCTCTTCGACGCACGGTATGCACCAGCTTGCCCAGAAGTTAAGCAGGACAACGTGGCCGCGGTAGCTGGCCAGATGAACGGTGGCCGAGCCGTCGGAGACGGTGAAATCGGGGGCAACCTTGCCGGTTTGGGCGGGATGCGAGCCGCGATTGCACGCAGACAGCGGAGCCAGAGCCAGAAAGAAGACCAAGATGAGGCAGCGAGGGAACCGCACCTCCTTATAATACGGAGCGAAAGGGCGGGAAGTGAAACGGTGAGGCGCGATGAGCAAGAATGAGCCGGAGCAGGACAGAGATGGCGGCTGGAAACCGGTGCTGGGCCTTGCCGAACCGGCGGAGGCTCTAACTCCGGCGGCAGATTGGCGAGACTGGGCCGGCAAGACCGTGCCGGGAACCGTCTTCGACCAGCCGGAACCGGAGGAATTGATTGACCTGACGGTGATCGTCCCGGCGCGCAACTAGGAGGCTTGCCTGGGCGACTGTTTGCAGTCGCTGGTCAGTCAGTCGGAGGAGATCTTCGAACTGGGCCGCGATTGGGAGTTGGTCGTGGTGGACGATCACTCCACCGACCGTACCGCCGAGATCGCGCGCGGCTTTCCTGGCGTCACGCTGCTCGAGGCGGACAAGCTGGAGCCGGGCTGGACCGGCAAGGCCAACGCCGTGTGGACTGCGGCGCGGTGCGCGCGGGGCCGCTGGCTGCTGTTTACCGACGCGGATACGGTTCACGAGCCGGGCAATCTGCGCCGGGCGATGCACGAGGCCGAGCGGCACAGGGTGGGCATGTTGAGCTATTCGCCGCGGCAGATTGTGCATGGGCTGGCACAGCGCTCGCTCATGCCTCTGGTCTTTTGCGAGCTGGCGCTGGCCTATCCGCCGGCTAAAGTCTCTGACCCCGCGCAGCGCATTGCCGCGGCCAACGGGCAGTTCCTGCTGGTGGAGCGCGAGGCCTACCGGCGGCTGGGAGGGCATCCGAGTGTGGCCGGCAAAGTGCTGGAGGATGTGGAACTGGCTTTTCTGGCCAAGAGGCGCAAAGTGGGCCTGAGCTTCCGCTACGCCGATGACGCCGTTTCCGCGCGCATGTATCGCAGCACACGGGCAATGATGGAAGGCTGGACCAAGAACCTGAAGCTCCTCTTCAACAACGCGCTCACGCTGGCGGTCTTCAGGGCTCTGGATATTGCGCTGCTATTCGGTCTGCCCATCCTGGCCTACGAACTTTGGAACGCGCGGCTGGGCGCGCACGGGCTCGAGTGGCTTGGGGCGGGATGGATTCTGGCATTGCTCTGGCTGCGGACGCTGTTTCGCTTCTATTCGCGAGTAGCCAAGTCGAACTTTCCTTTCCTGGATTGCGCACTCGCGCCTCTGGGGCTGCCTCTGTTTGTGGCGCTGCTCTATCGCAGCTGGTTTCAGCACCGCATCCTGAAGCGCGTAAGCTGGAAGGGGCGGGAATACTCGGCCTGAGGGAACAGGGCCGAGAGCCTGGCGCCGGCTTTTGAGCAGGTCGCGAACAACGCAAAGATTTTTCGATAACTTGCTGCTTTGTCTCGATTGTGTGAAGCCCGGAAGCCAACTGCGGCATCTTTTTTGAAGTGAGGGATCGAAATGGTCTTCTTGACGCGGCGGGCGGTGTTTTCCGCATCGCACTACTACTGGAACGAGTCCTGGACCGCGGAGAAGAACCGGCAGGTCTTCGGCCGCTGCGCGAATCGCAACGGGCACGGGCACAATTACACGCTGGAGGTGACAGTTGCGGGAGAACCGGACCCGGTGACCGGCTTTGTCGTCGATCTCAAGTGGCTCAAGGACGTGATGGAGCGGGAGGTTCTGGCAGCCTACGATCACAGGCATCTGAACCTGGACGCGCCGGAGTTTGCCCGCGCCATTCCGACCACGGAGAACATCGCCATCGCCGCGTGGAAGCGGCTGGAACCAGCGGTGACAGCAGCGGGCGGCGCGCGTCTGAGCCGGATTCGCGTGTACGAAACGCCGGAGATCTTTGCGGAATTCAGGGGTGAGGCGTGAAAGCGTACTTCGGCCGCCGCTACCTGCTCAGCGCCAGCCACCGGCTGCACACGGCTGCGTTCACGGCCGAACAGAACCGCGCGGCGTATGGCAAATGCAACAACGAGCATGGGCACGGCCACAATTATGTCGTCGAGGTTCTGGCGGGCGGCGCCGTGGACGCGGAGACGGGGATGGTGGTGGATCTGGTGAAGCTGGATGAGACGGTGCGCGCGCGGGTGTTGGATCGATTCGACCACGCCAACCTGAATCTCGATCCGCTGTTTGCCGATCGCGTTCCCACGACGGAGAATTTCTGTAAGGCGATCTTTGCTTTATTGCACGATGCCTTGCCGGCGGGCGAACTGGAGCACGTACGGGTGGAAGAGACGGAAAACAACTACTTTGAGTGTTCGTTGGGAGGTTGAGAAGAATGGCGCATCCGATGATTGTGAGTAAGGCCGTGCGGCGCGCAGTTGATGCGGACGAGGGGCTGAGCGGGTTCAGCACGCAGGAGATGTATCGCGAGATTCTGAGCCGCCTGGGCGAGGATCCCGATCGCGATGGGCTGCGCTCGACGCCGGAGCGCGTGGAGAAGGCGCTGGCTTTCCTTACCAAGGGCTACGGCCAGGATCCGGAGCGGATTCTGCTCGGAGCGCTCTTCGATGTGGATTACGACGAGATGGTCATCGTCAGGGACATCGAGATGTTCTCGATGTGCGAGCATCACATGCTGCCCTTCTTCGGCAAGGTGCACGTGGCCTATATCCCCAAAGGCAAAGTCATCGGCTTGAGCAAGATTCCCCGGCTCGTCGAGGTGTTCGCGCGCCGCCTGCAGGTGCAGGAGCGGCTCACGCGCCAGATCGCCGACGCCATTCAGGACGCGATCGCGCCGCAGGGCGTGGGCGTGGTGATTGAGGCGCGCCACCTGTGCATGATGATGCGCGGCATCGAGAAGCAGCATTCGTCCACGGTGACCAGCGCCATGGTGGGCTGCTTCCGGCAGAAGGAGACGCGCGCGGAGTTTCTCTCGCTGGTGCGCCAGGCGGGGACGGGCGGGGCGTAAGTCTCTTGCCGCGCCGAGCGGATCGAGGCGGGTATTTCGCAGATGCAATGGCCGGTCCGCTTATAGACTTCAACGTCATGTACGAGGACCTCCTCGCGAGGAGCATTGGATTCTTGACGGCTCCTGCCACTGTGGTCGCTGCGGGGTTGAAAAATACTATTGTGTGTTTTGGGAACTGGTAGAGTTGAGGCTGGGTGTTCAATAGCTACAAATAGGAAGGTGGTATGGGCTCATTTTCTGTTGATACATCGAACTCCACAGCTCACGTTGACATTCAACCAGAGCAGAAACCAAAGCCGGAGCCAAAGCCAACTCCAAGTCAGGAAGCAGCGACAGGCACGATAGAAGTGATACACGCGGCTGGCGAATTGGCACTTGAGCTACTTTCTGAATCCGGCGATGACTAAACACTAAACACCGCGGACGCAAACTTTACCCGTTGCAAGGCTTCGACGCTGACTGCAAGCAATACGGGTGCATTTGCTCCGCTCCGCCCCTCAGATCCCGTCCGCCAGCGGCATTGCGAGATACTTTCCACGGAGAGAGTTCGCCGCAGCGAGGGCACGGTCGAGCTTTCGGCGGACGGTTTGATCGATCCGGGTAAGCAGCGCAATGTCTTCTTCGCGAGTCAGGACCGCGCGCGCGATTTCATCGAGCTGCTGCCAGTCGTGCCAGTCGCCGACGCGGCGCTGCACGTCACTGAGCGCGGCCATCATGCCCGAATCGGCGTCCGCTGAAAGCTGCAGGACGTAGCGCAGCTCCTTCACCTTCAGGCGGAAGGCGTGAATGTTGTCTGCATTCAGCGGCGGCCACGAGCCCAGTTCGCGCACCGCATCCATCGCCGCTGTATGGACTCCCTCATTCCTCTGCCCGGCTTGTCCGCCTGCCGGCTCGGCGCCTTTTGCCGGGGCCAGCGCGGACCGGACCATCCTGGCATATTGCTTCAGGTCTTCCCGCGCTGCATCGCGCCGCCGGGCGAGAACACGCCGTAGTTTTTCGGCATTCTGCTGCCGGGCGATTTGCAGATGATCGAGCAGGCGGGTAAGGGAATCGCCGGCCGAGCGCCGCGCCAGCCTGCGCGCGTTCGCAGTCAATACATCCATGTTGCGCACGCCGCCGGCCGCCTTGCGCACTGGCTCAATCGATTTGAGGAGGCGCCGCGATTTTTTCTCGTCGTTGCGCGCCAGCACGGCGGCGATCGCCTCCACCCGCCGCGCGGCCGTGCGCAGCTTGTGTACCTCCTTGGGCGCGGGATCACCGAGCAAGCTCTTGAGCGTCTTGCTCAGCTCACGCATCGCTTTTCGCGCGCGTTCCTGTTCGTCTGCCATCTCTCCCTAGCTTGGAGCGTTTGGCCCGGGTTGGCAAGGGCGCGTGCGGCGGCTAAAGTGATGATGTGAACGGGCTTCTTGTAATCGATAAGCCGGGCGGCATAACCAGCCACGACGTGGTGAACCGGCTGCGCCGCATCACGGGAGAGCAGTCGATCGGCCATCTGGGCACGCTGGACCCCATGGCCACCGGCGTGCTGCCGCTGCTCGTGGGCAGGTTTACCCGGCTGGCGCAGTACTTTTCCTCAGCCGAAAAGAGCTATACCGGCGCGATCCGCTTTGGGTTCGCAACCGGCACCTATGACGCCGAGGGCGAACCTGCCGGACCTGACCAATGGCCCGAAGTTGCGGGGAAGTTGACGCTGGAACGGGTGCGCGAGGCGGCTGCGCGGTTCCACGGCGAGATGGAACAGATGCCTCCGCCCTTTTCGGCCAAGAAGATCGCAGGCAAGCCCGCTTACAAGCTGGCCCGCGAGGGCAAGCCGGTGGAGCTCAAGCCGGCTCGGGTCCGGATCGATGCCTTTGAGATCGTGGCGATGGTGGGCTCCGAAGTCAGCTTCACTATCGACATCAGCTCCGGCGGCTACGTGCGCGCGGTGGCGCACGAGCTGGGCTGCGACCTTGCCTGCGGAGCGCACCTGAGCCGCCTGCGCCGCATGCGGGCTGGCGTTTTTATGCTATCCGACGCACACACTCTGGAGGAGCTGGAAACGCTGGCCGGAAATGTGGAGGCTCTGGAGCGCTTGTGCGTGCATCCCCGCAGCCTGCTGCCGGAGATGCCCGCGGTGACTGGCGACAGCCAGGCGCTGGGCCGGCTGCGCAACGGCGCACAGGCCAATCTTCCGGAGTTCTCCGCCGCCCCGTTGGTGAAGGTCTTCGCCGGGCCGCGCGAGTTGGTTGGGATCGCCCGGCGGGTGGCAGGCACGCTCTTTCAGCCCGTCGTGGTGATGGGGTGAGAGCAGAGGCCAGGGCTCAGTAATCAGGGGTCGGCTTTCGACTGAAACAAGGAACAAGAGATTTTTTAAGGGAGAGCCGCCGGTCTGCAAGTGTGCCGTGAATTTCTGATCCCTGATCCCTGATCCCTGACCCCTGCCTTCCCCCTTTTCCTCACTCGCCCTCGACCCTCACGGCTTAAACTGGAGCTTCGCTGTCTTTCTTATAAGGAGCAGACCCGCCATGCCCTACCCGACGGAATATCGCTACACCCGCGAGCACGAATGGATCTCGGTCGAGGGTTCCATCGGCTCCATCGGCATCACCGACTACGCGCAGAGCTCGCTGGGAGATATTGTGTATGTGGATGCGCCCAAGGTGGGCGATGCGGTTACGGCCAAAGCGACCTTTGGCTCAGTGGAGAGCGTGAAGGCCGTCAGCGACCTCTACTCGCCGGCCAGCGGTACGGTCACCGCGGTGAACGAAGAGCTGAAGACCGCGCCCGACAAGATCAATCAGGACCCGCACGGCACATGGATCATCAAAGTGGAACTCTCGAACCCGGCCGAGTTGAATTCCCTGCTCGATGCCGCGGCGTATGAGGCGTTTATTGCAGAGGAGAGCGGTGGCTAGGGACTAGGGACAAAGGGCCTCTGAAGGTGAGGTGCGAGCGGTGGGGGAGTCGTTCAGGAACTTAACCGTTTGGCAGCGTGCGATCGAACTCACATTAGCGATCTACAAGCTTACGTCTTGCTTTCCCGATTCCGAACGATTCGGCCTCACGAATCAGTTGCGCAGGGCAGCCGTCTCCGTCGCAAGTAACATCGCGGAAGGATATGGCCGTGCGAGCAGGGGAGAATACGTCCAATTCCTGGGAAACGCCCGCGGCTCAATCTCTGAAGTTGAGACGCAGCTTGTGATTGCCAAAGCGCTCGGGTTTGGATCGAAGCAGGGATTGAGCACAACAGAGGATTTGTGCAACGAGGTGGGCCGCATGTTACGAGCGATGATGAAGTCTCTGAAGTCGAAGTCCCTAGTCCCTAGTCCCTAGTCCCTAGTCCCTAGTCCCTAGTCCCTTTTCGAGGTGCCCTATTCCGCTATGCGTTACTTGCCCAAATCCGACGAAGAACGCCGGCAGATGCTCTCCGAGATCGGCGCGGCCACGATCGACGATCTTTTTTCAAGCATCCCGGCCGAGTATCGCCTGGCGCGCGGCCTCGACGTGCCGCGCCAGCAGGCCGAAAGCGAGATCGTTGCATACTTCCGCGCCGCCGGGCAGAAGAACGCGACCGATTACGCCAGCTTTCTGGGGGCGGGCGCCTATCGCCACTACCGTCCCGTGATCATCGACGCTTTGGTCCAGCGCGGCGAGTTTTTGACCAGCTACACGCCCTACCAGGCCGAGCTCGCGCAGGGCACACTGCAGGCCATCTTCGAGTTCCAGACCATGATCGCCGAGCTGACCGGCATGGATGTGGCCAACGCCAGCATGTACGACGGGTCGACGGGCGCGGCCGAAGCCGTGATGATGGCGGTCCGCGTGACCGGCCGCCACAAGGCCGTCGTTGCCTCAACCGTGCATCCCGAGTACCGTGAGGTGCTGGCCACCTACGCAAAGCATCAGGGCCTGCCAACCGCGCTAGTTGGCTACGACCCAGAGACAGGGCGCCTCGATCTCGATGCGCTGGCCGCTGCGGTTTCCGCGGAAACCGCAGCCGTTCTTGTCCAGAGCCCGAACTTTTTCGGCGTCATCGAAGACATTCCGGTGATCGCGGCTATCGCCCACGCCAAGGGCGCGCTCCTCGTCGTGTCCATTACCGAGGCGGTCTCGCTGGGCATCGTGCGGCCGCCTGTAGAGGCCGACATTGTCACCATGGAGGCGCAGTCGTTCGGCGTGGCGCTCAGTTATGGGGGCCCTTTCTGCGGCGTGATCGCGGCCAAAGAGCAATTCGTGCGGCAGATGCCGGGCCGGCTCGCCGGCCAGACCGTCGACGGGGCAGGGAATCGCGGCTTCGTTCTCACCCTCGCCACGCGCGAGCAGCACATCCGCCGCGAGAAGGCGACCTCGAACATCTGCACCAACCAGGCGCTTGTTGCGCTGATGGCGACGATCTTTATGGCCGTATACGGCAAAGAAGGCATGCGCGAATTGGCCGAGCATAATTTGGCCAAGGCCGATTACGCGGCGAAGACGCTCGGCGGCCAGCCGGGTGCGAAGCTGCGTTTCACAGGCGCGCCGCGCTTCCATGAATTTGTGTTGCAAACCGAAGAAGCGCCCGCTGCCTGGAGCCGGCGCCTACTTGAAAACAAGATCGTCGGCGGCGTCGAGTTGAGCCGCTGGTATCCGGAGCTCGGCAACTGCACGCTCTGGTGCGCGACGGAGGTGGTGGCGCGCGAACAGATTGATGCCGCGGCCAAAGTGCTTGCGGCTCAACCGGTGGAGGCATAAGAGACCGATGATTGCAAATGCAAGCGCGGAAGGCACTCGCTCAACCGGCCCCCAGACCCTCGGCAAAGTGCGCTCGCACCCGACGCAGAACGAAGCGCTGCTCTTCGAGAAGTCCTCGCCAGGCAAGCGCGCCTACAAACTGCCGCCGCTCGACGTGCCCGCTGTCAACTCTGCAAAACTGCTTGGCGCCGCGTACCGCACCACGCCCGGCCTGCTCCCCGAGCTGAGCGAGATCGAGATCATCCGTCACTTCACGCGGCTCTCCACCTGGAACTACGCCATCGATCTCGGCATGTATCCGCTCGGCTCCTGCACCATGAAGTACAACCCGCGCGTGAACGAGTTTGTCGCCCGCATCGAGGGGCTGGCCGAGGCGCATCCCTACCGGCCCGAGTCGCTCGCCCAGGGCGTGCTTGAGATCATCGATCTGCTCCGGCGCTGCCTGCTCGAGATCACCGGCATGGACGCCATCACGCTGCAGCCGGCAGCGGGTGCGCACGGTGAGTTCACAGGCATTCTGCTGGTGCGGGCGTGGCATGAGTCGCAGGGCAACCCGCGGCGCAAGATTCTGATCCCCGACTCGGCCCACGGCACCAATCCGGCCACGGCGGCCATCTGCGGCTACACGGTCGAAAACCTGAAGTCAAACGCAGAGGGCGGCATCGATCTCGACGCTCTCGCCCGGCAGGTGGACGAAGAAACCGCAGCGTTGATGCTTACAAACCCCTCGACGTTGGGCGTCTTCGAAAGCCAGATCCACAAGATCGCCGACATTCTGCACGCCAAAGGCGCGCTGCTCTACATGGATGGCGCCAACATGAACGCGCTGGTGGGCAAGGTGAGGCCGGGCGACTTCGGCGTGGACGTGATGCACCTGAACCTGCACAAAACCTTCTCCACACCGCACGGCGGCGGCGGACCCGGCTCCGGGCCGGTGGCGTGCAAGGCCTTTCTGGAGCCTTTCGTCCCCATTCCCGTACTCGTCCGCACAGCAGGGACTAAGGGACTAGGGACTAGGGATCCTTCGGCTGCGCTCAGGACAGGCTCCGGGACTGACGGATCGGAATGCGGCGCGCTGCACTGGGAGTACGACCGCCCGCAGTCGGTCGGGCGCGTGCGCGCCTTCTACGGCAATACCGGAATGTTCATCCGCGCGCTGGCGTACATTCTGGCCAACGGCCCCGACGGGCTGCGCCAAACCACCGAAGACGCGGTGCTCAACGCCAACTACATCCGCAAAAAGCTCGAAGACGTGTATGAGCTGCCCTATCAGACGGCCTCGATGCACGAGGTGGTCTTCAGCGACAAGCGGCAGGCGGCGCGCGGCGTCAAGACCGGCGACATCGCCAAGCGGCTTATCGACTACGGCTTCCATCCCTACACGGTCAGCTTTCCGCTCATCGTTCACGGCGCGTTGATGATCGAGCCGACCGAGAGCGAGTCGCGCGAGGAGCTCGACCTTTTTGTCGCGGCGATGCGCTCCATCGCGCGCGAAGTCGAGGAAAATCCCGAACTCGTTAAGACCGCGCCGCATTCGACGCGAGTGTCGCGGCTGGACGAGGTGCAAGCCGCGCGAAAGCCGATCCTTCGCTGGCGGCCTGTGCAGTAGGTACCAAACCCGCCATATGCCGCGCTGAGCGGGCTCACCTACACTCGTCATCAGAATGGCGAGTTCTCCCTCATCGCCGTCTTCGGGCTATCGCGGGCGGCTGGCGCCTTCGCCCACCGGCTACCTGCACGTGGGCCACGCGCGCACCTTCTGGACGGCATTCCAACGCGCGCGCGAAACCGGCGGCACGCTGGTGATGCGCATGGAGGATCTCGACCCCGACCGCTGCCGCCCCGCCTACGCCGACGCGGCACTCGAGGATCTCCGCTGGCTGGGAATCCGCTGGCAGGAGGGCCCCGACAAGGGAGGGCCGTTCGCTCCTTATCTGCAGAGCAAGCGCCGCGCCATCTACCTTGAGGCTTGGCGCAAGCTGTTGCGCACCGGCCGCCTCTTCCCCTGCCGTTGCTCGCGTAAGGACCTGGAAACTGCGCTCGGCGCGCCCCATGAGCGCGTGCAGACGGCGGGCGGAGGCGGGAAGTTCGACACGCTCGACGATGAACCTCTCTACCCGGGCACTTGCCGGCGCTTCATGGGCGGTACGCCGCAGCTTCCCGGCCCCACGGCGAGCGTGTTCGAAGATCCGGGCGGCACGAACTGGCGCTTCCGCGTTCCCGACGGCGAGGCGATCGAGTTCGTCGACCGGAACCTGGGTCCGCAGCGCTTTGTGGCCGGCGTGGATTTTGGCGACTTCGTGGTCTGGCGGCGCGATGGCGTGCCCAGCTACCAGTTGGCTTGCGTGGCCGACGATGCGGCGATGGGCATCACGGAAGTTGTTCGCGGCGCCGACCTGCTGAAGTCCACCGCGCGCCAGATACTGCTCTACCGCGCGCTCGGCCTCCCGGCCCCCGCCTGGTACCACTGCCGCCTGGTGGTGGACCACAACGGCCGCCGCCTGGCCAAGCGCCACGACGCGCTCAGCCTGCGCGCCCTGCGCCAGCGCGGCCTGACGCCCATGAACATTCTTTCGGCGGACCTGCCCGTCGAGGTGTAAGAACCCGATCGGGCCTGCCGCCGCGGGGTTGCGGCGCCAGGCTGCGACCCGTGGTTCCATGCTTTACCATCGTTGAAGAGAGAAGCGCTTCCAGCCGCGCTGCGGCCTGGCGCCAGCCGCTCGACACTCAGCAATGCACCAAGAGCCGAACCACCGATTCAACCCCTTGCGCACCGCCCCGAATCTGCTTACGCTTCTGCGCATCTGCCTGGCGCCGTTTCTCGTGGCCGCCATCCTCGAGGGGCACTACCTGCTGAGTTTTTCCCTCTTTGTGGCCGCCGGGCTCACCGACGCCTTCGACGGCCTGCTGGCGCGCGCCCTCAAGCAGCGCTCCATGTTTGGCCACTATCTTGACCCCGTGGCCGACAAACTGCTCCTGAGTACGCTGTTCCTGGTGCTTTTGTACAAGGGCTTGATGCCTGTGACCGTGACCGTGTTGGTCTTTGGCAGGGATGTGGGCATCCTGATGGTTGCGGCCATTCTCTATGCAGCCGTAGGGCGCAGGGAGTTTCGTCCCAGCATCTTCGGCAAAGCCAATACCTTGGCCCAGATCGCCGCTGTTGCGGCCGTCCTGCTGCATCAACTCACGACGGCGTACTGGGTTGCAGCAGTCCGCGCTGTGGCGCTCGACGCCACCATCGGGCTCACCATCGCATCGGGCTTGCACTACGCCTGGCTGGTCTCGCGCCGGCCGGGCGCCACGGCGGCTAACGGCAGCCAAGCCAAATAAAGCAGGCCATGCGCCGCTCTAGGAATCGTCCGGAAGATTTTCCGTTTCAGCCGTGTCTTCAATCTCCATGTCGCGAAACTCTTCGGAGTCGAAGACTTCGCCGCACTCCAGGCACTCGACATACTCGGTGTCGTCGTGCCGGGAAACGATCCGGACCTTGGGGTGTCTGCAGGCGGTTGCCATCGTTCTTTGAGCCTGTTGCTCCTCCGCCGATTCCAAAGCTGCTTTTCCCGCTCCGGATGGGTGGAGGACCGCCGCTCCCATGTGTCTGTTTCCACTTGAGAGTGCTGGCTTTCGGGTATGGCCGCTCGGGAATGGCTATAGGTGCTCTTCCCGCCAGATTGTAGCTGTCTTTTGGCCGATTGCAAACCGAAATTTTGTTGAAACTTCCAGCCCAAAGGCAACGATTGAGGCCACAGGCACGCGTTCTACTTCAGATCGCGCTTGATCTCCGCGGCCAAAAAGCGCCCGGTATTCTTGGCCTTGACATCATCCGGGGGTACGCGCCCGCCATTGTTGAGCGGAATTTTCCCGGTGGTGAACTGCTTAATCAGACTGTGGCCGCTGCGGCTCGACAGCGTGACGTCTACGATGATGTAGGGCGGCATCATGACTCCGGTTTTGTAGTCGGTGATGTTGCACTCCAGCACGACCGCGTTGGCCGCATCGGCTTCGGAAATCGTGGCGCCATCCTCGACCACTGTCCCGAAGATGCCCGTCTTGGCCAATTCCTGGCGCAGATCGTCATAAGAATAGTTCAGATATTCGGCCGACAGGGACACATTGTCGGCCTTGGTCAGGTGCTTTACTTCAACGACCGTGTATTTTGCCTGGGCGTTTCCCTTGGTTGCGGTCAGAACCGAGGCCGTGAGCAGCAGGGCGGACAGAATAAACCATGAAGCATAGCGTTTCATTACAATCTCCCGGTAGGCTCCTAATCCCCACGAAGTTTTGGATTTGGAGCCGGTTACGCAAGGTCAGACCTGCAACTTCGGACTTCTGCCGGCAAGCGCCAGATCCTTGCTGGTGGGCGGACGTAGGAATATTTTCGTTTCCGCGTTCCCACAATCCTTCAGAAAAGATAAGCCAGTTTAGTGATGAGAAGAGCTGTTCTGGTGTGACATTTGTCACGCCTGGGGGATGGCAATTCTGGTGAGAGCTTGAAAGCCCGACAGAATCGGTCGTATACTAAATGCGGACCGAACAAGTCGCATATTGTATGCTAAGGCTCACGAAGAAAGCGGATTACGGGCTGATGGCGCTGAAGTACCTTGCCGAGCACCCCGAGACCCCCGCACTCAGCGCCAAGGACGTCGCGGACGCCTATGGAATTCCCGCGCAACTGCTTGCCAAAATTCTTCAGCGGCTTACCAAGACGGGGCTGCTGCGCTCCCATGCCGGGATGAACGGCGGGTACGCCTTGGCCAGGGACCCGCGCCAGATTTCGGCCTTCGAGGTCATCCACGCCATCGACGGGCCGCTGTTCATCACCTCCTGCACCAAGGGCACAAAGGCCTGCGAACTTACGCCAAGCTGCACCATTAAAGAACCGCTGGCGCGCGTCAATGAAACCATCGCCGGGGTTTTGAAAAGCATCAGTATCCAGGATCTGGCGGAGCAGGAACATGCCGCGGGAAAGGCGCGCGAGGCGCATGGACTGGTGGTATTAGCGCCGTAGCAATCGGATCTCGTGTGGTGAACGGAGCAAGCGGCGCTGGCAAATCGCGCTTACTCCGCTATTAGAAAGATGGAGACGGGAATGAACGAGGTTGCGAACCAAGCCGAAGCGCCGGCAGGCGTAAACCTGCCCATTTACATGGACAACCAGGCCACCAGCCCGCTGGATCCCAGAGTGCTGGAGGCGATGATGCCTTACTTGACCAGCAAGTTCGGCAACGCGGCCAGCCGCAATCACTCCTTTGGATGGGAAGCCGAGAAAGCCGTAGACACAGCTCGCGAACAGGTGGCAAAGCTCATCGGCGCTACGGCCAAAGAGATCATCTTCACCTCCGGCGCCACGGAGAGCGACAACCTGGCCATCAAGGGCATTGCGGAGATGTACCGCGAGCGCGGCAACCACATCGTCACCCAGGTCACGGAGCACAAGGCGGTGCTTGATACATGCAAGCGCCTGGAAAAGTACGGCTATCGCGTCACCTATCTGCCCGTCAAGGCCGACGGGGTGATCGATCTCGAAGACCTGAAGCGCGCCATGGACGAAAAGACGATCTTGGTGACCATCATGGCCGCAAACAACGAGATCGGCGTGCTGCAGCCCATACGCGAAATCGGCAAGCTGTGCCATGAAAAAGGCGTGCTCTTCCACACCGACGCAGTGCAGGCCGTGGGCAAGGCGCCTTTCCACGTGATCGGCGACCACGTGGACGTGGCCTCGATCTCTGCACACAAGATTTACGGCCCCAAGGGCGTAGGCGCTCTTTACGTGCGCCGCCGCAACCCCCGCGTGCAAATCGCCGCGCAGATCGACGGCGGCGGCCACGAGCGCGGCATGAGGTCGGGCACCTTGAACGTCCCCGGCATCGTTGGATTGGGCAAAGCCTGCGAGATTGCTCAGGCTGAAATGGACAGCGAAGCCGCCTATCTGCGCGGGCTGCGCAACCGGCTCAAGGCCAGGATCGAAGCGGATCTCGATTTTGTTCATGTGAACGGCTCCATGGAACACCGCCTGCCCGGCAACCTGAACATGAGTTTTCTGTACGTGGAAGGCGAGTCGCTGCTGATGGGCATCAACGACGTGGCTGTATCGAGCGGCTCAGCCTGCACGTCGGCCACGCTCGAACCCTCCTACGTGCTGAAAGCTCTGGGTCTTGGCGACGACGTGGCGCACAGCTCCATTCGTTTCGGTCTTGGCCGCTTCAACACGCAGGCCGAGGTGGACTACGTGGCCGCCAGGGTCGTCAGCATTGTCAGGCATCTCCGCGAGCTTTCGCCGCTCTACGAGATGGTGAAGGAAGGCATCGATTTGACCAAGGTCGAGTGGCAGGCGCACTGAGGCAGATAAAGCGGGCTATGAAAAAAGACACAAAATTACGGCTGGCGCGATGGATTGCGATTCCGGCGATCATCCTGGGCCTGCGTTTCCTGGGCGGTGGCCGGGCCTGGGAGTACATGGTCGATCATGTCTGGCTAACGGCCTTGCTGCCTCTCGTGGCGCTGTTTTGGGTGCTGTTCGTTCGAGGAACGATGGCTCAGCGCCGGCGGCGGCTCGGCGCGAGCGCGAGTGTTGGCGGCGCGCAAGGCGCGAAGCCTTGACGGGATGCATCGGCGGGTTCGCCTGCCGAATCAAATAAAAGGGCACGGGTACTGCGAGAGGTAACACGGAGAACGATGGCTTACAGCGATAAGGTAGTGGACCACTACAACCACCCGCGCAATGTGGGCACGCTCGACAAGAGCTCGGCCGAAGTGGGCACGGGCCTGGTGGGTGCGCCGGAGTGCGGCGACGTGATGCGCCTGCAGATCCGCGTAAACCCCGAGACGCAAGTGATCGAAGAGGCTAAATTCAAGACCTTCGGCTGCGGCTCGGCCATCGCCAGCTCCTCGCTGGCCACCGAGTGGATCAGGGGCCGTACCGTCGATGACGCACTGGCCATCCGGAATACCGATATTGTGAAAGAGCTTTCGCTGCCGCCGGTGAAGATTCACTGCTCCGTGCTTGCCGAGGATGCGATTCGCGCGGCCATCGGCGACTGGAGGAAGAAGAATAACGTCGCGGAGGTTGCTCCGGGCGCGGCCGCAAAGTAAGTCCGCGAACAGGACGGGGAAAGTCAGGAATTATGGCGAATTTCGTCACTATTGAAACCAAGCCCTCCGGGGAGGCATCTGCGGCACAGCCGCAGCCTGCTGCACCGCAGGCTTCTCCCGTGGAGGGCCTGCACTTAACCGCGAGCGCCATCCAACGCGTCCGCGTAGCCATGGCCAAGGAAGGCATTTCGCCTCAGGAGGGCGGCTTGCGGTTGGGCGTAAAGGGCGGCGGGTGCTCCGGGCTCTCCTACTCCATCGGCTTCGATACGCATCCTCGCGAGCGCGATCGCATATTCGAATTCGAAGGCGTGCGCGTCTTCGTCGATCCGAAAAGTTTTGTCTATTTGCACGGCATGACGCTGGACTACGAAGAGACGCTGATACGCCAGGGATTCAACTTCATCAACCCGAACTCCGCGCGCTCCTGCGGCTGCGGTACGTCGTTTTCCGTCTAGAGTGCCGCGCGTAAGGCTCGTCTCATGTTGAAAGTCGTCGATACCGCGGTTCCGCTTGCCTGCTGGTCCTGTTCCGTCGCTCACAACGAATCCACGCTCTTCTGTCCTCATTGCAGCAAGATTCAGCCTCCTTCCGGTGGAGATTATTTCTCTGTCTTTGGGCTGCGGCCTCGTCTGAATCTCGATCTGGCGGCTCTCGAGCGCGAATTTCATCGCCTCAGCCGCAAGCTGCATCCTGACCGTTTCGCCCGCGCCGGCGAAAGCGAAAAGCAATGGAGCCTGGCCGACACGGCGCTGCTCAACGACGCCTATCGCACGCTCAAAGATCCGCTGCGCCGCACCGAGTACCTGCTCAAGCTGCAAGGAGCGCAGATTGCCCGGTCCGATGTGGAAACGATTTCGAACGGCGGGAATCGCAAAGATCCTTCGCGCGTACCCCCCGATCTGCTGGAAAAAGTCTTCGACTTGAATATGCAGCTCGAAGAGATGCGCATGGCGAAGAAGATGGGCCGGGAAGATCCGGAACTGAAGGAGAGCTTGAGGAAGGCCAAGGAAAAATTCGACGCCCTGGTGGCCGCGGTGGACCGCGATCTGCGCGCGCAGTGGCAGATTTGGGATGCAGGCGATGCCGCGGCGCGCGAGCCCGCGCAGCGCGCCATGGCGGCGCTGCTTGATCGCCGGCGCTACCTCGGCAATTTGGTCCGCGACGTAAGCGAGATTCTGGGAGTTTAGGCAGCAGACATGGCGGAAAGTCGCATCGTCGGCATCGATCTGGGAACCACGAATTCGCTTGTCGCCTACATGCAAGGCGGCAAGCCGGTAGTCATTCCGGGTGTGGACGGCTCGAATCTTGTGCCCTCCGTCGTCGCGCTCGATCCCATCCCCGCCAATGGCGGACGGCCCACCGTCACCGTGGGCAACAGCGCCCGCAAGGCGCTGATCGAGACTCCGGAGCGCGTCATCTACTCCGTGAAACGCCTGATGGGCCGCGGCCTCGAAGAGGTCCGGAAGGAACTGAAGTATTTTCCGTTCCGGCTGGCCGGCGATGTGGAAGAAGGCGAAGTCCCGCGCATTCAGCTCGGCGAACTGCGCTTCACCCCGCCTGAAATCTCGGCCTACATCCTGCGCCAGTTGAAGCGCAACGCCGAGCGCTTCTTCGGCTCCCCGGTCAAGCAGGCCGTCATCACCGTCCCGGCCTACTTCAACGATGCGCAGCGCCAGGCCACGAAAGACGCGGGCCGCATGGCCGGGCTCGACGTGCTGCGCCTGGTGAACGAGCCCACTGCGGCGGCGCTGGCCTATGGACTCGACCGCGCCAGGGAAGGCACCATCGCCGTGTACGACCTCGGCGGAGGCACCTTCGACATCTCCATCCTCAAGCTGCGCGACGGCATCTTCGAGGTGCAGTCCACCAACGGCGACACGCATCTGGGCGGCGACGACATCGACAATCTGTTGCTGGCCATTGCGCTCGACGAGATTCACGCCGAGCACGGCGTCGATCTGCGCGCCCATCCCGCAGCGGTACAGGCCCTGCGTAAGGCCGCCATCGACGCCAAGATTCGCCTGTCCTCGGAATCGGCAGCGCATTTCGATATCGAGCTGCCCAACGGCGATCGCTATCAACGTGAGATTCCCCGTGGGGTCTTTGAGCTGCTGATCGAGCCGGTCCTGGCGCGCACGGCAGGCCCGTGCAGGCAGGCCATGGCCGACGCCGGCATCACGCCAGAGCAGATCGACGAAGTGGTCCTGGTCGGCGGGTCGACGCGCATCCCCGCCGTGCGCGCGCTGGTTGACGATCTTTTTCGCCTCAGCGCGCGTGGCAAAAAGCCGCACATCGAGCTCAACCCCGATGAAGTGGTCGCGCTGGGCGCTGCGGTACAGGCCGACATTCTAGCCGGCGCCTCGCAGGCCACCGGGGAACTACTGCTGCTTGATGTCACGCCACTCTCGCTTGGCATCGAGCAACTCGGTGGAACCGTGGCGCGCATCATCCAGCGCAACTCCACCATTCCCGCCTCGGCCACCGAGCACTTCACCACCGGCGTTGACGGCCAGGCCAACGTTGCCATCCACGTGGTGCAGGGCGAGCGCGAGCTCGCCGCCGACTGCCGCTCGCTGGCGCGCTTCGACCTCAAGGGCATCCCGTCCATGAGCGCCGGCTTGCCGCGCATCGAGGTCAAGTTTCTCATCGACGCCAACGGCATCCTGCACGTCTCCGCACACGAACAGCGCAGCGGAAAAGCCGCGCGGATTGAGGTGAAACCTACTTACGGTCTCACCGACGAGCAAGTGGAGAACATGATTCTGGACTCCTTCGACCACGCCGAGGAGGATTTTGCCAGGCGCCTGCTCATCGAGGCGCGCAACGAGGCGGATTCGATCCTTGCCGCCGTCAACCGCGCTCCGCAGAACCCTGCGTGGAACGAGTTGAGCGCAGAGGAACAGGCGGCAATCGCCTCGGCGCGCGACCGGCTCCTTGCGGTCAAACAGGGCAACAATCTTGCCGCGATCAGCCAGGCCATTGTCGCGCTCGATCAAGCCACGCACCGCTTTGCCGAGCTGATGATGGATGCGGCGGTTGCAAGCGCAATTCGCGGCAAAACCATGAGCGAGGCTAGCAAAGAATTGAACCAAGCCGTCACCGCGCCCCACGCCATGGCGCCGGCGGAGTTCAAATAAACAGCGGAGTTAGAGATGCTAGCGGAGTTAGCGGAGCTAGTCGGCGAAAGCACGAGAACGATGAGTGAGACAGCCAAGAACGAGATCCCGCCGGACAAGCTGGTTCGCGTCACCTTCCTCCCCGAGGGCCGCACGGTTGAGTTTGAGTTCGGCACGATGCCTTATGATCGTCACGGCAAGCCCATGTCGTTTCTCGACGTGGCGGAGAATTTCGGCATCTTTCTCGACCACGCCTGCGGTGGATCCTGCGCCTGCACCACCTGCCATCTGTGGATCAAGGAAGGCGCCGCGGGCTTGAGCGAAGCAGAGGACGACGAACTCGACCGCCTCGACATGGCCGCCGATCAGCAGTTGAACTCACGCCTGGGCTGCCAGGCCGTCATCACGCGCCCTGGCGATTACGTCGTCGAGATTCCCAGTTGGAGTCGCAACTACGTCTCAGAGAGCAAGCCGCTGGCGCTAGCCGCGCAAAAGTAAGGAGCGCCCCGTGCAGAAAGAACTCTACTGGACCGACGCAGAAGAGATCGGCATTCAATTGGCGGAAAAGTTCCCCGGCCTCGATCCGCTGACCGTTCGCTTCACCGACTTGCATCGTTACGTGACCGAGCTCGAAGGCTTCGCCGACGACCCGAAGATGTCCAACGAGCCGCGCCTTGAAGCCATCCAGATGGCCTGGCTCGAAGAGTTCCAGGACGCGCAGAAGTAGCCAACCGCAGCAAAGAGCCTGGCGGTCGCGGAGCGGGCGTCGCCGGTTGCAGGCAATTCCACGCCGCCGGGCCGCTCGTCTTCCCGAAATCGGTGCACACGCACCTCGCGCTAGAATTCAGGTATGCCGGCAACAGCCATTTCTCCTGATGTTCTCACGAAATACGAGCCCGTGATCGGCCTCGAAGTGCATGTGCAGCTCCTCACGGCCACCAAGGCGTTTTGCGGTTGCGCCAACCGATTCGGCGCCGATCCGAACACGAACATTTGCCCGGTCTGTCTCGGGCTGCCGGGTGCGCTGCCCGTGCTCAACGCCAAAGCCGTCGAATTCGCCACGCTGGCCGCGCTGGCGCTCAACTGCCAGGTGCGCGAGCGCTCCATCTTCGCGCGCAAGAACTACTTCTATCCCGATCTGCCCAAGGGCTACCAGATCTCCCAATACGACAAGCCTCTGGCCGAGCACGGATGGATCGAGGTGCCGACCGCTGACGGCGGATCGAAGAAGATTGGCATCACGCGCGTGCACATGGAAGAGGACGCCGGCAAAAGCCTGCACGAGGGGTTTGCCGACTCCGCCACGCGCACTTATCTCGACCTGAACCGTTGCGGCACGCCGCTCATCGAGATCGTCAGTGAGCCCGACATCCGCACGCCTGACGAGGCCTTCGAGTACCTGACCCGGTTGAAGGAGATCCTGCTCTACACCGCCGTCTCCGACTGCAACATGGAGGAGGGTTCTCTCCGTTGTGACGCCAACGTCAGCGTTCGTCCCAGGGGGCAGGAAAAATTCGGCACCAAAGCTGAGGTGAAGAACGTCAACAGCTTCAAGTTCATTCGCGCGGCGCTCCAATACGAAATCGAGCGCCAGGCGGAAGTGATCGAATCGGGCGGGCGCGTGGCGCAGGAGACGCGCCTGTGGAACTCGAACGAAGGCCGCACCTACTCCATGCGCTCCAAGGAACAGGCGCACGACTACCGCTACTTCCCCGAGCCGGATCTGCCGCCGCTGATCGTGACGCCCGAGTTCATTGCCGGGATAAAGGCCAAGCTGCCGGAACTGCCCGAAGCGCGGCGCAAGCGGATGATCGCCGAGTACGAGCTGGCGGAGCAGGACGCTCACACGCTCACCGCCTCGCGCGAGTTTGCCGACCGCTTCGAGGCCGCGGCGAAATCCGCGCGCAATCCGCGCCGCGTGGCCAACGTGCTTTTGAACGAGGTGGGCGGGCGGCTGAAGGCGCTGGAACTGGAGCAGGGACATTCGCCGGTTTCGATGGCCGGCATTGTGCTGGCCGCCGACCTGCTTGACGAGGGCAAGATCAGCTCCAGGCAGATGAAGCAGCTCTTTGATGTGTGTTTTGAGAAGGGGGAAGACTTCGGCGTTGTCTACGAGCGCGAGAAGCCGCGGCAAATCACCGACGCAGCGGCCATCGAAAAGCTCGTCGACGAAGTCATTTCCGCCAATCCCAGGCAGGTGGAGCAGTACCGGGCCGGTAAGAAGACTATGGCAGGGTTTTTTGTAGGCCAGGTGATGCGTGCTTCGCAGGGCCAGGCCAACCCGGCGCTGCTCAATGAGCTGGTGGTGAAGAAACTTGAAGGGTAAGACTCAAGATGCGCACTCCGCTGCCTCGTCTCGCCCCGCCGCAAATCTTGCCCAAGGAACGTAAGTTGCGATCGCCTATTTGAGCTTCAGATCCGAGATGAAGTCCTTGCGCGCATCCCACGAGCTTACGGTCTTTACCGCGCTCTTCTTGCCGTCTTTCTCGGCCCACAGGTCGAAATCTATGCTCATGTCGATCTGGGCGAAGTGAAAGTGGCCGTCTGCCGTTGAATCATAACTGCGGATGGTCTTCGTTTTCTCGTTCTTCAGGAAGACGGTGGCGCCGGCGACCGGTTTGGAACTCGCATCCAGAACGGTGCCGGAAATTGTGCGCATGCCGATGTTCTGGCTCCACGCGGCAGCCGGCGCAAACAGCACGCACCGCGAATGCAATGGAACCACTCCCAAAGCCAGTAGACTGCACACTGCTGCCGCCAGCCAGTTTGTCCGGCTCATTCTCATTCCTCCTCGTCCTCTTCGTTGAGATCGTCTTCCTCTCCCAGGCCTTCTTCGACACGCGCCAGTTCCAGCGGCTCGACGCCGACTACTTCAAACTCCGCTCCACACTCTTCGCAGGTGATTACATCGCCTTCTTCCACTTCGTCGACTTCAATGTCCAGTTCGCTTTCACATTCAGGGCAGCTGGGCATGGCAGCCTCCTCACTTTCCAAACAGAATCGCATTGCGGGATGATAGAGCCGATTTCCGCGGCCATCGCTAGTTTTAGTGAGCACCCGGCCTCAGGTCAAGGGGCTCACGCCACGCACCGCCCATGCATGCTCTTTGCAGGCAACAGCCCATCCTCTTCCTGAAACGCGCCAATTCCCGCAGTGGCGTTGACGGCGCTGCATTCCTGGTGGAAAGTGCTTTGCGTCCAGCCGTCCGGCTTCGCTCGCCGCTGTGTCCGGCATCGCCCCAGATGCCATGACACGAGCGCGCTTGAGCATTTACCCTGTTGACTGCAATGCCGAGAATTGGCTCCAGCCCGTTCGCCTTCCCCGACTTCCGCGGCGCTACGCGCCGGCTGATTCTCATCAATCTGGCCGCCTACTTTGTGCTGTTGCTGGCAAGCCTGGTGTTTTCCTCCACGGCGCAGATTGCCGGCGCATTGACCTTCGATCCCTACTCCTTCTTACATGGATTCCTCTGGCAGCCGGTCACCTATAGCTTCGTGCATGTCGGAATCCTTGGCACGCTCTTCGAACTGCTTTCGCTTTGGTTTCTGGCCGGATTCCTCGAGAGCTTTCACAACGCCAACTGGGTCACGAGCCTCTATGCGGTTTCGGTGCTGGGAACAGCCGCGGCGGCGCTGGCTCTCTACGCAGTCTCCAGCACGCTGGCGCCCTCGCTCGCTGCGAATCCAATTCCGCTCTTCGGTTGCTTTGGCGGTATCTTCGGTCTGCTGGCGGCCATCGGGCTTCTCTACGGCGATGTGCAGTTCATGCTATTTCCCCTGCCCATCGGCATCAAGGCGCGCTACATGGTCGCAATCTATGCGCTCGTAGCCGTCGCCATGCTCTTCGGCCAGGAGCGGCTCTACGCCTTCGCGCAACTGGGCGGAGCGCTGGCCGGCCTCCTCTACGTGCGCATGGCGCCGCGCCGCGGAGCCTCCTTCGTGCTCAGCGAAAGCTGGTACGGCCTGCGCAACCGCTACTACCGCTGGAAGCGCCGCCGCGCCGCACGCAAGTTCGAGGTCTACATGCGCTCGCAAGGACGCACCGTAAGGTTTGACGGCCAGGGCCGGCCGATCGACGAAGACGCCGATGACAAGAAGCGCTGGAACTGAGTCCGCTGGCGCCGGCGCGATAAAATTGTTTAGAAATGTCCACAAAAATTGCCTTTCTCTTTCCCGGGCAGGGCTCGCAGGCTGTTGGCATGGGCCGCGAACTGGCCGAACGATTTCCTGTAGCTGCGCAAACCTTCGCCGAGGCCGATGAGGAGCTCGGGTTCCCGCTCTCGCGGCTTTGTTTCGAGGGTCCGGAGCAAGATCTGCGTCTTACTGAGAACACGCAGCCGGCCATCATGACGGTCAGCGTCGCAGCGGCCCGAGTCCTTGCCGCGCACGGCGTGGAACCGGCGCTGGCAGCCGGACACTCGCTCGGCGAGTGGTCGGCGCACGTGATCGCGGGAACGCTTTCCTTCGCCGATGCCGTCCGTGCCGTGAAAGCGCGCGGCGCGGCGATGCAAAAAGCGGTCCCGGCAGGCCAGGGAGCCATGGCCGCCGTCCTCGCGCTCGATGCTGTACAGGTGGCCGAAGCCTGTCAGGAGGCCGCGCGCGAAACTGGGTTGACGGTGCAGGCAGCGAATTTCAACTCGCCAGGGCAAACAGTCATCTCCGGCGCGGCCGCGGCCGTCGAAAAAGCCGCGGCGCTCTCGAAAGCCAAAGGCGCGCGCCGCACCGTCATGCTTCCCGTCAGCGCTCCCTTTCACTGCGCGCTCATGCAGCCTGCACAGGAGGAGGTGGCGCGGGTGTTGGCTGGCATCGCGATGCACGACCCGAGCATTCCCGTGGCCGCCAACGTCACCGGCCAACTGGTGACCACGGCCGATGCCACGCGCGATGCGCTCATTCGCCAGGTCACCGGCACAGTCCGCTGGGTCGATTGCGTACAGGCACTCAAGAACGCGGGCGCAGAGGTGTTCATCGAAGTCGGTCCGGGCAAAGTGCTCTGCGGCCTGCTCAAGCAGATCGCTCCCGAGCTGAAGTCGCTGAACGTGGAAGACGTGACAAGTTTTGAAAAGACGCTGACGGAGCTGAAGGACGGAGACTAAGCCGCTGATCGTCCTTGACCGTTATACGAGTCCAAGCTCCCTCAGCACAAACGCGTAGTCCAGCGCGATCTCCTTCAGATAGTCGTAGCGGCCGCTCGCCCCGCCGTGTCCGGCCTGCATGTTTGTCACCAGCAGCAGTGGGTTGCTATCGGTCTTCAGAGTGCGCAGTTTGGCGACGTACTTGGCCGGCTCCCAGTACATTACCTGGCTGTCGTGCAGGCTGGTCTTGACTAACATCGCCGGGTAACTCGCCGCGCGCAGGTTATCGTAGGGCGAGTAACTCAACATATAGCGAAAATACTCTTCCTGGTTCGGGTCGCCCCATTCCTCGTATTCGGGAACGGTCAGGGGCAGGGAAGCGTCGAGCATCGTATTCATCACGTCAACGAACGGCACGTGCGAAACCACCGCGCGAAACAGCTCCGGCCGCATATTCGCGACCGCGCCCATCAGCAACCCTCCCGCCGATCCGCCCTCTGCCGCCACGCGCTTCGGGTCGCCGTAGCCTGCGGCGGTCAGGTGCTCCACGCAGGCGATGAAATCGGTGAAGGTATTGCGCTTCACCAGCATTTTTCCGGTGTCGTGCCACGGCTTGCCCAGGTCCCCTCCGCCGCGGATGTGCGCGTAAGCCATCACCACGCCGCGGTCGAGCAGGCTCAGCCGGTTCGAGCTGAATCCAATCGGCAGCGAGTATCCGTACGACCCGTAGCCGTACACATAGAGAGGATTCTTTCCTTGCTCGCGCTTGGCGAACTTGGCGAATTTGTCCCGGCGATAGACGATCGACACCGGAACCTCGACGCTGGCCGCAGCCTTTGCTCCGTCGCCGCCGGGCGCCGTAACGTGAATGCGTTCGCTCGCGTACTGCGTCCGGTCGAATCCGCCAGGTATTTCAAGCTGCTTGAGCAGCGTCGACGCGCCGGTCGTAACGTCGTACTCATAAACCGAACTCGGCGTAACCAGCGATTGATACGCGTACCGGAACGTCGTGGTCTCGAAGATGCGATTGATGTGCGGCTGCGCGCTGTAAACCGGCTCGGGAAAGGCAATCTCTCCGGCGGGCGCGGCCCCGTTTCCGAATCCGGTCCCATCGCCCGCGAACTTCCACATCCGCAGGCGCGGCAGCACATCCTCGCGCTCGCAGGCGATAAAGAACCCCGCGAACAGATCCACATCCTCGAGCATCACCGCATCGCGGTGCGCGATCACCTCTGTCCAGTCCGCGCGGCCCGGTGTCGCCACGGGCGCGGTCACCAGGCGGAAGTTACGCCCGCGGTCGTTCGTGCGGATGAACCACAGCCCATTGCGGTGGTCGATCGAGTACTCGTGTTCCTCCTCGCGCGGCGCAATCGCCGTGAAGTTGCTGGTGGCGTCGTCCGCTGCCAGAACGCGGCACTCGGTCGTCGTATGGCTGCCCGATTCCAGCACGATGTACTTGCCGTCGCGCGTCCGGCCCGCGGCCAGGTTGAAGCGCTCGTCGTCATCCTGGAATACCAACACAGCTTCAGAAAGCCGCCCCGCGCAGCCGCGCCAAAGCTGATATTGCCGCTTCTGCTGCTCATCCTCCACGGTGTAAAAGAGCGTGCGGTTGTCCGCGGCCCAGACGACGGAGCCCACGCGCTCCACCTCGCCCGGCAATGTCTCGCCGGTCTCAAGGTCCTTGATGCGCAGCGTGTACTCGCGAAAGCCTCTGGTGTCGGTCGTGTAAGCCAGCCAACGGCCGTCGTCCGTGATGTCGGTATCGCCGATGGCGAAGAACGCGTGTCCCTTGGCCAGCTCGTTGCCGTCCAGCAACACCTCTTCCGCTGCCTCGGCATCCGGCCCCGCCGCCGCACCCCGCTTGCGGCAGTAGATGGCGTATTGCAGGCCCTCCTCGGTGCGCATGTAGTACCACCAGGCGCCGTCCCGGTAAGGAACCGAAACGTCGGTCTGCTTCACGTGGCTCAACATCTCCTGGTAGAGTTCTTCGCGCAGACCTGCCAATGGAGCTATCTCCGCTTCGGCATAGGCGTTTTCGGCTTCGAGGTACGCGGTCACATCCGGGTTTTCCTTGTCGCGCAGCCATGCGTAGTCGTCGGTGAGGACTACGCCATGCAAACGGGTTTCAGTGTGCTGCTTGCGGGCGATGGGGGGTGGGGCTGGAGGCGGGCTCTGAGTCATTTCCTTTCCAGTGTAGTGCAAAGGCAGCTTCTAGCTTCTAGCCTCCAGCTTCTAGCTTTCACACTCCCGATGAGAACAATTTGGGAATAAGTCGCTAGTTGGCCTCTTTTGGGCCGCCGACGTAGTTCGGGATAACAAAAAATGAGATATCCGGTTCCAACAAATACGGATTCGGGTAATCTAGGACGCGGGTCGAGTACCCCGTTGTTAAGAATCCAATCTACATCCGGGGCCGGCGTCGAGCGCTGGGCCTTTACACTGCCACGCCTCTCCGAAGAGGCACTGACCAAGCCTCTGCGATGAGGCAGAAAATCATAGGATACAACTCAATGAAATTTCGCATTGGTTCATCGCTTCTCGTCTTTGCGGCCATCCTGCTCGGGACGGCCTGTATGAGCGCACAAGGTGTAATCAAACTTCCGCAGCGGGACATCAGACCCAAAGTCGATGCAAGTGTTCCAGCCTTCAAGTTACTTAACCCAGGCGGGGGTGAAATCTACAAAGTAAGTGCGCGGTATCCTCCTCAATATCCAACGATTACCCCAGGCAAAATCACGGTAGTGTGGAATGGAGGACCGTGCAACGCCCCCACTCAGATCATTTTGGTTGATATGCTGCACTGGCAAAGCTTAGGGGTGATATGGACCGGGACGAATACGTGCTCGGCTCAGTCAATCCAGTACACCATTCCGGCCAATTTCGCTCCTACGAACGATCAAACACCTGATGGAACGAATCCGGCTATGTACGGCCAGTATTGCATCTACATCCAGACCACAAACCAGTCGACTTGGACGTACGGCCCCGATTTCTACATCGTTTGGGACTATTGATTTGTATTCGCGGGGTGGAACTCCCCTGGGTGATTGCTAGGAGCGTGTCCGAGTAATCAGTTTCGAGGCCACATAGTGTGGTTGGAGCTTTCTAATCTCCAAACAGGGTGTGGCTAAGACTGTTGATTTTGCATTACTCAGACACGTTCTAGCCCATCTTCCGAGCCAGCGCCGCTATCGCCGGCGCTGGCAAAAAGAACCTGATCGATTTACTCTCGATCCAACCCATCAAATGCCGGGACTAAACAGCTAGATACTAAAAGCTGCGGCTGAATGCTGAACTGTGGAACCTTCGGCCCGCCGTCCGCGTACAATGGAGAGCGATGCAAGGCTTGCGCCGTGTACATTCGGCGGTCTTCCGGCTGCTGCTGGCCGCACTGGTGGGGTTTTCCTCGACGGCTGTGCCGGCCGAGCGGGTGGAGGACCTGCCCAAACCCACCGATTACGTCAGCGACTTCGCGCACGTGCTCTCGCCGCAGGCCATTGCGCAGCTGGATTCGATTTGCGCGCAACTCGACCACTCGCAGGCCCACGCGCAAATCGCCGTGGTCACCGTACACGACCTCAACGGCGACGACGCGGCCGGCTATGCCGATCAGCTTGAAGACCACTGGAAGATGGGCAACAAGGGCGACAACAAGTACGCCATGGTGCTGCTGGCCGTCGCTGACCACAAATACCGCATCGAGGTTGGCTACGGTCTGGAAGGTATCCTGCCCGACGGCAAAACCGGCGACATCGGCCGCGAGATGGTGCCTGACCTGAAGGCCGGAGACTATGACGGCGCCGTGACGCTCGCAGTGGGCGAGATCGCCCAGGTGATTGCCGCCGATGCAAACGTCACGCTGAACGACAACGTGCCCGTTTCGACGCCACAGCCTGTCGAACAGGACTCCCAGGGTTCGGCAGTCGGCAAGCTCATCCTTCTCATCCTCGTGCTGGTCTTTTTCGGTGGAGGCTCGCTACTTCGCATGCTCTTCGGCTTCGGTCTGTTCTTTGGCGGATGGGGCAGAGGTGGCTGGCGCGGAGGGCCCATGATGGGCGGGCCCGGGATGGGCGGCGGTTTTGGCGGAGGTGGGGGTGGTTCGGGCTTCGGCGGATTTGGTGGCATGGGCGGAGGGTTCGGCGGGGGCGGCGCCGGAGGAAGTTGGTAGTACTTCAGCTTTTAGCTTTCAGCTCTCAGCCTTCGGCTTATTCTGAAATGCAGAAAGCGACAGGGCGCAAGCTGAAAGCTGATGGCTGATAGCTGGTTTTACCGGAGGAGGATCGAACTGTATGAGCCGTGGACTTGGAATTACGCTGGCCGTTGTGGCCGTCCTGATCTTGGTTGTCTTGATGGTTTTCGGCAGTTACGTGAGCGCCAGGAACCAGATGGTGGCCAAGGACCAAAATGTGAAGTCGGCGTGGTCGGAGGTGGATGTACAACTGGAGCGGCGCGCCGACCTGATCCCCAACCTGGTGTCGACCGTGAAAGGCTTCACCAAGGAAGAAAGCAGCGTGTACGACGACATCGCGAAGGCGCGGGACGGCCTGATGAACGCCCAGACCCCGGAGGCCAAGATCGCCGCGAACGGCCAGCTCGATAGCGCCCTCGCCAAGGTTCTGGTCCTCACCGAGAACTACCCGCAGTTGCGCTCCAGCGATCAGTTCATGCGCCTGCAGGACGAGCTTTCTGGAACTGAGAACCGCATCGGTGTGGCGCGCAAACGCTACAACGACGCGCTCCAGGATTACAACACCTTTGTTCTCCAGTTCCCCAATAACATCTGGGCTGGGATCGCCGGCTTCCACCAGAACAATGCCTACTTTGCCGCCAGCTCATCGGCCCAATCCGTGCCCAACGTGCAGTTCTGAATTCCGAGCCGCCGGCAACAAACGCAAAAGGCCATTCCGCCATGGCGGAATGGCCTCTTTGGCTAGGGCTGACTTAGCGTTGCACCCGATCCGGCGAAGCGGCCGATTCAGGCTACTTGAAGGAAGCGATGGCGCTGGCCTCGTCATCGTAAATGTCAAAGACGGTATACAGCTTGGTCAACTGCAGCAGGTCGTGGACCTTCTTGGTCAGTTTAAGCAGTTTGAGACTCGCGCCCTGGTTTCTGGCCGTGGTGTAGGCGCTCACCAGTTCGCCCAGGCCCGAACTATCGATATAGGTCACTTCGCCCAGATCGAGCAGGATGTTCCGCTGTCCTTTGCCGATCAGGTCGCGAATGGCGTCGCGCAGTTGCACGCTACCCTCGCCCAATGTGATCCGCCCGCTCAACTCCAGAACAGTCACGCCATCCACTTCACGGGAAGCTAATGCAAGTGCCACGGAAAAACCCTCCTTTTATAGGTACTTCGGTTATAGCACCTTTGCCCGCGGCGGCCGGCGGAAAACTTTGCCCCCCGCCTCGCAAGAAAGGGGACCGTCTTCCGGTTCCCGCCTTCCCGCCATGCTAGCTTTTCTCGCCCTTCGGCCCCAGATGCTTGATCAGCGTTAGCTCGGTCCCGGGATGCAATTGCCGAAAGTGTACCTCATCCATCAACGACCGGATGAGGAAGATGCCGCGGCCCGTGCCGCGGAGAAGGTTTTCGGCGGCGAGCGGGTCGGGCAAATGGTCGGGATCGAACCCGCTTCCCTGGTCGGCAATGGTAAAAACCAGGTCTGCGCCCGTGTTCTCCAGCGAAACTTCAATTTGCCGGGCGGGATCGTACTCGTTGCCGTGCAGCACCGCGTTGATCGCGGCCTCGCGCACGGCCATGCCGATGTGAAAGCGTTGCTCCTCATCGAGACCTGCCTCGGTGGCCAACTCATCCGCGGCCGCCTCCACCTCGCCTACGCTTTCCATGGTGGAGCTGAACCGGAAACTCTGCCGTCCTCGAATGGGTGCGCTCACCGGGCTGCTTTCCGCCTCCGCCGGAGTGGGCTGGGAACCGCCACCCCCTTCTCCATCAACCTTGCTGGCAGTTTCACGTCTGGATGCGTTTGTGTCAAGCGCGAGGGAATGATTTCGCTTGGTCCTGAAACGGATTCTGCCGGACGATCGCCGCGCCCGAGAGCGTAAACTCCATTCCAAAGGTCTACACTCAACCCATGGAGCCGCGTATGGACCAGCACGCCTCAACCCGTGTCAGCCTTACGGCGCTGCTCGGCGCCCCGGTGGCCGATGCGCATGGTCAGTTACGCGGCAAACTCCAGGACATTGTCGTTGCCACAGGACCGGACGGCGGAAAGGTGGCCGGGCTGGTGCTCAAAACCAGCGCCGGCCTTTCCCTGGTGTCCCCGCAGGAGGTGATGGAGACCCCTGCCGGCGCCCTTGAGTTGCGTTCCGCCGAAGCGCTTGTCCCCCTCAAAGACGAAGGCGGCTATCTCTTCCTGCAGCGGGATCTCGTCGACCGGCAGATTATCGATATTAACGGCCGCAAGGTGGTCCGCGTGAACGACGTGGACCTGGAATGGACGGACCAGGGCGCGGTCCACCTGTTGCGCGTGGCCGAAGTCGAAGTGGGCATGCGCGGGGCATTTCGCCGCGTTTTCAAAGGTATTTTGCCGCGCGCCCGGCTCGAATCCATCTCGCGCAAATTCAGCGCGCGCGCCATTCCCTGGCAGTTTGTCGATGTGATTGAGCCCGATCCCGCGCGGCGCGTTAAGCTGCGCATCGAGCACGAGCGCCTGGCCGATATTCACCCCTCCGAACTGGCTGACATTTTGGAGGAATTGGCGCCCGCCGAGCGCGAGGCCGTCTTCACCTCGCTCGACCAGGAGGTGGCTGCCGAAACCCTGGAAGAGGTCGAGCCCAAGCTGCAAAAGGCCCTGCTCGAAAAGCTCGACGAAGAGCGCATCGCCGACATCGTGGAAGAGATGGATCCGGGTGCCGCGGCCGATCTGCTCGGCGAACTGCCTGAACACCAATCCGACGCCATCCTCGAAGAGATGGAGCCGGAGGAGCGGCAGGAAGTCGAGGACTTGCTCGAGTTCGACGAGGACTCGGCTGCCGGCTGCATGACCACGGACTACGTCTATTTGGGCGTAGACGCCAATGTTGCCCAGGCAGTGCAGGCGCTGCGCAGCTTTGACGGCGATCCTGAGACCGTCACCGAGATCTTCTTGCTTGACGACAAGCGCGTACTGCGCGGCGCCGTCTCGCTGGCGCGGCTCGTCATGGCGCAGCCCGAGACGCGGCTTGCCGTGCTGGCTGAGCCCCGCGTGCTCTCCTGCCCGCCTGACCTGAAGCAGAACGAGCTGGCCGAGATGTTCGACAAGTACAACCTCCACGCGCTTCCCGTCGTGGATTCGCAGGGCCGCATGGTCGGCGTCGTGCAGGCCGAACAGGTGATCGGTTTTTTGCGTGAGAAGCTGTAACACCTCGAACACGGGCTGCGAGGGCAGACCTCAGTTTGCCGCTCTTTGGGCTAAATGGCCCGTTTCCCCATACTCCATGCACGGGATGCAAGAGAAAACGCACAGTTTGAGCGGAATCTGTGAAACAATCTATGGGTGATCCAATTTCCTAAAATTATTCAGGGCGGAATGGGCGTCGGTGTGTCGAATTGGCGTCTTGCTCAGGCCGTCTCAAAACTCGGCCAGTTGGGCGTCGTGTCGGGCACGGCGCTGGATTCGGTCTTTGTGCGCCGGCTCGCGGACGGCGACCAGGGCGGGTACATGCGCCGGGGGCTGGATGCGTTTCCGTTTCCGGAGATGGCGAAACGCATCTGGCAGGAGTATTTCGTGCCGGGCGGCAAGGCTGCCGGCGCGCCGTATAAGGCGCTGCCCATGCACCAGAAGAACGATATGCGCAAGCTCGTCGAGTTGTGCATGGTGAGCAACTTCGTCGAGGTTTTCCTGGCGCGACAAGGCCATAAGAATCCGGTAGGGATTAATTTTCTTGAAAAGGTGCAGATCCCGCACCTGGCGTCGATTTATGGAGCCATGCTGGCCGGCGTGGGCTATGTGCTGATGGGCGCTGGGATACCGCTGCACATTCCCGGTGTCTTGGACGCTTTTGCCGCGCAGCAGGCGGCAGAATACCGCTTGGCTGTGACCGGCGCGGCGCAGGCGCAGTTTGCGAATTTGGACGAGCTGATGCGGCTCGATCCGGCGGAGTACGCGGAGGGACCGCTGCTGGCGCTCGACCGGCCCAGGTTTCTGGCCATCGTTTCGTCCAACACGCTGGCCGCAACCATGCTGCGGCGGGCCAACGGGCGCGTAGACGGGTTTGTGTACGAAAGCCCAACCGCGGGCGGGCACAATGCGCCGCCGCGGGGCAAGCTGCAACTCAACGCCGCCGGGGAGCCGCTCTATGGTGAGCGGGACCGGGTGAACGTGGCCGAGCTACGTGATCTCGGTGTTCCCTTCTGGCTGGCCGGCGGGTATGGCAGCGCGGTCAAGCTGCGCGAGGCGCTGGACCAGGGCGCCGCGGGAGTACAGGTAGGAACCGCGTTCGCCTTCAGTCGGGAATCGGGCCTGCGGGCCGACCTGAAAGCGCGGCTGATCGGGCAGGCCATTGCCGGCGCCGGCGAGGTGTTTACCGATCCGCTGGCTTCGCCGACCGGATTTCCTTTCAAAGTAGCGCAGCTCGATGGCACCACTTCGTCGGTTCATGTTTACGAGGGCCGTAACCGGATCTGCGATCTGGGTTACTTGCGCGAGCCGTATGCGTTGAGCGAAGGCGCGATTGGATATCGTTGCTCGGCCGAACCGGTTGAAACCTACGTGGCCAAAGGCGGCAAAATCGAGGACACGGTGGGGCGCAAATGTCTGTGCAATACGCTGCTGGCGAATATCGGGCTCGCGCAGACTCGCCAGGACGGATCGGTTGAGCCGGCTCTGGTGACGGTGGGCGACGACCTGAATACGATTGCGCAGTTCTTCGCTCCGGGAAGCGAGAGCTACAGCGCGGCGGACGTAGTGGAGCGCCTGCTCGGCGGGAGCGCGGACACGGCGCGGCAGTCAGTGCCTGTGCTGGCAACCTCGGCCTAAAGCGGTTTCGGAAATGGTGGTTCCGCATTCACGGCAGCCAAGTCGTCGCGACCCCAAGAAGCGACGACCCTGAATACAGCTTTGATCGGACACAGTATTTCCGAAACCGCCGTAGCCGGGATCGCAAAAACGGCAGATTTTTTTCAGTGGGCAAGGGGTGGATTCTTCCGGGAGGGGAGTCCACCCTTTTTGCATGGAAGGGTCCAGCAACAATTTGCGCCTCCGCCTTCTCGCGTTTGGGCCTTGCCTGTTATGGTCAGTGAGGAATCTTTTTCCAAACATCCCAAGAGATCGATGAACCCACCCTAGGAACCCGCACCGGTATGTGGAAGCGCTGGAGAATCCGGATCCTTCTGTTTCTGGCCGTCCTCGGTCCCGGATTCATTACCGCCAATGTCGATAACGACTCCGGCGGTATCCTCACTTACTCCCAGGCCGGCGCGCAGTATGGCTACACCCTGCTGTGGACCATGATTCCCATCACCATTGCCCTCATTGTGGTGCAGGAGATGTGCGCCCGCATGGGGGTGGTCACCGGCAAGGGCTTGAGCGACCTCATCCGCGAGGAATTCGGCCTGCGCATCACGTTCGTGCTCATGGTGCTGCTGGTGGTGGTCAATTACACCAACGTGGTCACTGAGTTCATCGGCATCGCCGGCTCGCTGCACCTGTTTCATGTCTCCAAGTTCGTCTCCGTGCCCATGTGCGCCATGTTGGTGTGGGTTCTGGTGTTGCGCGGCGACTACAAAAGCACTGAAAAAATCTTCATCACCGCCTCGCTCGTCTACATCGCCTACATCTTTGCCGGCCTTCTCGCCCAGCCTGACTGGCACGAGTCCTTGCTGGCCACGGTCCAATTGCCCGCCAAATCCGTCTGGCGCGACAAGGCGTACGTCTATATGGCCATCGGCGTCGTCGGCACCACCATCGCTCCGTGGATGCAGTTCTACCTTCAATCGTCGATCGTGGAGAAGGGCGTTCCCGTGAAAGATTATCCGGCCTCGCGGCTCGACGTGATCGTTGGCTGTTTGTTTACCGACATCATTGCCTGGTTCATCATCGTAGCTTGTGCGGCGACGCTCTACTTGCACGGCATGGGAGCCATCCAGGTGGCTTCCGACGCGGCCGAAGCCATGCGTCCGCTGGCCGGCGATTATGCCTTCGTCCTATTTGCCTTTGGGCTCTTCAACGCCTCGATCTTTGCTGCCTCCATCCTTCCCCTCTCCACGGCCTACACCGTCTGCGAGGGGCTGGGCGTCGAATCGGGCGTCGACAAGAACTTCCGCGAAGCGCCGTTCTTCTACTGGCTCTATACGCTGCTCATCGCCGGCGGAGCCATTACCGTCCTGCTGCTGCCCGATGCTCAGTTGATCAATGTCGCGATTCTCTCCCAGGTGCTCAACGGCGTTCTGCTCCCGGTGGTCATCATTCTCATGCTGCTCCTCATCAACCGCACCGACCTCATGGGCAAGTACAAGAACTCGCGCCTGTGGAATTGGATCGCGTGGGGCACAAGCATCATTGTCATCGGGATGACGCTGGCCATGCTGTGGGGGATGATCCCCGGGCACTGAGGGGCTCTCTCGGAAGTGCTTCAAGCCTCACCGGTCGGTCCAGGGGATGGATCTACTTGAGATTTCCTCGGTCACTGCGAGCGACGTAGGATCGACCATCACGTCCGCGACTGTAAGTGGCCGAGCAAGGGATAAGCCTTCGAGCGATGTCACTCGGGAGAGCGCCACATAAGCCTGCCCTGGCGCAAACGCTCCGGAGCCAAAATCAATTCGGGCGTTTTCCAAAGTCAATCCTTGCGCCTTGTGGATCGTAACTGCCCACGCAAGCTTCAACGGCAATTGCGAATAGCTTCCTACTACTTCTGGAATGATCCTGTTTTCTTCTTGATTCCAGCGATATTTTATTTTCTCCCACTTCTGCTTGGTAATCTCATATTCTTCCGTTTTGCCATCCAGGCATATCCATACGCAGTTTAGTGTTGTTCGGGTCACCGCGCCCAGGGAGCCGTTTACCCAACGCTGGCCGGGGTCATTCCTGACCATTATGATCCGCGCTCCTTCCTTGAGTTCAAGGTTAAGCGGGACGGGAAGTGGGTCATTCTCCAAATTAAACGATCCTTGAATTATTCCTTGGTATTGAAAGATTGGACGTGGAAGAGCCTCGAGTTTGGTTCGATTGAGACGGTCCGCCTCGTCATTTCTCGGTGTTAGGACGATCGGTGTTACAGCCTTTCGGTGCGGGCCGAAGCAAGTGCGATTTACCGCGTTGACCGCACTCTCAAGGTTGCGACCTAGCCGAATGTCTCCAAGAAGTTGAATGAATTGCGGATCATTTTGTCTTAACACCTTGGTCATTTCTACAAATCTGACCCGGAGATTCTGGAGAGCCTTGGAAGCAACAAGATGCGGGTACTGATAGCCGAGATCTTCCAAGATAGGCCTTTCCTCATTCCTCACGACTGGGGGAAGCTGCAGGAAATCGCCAATCATGACGACTTTCACCCCGCCAAACGGTGCGCCATTCCTGCGATGCATTCGGAGCGAGACATCAATAGCATCCAGCAGGTCGGCTCTAACCATAGACATCTCGTCGATGATTAGACGCTCTAAGTTTTGGTAAATATGCCGTCTGCCAATCACAGGTGCCAAGTTGCTGGGGTCGATTATGTGATGCGGGAAATTTGGGAAAAAGGAATGAATGGTCTGCCCGCCCACGTTCAGCGCAGCGATACCAGTTGGCGAAAGCACCACTTGATTGACACCCTGCAGCTTGGCCATTTCCCGCACGAGGACCGACTTTCCAGTACCAGCACGACCGATAATCATTACGGCAGGAAAATCTTCATCTGGAAGAGCTAAGGAAAGGTCCCTTCGCGGAGGCAATATAGGAACCATGAGGCCGGTGGATTGTTCAGGCTGGAGTTCTCGGTCACGCCTCAGGCCAACGATCTTCATTATTTCGGAAAAAATGGGCACAAGGAATCTCCCTCCTCGACACGTTTATCCAAGAATCCTGATCGGCTAGGGATACGGAAAGTATAGTCCAGCCATTGTTCCAGCACGGCTAGGCGTCCACCGATCTCATTCGCATTACACGCCGAAGACGCCTGCTCCACCGCAGGTGGCATCACGCTGCAGCCAGACGTTTGAGCCGAATGCGACCCGCGGGAATCTGCGCCAGGTCGTACTGAGCCTGCTGCGTAATCCAGCTTTCCGCGCTGCCGCAAAAGACCTGGGAGAGCCGGATGGCCATCTCAGGCGAAATGCCGCGCTTGCCGTTGACCAGCTCGGAGAGCGTGGTGCGCGTGACGCCCAAGGCCCGCGCCGCCTGCGTGATGGTGAGGCCGAGAGGCTCAATGCACTCGCTGAGGACAACGCTGCCGGGATGCGGCGGATTCTTCATCGGCATGAAGAACCTCCCTCACAGCAGCTTCCCCGCCGCCAGGTCCCGGATCAATCCCCGGTCCGCGGCCAGAAACTCGTAGCCGGTCAGGTCCTCGATCTTCACCCATCGCACCTGCTGGTAGATCTGGTTGTCGATCTCGCCCGTAAACTCGCGCACCGCGAAGAACTGCAGGTCCACGGCGCCGCCACGGCGATAGTTGTGCCGGATACGCGTCACTGCGGGACCCACTTCTGCGCGAATGCCAAGCTCCTCGCTTAGCTCGCGGACCAGCGCTTCCTGGGGGCTCTCGCCGGGCTCGATCTTTCCGCCCGGAAACTCCCACAACGACCCCATGGGCTGATCCGCCCGTCTCTGTCCGATCAGTACCTCTCTGCCGCGCACAATCAGCGCTGCGGCCACAAAGCGGAGGGCGGGACCGGGAGTGTGCGGTCTTTTTTTTGGCCGGTTCTCATTCACGCTTTCCAGTGTAAATGATAGAAAAGAGCAAGTGGAATGAAGAATTTGCGGGCGGAAACCGGTTCCCGCAGGAGCGGCTGTCGCAGGAATGCCGGGAACCGGCAATCCCAAATCTATTCTCCTCCCACAGCGGCTTCCACTCCCTCGGCGCCCTGCGGCTTGAAGTAGCCCCAACCCCTCTTTGCCGCCGCCTCAAGCAGCGCCGGAGACGGGTTTACCGGAAAGGGGCAGCGCGCCATCTCCAGCATCGCCAGGTCGTGGATCGAATTGCCAAATACCGCATCGGGAGCGGGCAAGCCCACGCGCCTCAGCGCTTCCGCTTTGGCCTCGTCCGTGGGCACGTCAACAATCTCGCTGGAGATCATGCCGTCCTTGACGCGCACTTCGGCCGCCAGAATTCTCTCCTCAGGGATGCCGAAATCGCGCAGCCCCTCGGCGATCACCCATCGGTTGGTCGAGCTCACCGCCCAAAGCTCGATCCCCGCCTGCCGCATCTTTTCTATCAGCGCCAGCATCTCGGCAAAGATGCGCCTGCGCACGAATTCGTCCACATAGCGTGCGGCGGCGGCTTCGAGTTCGCTGTCCCGCAAGCCCGCGTACATCTGCACCATCTCGCCGCACATGGTCTCTTCGCTCACGCTGCCCGCCCGGTAGGCGCGATAGCGCGTATCGATCCAGTCGTTGGTCGAGCGAGACACCAGCCCCTGTTCCAGCGACCAGGCCATGAATCCGTACCCCGCGTCGCCGCTCCAGAGGGTCCCGTCGCAATCGAACACTGCGACCTTGGGTTTGCACTCGAAGACCAACCGTTCAAATTCATCGGCGGTCCATTGGTGAATTCCAGCCTGGGTGGGCGTCAATCGTTTTTCAGTCTCGTCTGAAGGATGCATCCAATTCTATTTTCATCCATGCAGGCCGGGTTTTGCACGTACGCGAGGTTAATGGATTGTGTACTTCGTCAGAGCGGACTCGCATCAGCTTCGCTGCGGGGCGGCTTCACTCTCCCAGCGCCGCCGCGCCTCGCTGAAGCATTCGCGCGCGATGCGCACTAAAACCAGCGACTGCTCCCATCGATCCGACTCTTCCTTGCCCGCGAAGGTTCGTGCATAGTAGATCTCCGGCTCCAGCAGCTCCGGCGCGAAGCAAAACCGATCCTTTTGCGGCCTTCGGCGGAAGAACCCGAGAAACGACTCGGTCCAGAGAGCGCGAAAGTGGCTCACGTAAGGGCGCCCGTCCGCGCTTCCGTCGCCCACATCCACCTGCATTGAGCCGGGATTTCCGATGCGTCCGTGGAGAAACGCAACGCGGCCCAGAACGGGGCGAATGAACTCCATCTTGTTCTCGAAGCCGCCGTAAACCATCTCCAATCCCGTGTACCAGTGCGAAAAATCGCCGTTGAATTCGAGGCGCGGAAATTTCTTCAGGAATCCAACCGTCCGCCATGGATCCTGAAAGATCGTTGCGCGGTGCGTCTCAGGATAGAGCGGAATGGAATACTTGGACGAAGCCTCAAGAACAGCTCCGATCAGCGCCGCCGCTTCCTCATCGCCCTCCAGGCTCCAACCCACGTGCAGCGTCAGGCACTCCAATCCCTCGTCGCGCGCTTCCTTGGCCAGCGGCTCTGCCTCGGCCGGCGTGTTCACGCGCCCGCTGCCGCAAACGCCCAGGCCCATGCGCAGCGCCTCGTCCTTCAGCGCGCGCTCCACCGGCTGGATAAACTGCACGCCGTCATATCCCGCGCCGCGTATCGCCTGCAGCGGATCGCGCGTTTTTTGTGGCATGCCGTTGAGCGCCAGGATGTTCATGAAGCAGCGCAGGCGCGGATCGCGGGCGGCCGAAACGTTATTCTCATCGGCAATCGTCATCGTCAGAACTCGTCATACGCAATTTGCCCCGCCGGTACGCCGATCGACTCGAGCATCCGGTTGCAGGCTTTGATCATCATGGGCGGCCCGCAAAGGTAATATTCAACTGCTTCAGGGTTGGGGTGATCGCGCAGGTATTGTTCCAGCACGACCTCATGAATCATGCCCACGTGGCCGGTCCAGTTGTCTTCGGCGAGCGGCGACGAAAGCGCGAGATGGAAGGAAAAGTTCTTATGGCCCGTCTCCAGAGTACGGAAGTACTCTTCGTAAAAAATCTCTTGCCGCGAGCGCGCGCCATACCAGTAGCTGATCTTCCGCGCTGTGTTTCCGTTTTCAAGTAAGTGCGAAAGATGCGCGCGCAGCGGAGCCATGCCCGCCCCGCCGCCGATGTACACCATTTCGTGTTGCGTCGGCTTGATATGAAAGTCGCCGAACGGGCCGATCGCTGAAACCGTGTCGCCGGGCTTGAGGCTGAAGGCGTAACTCGATCCCACGCCGGGCGCGCAGTCCTGCCCTGGTGGCGGCGTTGCGATGCGTACATTGAACCTCAGGCATCGCTCCGTGAGCGGGTTGGCGGCAAGCGAGTAGTTGTTGCGCCGGCCCGGTTGCGGATTGCGCGCCACCAGATCGAAAACGTGCTGGTTCTTCCACACCGTGGCGAACGGCTCGGGGATGTCGAACTCGCGGAAGCGGATCGAGTCGTAGGCGGGGATGTCGAGCTGCAGATAGTCGCCCGGCGCGAACGCCACGGCGCCGGCGCCGTTCTCCGGCTCCAGCACCAGTTCCTTGATGAACGTCGCCACGCTGTTGTTGCTCACCACACGGAACCGGTAGGTAGTCTGCACGCGAGCTCCGTCGCCGCCCGCATGAATCACATCCACGAAGACGCGGCCGTCGCGCTCTTCCACGGGATACGTCGCCAGCCCGCGGCAGATCGGCGCGCGGGCCGGCGAGCCGTCGATGAGATGGAATCGTCCGTTGTGCTTCGGGCACTCGATGATCCCACCCTTCACCAGGCCGTCGGCCAGGTGCGTGTTGCCGTGCGTGCAGTGCCCGTCGGTGGCGTAGAGCCGGCCGTCTTCGTCCCTGTAAACCGCGTAGGTTTTTCTCGCGTGATCGAACCGCACCACATCCGCGCGCCGCAAATCGCTCGCGGCGCATACTTGAACCCAACCCGCTGCGTCGGGCTGGGCCTCGGACGCAAAGCACGCCTCGCGTGTGCGCGCCTTGGGCTCGGGAAGCCGGCGCTTCACGTAATACGCGGGATCCTTCATCTGCCTGGAAATCGCGGAAACGATCTCGCGCCACGCGTTGTAGATGCTTGTGTACGGTGTGGGGCAGTCGTCCTTCACCGCTTCGTGCAGCCGCGGCAGCGCGTGGTAAGGCACCAGCGGAAACATGTGGTGCTCCACGTGGTAGTTCATGTTCCAGTAGAGAAAGCGGTGCACCGGATTCATGTACACCGTGCGGCAGTTCAGCCGGTGATCGAGCACGTTCTCCGCCAGCCCCGCATGTTGCGTGTACCCGTACACCGGCATTAGCCAACTGCCGAAGAAATTCGTAAACCCTACCAGGAACAGCGGCAGAAAACTGCGCTCATAAATCGAAAACGCAATCACGCTCAAATAAATCGCCGCATACACCCGCGCCGTCCAGTAAATGCGGTTGAACTGGCTCTCCGGAATGAACGTCTTCTCCACGGCCGACATGCGCCCGAAGCTATGCATGACGACCGCCTTGAAATATGCCGGATAACTTTGCAAATTGAAGAACGGCGCAATCACCTTCCGCAAAACCGGCGGCCGCGGCACCGCGATCTCGGGATCGCGGCCCACAATAATGGTGTCGCTGTGGTGACGGTTGTGGCTCCAGCGCCACACGGTCGACTCGCGCATCACCATGAACGAGGCGATCTCGTACAGCGCGTTGTTCATCCAGTCGGTCTTGAACGCGGTGCCGTGCCCGGCCTCGTGCCAGCGCGAATCGGAAGTCGAGGCGTAAAGAACGGCATAGATCGCATACGGCAGAATCGCCCACCACGTGCCCCACAGCGCCCACGTCGCGTAGCCCGCGCCCAGGATCAGCGCGAACCACAGGATCGTGTCGCGGATCGCGGGCCCGTCGCGCCGCACCAGCAGTTCGCGCATGGTCTGGCGCGGAACCGCGCATTGGTACCAGTCGGCCTCGGCGAGTCCCTTCTCAATGGCCAAAGCGGCATTCACGCCGGTCAAACTGTAGTCGGGGTGGGGAATTGGCTTATCGAGAATCGCAGCGTTGTGACTCATACTGGTCGCTTACTCCTGAGTTCGGCCTGCAGTCTATGCAGGCCCGTCTGCCGGCGAAGCCTCTGCAACGTCCACTGAAAATGCATAGGCGGTCGCGTGGCGCTGTGTTTTTCCCGGATGCAGAAGGATGCCATCGCGAAGAGAAGCATTCGACGCATCGGGGTATCCGCTGCACTCCAGGCAAAGGCCCGCGTGGGGTGCATACGCCGTACCCGATTTTCCGGCCCGATTCCCGTTGAGTTTGCTGCCGGTGTAAAGCTGCAGATAGTCTTCCGTGGTCGATACGTTCAGCACGCGCCCGCTCGCCGCATCGCGAAGGCGGGCAGCCGGCGCCGGTACTCCCGCCGCGCGCGCCGGCAGCGCGTACAGATCCCCGTGTTGCTGGAACAGCAGCGGAATCGCGTCGCCAAGCCGCCGCGGCCGAAGGAAATCGTTGCCTTGACCGGCCGTTGGTTCAAGCCGTCCGCTCAGCGTCAGATGCTCGTCGGTGGGAACAAACTTGTTGGCGAAGATCTCCAGCTGGTGGTCGGCGATTGAGCCGGAGCCTTCGCCCGCAAGGTTGAAGTAGGAGTGGTGCGCCAGACTGAGCGGAGTCGTTCGATCGGCGGTCGCCTCCGATTCGATGAGAAACACATTCTCGTTCGTGACGGTGTAAGTGACCGTTACATGCACGTTTCCCGGATAGCCTTCTTCGCCATCGGGGCTGAAATACGCGAGACGCAACGACGGTGCGCCGTCGGTTCGATTCACTGCGGACGCGTCCCAGATGCGTTTGTCGAACCCGCGAACGCCGCCGTGGAGATGGTTTGGCGGGTCGTTGCGGGCTAGCTGGTACGTGTGGCCATCGAGCGTAAACGCAGCACCGGTGATTCTTCCCGTCACACGGCCCGTAATCGCGCCGAAATACGGATGGCCGGCGGCGTACAAGGCAAGATCGCTGAAACCCAGCACCACGTCGTCGGCTCTTCCATCGCGCCCCGGTGCGAGCATCCGCGTCACGATCCCGCCCAGGGTGATGACTTCCAGCGCCAGCCCGCCGCGGCCTGTGAGGGACCACGCAACGACCTCTCGTCCGTCCGATAGAACTCCGTAAGTCCGCGAGCTGATTGGGGAAACCATCATGCAGGAACCTGCGCACTTTCACGGTAGCGCATGTTCGCCGCGCTGTCCAGAATTCCGCAACCCTGACCACGGCGCCGCAGCTTGCGCTCGCCGAGGCCTGCATCAAAATACAAGCATTTGAGCGCGGAATTGCTATTCCGGTGCAGGCGAGATTCGCTGCACCGGCTCGACGCGAATCTTTGCGATGCGCCGGGCGTCCATCTCTACTACCGTCAGCCGCCGGCCCTCGAAGACCAGCGATTCGCCCGGCTGGGGAATGTGCCCCAGCCGCGCCAACACGAACCCGGCGAGCGTTTCCACGCCGCCGTCGCGCGGCAGGCTCCATTGCATTTGCGTCTCCAGATCGCGAAGATTCACGCTGCCATCCATCAGCACCGCTCCGCCGGCGCTGTCCAGAACCGGATGCGAGGGGGTGTCGAATTCGTCTTCAAGCTCGCCCACCAGTTGCTCGATCGCGTCCTCGGCGGTCACCAGGCCCACGGTTGAGCCGTACTCGTCCACCGCGATGGCAAGATGCCTCCGGTGCTGCTTGAAGTCGCGCAGCAGGTCCAGTACGGATTTGGTTTCAGGCACAACCAGGACCTCGTGCATGGTCTGCGCCAGGCGAAGCTCTGCCTGGGGCGCTGCGGGCGCGGCCGGTGACGTTCGGAAGAAAAGCAGCCGTGCCAGGTCCCGCGCATAGACTGCGCCGACGATGAACTCAGGGCCGCGGGTTTCGTCGTAGACGGGAATGCGCGAATGGTTGCGGCCGAAAACCCGCGAGCAGGCCTCCTGAAAGAGCATATTGGAAGGCAAAGAATAGATCTTCTGCCTCGGGGTCATGATCTCGCGCACGGGGACGTCGCCGAGCTCCAGCGCGCGGTGTACCAGCATCTCCTGAAACTCGGGCAGCAGGCCCAGCCGGCGCGCCGCCGTTGTAATCAGCTTCAGCTCCTCGGCGGAGTGGATCGACGCCGCGCGCTCCGTCTTGGGAATATCGAAGCCGCGCAGCACCGCGGCCGCGGACCGGCTCAGCAAGCGCACTGCGGGACGGGTCACCGCCATAAAAACCAGCATCGGCGGCGCGATGGCCACAGCCAAAGCCTCAGCGCGGCGCAGGGCCAGCGCTTTCGGCACCAGCTCGCCGGCGACGACGTGAAAATACGTGATCAGGGCAAAGCCCAGCGCTACGGCCGCCACATGACCATAAACTTGTGCGTAAGGCAGCCCGCTCATCCATCCAGCCAGAATCCCTGCCGCCAGCGGCTCGCCCAGCCAGCCCAGCGCCAGCGAGCAGAGGGTCACGCCGAGCTGAACGGCGGGAAGCAGGTCGTCGAGGTTGTTCTGCAGTCGCCGCACTGCCCGTGATCCGGGAACCCGCGCCGCAAGAAGCTGTTCCACGCGTGTGTCGCGGATGGAGACAAGCGCGAATTCGGCTGCCACAAAGTAGGCGTTGGCCAGAATGAGCATAGCCACGGCAACCGGTTTGAGCAGCAGAAGTTCGTGCATCTGGGTGAGAGGATAGCATTGGACGGTGCGTAAGAGTCAGAAAACAAAGAGCGGCTTTGCCCGCGGCGCTTTTTTTGAACTGTAGAGCGCTTGTGTCCGTAAGTATAGGGGTGTGGAAGAGGTGAGGATCGCTATGAGAGGTTTTTTTGCGGTAATGACGATTACTGTGGCAATGGCAATTTTGCCGGCGGCCACGGCGCGGGCCACTGAGGCAACCTTTGAACGCGACCTGATGGTGAACGGCAGAGTGGATATGACCGTGACCACCGGCTCAGGCTCCATTCACCTCACGAGCGGCCCTGCGGGACGCATGCACGTCTTCGGGCGCGTCAAGTCGAACTGGGGCGGAAGCGATGAGAAGGTGCGCGAGATCGCCGCGCATCCACCCATCGAGCAGACCGGCAATATCGTGCGCATCGGAGTGAAACACCAGAATCTCGGCAACATCAGCATCGATTATGAGATTCAGGCGCCCGCAGGCGCCTTTCTCGACGCCGCGACCGGCTCGGGTAACCTGACCGATGACGGCGTCGGTACGGATGCCAGGCTGAGCACGGGCTCAGGTTCGATTCACGCTACCGGATTGCAGGGTGGGTTCTCGCTCCAAACCGGCTCAGGCAACATCGATGCGGAGCAGTCCGGCGCGGGCGATGTGAAGGCCGAGACAGGTTCGGGTTCGATTGCGCTGAAAAACCTGCATGGTGGGCTGCGCGCCCAAACCGGTTCGGGCAGCATCAAAGTGGGTGGCATCCCGGCCGCGCCGTGGCGGATCGAAACCGGATCGGGCAGCGTCGAGCTCGGGACAGGCAATGCCGGGCTCGCGCTGGATGCCGAAACCGGCTCAGGCAGCGTTCATTGCGACCGCGAGATCGTGCCGGAGGGTACGGCGGAACGCCGCCACCTGAAGGGCAAGATCGGCGGCGGCGGGCCGATGGTCCGCGTCGAAACCGGCTCGGGCAGCATACGCATCCATTAACGCCGGGTTACGGAACGAAATAATAGGGGTCCGGATACTTCACGAAAAACTCTGCCTCGGGTTTGCCCTTCAGGTCGCTCCACTGGTCTCCCACGCTGAGCGCCAGAGTGTAACCCGAGGCAGCGATCTGCGCGCGCGCCGCAGCCTTGTAGGCCGCAGTGGTATGCGATCCGTGATCGGCCGGGCGCATCGCCAGTTGCCGCCAGTTGTCGAAGCCCTGCGCGCGCGGATTGCGTTCCGCCGCCGCATCGCTCTGATGACCGGCTTAGGCGCCTGCTGCGCGGGCAGATAGCCCAATCCGAACGCAAGAACGAACTGCGCCGGCAGAATCGCAAGACACTTCTTCAAAACGCTCCAACTCCTCTCCCATGCTTTGTTTGCCAGGTGTAAACGGTGCAGACGCCATGCAAGGGCCGCACGCCGCCAGTTACACTGGACGCATGATCCGCGTCTTTCGCGCGATCCCCGTAGAGCGATTGAAGCTGCTGGTCTTCGATCTCGATGGCACGCTGATTGACTCGGCGCAGGACCTCTGCAACAGCGTGAATGCCACGCTCGGGGAGTTTGGCCTCGGCCCGCTGCCCGATCCGGCCATCGCCGGTTTTGTCGGCAACGGCGCCCCCATGCTGATGCGGCGTTCCCTGGCGCTGGCAAACGGTGCGGTTCTTGACGCCGTGGACGAAGACCTCTTCAAGAATGCCTACGCCTTCTTTCTCCGGTACTACCGCGAGCACAAGCTTGACTTCACCTACGCCTACGCGGGCGTTCTCGACGCCTTGAAAGCCCTGCACGAGCTGCACGATGCGCCCGGCGTTCCCGCGCGAGCCATGGCCGTGCTCACCAACAAGCCGGTTCGGCCCGCGCGCGGCATCTGCGAAGGATTGGGCTTGGCTGACTACTTCCTCCACATCTATGGCGGTGACAGCTTCCCCGTCAAAAAACCCGATCCGCTGGGCCTGCGCTCGCTCATGGAGGAGACCGGCGCCGCGCCCGAGGAGACCGTGATGATCGGCGACAGCCAGGTGGACGTCGAGACGGCGCGAAACGCCGGGGCATGGTCCATCGGATGCACCTTCGGCTTCGGCCCGCAGAACCTGCTGGAAACCCCGCCCGACGTCCTGGTCGATACCGCCGCCGAATGGACGCAGGCGCTCACTTCTGCCTGAATCGCAAGGGAACTTTCCGCCGCCCTTGCACGTATAGTGAGCTTATAGCGAGGATCGCGCGCCTATGTCTTGGAGATTTCTCGCCGCTTGCCTCTTTGGCGCCACCCTGGCCGCGGCGGCTGCCCCTGCCCGCGCAAGCCAGGACGCAGTCCAGTTCTTCCGCAATATCGATGTCACCTCCGATACTCCGGTCCACGACGCGATCTGCTTCTTCTGCAGCGTCCGCGCCGAAGGCACGGTCGAAGGCGACATCGTGGTCTTCTTCGGAAACGTGCGCCTCGACGGCGAAGCCCGCCACGACCTGGTCGACTTCTTCGGCAAGGTTTCGGCTGCCGATAACTCCTCGATCGGCGGCGACCTGGTTTCCTTCTTTAGCTCCGTGCGCCTGGGCGAAAACGTCTCCGTCGCCAAAGACATGGTTACCATGTTTGGTGTGGTACATGCGCCCGCTTCCGTCTCCGTCGGCAAGGATCGCGTCGAGTTCTCGCCCTGGATCTTTTTTGGTCCGCTCCTCGTGATTCTGCTGGCCGTCATTGGCATCCTCTACGAGGTTCGCGCCTACCGCCGCCGCCGATTTGCCCAGGGCTACCCCTTCCCGCCGCAACGATAGGCGCCATCGTCAGTCCTGCGGCGCGTTACTCTGATTGCATGGAGAATCCTGGCATACAGGCCGCTCGGCCCCTGCGCATCGTCATGCCCGGCGGCAGCGGCCAGATCGGCCGCACGTTGGCGCAGTTTTTTCAGGAGCGCGGCCATTACGTCACGGTTCTCACGCGCGGGCCCTACACGGCGCCTTGGCAAACGGTTCATTGGGATGGCCGGCAGCTTGGCCCCTGGATCGAAACGCTCGAAGGCGCCGACGTCTGCATCCATCTCTCCGGCCGCGGCATCGGCTGCCGCTACACGGCGCGCAATCGCCGCGAACTCCACGACTCGCGCATCGGGCCCACGCGTGTGCTCCACGACGCCTTCGCCGTGCTCGCCCACCCGCCGCGCCTGTGGATGAACGCCTCGACCGCGGCCATCTACCGGCACGTGCCCCAGGGAACGGAGTTCGACCGGCCGATGGACGAGGCCACTGGCGAGCTGGGCGGCAACGAACCGATCTCGCCCCTGCGGCGCGTTCCCGCGAAGTGGAACTGGACCGTCCGCCTGGTCAAGGATTGGGAGGCCGCATTTTTCCGCACCGAAACGCCGCGTACGCGAAAGATCGCGCTGCGCACCTCGCTGGTTTTCAGCCCCTCGCCGGGCGGCGTCTTCGGCGTTCTCTCGAACCTGGTCCGCGCTGGGCTGGGCGGCACGCAGGGCAATGGCCGCCAATATGTCTCCTGGATTCACGAAGCCGACTACGCCCGCGCGCTCGAGTTCCTCATCGGGCACGAGGAGATCGAAGGCCCGGTGAATCTTGCCGCGCCCAACCCTCTGCCCAACCGCGAATTCATGGCCGCTCTGCGCGAGGCCTGGGAGATGCCCAACGGCCTTCCGGCTCCCGCGCCGCTTATGGCCATCGGCATGTTTTTCCTGCGCACCGAGCCCGAGCTGGTCCTCAAAAGTCGTCGCGTAGTCCCCGGTCGCCTTCTTCAATTCGGATTCCAGTTCGAGTTCCCCGACTGGCCCGAAGCCGCCGCCGATCTCGTCCGCCAATGGCGCGCACGCGACGATCGCTGACCCGCGGCCACTGATCTCTGAGCTCTGTTCTCTGATCTCTGCTATTTCGGCGTAATATCCGTCACCGGTAAATCCCAGTGCCCCAGCAGAATCTCAAACCGCCTCTGCTCCTCGCGCTTATAGGTCTCTTGGTTCGACCAAAGCTCCTTGATAAATGCCTCTTCATCCGGGTTCGCGCTCGTCGCCAGCGTCGAGTTCTTGTAGACGATGGTCACGCGATAATCCCAGCGGCCGTCCTCGGTCGTGTGGTAGGCCGGCGACTCGATCTTGAGCGACAGAATCCGCCCCGTCGACTGGATCTTCTTGAGCAGCGGCCAATGGTTCTTCAGGAACAGGTCCAGAAACTCCTGCTGATGGCCCCACTGGCACTTGTAGTAGTACTCGATGGTGTAAGGTTGGCCGGCGCTCGATTGCGCCGGCGCTCCCTGTGCCCGCAACCGCCCGCAAAAGCCCGCGGAAAACGCCAACGCCACCAGAGCGACTAGAACCCTGCGCGTCAGTACGTTCATTTGGACCTCCATGCATGTGATGGAAGCATTGTAGCGTGGGAATACGTAAGCCATGGCGTGCCCGGCTCAAAGCTCCCCCGACGCGCCTTCTCTTTCCCTCGTTCCCTTGGTCCCTCGTTCCCTTGGTCCCTCGTTCCCTCGGTCCCTGTACCAAAAAAACGGCCCCCGTTTTCAGCGGGGGCCAAGTTGCCTTGGTTCTCTCGCGTTGCGAGAGCTTGGTTGGCGGCCTAACGGCGGGGTGGCCGTTGGCGCAGGAGCAGAGCCTCGGGGGAGGAGTTGGCCGCTATATTACGGCTGCTCTGTGCCAGCTGCGGCGGGAGCGCTTTGGGGTGACGCTCCTGCCTGGGCCGCCAAACTGTTTTCCATCAACCGCAGATGCACGTTGCTGACCCGAATCCGTTCCGGCTTTTGGTCTTGATCGCCGGTTCCGGTCGAGGCCACCTCAGCTTCATTGCCGAGGGCCACGGAGTGCATGCGGTAGACGGGAATCTGGTGTTCGGTTACGAGATAGCGCTTGACTGCTTCCGTCAGGCGCTCGGAACTCTGTATGCCTGCGCTGCCCGCCATCGGCGAGTGCGCTTCCATCTCCAGGATGTAGCCCGCGCGCCCGGTCAGGCTCGAGGCCAACTGATCCAACTGTGCTTTCGAATCTGAAGACAGCGTCGGGTTCGATCCATGGAACTTGATCTCGATGTCCGTCGCCTGGTGATATTGATCCAGGCCATTGACCGTGGTGTTCAACCCATCCACGTGGGTCGACGCGCCTTGCGCCGTGCTGCTGGCATTCTGCGCCTCGGTATTGGCGTTCATCGCCAGTTGGTTGGCTGCGTCGGCCGAGGACTGCGCCTTCTGGATGCCCGCCTGCGCCCGCGCATCCACATCCCGGATGTCGCGCGCGTTCTTGGCGTTCACCTCATCCAGCTCGCTCAGCCGGTCGTTGATGGGGTCAGTTTGCTTCTTCACCCACTTCTTCCGCGCAAAAGGATTCACGCGGCCCCAGAACCCCTCCCTCGGAGCGCTTAACGGGTGCTGAACTGTGGGGGAGGGCTGCTCTTGCGCCAGCGAAGGCGGGGTACTCTGGGGATCCCCTGTCGATGGTTGCGTTTGCTGCGCCCACACAGGGATTGCGATCGCAGATGCCAGCGAAAGCACGGCCAGCTGGCGCGGGAACGAAATGAAAAGAGATGCAGTGTTCTTCATGGGATTTACCCCTTTTGACTCGCGGTTTCAAACTTGCCTTCCGCGGGATGAACGATACCTTCCGCTCACCCTGTTAAGAGCAATACCGCTGCCAAAAAAAGCATGTCGCCGGGGAAACAACTATCTATATGGAAATAAAACCCTTATATTAATTGGCGCCCACGGGAAATGTACCCATTTCGCGCCCTGTATACGCCAGTTGAGCGTAAATTTTGCACGCTAGCGTACTTTCTACCCTGTAAGAGAAGCTGACCTCTACGGCGCCTGCTTTGACTCGACGTGAATGATCCGAATCTCCGGAAATGCCCCGTCCCAGTCCTGGGCCACCGTGTCGAAGACCAGCCGGAAGTCCTCGCTCTCATGGGGCTTGAGCGGCGCCGCCGAGAGCGCCTCCACATCCACGTACGGGTCGCGCGTCCGGATGATCCGGAGCGGCTGGGTTTCGTTCTGCACCACCTCATGTGCCGGGTCGCGGAAGAGCACCTGGACCGCGATGCCGGTCACCGTTCGGCTTCCGTTGTTGCTGATTTGCCCGTCCAGGTAGGTCACCTTGCCGCCGGCCAGGTTGGCCGATTCGCTCATCGCCAATCGGCTGATCGTCAGGTCTCCAGCGTAGGGATCGGTTGGCGTCGAGATGGGCGTCACCGCCGGGGCGCTCTTGCCGTGCCCCAAAATCAGGATCAACCCAACCGCCACAGCCAGTACAACCGTTGCGGCGATTGCCACCGGCAGCCAATTACGCTCCTGCGCCGCGGCAGAACCTTCCCCTTGCGAACCTGTACTCACGAGCGAGATTGTACACCTGTTTCCGCCGGCCCGCGCTCCATTTGCCATCGGCCGGCAAGCGGCATCGCCAGCCCCTGGCCATGTTCAAAAACTCTTCATCGAATCTCCATCGTTTGGTTGAATCCTGGAGCGTGGTGGAGCGTCTAAGCTGGCAGGAGAAGCAGAGCGCGTGCGTTCCGGAGCGGAAACACTCCGCGCCTCACGCCGACGAACTCACCAGCGCTTGTCAGGAAACTGGCGAGATGCAAAAAGGAACCGGAATCCCGAGCGAACCGTAAATTGATACGAAGACTTTTGAAAGGCAGGCCAAAGGATGCATTCTTCCTCACCCGTCCCCACTCCGCCGCCCGCCTCCACCAGCGCCGGTCTACGGCCCAGCCGAATGGCCGAATGGGCCTACCAGGGACTCACCATAGCCGCCATGCTTCTGGTCCTGGCGAGCCTTTGGCTGTTCCGGTAACGCATTTCTCCCCATGGTGTATAGGGATTCAAGACCGCAAAGTTGACGCGAACCCCAGTGAGCGGCAACCCTCAGGAGAATTGGGCACTCTTGAGGATGGGGAGAAATGCCTTAATCCTCCCGGCGCGGCTCCGCCATGCACCGGCCTGATGACCGGCGAAATGCTGTGCGCTGACCGTTGAGATCTATACGCATTTGATCCGGCCCTGAATGATTGCAGCGCTACTGAGCTGTCATCCTGAGCGAAGTTTGGCGCGTTTCTTGCGCCAAACGCAGTCGAAGGATCTGCGGTTGCTTTTGCTGTGGCTTTATTTTGTAGCAACAATACCGGGCCGAATCAATATGAGCTAAAAGCTGCCTTTCACCCGAACCGCGCCCGCTTTACCGATTGCCGAATATCATTCCCCGTCATTTCGACCTTGACGCACATCTCCGCCAGCCGTGATCGCATCCTGTCGCCAATACGGTCGCCTAAAGTGCTGTCCTCGATGGTTGCATGCTTCGCGCCCTCCTTATCGAACTTGATGCCTGCACCCGCCGGCAGGTCCGCCCAATTCGTGGTGACGATGGTGGTCTGCCGGCTGTTGTATCGTGCATTCAGGATCAGCGCCACGGTATCCCACACCCACTCATTGGGCTTTTGCGCGCCCAGATCGTCCAGCACCAGCACCTCGGCGGCAAACACCGGTTTCAGCAGCTCCAGTTCTGTGGTGCGAACTTCGGGGTTGTAGCTGTTCTGGATGCTCTTCAGTAGCTCGCGGTAGTCGCAGAACAGCCCCTTCGCGCCACGCTCCCGCACCAGCCGCTGCAACACTCCTACCGCAAGGTGCGTCTTACCCAGTCCTGGTTTGCCCACAAACAGGAGCCCACGGCCCGCCGTGTCAACGGGATAGCTTTCCGCAAACGTGCGCGCCGACCGCAGCGCCCAGGCCAGCGATGGGTCGGCTCCTGGATAAGAGGGATCGAATGCGTCCAGTGTGCAACCCATGTACCGCGTCGGAATCTGCGCCGCGGCCAGCCGCCGCCGTTCCCGCTCCGCTTCCTGGCACTCGCACGGCCGGCTCACCCAGTTGCCGGCCGCGTCCATGCTGCGCACCAGCCCCACTCCACCGCAAATCGGACACACGCTCATCCCGTTTTCCAGCCTAGCGCACTCGGCCTCCCGGGGCCTCGGTGCACACCTCGTGCCCGAATGTGGAAAATGCGCCGGGCCGAAGGGACATGAAAGGAACGAGAACCGCTTTGCTTTACATTGCGCTCGCTCCCGTAGCGAGCGCAGATGTTAACCCCGTAGGGGCTATAGAACCTGCAATGTGATTTTCGAGAGAGTGAACCCGAAGGAGACTTGGCGGTAGTGTCCTAATTCTGCGTTGCTGCTTTAGTGGCGGCCTAAAAAGGTAAGGCCGCCAGAGGATTACTGTACGGCTCCCGAGAGGGGAAGAAGTTTCAGGCTGTATTGAAACCCGGGGTTGCCGATCACATTTGGACAATCGCTGAATTGGTTCGGTAGAACTACTTCAGCCAGTATCCGAGAATAACCCCAACTACGCCAAATGCCCACTTTGTGTGAGCGTCTGGGTATGCGTTCGTCAGAATGATGAAGCTCGCAAGCCCCAACACCAACAAGGAAAAAACAATTCGAGCAATTACGAGCCAATCTTGTCGAGTAAGAGGCATTGCAATCAATGTGAGAAGATTTTCTTCAATGTCGTTGCGGCCTCGGTTAAGTGTGAACCAAAGGCCTGTTCGCTTATCTGCTCCAACGGTTCTCCGGTCATCCCGTCAGTAGGCGTAATGTCTGTCGTAAGACAGAGATGTAACTGTTTCGCAAGCCAGTCACTCGTACTCAACGAGTTTGACCCTTCCAAGACCGGTATTATTTCTATGGTAGGCACTGTGACGGTAGCCATTTCTCAATTCCCTCCGTCAGCGAACTGCAATCGATCTCTCGCCGACTATCTGTTTGATTTGAATTGCTGTGAATCCATCAGTTCGAGTGATCGTCGCAACATCGACCGCTCCTCCAACTCCTCTGACACCTACGATCCATTGCTGTAGAAGAATGGTTGACCGAACAAGAAAAATAGCCAGATCTACACAATCCTGCAATGGAAGAAACTGCATCGGAATCGGCAGCGCTAGCCGTTGCTTCAATTGGGCTTCCAAATCAGGCCGTCGATTCGCTGGGGCAATTTCGAGCAGGTCTTGAACTGTTTGAACAAGCCGGCTATCGAATCCTTGCAAGAGACGATCCGTGATCTCTCTTTGCCCGCCCCAAATCGCACCGAATTGGCCGCCCTGAAACATCTCTTGAGGTACAGGAGTTCCAGGAATAGACAATTGAAAGACCTTGCCATAAGGCTCGTTCGCATCATATCCGCCGACGTAGAAGATCATTTGCAAGTTCGGCGGAGCCGGGTTCGGCATACCCCCTTGGGTCCATTGCCGCAAGAAGAACGCGCCAAGCTTCGTGGCAAATTGTTGCACACTCAATCGGCCACCGTTTTCAGCCTTTAGTTCTTCCTCAAATTCCGGCATGAAGCTGTTGGCCGTTCTAGGAGCGGCCAAGCCAATTGATCCAGCACCAAATGTCACAGAGCCAACATTCGGTTGGCTCTTGACGCTCAAGAGCTTACTGGCATTGTCGAACGTGGACGGCAACAAAGCCTGCTGCGGGGTACCCTGTAGCCCCTGTATCGGTGTCACCGTCATCAGAGTTACCCGGCTATCCGCCGCAAGGACGATGCCCTCTGCGCCTTTGAATACAATTCCTAGTGACACAATCCGTCCCCTTCAGACTTCTCTTTCGGGTACTGGCAACTATATCATCGGCAGGTCAACACTGATCTGCGGCTTATAGTGACCCGTTTCTAACACTAAAGTAACACCCTTCCGAAATCAATGGCTTCAGCGCGTACCGTATCGATGTTTGCAATCCACGAACCGATCCCAATATCTCTTTCTTGGTGCGCTTTAACCAGCAACGAACTATTAGGACACTATCGACTTGGCGCTGTTTTCCGGCGCAAGAAAGCTCAACAGTGCCGTACTAGTCGCAAACCAGCGCGGACTCGGGAAACTCCTGCGCCGCATCCTCTTCTAGAGCGCCATCGCCTTGCGTTGTGAAGAACCTCTCCACCTCGCCCAGCACATCGGCCCCGTTCCGCGCTTGGTAGATCGCCGCCCGCAGCTTCGCCCCGCCCGGCACGCCGTGCGTGAACCACGTGGCGAACTGCTTCATCTTTCCCGCCGGATCCCACCCCACGGACATGGACCTGTCCGCGGGGGCCCCAGTATCGCCCATCCTCGCGTCGCGCGGCAAATCCTTGGTCGCATCGGCCTCGGCCAGCAGCATCTCGAAATACGCGCGGATCATCCGGTAGCGATCCTCGGTCGTCGGCCGCTCGTAGCTGCCCGTCGCCGTGTACTCGGCAATCTGCCGGAAGATCCATGGATTCGCCGGCGCCGCGCGCCCGATCATCACCGCGTCGCAGCCCGTCTCGGCCACCATCGCCGCCGCGTCCTCCGGCGTGCGGATGTCTCCGTTGCCGATCACCGGAATCCGAACCGCTTGCTTCACCTCCCCGATCCACGGCCACTGCGCCTGTCCGCTGTAGCCCTGCTCGCGCGTTCGCGCGTGCAACGTCACGCCGTCCAGCCCCTCGGCTTCGGCCATCCGCGCCAGCTCCACGCACACAATCTGCTCGTCGTTCCAGCCCATGCGGAACTTCACGGTGAAGGGAATCGTCACCGCCTTCCGAATCTCGCGAAAAATCTCGCCGATCCTCGGCAGATCGCGCAACAGGCCCGATCCTCCGTTCGACCCCACCACGCGCTTCGCCGGGCAACCCAGGTTCAAATCCACCGTGTCGAATCCCGTCTCCTCCACGATGCGCGCCGCTTCCGCCAGCGTCTCCGGATTCGATCCGAACAGTTGCGCTCCGATGGGATGTTCGTCGTCGTAGAACGTAAGATACCGCCGCCGCTTCGTCTCCCGCATCCGCGCCAGCCCATCCGCCGAAGTAAATTCGGTCATGATGAGCCCGCACCCCGACTGCGAATTGCTAATCGCATCCTCAACGCCTGGCCCCGGCTCCTGATCTCCCGTCTCTGATCCCTGTTCCCTGATCCCTGTTCCCTGGTTTCTGATCTCTGATCTCTGATCTCTGCTAAACGCGCTCGCATGACGAATGAACCGCCGGAACACCGTATCTGTGACGCCGGCCATCGGCGCCAGCACCGTCGCCGGTCGCACTACCACCGCGCCCAACCGCACCTCCGCCGGAACCCGTGCCTCCGCGGGCATCGGGTGCTCCACTGGGTTGTCCCAGTCCTTCTTTACCGTGAATCCGCGCCTTGGCACGCCTGCCTCTCAATCAGTCGCAGCCGCTCAGTCCCCAAACAAACATGAGCCTCCGCCGCGGCGGAGGCCCACTCGTCCAACTCCTCGCTCCGGCCTACTTCGCCGCCTTCGCCTCGGCGGCCTTCGCGTACTTCCGCCGGAACCGCTCCACGCGTCCCGCCGTGTCCACCAGCCGCTGTTTGCCCGTAAAGAACGGGTGGCAAGCCGAGCAAATTTCCACGTGAATGTCGCCCTTGTGGGTCGACCGCGTCTCAAAATTGTTTCCGCAGGCGCACATGACCCGCACCGCGGCGTAATTGGGATGAATCTTTTCCTTCGGCATCTCTCGAAAGCAAACCTTTCCTGCAATTCTTCTCTATTCATTGTAGGGGGATTCGCACGCCTGCGCAAACGCGAGGCAGGGAAGTCTGAAAGGCAGCTTCTAGCCACTAGCCAGTACATTCCAGCTCCTCTTTCAGGTATTTACGGCCTCAGCCAACCGCCAATGTCCACCCAGCACGGGCAAGATGGCAGCTTGGGATAACACGAATACCACCTGCTGACTTGTTAACTCGCAGCCCTTGACCGCTTCCCCGCCAACTCCTCCCTCGCCGCCAGACCGATCGCCATGGCCATCACCCGGTCGTCGTAGGTTCCCGCCTGCGCCCCAGAGCCGCCGTTCGCCAGCCGCACAAAGCTCCGGCACTCCCCCAGCAGCCGCCGGCTCTGGAACCGCTCAGGCTCCTCGACCAGCGCCGCATCCAGCCGTCCCAGCATCGCCGGCCGGCTCACGCTGGTCGTCAGCCAACCCGCCTGCCCGCCCTGCCGGTAAATCCGCCCGTATTTGCACGCTGTTTCCGCCAGCGCCAGCACCCCGCTGCCGTGGTTGTTCCGCTCCACCACCAGCCACGCGCCGTTGTACTCCGTGGCCAGATCGGTCACAAACCGCGCCAGCTCCAGTCCACCCATGTGCCCGGCAAACTCCGCGCATTGCAGCCCGGTCTCCATCTCCAATACCTGCGCCGCCGAGTAGTCGCCTTCGCTTCCGCCTCCGGCTGGATCCACCGCCACCACATACTCCTTACTCCTCACAGCCGGCAGCCAGATCTCCAGCTCGCCATTCCGCCTTCGCTCCACCGGTTCCGGAGCCGTCTTCATCCGCTCCTCCACGGCCGCCAGCTCAAACACGCTCTCGCCGCTGGCCAAAAAGCAGTTCTCTTCGTTCTCCGCAAACTCCTGCCGCGCCAAACCGCGAAAATCCGCCCTGATCCGCCGCCGGTACCCGATCTGCCTCAGATTCAGCCCGTGCTCCGCCATCAGATCGCGTTCTTCCTTCGTCAGGCTCGCCTCGTCCACCGCCCCGGCTCGGTACCGCCGCTCCATCCACCATGGGAAGAAGTGCCTCACCATCCCCGTCTCATCGGCCTTCAGCCACTCTTCGTGGAAGCACCCCCCCACTCCCTGCGGCGTCGACTCTAGAACCAGTTCCGCTTCCGGCGCCATCGCCGCCCTCAGGCCCGCCAGCGTCTCCGCCGCATCCCCCGGCCAGCGCGCCAGCTCCGAGCAGTGCAGGTTCTGCACCGTCAATCCCCGCCCCGCGTTCCGGTCCGCCGCGCTCACCACGCGGTACTGCGCATCGATCTCCGGAAACACAATTTGCCGCACGTTCGACCGCGCCGTCCTGAGCGGCCCCTTCCGCAGCCTGTCCGGCAGCCAATCCACGAACCGGTGCACGATGCGGAAGATCTCTTCGGCCGCCTCCTGTGTATGCGCCACCTCCAGCGTCAGCGTCCCTGGGTGCGTAATCGTTCTCAAAAAAAAACGCGCCGCCACCCACGTCGTCAGCCCCATCTGACGCGCCTTCAGTACGATGTTTCGCGTGCCCCGCCGCTGCTCAAACGCGCGCTGCACCGCGTTCGCCTTCAGCCTCGCGGGCTTTCCCTCGCGCACCCTCACCACCAGCAGCTCTTCCGCCAGCGCCATCGCCGCCGTGCCGCCGCGTAGGCTCTTTGGCCGCTGATCCAGAATCGGTCCGAACTCTTCCAGCTCCTTCCTCCCCATCTTTGCCAGGCGCGCCTTCCATACCGGCGCTTCGAACACGTTTTCTGCTTCCACCTCCGCCACCCTTCCCTCCAATTGCATCGTTCCTGATGGTTGCGAACGCTCCCACGCAGGCAGGCTTGGCGCGCGACTGCCCCTGTCGCGCGCCAAGCGAAGGCGCAACCCCGCTCTGAGCCGCGCCTCCCATCTCGTTCCATCAACCTGTGTTGTCTTTTTGGTGGGTGTGCACTCTCGCCGCCGCGTTTTTACGCCCAGGTCGCGGTCGCTCCATCGTTTCTTGTTCTTCTACTCCCTATTGGCTACGCCCTACTCCCCGGCTTTTCTGATCCCTGGTCCCTGAACCCTGTCTTCTCAATACCCGCCGCACCAGTATTTGATCGTGTATGCCGTCGAAGCCGACAGCGCCGTATTCGCCGTAACGGTGATCGCCGTCGTGCTCTCCGTCCAGGTATTGCTCGTGATCACCGCGGTCGAGCTCTGGGTGTCCACAATGCAGTTCGCCTGGTTGGTGTGCGTGTTGGGGAAGCTGAGCGTCGCCAGTGTTCCTGTCGTGGGACTCGTCCCCGTAGTCAGCGTCACCGTTCCGCTTACGCCGTCGCACACGTGGCTGGTCGCGCACGCGATCGACGGGCTCGTTCCCCCCGCCGCGCCCGCCGCCATGGTCATCGTTCCCGTCCCCATGATGAACTTTCCTTGCAGAAAGCCCGTTGCCGTCGTGTTTCCGCTGCCCGTCACCTGGAAGGCCGCGGTCGAGTAATTCGAGCCGCCCTCGTACACGATGAACCCGCTCGTTCCCGACCCGCTCGTGTTATTAATCACCACCGCGTTGGCTCCGGCTCCGGCGTTGATCGTCGTATTCGCGTTCGGCGGGAAAATCGCCCGATCCAGCGAATTGGCCGCGTCGGTCACGCGCAGATAGTTGTTCGCATCTTTGCGCAGTTGCCACTCCGCGGTCCCCGAATAGTTGTTGAACTGCACCGCGCCGATCTGGTCCGCGCTCGAGCCCGGCTGAATCGCCAGAGTCTGGTTCGAGTTCGCTCCGTTCTCGAGCGTCACGTTGCCCTGCATCGTCGTGGCCCCGGTCAGCGTCTGCGTCCCCGTCACGCTCAGCGTTCCGCTCAGCGTCTCCGAGGCGCCCGCCAGCGTTCCGGTCACCGTGGGAGCCGCCAGCGTGGGACTGCTCGCCAGCACCACGCTCCCGCTCCCGGTCGTCGATGCCGCTACCGGTTGCCCGCTCGCATTCGTCCCCAGCACGCTTGCCGAAGCCGGCACCGAACCTCCGTTGATCTTGCCCACGCTCGTCGCGCTCTGCGTTCCCGTCACGTCGCCGCTCAGGCTGCCGGTAAAGTTCGTCGCGCTTGCGGCGCTGGTCGCGTTGGCCACCGCCGTCGCTCCGATCGCGCTCGCAATTTGCGCTGCCGTCGCCGTCACCGGTTGCCCGCTCGCATTCGTTCCCAGCACGCTGGCCGAAGCCGGCACCGCACCTCCGTTGATCTTGCCCACGCTCGTCGCGCTCTGCGTTCCCGTCACGTCGCCGCTCAGGCTGCCGGTAAAGTTCGTCGCGCTCGTCGCGTTCGCCACCGCCGTCGCTCCGATCGCGCTCACAATTTGCGCTGCCGTCGCCGCCACAAGCTGCGAAGAGGAGTTGGACCCAAGTACTTGTGCCGAAGCTGGCGCCGCCGCGCCATTCACCTGCACGGCATTCATCGCTCCCGGCGTCCACTTGCTCGTGGCCGCGTTCCATACCGGTACCGAGCCGCTCGCTACGCCGCTGTTGGTCCAGTCGGCCAGATTTCCGGTGGCAAGGGCGGAACCGTTCACCTCGTAGCCCGATACTGCATCGATCGTCCCATCGGTCTCAACTACGCCCGCCGCGCCGCGATAGAGGTCCGTATCGTTGCCCCAGTAGAGTTTGTGCGCGGGATGCATTGCCAGCACGCCGCCGCCGGGCATGTTGGAAGGCACATAGCCGTGCATCAACTGCTGCCGCCAGCGTTCCACTTCGTCCTGGGTCACGCCGCTATAGGCGGGATTGTTCGGGCCGGGAACATGCATCCAGAACCATCCGTAGAACTGATTGCCCTCGCCCGCATAAGGGCCGGCATACATACGCAATTGCATCGTGTGTGCGGCAGATTCTCCCGCTGTCACCGTCGCCAGCCCCACAACGGGGTGCCACCAGTCGTTGATGAATTCCATGTCGAAGCTGCTGAGATAATTGCCGGAGAGCGTATCCGTACCTCCGCTGGCAAGAACCAGCGGCGTACCTCCCGGTCCCTGCCATGTAGTCTGATTCGCTCCTCTCCGGGCCCATGTGCCGTAGAGAAACCAGTCTCCGGTGTAGGTAGCCGCAGAGATTTGTCCGCCGAGCAGCGGGCCTGTGCCGGAGGAATTATCTAGTTCGATGGCTGAGGTCGCCGATCCGTCCGGTCCTTCCACACTGGAAACCGTTACTCCCGATCCCATAGACGGCGTGCTGGTTGCAAGCGTGGCGGATGGAATCACGCTCGGTCCAAGTCCCGCCCCAATTCCGCGCAGCTCGGTTTCTTCCTGGCCGCCATTCGTCAGGGTGCCGACGGGCACGCCGCGTCCGTAGGGCAGCGCAAAACCTCCGGGCGTAAATCCATTCATGCTGAACGAGCCGTTATAGTAGGTGTTCACCAGGCAGGAGCCATTGGCCGCCTGCACGTTGCGGAATTCCACGGGACCGCCGCCGTTTTGCGCCGCATCCGTGAAACCGAGGTAGCAAATCGTGCCGCTGCCTGAGAAATCGTCCTCGATCACCGGCGAATCGGCAATGAAGGAACCCATCGAGCCGTAGCGATTGTCCACCGTGATCGCGTTCTGCGGAACCTCGCGGAACTGATCGTTGTAAAAGTTCGGCATCGCAAGACCCGCGGTTACGCCATTCGAGTCCACCTTGACGCCGCCAGGAAAGAATGTCGTGTCGTAAATCTCCACGAAGCCGCACCCCGATTGGTTTGCAATCGCAGGCAAAAGGTAGGTGCAGCGAAGCGCGGCAGGGTAAGCGGCTGCGCCGCAGTCGCTCGTGCAGGTGTTTGGGCGGGGCGCAACCAACGCGCTGTCGCGGATCGTGCCCAATCCTCCGGCGGCATCTTCCACCGGCACTGAAGTCATGCTCCACGCGCTTGTGAACCCATCGTTGGCGATCGAGAAGTCGCTCACGATCGGTATCCACAAACAATCGCCAAGGCAGTTCTGTACGGAGATGTTCTCCAGGTCGTGATGGTTATTGGTGTTGTACTGGAACTCCGTGGCCGCCATGCCGAACTGATCGCCGGCGCTGTGCGTGTGCATAAACTGCGCCGTGACCGTCGATCCCGTTACCGCCGTAATCAGCACGGTCTCGAAGCTGTCCTCGTTGAAGCCTGTAATCGTGCAGCCGGTCGTGGAGCCGGAAGCGGTCACGTTCGGGTTGGCCAGCGTCAGCGTTTGCGCGGAGTAATCGGCCGAGATCACGGGGCTCTGGTTGATGTCGTAGCTGGAGTTTGCGCAACCCGTCACGGTTGCGATGCTTCCTGCGGGGATGCGCGTGTAGGAGGAAAACGTATAGGTCGCGTTCGGCCCCGACGAATACGCCGTCCCCACGGCTGAAGCCGTGCCGTTTGTGGTTCCGGCCACCGTGATCGCCGAGTTGACCTGGAAATTCGCAATGCTGCCGGCGGTGAACGTGGGCGTGAAAGTGACGGGTGATCCGGTTGTCGTGATGGCTGTTCCCAGAGTGCCGCTCACTTGCGGACCGTTGATCGCCGCCGTCGGCCCCTTGATCTGGAAATCGGCATTCCCTCCGCCGGCATCCCCGATAAAGGAGGTGCTGTCGGGCATCACCAATGTGCTGCCCAGGGAAAGCGTGCCTTGCAGTTTGAACTGCATGATAGGACTGCCGTCAGCTAGGCTCAGGCTGCCGTTTGCCAGGTAGCAGCCCGCCCCGCCGCAAGGCAGCAGTACCGTGCAACTCGCTCCGTTTGCGCCGCTCATGGAGGAGGGGCACGCCGCCATCGCGCTTGCCAGCGCGCTCCCAATGTCCGTCGCTCCGTCGATCGCCGCGCCGTATGCGCGAATATCGATCTCGGGAGATAGGGAGGAAATCAAATTGGGTGCGGTTACAGAATCGCTCGCTGTAACATCCCCGCCTGTCGTATTTACGGTGCTGTAAGTCCCTGTGGATCCGGATGCAGCCGTTTGAGTGTAGGAAGTGGATGTTGTGGAATAGTAATAAACCGATTCAGCATAAGTATCTGGGACAAAAGAGACGACCCACAATTCATAATGGTCGGCCCCGGGCACTGCATTCCAGGACCACGTGATCGAGCAGGTATTTGCTACGGCACAAGCATTTGTATCTACTTCTGTACGGTCGGATGTTCCGGTATGTTCGCCACCGGCGAAGTAGGCCTCAACCGCGCCGAATAGGTACGAATTATCGGGTATGCTTCCACCGCTTGTATGGAGCGTGCTGGCGGGAAGCGCCATATTGGCAACGCTTCTGGCAATAAAATTTTGTGCCGTAACGTGGCCCGTCGTCGTCAGGCCGTTGCTTCCGTCCGATGCCGTGCCGGGCAGCAGGTTCGCCAATGCGCCGCTGGCGCTGGTCGCTCCAGTCCCGCCCGCTGTCAGCGGAACCGCGCTCATCCCGCCAATCGTTGCGCCGTTCGCTGTGTAGTATGCAATCTGTCCCGTGTTTCCTGAATTGATCGTTCCGTTCACGCCGCCGGACCCCGATCCCGTTCCGCAGGGCGATCCGGTGTTCGTGACATATCCCGAGTTATCGATCTGCAAACAGTTATCTCCTGTCGCGGCCGCCAATCCCGGCAGCTTGATCGCATTCGGAGCCACGAACGCCGCGGTCAGGCTCGTGCTCGATCCCGAGTAAATATCCGTCTCCGCTCCTGATCCGCTTTCGTAATTCAGCCGGATATGCCCCGTCGAGTTACTCGCATCGATGTACGTATCTCCGCTGTTCGTGCTCTGATACGCCTTAAAGCTGTCTAACCCTCCGGTCCCCGAGTTCAGCGCCCAGTTATTGTTCGCATCCTTCACCAGATACCACTCGCCGGTTCCGTTCCAGTCCCTGTATGTCAGAGATCCTTTCTGGCTGGCCGTAAGTCCCGGCCGCAATATAAAGTCCGCTTCCGCATCCGCGTTGTTGCGCACCGTCATCGTTCCCGCCGACTGCGTTGTGCCGTTTACCTGCAAATTGCCCACGAACTGGCCGTTCCCCTGGCTGTCCACGGTGGCCACCGCCGCCGGCGTCGCGCCGCCGCTGGCGAACGTCACGCCCCCGGTGCCCGAATTCGTCGAGCAGTTGAAGCACACGTTGCCCGTCCCCGCAGCGTTCAGGAAGCTCTCGTCGTTTCCTCCGGCGGTGGTGTTCTGCTGCACGCCGAAGCGGATGGTGTTGTTGAGCAGGTCCTCCAGTTCCCAAACCTGCTGTCCGGAAGTTCCGTCTCCCGGACCCCAGAGCCAGACGTTCTGGAAGCTGTTGGCGGTTCCGGGTACGTCGGTCTGCCACTCGTCCTGGCGGCCGCGCACGTTTCCCAGGCCCATGCCCGTGAAGATGTGGTTGGTGACAGTGGTGTCGGCCTGGCTGCGCCACAGGTCGCCGTTGAGGTTGTTGTCTGCGCGGTGGAAGGCGTCCTGGAAGCTGTTGCGCGTGCCGTTGTCGGTCAGCTTGCCGTTATACATCGTGCCGCCGGTAATCCAGAGGTTGTACGCGCTCCCCGCGTCTGCCACCACCTGGTTCGTCGAGTTCTCGTTCCGCAGCCCCACGATCGTATTGTTCTGCGCGTTCGGTCCTAAGTGCAGAGCCGTCGAGCATCCCTCCACGTCTCCGCCGGTAAACGTGTTTCCATCACCCTGTTGCAGGTTGATCCCGTACGTCCCGCTGATCGGGCTTCCGCTCGACGTCGGGCAATCGATGTGCAACCGCACAAACGTGCTCGCATTCATCCAATCCGTCGTCGCCGGATTCGTCGCCTGGTGCCCGATCGCGTTCACCGCCGTCCCAAATCCGCTGAGCTCCGTATCGAAGTAAGTTCCGCCCGTGTAATTCCCGGTCCCGTCCAGCGTCATGCCCGTCTGGTTTTGGTTGCCCAGGAAGTACACGCTCTCCACATCCATCTCCTGTGTCCGGTACGCCGCCAGCCCCTGCGCCGTCGCGTTCGTCGCCCCAGTCGTATTGATCACCACGTTGTCCAGGTGGAAGCCCTGCGTATCCGTCGCATAAGTCGGATCGCCGACTTGCACCATCGCGCCCGTTCCCGTGTAAGCCAGCGCCGTCCCGCCCACGCTGCCGCTCGCCGCCGTTCCGCCGCGCAGCGCGCATCCGCGCAAGGCCACGTTCCGCGTCCCCGCCGTCACCCTAATCTGGTTCGCCGTCGTAATCGTCGCGCATGGCAGCAGGATCGCCACATTCCCCGTCGAAATCGTCAGGTTCGATCCCATCGACAAAGGACCGGTAAAATTCCGCGCGTCGCACGTCCCGCCATAACTCGCATTCACCGCGTTCACGCACGCCTGGATCTTCGCCCCGATATCGGCTCCCGGAAACTGATCCACCTGAAACGCTGCCCCAACTCGCCCGCTTCCCACCAACGCCGCGTAACTCCCGCCGCCCGGCAGCGTTCCGCCTCCGCCATCCAGTTGCGTTCCGTAGCTCGCCGAGCCGCCCGCGTTCCACACTGTGTATCCGCCGTTCCCCTTCAGCAGATTCCCGGCAAAGAACGTCATGTTCTGGCCGCCGACCAGGTTCACCGGCGCCGCCGTGTCCCACGTTCCCGCCGCGTTCAGGCTCGCCGTCGTCGTCGCCGAGCAGCCCACTCCTCCCTGCGTCACCGTCACGCTTCCAATCGCCCCGTTCGCATTCACCGCCGCCGTCGCCTGCGCCGTGCATGCTCCGCTGAACGCCACCGGCACGCTCGCCCCATACGGATCCCATCCCATCCCGTGCTCGCTGCCCAGCGTCACGGCTGTCACCGCGCCGCTCGCCGTCGTCACCGTCAGCGCCGGCTGCACCGCCATCCACGACGGCAGCACCACCGCATTCCGCACCGTCCATCCCTGTTGCGGATTCTGCCCGTTCCCGCCGAGGTCCAGCACCAGCCCTGTCGGCGGCTCGCCCGTCGCCGCGGAATTCCCCGCCATCGCCACCACGTTATCCAGCACGTTGTTCGATCCCGCCGCCGCCGTGAACGCGTGCGCCGCCTGGATCGTCACGTTCTGCCACCGGTTCGAGTCCGCGTTCAATCCTGCCGGCGCCGTCACCGGCAGCGCCGGAATCGCAACCCCCGTATTCACTCCGCGAATGTCGATGTTCCGGAACTCGCTCCACTGCGGCCACTGCGCCAGGTACATCCCGCACGTATGCGTGGAGTGCGCGCCCGCGTACTGCGCCGCCATCGGATCCACACCCGTCGCCGCGATCTCCACGTTCTCCATCTCCGCCACGCGCAGCCCGTTGCCTCCCGTGCCCGTCGCCGCCTGCATCGCGATCGCGCAATTGCCCACGCTCCACGCCGCGCCCGTTCCCGCCGTTCCCGCCAGCCCGTTCCCGCCCGGCGAGAAAATCGTATTGCTCTCCATCGCCCGGCTTACCTGGCAGCTTCCCGCCGCCGCGCGTCCCTTCGCCGGCGAGCACGACACATCCACGCTCTGGTCCACGTAGATCGTCAGATCGTGCAGCCGCGTATAGCTCAGCATGTTCGTCGCGTCCGGCCCGCTCTCCAGCACGTCCTGCCCCGGAAATCCCATCAGCGCCGACACCTGCTTCCCCAATCCTCCGATCGACTCGCCCCTCCAGCTCAGCGTCCGCGTCTTGCACGTCCCTTGCGGAATCGTCAGCGCCACGCCGTGCGCGTTCGCATAGTTGATAGCCGCCTGCAGCGCGTTCGTATCGTCCGTCGCGCCGTCGCACACCGCGCCGAACTCCTTCACGCTGCGCTCTCTCTGCTGCGCTCCGCCTGTCCGCAGGTCCGCCACCATCACCCCGTTCGAATTGGTGAACGTGTCCGTCCCCGCGTACGTCGGCGGAATCTCCATCGCCCCATTCGTTCCTGCCGCGGTCACCGTCGCCTCGAGCGTCGTCTGCGCGCTTGCCGCCGCTGGCGACTCCACTCCGTTCACCGCCGGCGTCGTCAGCGGCCCCGTCATATTCCCGCCCGCCAGCGGCACCGCCGTCGCCGCCTGCGTATCCACGTAGTGCTTGTCCGCGGCCTGCAGTGGCTGCGTCGGATCCCCGCTCAATGTCAGCGGCCCCGTCAGCGTCCCGCCGTTTGCCGACAGCCCGCCGCTCGCCGCCAGCTCCGCGATCGACTGGTCCACGTACGCCTTGCTCACCGCCTGCACCGCCTGCGCCGCCGGCATCACCTGTGCCTCCACCTGCGCCAGCGTCGCCTGCGCCGCCGACGGAACCACCCAATACTGCGTGCTCGTCGTCCCGTCGCTCATGTCGAAGACCGCCGTGTAGTACTCTCCCGCGGGCGTCGCGCCTTGGTTCGGCGCCAGGTTCACGCTCACAAAGCCATCCGGTCCGATGGTCATCGTGGTCGAGTCCGCCGCCACCGCCTGTCCCGCTGCGGTCGTGAACGCCGGCCAGCTGATCACCAGCGTCCCCGAGCCAGGTTGCCCGTTCGCCAGGTACACCGTCCCCTCGACCGTCGTCGTCGACACCGCCTGCGCCCAGGCCATCGCCGCCAGCCCCATCGCCAGCAGCCACGCCGCAACCCCGCGCGCCACCTCGCTGCGCGCGCAGCCGGGTGCCCCATCTGGGCGCCTTCTGGGCACGGCGTTTCCGCCGCGGCGAACAGCAAGGGTGGCAAACCACGAATTCATGCGCCGCATTCTCAACCACTCGTCCTTCATGAGCTTCATTTCCATCGCATCCTTCTTCTCACTGCAAATCGCAAATCCCTCACCCGTGGGGCGAACCGCAGCGGATCGATCCGCCCCAGCCAAGCAACACACAACAAACCAAACCCCCAAAAGCTAATAGCTATTTGCTGAAAGCTGAGAGCTGAGAGCTAAACGCTAAACGCCCGAACCCGAAAGCCGCAGGCGCGATTCAAGCTGCCGCCGTGCTCCCCGCTCCCTGTTCCTTGTTTTCTGCTTCCTGCTTCTTCTCCGCCTCCTCGTCCCACTCCGGCTCCGACGCCAGCAGCTCCGCCGCACTCGGTCCGTCGTTCGCCTCATCGCCCCCGCCGTCCTTCTTCTTCTCCATCAGCGTCATCACCAACGCCGCGCTGCGCATGTCGCCGCCTTCGGTTTTTTCCACCAGCCTTTGCGCAATCGCGTCGCATTTCGCCTTCACCACCTTTTTCACTGCCTTGCGCAGCGCCTTCCTCGCCCCCTTGTATTCCGCTTTGTCGTCTGGTTCCGGCGTCTTCGGCTTGCCCCTCGCCGGCTTTTTCGCCGCGGCGCCTTGCTCACTTGCTGATTCGTCCGCCGCGGCGGACTCACTCGCTGGCCTGCCCACCTCCGCGCCATCCGTGCCGCCGGTCTTATCCGGCGCCTTCACTGCCTTGCTCTTCTTCTCGTCCTTGTCCAACTCGCACTTTCTCATCGGTCCACCATTCCGGCCACCCCTCCACGGTCCTTCCCAATGCCGCGGAAAAGGAAAAGGGGCAACCCGCTCATCGGGTCGCCCCTTCGCTCTCTTCTTCTTTCCCGTTCCCGCCCCCGCGGAGATGGCCCGAAGAAGATCGGGAGAACCTCCCCGGTTTCCCCGTCAGTCAGAATCATTTCGATACGAATGCTTCTAGCTTACCCAATCCCATACAAATTCTCTGCAAACTCCGCCGGACAAATAGTCACTTTTCTTTTCAACCACTTGCGCCCAATCCAGCCCCACCCCGCTGTTGACAAAACCCAGCCCCGCCGGCGCATTCCATCAAAATCCCCTCCCCGATCCCATCCGCAAACCGGGCGTGCGGCGTACTAAACAAATCCCAACTTCCAGATTGCCGGTAATCCAGGGGTTATTATGTGTCTCTGATGAAAGACCTTTGGCGAAAGACGATTGAAATCGCCTGGAAGCACCCAACTCTTTGGCTGCCGTACATCTTTGCAGAAGTTCTGGCAGTCTTCCTTTGGCAACTGAGAGGAATGCGAGTAGGCATATCTCTACAATCTCGGAAACTCGCACTTCCGCTGGAATCGACCGCGCGGGCTAGCGGAGGTTCCGATTGCCGGAGTTCGCTGAATTTTGGCGAGCCAGCCGCCGAATCACCTCGACCTATTAAATGTAACCGGGGAGTTCCGCGCGGAATATCGGGATTGGATTTGGCTATGATGGCGAAGCGGGAAGACGAGTGCAGTTCGGAACTATTTCCGCGCTAAACCAGGGCTTGCTTATCGAGTTGGACGCCTGATAGAGGGCCTCAATGAACTCAGTGTTTAAGTACCCGACAGACCTAGTTCCGCTTGTAAGACGCCAGTGGTCAGATGAGAGGCGGTACCGAGACCCTGCGGGCCTGCCTTCCGATAGAGCACTGAGCAACCTGTTCGAGACCGTTTTTCATGCTTCCCTCTTGGCGGAGGAGGGAAGGCAATTGTCGGTGCACGTGATTTTTGCCACTCCAGAGTTTTTTGATTCGAGCAACGACGCAGTTGTGACGCGTACCATTCCTCTCGCTCTTAGTCCTCCGAGGAAGTTGTCAGTAGCAGAACTACTTCGTCTGGTCCCTGCCGTAGACCCTTGGGCATCCGCGATTTTGGTTTGTGAACCTACCATCATTGGTTCAGAGCCGGAGGATACTCTAGTGATTTGGGGCATCCTCAATCTTCGATCTGGCTGGGAGCGACATCTGGCGGGAACTCAATCTATTGCCTATTGCCCCCCAAAACGGCTCGCTGTGACATCGGGGGCTCCGGGGTCCATTACTGTTGGGGCAGGCGGTGATGCGTTCGCGACGCTTGAACATGGAAGCATCCACCTGCGAAAGAACAAATGGGTACGACTATATAGCCTTCTACCGGCGTTTGATTCGGCTCTCACTTACTTTGATTCCGCCGCGGCAAAATGCTTTGGCTTATCCAAGCTTCCCCAGAGCGAGCGTAATACATACTGGTCGCAGTTTTACTACCACGACGTCCTTAGACGGCTCCTTTTTATCGCGCGCTCTCAAGGTCACGGCGCTTGCTTTCTTATCGCCCCACCGAAGCAGGCACGTGATGCGGTAGAACAAGGGCAAATAGTGCTTAAGTACGCTACTCCTGGACTGTCTCTGACGGAAGCTCTTATCTTTGGGGTTGCGAATCGGCTCGCAAACTCCGCAAAACTGCACAGCGGCGAGCTTCGGGAACTATACGAACTGCCGGTGCAGTTCGCGCTTATAACATTCCCGAACACGCTTAATCCGTCGCTTCGACGCATTGAGGAGGAGTGGACGAAGAGTCACAGCACTTTCGGAACGGACATCGACGAATCTGTGTGGGATGTGATCGACGACTGCTGTAGGTCGATTGCCAATTTTTCGCAAGTGGATGGTGCTGTACTCATGACGGACCAGCTTGAGGTTCTTGGATTCGGATCCGAGATTCGCACAGAAAAGGGTGCCGCGGTACCTCTAAAACGCGCTTACGATTGGAATATCGATCGTGCAACGCCGGTTTCAGCGGACTCATATGGGATGCGCCACAGATCAGCATTTCAGTTCTGCATGAAATTCCGCGGGGCCGTTGCTCTGATAGTCTCACAGGACGGCGATATGAAACTGGTCTGTTCTAGACAGGACGATCTCCTTTATTGGGACATCACCCCTCCCGGCGTGTATTTCGATTAGAACCGTTGATCTCAAACCGAACGAAGATGTGCACGCTCAAATCCGAGCCTATCAGTGTCGATATGGGAAGATCCTGGGACTGATTTGCTCGCTTGACGAGAACATTCGAACAACCTCGTCACAGATTGACTCGAATGCCGGGTGCCCCATGTCCCGATTCTGGGACATTGGATACAACAAACCTCCGCCGAGCACGAAAAACCGGCCACTGACCACTGACCACTGGGTTGCGTGGGATACCACCGACCCCTCTTCGCCCGCCGCCTCGCCTCCTCGTTCTTTTGTTCCCTCGTCCCCTGTTCCCTAGTCCCTAGTCCCTAGCCCCTAGTTGTGAGGTTTCAATAGGTTGTCCATCTGATCGTGACCTGTAAAGCTGGGTTTGCGAAGACTCAGGAATGCAGGAGACCAGATGGACTATCACCAGAATGCCCGAACGACGGTGTGG
>Ga0187865_1000087_pt1 | contig 118874 bp, 95 predicted proteins | sample June2016WEW_11_1_2_FD_132989 | JGI IMG/M metagenome (GOLD analysis project Ga0187865, IMG submission 132989) | Peatland microbial communities from SPRUCE experiment site at the Marcell Experimental Forest, Minnesota, USA - June2016WEW_11_100 | ecosystem: Environmental > Terrestrial > Soil >... | reverse complement strand
GGTCACCTGCAACTCTTTTGCCTTTTCCACAAGCAAAACGCGCAGATCACGCGCCACGGTGCCCACAAGAACTGGAAGCCGGTACTTCGGACACCAGACCAGGTGATACTTGAGGGTATATACACAACCGGCATGTCTTCGATAGCGCGGGTCAGCCATAGGAGTCGTCTTGCACCATTATACTATATCCGTCAACCATATAACACACGAAAGGAGGCCGCCTAACGGCGAAGACGGGTTCCTCTGTCGCCTGAACGCGACGGTCCCCACCGCGAATATTTCTGTGGGGTTGGGAAGGCCAGCACGGGCACCGACGCGCCCAACGGCGCCACGATCCGGGTCAGGTAGCTGGCTACTGCCAGCGCCAGGACGAAGATTCCGACCTGCAGATAGCTGGGAGATCCGGCTTTCCGCGCCGGATCCGGCGCCGGGTTCCTTCTCACCAGCCGCCAAGCTGCGTAACCCACATCAAACATGAGCAGCATCTCGACAAACCACATGGGGCCGGGCCCGATGAGCTTCGGGTAGACTGCCCGGGTGAGCGGGGCCGTTAGCTTTCTCAGCGAGACGGGCATCTGCCAGATGCCGATCGCTGCCAAGGGGTTAAGCAGGAGCATGAATGCAACCAGGGGTATACCCAGCCGAATCAGCCGGTCCCTGAGGAAGACCCCCGGCCCCTTGCGGTCGAAAGAGGCCGGGCTGAAGTATCCCGAGAGTAGGAAGAAGAAGCCCATGAAGTAGGCCTAGTTGAGGAGCTCGAAGATGAGGAGCACCAGATAGGCGAGCACATCCGTCGGCGGTGGAGGCTCGATATAGGAGAAGGGAGTGTTCGCTCCATAGATGACGGATACGTGGTGCAGGACCACCAGGATCGTCAGCGCGACCCGCAGGTGGTCGGCAAAATACAGACGGCCAGCTCATGGATCGGAAGAAGGATGCTGACCCACCGGAAGTCCTTTCGTACCTACTGCGTCATCCATAGGCTTGAATCCGTCCCCTCTTGCGTGGGCTACCGTTCCCAACCTAGATGGCAGGATCCCTGTCCTCCCTTCCTTGTGACATGGGAGATGCTACTCGATGCTGCCCTGCGCAAGCCTGTGCAGGAAGCGGGCTCAGGAGCCCTGGCCGGGCTCGGGCGGAGATTACTTGGAGACTTACACATTCAATGCATGGCTTCTGGGGGTCATTGCATTAACTGCCTGACAGCAGCACAGATACGCTTCGTATTGGGGAGGCATTGGTCTTCCAGATGTCTAGCGTAGGGGACAGTCGTCGAAGTGCAAACGCGGGCGTATTGGCATCCGATTCCCGCCTCCGCCACGACCGCCGCCAGTTCGCCGGAGAGGCCAAAACCCTCGTAGTCCTCATCCACCACCAAAAGGCGCCCCGTACCCGCTACGGCCTTGCAGACGGCGGATCTGTCCAGCGGAGCAACCGATCGCAAGTCCAGCACCCCCGCGGAGGTTCCCTCCTCCTCAAGCGCCTTGGCCGCTTCCAATGCGCGGTGAACACCCACCCCGACGGTGGCGATGGTGACATCCCCCCCTTCCCGCCGAAGGGCAGCCTGCCCGATCGGTAGCGGCTCCCATTTCTCGGGAACCGCCCCCCTGGTTCCCTCGTCAGGGACATCGAACTTCACCGTGTGTCGTCCGCCGCTTCCGAGCGACTCAAGCCAGCTTTCTGAGAGAAGCTTGTGCTCGAGGAAGATCACAGGACCATCGTGCTGCAGGGCGGCGAGCATGAGGCCGCCCGCGTCCGCCGGCGTGGAAGGCACCAGGACCACGAGCCCCGGAACATGAGCCAGCCAACCCCACAAGCATTGCTCGTGCTGCCCGCCGTCCCCATATCCGCCTCCGCACGGCGCACGCACGACAACCGGGGCTGTCCACTTGCCCCCTGAAAACGCCTCGACCTTCGCCGCTTGGTTGAACAAGGCATCCATACACACCCCGACGAAATCCACCATCCCCAGCTCGACGACCGGGCGCAGCCCGGACATGGCGGCCGATACTCCGGCACCCAGGAAGGCGCTCTCGCTGATTGGCGTGTTGCGCACTCGCTGCGGTCCAAACCGCACGAGCAATTTGCCCCGTAACAGCTCAATATCCTCGCCAAAGAGAATGATCCGCGGGTCCTCGGCCATGGCCTGGGCCAGCGAATCGTCAACGGCCTGGGTGAAAGACAGGGTCCTCATGACGGCATCTCCCCAAGGGCCGATTCCAGCGCCCTGCTGATCTCCTTCTCGACCTGCTCTTCCAGTCCCCGCAAGCGCTCCGGATCCGACGGCAGGGCTTTGCGCAAACGCCGTACCGGGTCATTCTCCGGATCTCGGCGCGGATCGTTCAAGGCCGAGCGCACCGTCCCCAGAAACGTCTTCATCCCTGTCACGCGTTCGCGCAAGGCGGCTCCTCCTGGGGTCAAGACGGACTGTGCGAGCGGAAGGACGGTCCTAGGCATTTCTCTTATGGTGTCACTCATTCCCTGCGCCAGTGGAAAGCCTAGGAAATGGCCCTCCAGATGGATACACCGGGCATGCAGGAAGCTCGGCCCCTGACCGCCTCGGGCTCGTTCTATCGCAGATCGCGCCGCCTCCCAAACCTCGAAGACCTCGCATCCGTCGACATCTGCGGTGGGGATACCAAACGCGCGCACCCGTTCGACCAAGTCCCCGCCTGTCACCTTGACGGATTCCGTGGTGATCGCCCAGCCGTCGTCCTTGCAGACAAACAAGACCGGCAGTTTCCAGGCCGAAGCCAGGTTCATCGATTCCATCAGCATCCCCTGGTTCATGGCCCCATCGCCAAAGAAGGCGACGGCGATGGCACCGGGGCGCAGATACTGTGCGGAGAGCCCGTACCCGGCCGCGGCGGGCCCCTCGGCGCCGACGATCCCGGAAGAAGCGGCCAGATGCTTCCGGGAAAACAGGTGCATGTGCCCGCCCATCCCGCCGCACAGCCCATCGGGGCGCCCGAGCAATTCGCGCAAGATGAGGACCGGCTCGACGCCGCGCATGAGCATCGCCGCCGTGCCGCGGTGGTCCAGGGCCATCGCGTCGCCCTCGCGCAGCTGGGTCACAACGCCGGCGATAATCGCCTCCTCCCCTGTCCCCAGATGCATCTCACCCGAGATCAAGCCGTCGTACCAGAGTCTGGCCACTGCCTCCTCAAACAAGCGGCTTTTTAGCGTGGAACCATAGAGTGCCCACAAGTCCATTGGCATAGGTGTCTCTCCGAAAGGTCAGGAAACCGCAACCTCCCCGGTCATCACCCCAACCGCGACGGGGTCTGAGTGAGGTCTTCTCGTGCCGCGGCGCCTGGATGGGTTCGCCAGCCCACAACGATTGCCCTCGCAGACGGCGACCCGGACACCCGCAGGCTCTGCCGCTCTCCAAGTAGCTGACACGGCACAAAGTCTTCCTGCTCCAGGGGAGCGGCCAAAGCCCGACGGGAGAAATTGGAAGTGCCACCGTTGCGGTTCCGGCAGGTCGCGGAAGCAACTCACCGGTGGCCTGTGCCCGCTGAGAAGTGAGACCTCGCTCTCCCCTGCTGGCCCCGCCTTTTCCTGATCACTTGGCGGCATGGAGGCTTCCTTCTCCCTTTCCTCCTATGCAGCCTTGAGCCACTTCTTGCCGGCAGGCAGTCTAAGCCGGCGCACACCAGTGGCCTGATGGATCGCGCCGAAGGCCATGCCGGCAACTGCGGACGCGGTCCCCAGAGCCCTGCGGTCCAGAGAAGGAGGAAGGCCCAGAAGGACCCACCCCACGAGGATCCGAGTCCAGCGGTCCACCGCCCTGGCGAGAGGCCCAGGACCACGCCGTATTCCGACAGCCTGTGTTCCTCGATATATGCGGAAACCCCCTAGAGCGGGACGATCCGGATTTCACCCATGCAGTCCAGGTAGCACAACCGTGCCTTCACCTTGACTCCGAGGCGAGCGCGCGCGGCCCTTGTGTAGCGTTCCATCTGGCTGCGGTATCTGGCGGTGGCCGCTTCCGCCGAAGCTTCATCTACCAGTTCGTCAATCTTGAAATCGAGCAGGACCCATTCTGCTCCTCGGCGATAGAGAAGGTCAATGACTCCAACCTCCACCCGGCCGTCGGGGAGGGGCATCTCGTAGGGCACCTCGTGGTGCTGTTCCGCCGAAGCCGAGATCTCGGCCCAAACTGGATGGGCCCGCAAACGCCCGAGCAGCCTTTCGGCTCGGGCAAGCGCCTCCCGCTTCTGGCGCTCTTCGACGAGGCCCTCCTCAAGCGCAACGACCTGCATCAGCTTTTCGAACCCAGGATCCCCCGCGAACGACCAGCATTCGATCGCCCGATGCACCATCGAACCGACAACTGCCGCTGGCGCGTGAATGCGCCCGCCCGTTGCCCTCCAGTCCCGGCGAGGTTCTTCCTCCAGCTCAGCCAGGCTGGTTTCGGCTGTCGGTTCAACCAATGGCCGATAAAGCGGGACCCGCTCGGCGTCTGGCCAGGTCTCTGCGGCTTGCTGGTCTCTTGCGGCTTGATCCGGAGTCCCTTGCGGGTAGGCCAGGGCGCCGACCAGCGCCCCATTTTCAAGCCTTGCGGGAGACCATTTTCCGGGCGAGTCGATTACCTCGCTGAGGTCGTATCCTGCCGCCGCCATGAGCGATCCGAGCCATCCCGTGGCCTTCCAATCGCCCGATGATCCCGTGGCGTGTCCGCTCACAATCAGCTTCTCTTTCGCGCGCGTCGCGGCCACATACAGGAGCCGTCCCTCCTCCGCCTCGGCCTGGTCCCGGTCCAGCCAGCGGCCGAACCGGTATTCCAGGGAGGGCGCCTCCGACCGATCTGGCCGGAATACCAAGCCAGTCTCCGCCAGGAGGTAGGCGGCCTCGCCGGTGTTCCTTTCCTGGCGCGAAGCGTCGGCCAATGCAACCACAGGGAACTCCAAGCCTTTGGCCTTGTGGATAGTCATCAGGCGGATCGCGCCCTCCTCCTCAACCGGGGCCTCCCCTTCCCTCGCACCCACGTCGCGCAACGTGCGAACGTAATCCAGGAAGGTGCGAACGCGGACCAAACGGCTGGCATGCGCGTCGGCCAGGAGCTTGTCGATATTGCGCCAGTAGCGGTGATGGCCGCTGGCCAGGGCAGTACGGTAATCTGCGAGGTCAATGGTCTTTTTCAGAAGTTCCGCGACGGGCAGCCGATCCACGAGCGGGGTGAGGGCCTCCAAGAATTCGCCTGCGCACTTTGCCGCTGCTTGGTCGTCCGAATCCAGCGCCTGCAAGTCTGTCCTCAGAGCATCCCGGATCGGCCGGAGGGACTTGCCGTGGAACCGCAATCGGTACAGGCCAGCGTCGGTCATGCCAAAGGCCGGCGACCGGAGGAGACCCGCCAGCGCCAGGTCGTCCCAAGGATTGGCGAGCGCCTGCAGAATGTTTAGCAGATCCCGGACCTCGGGCCGATCATAGAAGCCGCGGCCAGCAACGGTGACAAAGGGCAAACCGGCGTCCTCAAGCGCATCCTCGTAAAAGGCAAATCCTGTCGAGGCGCGGAACAGTAGCGCCACGTCGTCCCAGGCTTGGATCTGGCCGACGGAACGAAGCTCGCAGAGCCGACGCACCAGAGCCTGCGCAGCCCAGGGTCGCGCCGCATCGGCATCTGCGCCTGCCCCAAGGATGAATTCGACGAACGGGCTTGACACTCCTGCCCGCGGCTCAGATCGATAGGCAGTCAATGGCGTGTACGCAACGGCGTAGAGTCTGCCCGGGTCCTCCCCCTCGCCCATGATGGCTGGAACAAGCTGGTCCAGCACGGCGAGGAGCTCCTGGTGGGCGCGGAAAGTGAGCCCCAGTTCGATGGTTTCCCCGCCCCGAGATTCGATCGATTTTCCCATCTTGCGGAAGACGGTCACATCGGCGCCCCGGAAGCGGTAGATGCTCTGGCGCGCGTCCCCGACCACGAAGAGGCGCCCCGGCGTTTCTCCCCACAGGGCATTGATGATTGCCCGCTGTCGGTCATTCGTGTCCTGAAATTCGTCGACCAGCACGGCGGAAAACTGCCCCTGCCATTCCTGCCGGATTTCGGGATCCTCCAGCAGGCGCAGAGCCTTCTGCTCAAGATCGTCGAAATCCAGAGCCGACTTCTCGTCCAGGCTCTGGCGATAGGATTGTTCGGCTTGGTGGAACAGGGCGGCCATCCGTGGAAAGTCCTGGGCCAGCCTCGTCTCCGCGGCCGCGTCCGGAGGACGGTCATCGGACTTGCTCCCTCCAAGCCAGGGGCCCAGTTGGCCTTCGTAGAGCTCCCTCAGACGGCTGAGGCCTGCCTTCGCACGACTGTCTCTCTTGCCGACATTGAGGGCCATCCGATCCCGGCGCAGGGCAAAGAGCCGGGCCGCGGTTGCCAGCGGATCCCCAGAGCTCAACGTGGCCTGCATTGCCTGCCAATCCTGGAGCAACGCGCCAACCTGCTCGGCGAGTTTGAGGCCTGCCTCCTCGGCAAGAGTTCCGCGTTCTGCAAGGAGTGTGAGCTCTTGAATACACCCCGAGACCTCAGCGGAGGTGACCCACGCGGCCAGGGCCGAATGCACGGCCAGGCGGCCTGTCTCTTTTCCAGAGCCGCTCTCCAATGCCCTGGCGACCTCCAGGCGGCGTTTCAGAAGGAAGGACAGGACCTGGGACAGCACCATCGGGCTGAAGGACGAAAAGAGAGGCACCAGCCCCGGATTCTGGGCTGCCCAGGCTAGGGTTTCTTCCACCGCCTCTTGGAGAAGCATCGCCGCGGTGCCTTCCTCGATAACCTCGAACTCAGGATCGACTCCAGCCTGTGCCGGATGCGCCCGCAGCACCTCGGCGCAGAAGCTGTGAATGGTGCCAATCCGGGCCGCGTCCATCCTCGACCCGAGCCCGCTCCAGTCGGTCCTCCGTTCTTCGTCCTTGGCTTCCTTCACTTGAGACTGAACCGCGGCCCGGACGCGGTTGCGCATCTCGCGGGCCGCCTTCTCCGTGAAGGTGATCGCCAGGATTTGCCTGGGCGAAACTCCTCCTTCGAGCAGCGACATATAGCGGGCGACTAGCGTCCGCGTCTTGCCGCTCCCGGCGCCCGCCGTGACCAGCACGTCGTGTCCTTTGGCGCCCGCCGCTTGGCGTTGTTTCTCGGTGAGATCCGGGAGATCCATTCTCATGGCTTGAGCCTGACCGGCGGAGCCATCTCGTGGCGACAGCCTGGCCCCTGGGGAGCGGGCGGCACTCTTCATACTCGTATCTCCCGTCCGCTTCACCACTCGGCTGGCGCAAATCGCCAGCACCAAGCGGTGGCCGGACAGTAGCTGGGGCACCCCCCAGGGGGCGGTTCCGGCGCGAACTTTCCTCCGCGAACCTTGGCCACGATGCGCCGGATGTGCTGCCCGGCCAGCCGGGCGGCACCCTCGGGGCCTTGGTAGGCTCCCGGATCCACTCCGTACTTGAACCGGGAGAGCCTTAGCGACCCGGCTCTTGCTGCCAGAATGGCCCAATACAAGCCCTCCACCGGCTGCCCCAGTTTCAGGGCCTCGCGTGCGGCCAGGGCGTAGATCGGGAGCTGCAAACGTCTTCCCTCGATCAGATCCCGCGGCGAGAGATGAGTCGACCCGCTCTTGTAGTCCAAAATGCGCAGCTGCCCAGTCCGGTTGACATCGACACGGTCGATAATGCCCCGGAGCAGTACGATCTCGCTATCGACCCGCAGCTCGAGCGCCGGCGCACCCTCTCGTCCAAAAGATCTCTCAAACTCCATCGGGGTCCATCCACCTTCCAGGGCTGCCAGGCCGCGGACAGTCTCGGTCAGTCGCTCGATCAAATAGGCTTGCTCCGCATCCCAAAGCGGCCAGGGGCGGAAGCCCAGCTTTTCCGGCGCGGCTCTGAACTCCGCCTCCGCGGCTTCTTGGAGAGTGGAAATCACCGACTCAGGATCGCGGGCATCCCGTGCCTGCCGGTACGCCCTTTCGAGAATCGCATGCAGCAAGGTCCCCCGCTTCTGGACGTCCAGGCCGATTTCGGGTGGTTCCTTGGCCTCCAGCCCCAGCACGTTCACCGTGAAGAACTGATACGGACAGGAACCGTAGCTCTCAAGTCGAGTTGGACTCCAGACATGATCGGGGCCGAAACTCTTTCCCAACGATTCACGGACGGAAGACAGATCTCCCTCAAATGGGCTTTCTGGCCCGCGAGAAAGTCGAGCTCGGAGAACGCTTCGGGCACGCCTCAGGCGATCCAACCGGGGAGCGAGGTCTCCAAACGACTTGGGCAGACTGCCCCGCCGGACAGCCAGGAACAGCACTTCCTCCGCTGAGGCAGCATCGTCAATCGGCCGCGGATCATTCGGCCTGATCAAAGTGGGAGAGTCCGTGAACAACGAGATGGCCGCGGTCCAGTACGGTGAGGGTTCCCACCGTTCACCGTCATCGGCCAGTGTCGGGCGTGTCAGCAGCAAAAACTGATCCGCCCGAGTGACCGCCTGATAAAACAGACCCGCCTGCTCACGCTCCAAACGAGGCTCGAGATCCAATTGGGCACGGACGGCCTCACGGAGGAAGGGATCCTCTCGTTCCATTTCTGGGAACAAGCCCTCGGATAGCCCCAGCAAGGCCACCGCGCGGTAGCGCAAGCCCCTGGCCTCGAGGACGCGCAGCACGAGAGCGGCCGGGCATCCCCACGGCAGAGGGTCCTGGGAAAATGTTCCTTCCAACGTGCTTCGAAGCACCCCAAGGAACTCCTGGAACGCGGCGGGTATCTCGCCCGTCACGCGTTCTGCCAGGACCAAGGCCCGCAACGTCTCGCGCAAGTTCAGCGCGACGGCCTTGTCCCGTTCCGTCTCCTGGCAGTCGAAGAAGCGCACCTCCTCCAGCAGGTCTTCCAGCCATTCGACCCACGCCCGGGTCGGCTGTCCGCCAGGCGGCTCCAGTCGCCGGCTGAGGCTGTCCAGGCCCTGCCAGAGCGATGCGGCCTGAGCGCCAGTTGGGAGCAAGGGAGAGGGAATAAGCTCCCCCTCCTCGTCGAGAGCCGGCCCAGAACGAAGGGCCAGTCGCCCGAGGGTGTCCTCCCACTCCGGGAGTCCGGCAATCACAGGCCCAAACAAGCTGGCCAGCTCGAGCGGCTCCGCGTCCTGTGCGGCCAGATGGAAGGGCGATAGGTCGAAATACGGAGCGCGCACGGCATCAACAGTCAGTTGGCGCGGCCAGCCGCGCGGAGGCAGCTCCAGCAGGTCAAGCAGTGCGGCCACTCCCGGAGCTGAGGCCAAAGCGTCGCCATGAGTGAACCGAAGAGGGATCCCGAACTCTTCCCCAGCTTCGAGCAGGTGCGGACGGTAGCGCTCGGGGTCCGGTGTGATGAGGGCGCACTCATCCGGACGGAGGTCGTCGCGGACGATGCGGGCTTTGATCCACCGGAGCGCTTCGCGAGCCTCGTCGATGGCTGTGCGCGCCTCAACAAAGGAGACCGAACCGTCGGATGCCTGCGGGCTCATCCCCGGCTCGAAAAGCCCCCGTTCGAGGTGCCCCAGAGATCCAGGCAATCCGGACGCCAGGCCCTCACCCTCAAGGACGGCCTTCGGGAACGCCGACCGCAGACCAGCCAGCGAGCGGACAAATCGGCGACTGGCCGTGCGCTGTGCTCTCTGTTCGCCCGGGAGAGTGACGATGAACTCGGGCACAGTTTCACCCAAGCGCCCCATGACGGCGAGCTGTGCCCTGTTGAAAGAGTCAAAACCGTCGACGACGAGCAGGCGGATTTCTGCGGCGAGGCGGGAATCTTGCTCGAGAGCCTCCAGCGCGAGGCGGTTCAATCCCTCCGGGTCAATCCAGCCGACTTCTTGCAGCCTCTCTTGATATGCTGCCTGGACTTTGGCGAGTTCAACCAGCGCGGGTCCGTAGTTTTTGGCAACTCTCAGAAAGGTGGCCGGGAGAACGCGGGCCTGCTTGAGCTCTGCGATCCGGCTGCAGAGCGCATTGGTAAACCCCGGCAGACGAGCAATGGCCCCGTAGTAGGTCAGTTCCCCCCGGCCCGCCAGGTCCTGCACGGCCCCTTCGACCAGCCTGTGGATCATGGAGTCAGAGCAAACCGGCACCGGCCGGCCTGCCCGAAGCAACAGGTGTCGGTAAAGGTCGTCGAACGTGCCAACGTGTGACGCCATGGCTCCGCCGCCCACAGCCAATCGGCGCCGGATGGCCGCAGTCTGGACCCGGTCGGGCACTAAGAACCAGGCCGATTGGAGCGGGTGCCGCTCGAGAGTCTTGCGTGCCTGCTCGAGGCAGAATTCCGTCTTGCCGCTCGCCGACGGTGCGACCAGAAGAGTAACGGTCATGGTGCGATCAGAAGCCGCTCAAAAAGGCCTCTCCGGAGGAACGGCGGGCATTGCCCGTGAGGCAACGGCGCAGCCAATGAAAAACCGACTCGGGAAAGCCAGGGAACGCCCAGGCGCAGGGCAGTATGGGCATCCACAGGCCCCCCAGATCTGGGTATCGGCAAGATGAACTCAGGGAATTGGATCCAGTCGCCGACGCTTGGCGATCCATGTTCCGGCACTCCACACCCTCGCGCGGATATGCTGACAAGAAAGACCACGGAAGGTGAAGCCACGCCCTGAAACGGCCTCCCTTTGGCCCGATCGTTGGGGCAGAACCCGCTTTCCCAGAACCCGTACCCGGGGGGTTCGCATGGCCACGGCAGGATGGCCAACCAAAAGACCTTCTTCGAAGCGGGCGCCAGCATGGACCAGCAGCCGCAACCGCGGCGCGTTGAGCCCGCGCCATAGGTTCTGTTCAGCCGGGATCAGTTTTAGGCCAAAGCTCATTCGGAGTTCCTGCCGCACGAGCTTTCCGGGAATCCCAGGATCGTTCCGCGGGTCATGCCATTTGCCAACACCCGGTCAGACCCCGAGTGTCTGCTGGGCAAGGATTAATCCGGATCCGGCACGGGTCGCGAAGAGGGGTGGGAAGAGTGCTCGCGAGGCGAGATTCTTTTTCGTACCACGGCATCCGCGAATCGGATGACGCGGCTCATCGCCGCCACATCGTGCACCCGAACGATGTCCGCGCCACGGTCAATGGCCAACGTCACGGCCGAAGCCGTGCCTTCGACGCGCTGATCCGGCGGGAGGTTAAGGGTATAGCCAACGAAGGACTTGCGTGAGGGCCCGACGAGGATCGGACGTCCCAGCGTCTTGAACTCCCCCAGGCGGTTCAGGAGCTCAAGATTCTGCTCGACTGTCTTCCCGAACCCGATGCCGGGGTCCACGATGATCCGGTCTGACGCAACTCCGGCCGCCAGGGCCAGTTCCACCGACCCTTGCAGTTCGCGGGTGACGTCGGCAAGCAAATCCATATAACTCACCCCGACGTAGCGCCCACCCAAACGTGCTTCCTGGGCCGCGTCCTTCGGACGGCTCCGGTTGTGCATGATGACCAGGGCCGCCCCGCTCTTGGCGACGACATGACCCATCTCCGGATCCATCCGCAGTCCCCACACATCATTGACCATCGTCGCCCCGGCGTCCAGGGCCTGGCGCGCCACCTCCGCTTTGTAAGTGTCAATCGAGATGGGCACGCTTACCTTGGTCGCCAACGCGCGGATGACCGGGACCACGCGGCGCAGTTCATCTTCGAGGGCCACTGGTTCGCTCCCCGGCCTGGTGGACTCGCCGCCCACGTCCAGAAGGTCCGCCCCCTCCCTGACTTGCGTCTCGCCCCGCTCCACCGCCGCGGCGACAAAATCTCTCTCCTTGCGCAACAGACCGTCGCCGGAAAAGGAGTCGGGCGTAACGTTGATAATGCCCATCAAGTAGGTCTGCCGGCCCCATTCAAGTACGGTCGTGCCAAGAGAAAGCGCACGCATACAGGCCTCAGGCCGCCATCCGGCTTTCCAGCCACGATTCCAGCGAAATCGGCTGAGAAGGTTTTCCGTCCCCCGCCAATTCGCGGCGCAGATCGCCCAGCGTGGCGGCGCGCTCGGCAAAGACGCCATGCTTGTGGATGGTCTCCAAGTTCACCTGTCGCGCAGAAATGAACGCCTCATCCGGGAGATCGACGTACTGGTTGACAGCGCCAGCCAGCATGTCGCGGACCACGTCCTCAGCGAATTTCGGGTGACGGTGGGCCCGCTCGACGACGGCGAGCTCGTCTGCCCGCTTCAGCAGGTCGTAGGTCTCCGAACTCATCGCAGCCTCGACCATCCCCACCAGGTCCTCGGCACGCACGCTGGAGTGGGCCGACACGAGCAGCGTGCCCCGGCCCCGTTGGTTGTGGGTTGCAATTGGGATAGCCTGCAGCGCCCGCTCGGCCTGATCCGCGTCGAAGCCGCTGCGGAGCAGCCGCTCCCGAGCCAGGTTGCGGACCATGTCCTGGGCGCAGGGGCAAGCGACCATGCCCTCCGCCTCCACGCCCACCAGGCGAACGGAGCGAGATGCGGTGGCCATCGCAATGCCGATCAGCGTGTAGATTTCCTGAGTCCGCTGCCCGCTCACGGGGGCATGGCGCATGATCGGGAACTCGGCGCGCAGGCGGACCTCCGCCCGGACGGCACTCTGGCGCGCCACGATTTGCAGGGCAATGTGCTCGCTGAGCGTCTCCACATCCGGGGAAACTTCACCGGCCCAATCCTCCAAGAGGTCCTCCACGACGGAGCTGAAGCGCGACATGTGGGCACCCTTCTGCTGGGCGGGCAGATCCACGAACAGGTCCATCTCGGCGTAGAATGACAGCGGCCGGTTGTGCCGGACCAGGCGGATCGTGCGCCGCAGGCCCGTAACGCCCACGCGATCGAGGTCCAGCGCCACCTGCGGCGCTTCGTTCTGCATGTCGCGTCGCAATCCGTTAAGCAAAGTGCGCTCCAGCCGTTCGACCCCCGCCGTTCCAACGGCGGCCAGCATCTGGGTGACGGTTTCTCCCCGTGCCGGATGAACCAAGCCGGGAGCGATGTCGGCCAGCGGGGCCAGCACGAAGGCCCGCTCGTGGAGGCGCGGGTGGGGAATGACCAGTCCCGGCGCATCCAGGATCAAGTCATCATAGAAAAGGATATCCAGGTCAATCAGGCGTGGGCCATAGCGAACTCCATCCTGGCGGCCCAAGCGCGTCTCCACCTCCTTGAGAAAGGGCAACAATTGCGCTGGCGCCAAGTGGGTCTCTCCGGAGCAGACGAGATTGTAGAAGCGGGGCTGATCGGTGATCCCCCAAGGCTCAGTTTCATAACAGGGCGAAACACGCAGCAGGGTCACCTGCTGCTGCAACTGCTCTAGGGCTTCGGCCAGGTTGCGAGCCCGGTCGCCGAGGTTCGAACCGAGCCCTAGGTAAACTGTGTGCAAGCCGTTCACTTGAGAGGTATCTCCTTTTGCCAAGACGCCGATTGTCCGGTGGATTCCTCAACCTCCACCTCGATTCGGCTCAGATTGCTCGCGCCGCGTCCCTGGAGCGCCGCTTCGAGTTCGCCACCAATCCACTCGCCGAGCTTTTCGGCAGTCGTATTGGGGATCGGCAGCAGCACCACGTCCTCGCGCGGGAAGGTGTAGGACTTCTCCTGGTACTGAACGACCATGCTCGCCCCTTGCTCGCGGATCGTGAGCCGCGGGTTTTCGCGCGGCAGCAACATCCGGTGGTCGAGCCGGTCGCAAATACTACGCAGAAGGTTCTTGAGGGTCACAAAATCGAAGACATAACCGTTCTCGGTCAGCTCGCCCATCAGACTCGCAGCAACGCGGTAATTGTGACCGTGGAGCCTCTCGCACTGGCCTCCTTCGTAGGTGATGAAGTGTCCAGCGGAGAACACGGTATAGTCTTTGGTCACGCGGACTGTGAAAGTGGGCATGGGGCTGTCCTAGGGGTCCATCAAGAAATCAGCACGGTTTCACGCAGGCCAAAAAAAACGAGTCACACCATTTCCCCACGCGACCTGTCCAGCGCTGCCAGCAACGCAGGCCCTGGTCCCCCGGCGCCGTCTTCCGGCCCAGGTCGCGAATCGGGCACTGGAATCAGGTGAGCGGCAGGTATTCGCCGTGGCTAGCGCCGGATCCCCGGCATGCCAATCTCGCTCGTCCGGATGTGCCCCCAGCGAAGCGTCAGTCAGGGCGCCAGCGATGGGCTGGGCCGGTTGATCATCAGGGTCGTTCCCAAGCCCAACCAATTCCTCAATGCGGGGTCGTCTTCCCCTGCACCACGCGCCCGCCAACCCGCTCCCCCCACCCTCTTCTCCGCGGCCAAACCTTTCTCGCATCACATATCCCGACTTCGAACGAGCCCCCCTGTGCCGAATGATACCCCTGCTCCGGTCGGCCAGGGAGGGATGGCCCGGCGCCCGTTCCAGCCGCCCTGATGGTGGTTCAAGGAAGTTGATGAAGGACCCAACCTCCAACTCCTGCCTTCCAGCACCGAGCTTCTGCAGCCCAGCAGGCGGCCCAAGGCCGCAACGTGTTGGCGCGGACAGGCCCAGGCGGGGCTGGAACACACAGGACTAGACCGTCCGGCCAAGGCGGCGACCAGTTGATCTTCCCAGCGAAGGCTCTCCAGAAGTACTTTCCCGACGGCTCAGTCACCTATTTCCCGATCGCCAGCGGCGCACTGCGTGGGACAGTGGACAGCCTGTCCTCCTGGAACCGGAAACCCACCGGATTTGAGGAGCAGGAGTTCACCCGTCGACTTCCCGGATTAACAGGGCCATGTGGTTCATTGGGCCATGTCCGTGACCAATCGACAGGTTCTGCGACGCCTGCAAGACCTGCGAAAGATAGATCTTGGCGATCCTCACCGCCTCGGGCACCGGAGATCCCTTGGCCAGTTCTGCCGCAATGGCGGATGCGAACGTGCAACCCGTACCGTGATCATTCCTGGTTGGGATGCGCTGCGCCCGGAATTCTTGGAAGGATCGGCCATCAAAGAGCAGGTCGATGGCATCTGATTCGGCAGACAGGTGTCCCCCTTTCACCAAAACGTACTTCGGCCCCAGCGAAAAGATCGCTTGTGCGGCGCGGCGCATCTCATCCGAGTTGGTAATCGCAAAGCCACAGAGGATGCTCGCTTCGGGCAAATTGGGCGTGAGGACGGTCGCCAGCGGCAACATGTGCTGGATGAGCGCTTCCCGCGCATCCTTGCGCAGGAGGGGATCTCCGCCTTTGGCGACCATGACCGGGTCCACAACCAGGGGAGCCCATTGGTATTCGCGGATCTTTGCGGCGACGACCTGAATGATGGGGGCGCTCGAGAGCATCCCCGTCTTTACCCCATCTGGGCCGATATCGGCCGCAATCGAATCCATTTGCAGGGCGATGAAATCCGGCGGGATTTCATATACCCCCTGGACACCCACGGTGTTTTGGGCAGTGACCGCTGTGACGACACTCATCCCGAACACTCCCCGCGCGGCAAAAGTCTTTAAGTCCGCCTGGATCCCTGCGCCGCCTCCCGAATCCGAACCCGCAATGCTCAATACCCGTTTCATGAGCCCTCCCTGAAATGATCCCACCCGCGCGCCTCAAGGGGGACGGAAGAATGGTCAGGCAATACCAACTGCATCCCTTCGCCGGGAGGCAGTATTTCGCCAATGATCGAGACCGGCGTGCCCGTCTCCTGAGTGATGTGCGCCGCCAGGTCGCCGGCCTTGGAGGACGACGCAGTGAAAAGGAGTTCGTAGTCTTCCCCGCCGTGCAGGGCGAAATGCCAATCGGTGCCGCGGTATGCTCTGGCCAAGTCACGGTTGGCTTCCGCCACCGGCAGCTTTTCCACCAAGACGCGCGCGCCGACCCCGCTGCACTCACAGAGATGCCCCAAGTCCCCTGCCAGCCCGTCGCTGATATCGATCATCGCCGTCGCCTGCCGCGAGGCGCTGATCCCTTGCCCTTCCCGGACCCGCGGTGTGGGCGTATCGCGGCGGGTTCGCGCGACCGCCGCGTAGGCCTCCGTCGTGGCGAGCGAGTCATCCAAGAGCAGAGCCACCCCGGCGGCCGCATCGCCGAGCGAGCCGGTCACCAAGAGTCGATCGCCCACCTGGGCACCCGAGCGAAGCAGGATACTTTCCGCGTGTGCCTCCCCAAGCAGGAAAATATCGACGAACAGGCCCAGTCGCGACCGCGAGATGTTCCCACCGACGATGTCCACACCGAACTTCTCGGCTTCGGCACGGAGCCCCTCATACAACCCATCGATGAATTCCACCGCCAGGTCCTTAGGGAGTCCCAGCGAGATGAGCGCAAACCGAGGCGTGCCCCCTGTCGAAGCGATATCGCTCAGGTTGATGGCGAGCGCCTTGCATCCTAGATCCCGCGGGGAGATGGCCTCGCGCAAGAAATGCGCGCCCTCCACTTGCACATCACAAGTCGCCAGCCAGACGCTATCGGCACGAGCGCGGAGAACGGCCACGTCGTCCCCAATGCCGACGAGCACTTCGGGTCCAGGCACCGGCAAGGCGCGCCGGATGCGATCGATCAAGCCAAATTCACCCAGCTGGTCTATTGTCATGGTTCGACCGACTCCTGGGAGCAAGATTTCCCGGCGCACGTCGGGCCTCCTCGATCTTCTGCTGCAATTCCCGGGCAGCCCCTTCAACGCTCTTTGCGCAGACAATCGCAGAGACGACCGCCAGACCGGCCGCCCCTGCACCGATCATGGCAGCCACATTGGTCGCGTTCACCCCGCCAATCGCCACCACTGGGAGGAGGCAGGTCCGGGTGATTTCCTCCAGCCCCTCCACGCCAATAGGGGAAGACGCATCGGGCTTCGTCGGCGTCGCGAAGATGGGGCCGGCGCCCACGTAATCAGCGCCCTCAGCGGCTGCCAGCCGGGCCTGGGCGGCATTCTCCACAGACACTCCCAGGATTCTTCCTGGGCCGATCAGCTTGCGCGCCAGACCCGCAGGCATGTCCTCCTGTCCGACGTGGACTCCTTCCGCATCAACGGCCAACGCAACGTCGATTCGGTCGTTGATGATCACCGGTATGTGGTAGGTTCGGCAAAGGTCGCAGAGTTCCTGGGCTTCCGCGATCATCCGGCGGGTGCCGGCTCTCTTTTCCCGGTACTGGACGACCGTTACCCCGCCGCGAATTGCTTCTGTGACGATCTCCCGCAGGGAGCGCCCACGGGAGAGTTCGGCATCCGTGACCAGATATAACGAATAGTCCACCTACCCTCCTCTCAGGCGAGCTCGACAATCCGAGCTCCCGCTTCCGCTTGCTCGGGCGTGAGTTGGTAAAGGGCATCGAGCAAGGCAGAGCGAAAGGTGCCGGGTCCATGGGCTCGGCGCGCGGCATTCTGCGCGGCCAGACCATAGCAGGCGAGCGCCGCCGTGGACGCAATCAGGTAATCGCTATCCACCGCGCAGAAGACGGCGACCGCGGTAGTTGCCATGCAGCCCGTCCCGGTAATGGTTTTCAGCATGGGATGACCGTTGTCCACGCCCAATACCCGCTCGCCGTCCGAAAGAATGTCGCGCTGGCCAGTGATGGCCACGACAGTGTGGTACTTGGAGGCCAGCTCTCGGGCGACCCGGACCGGATCCGAAACCCCCGCGACGGATTCGACCCCTTTGACCGCGCCTCCCATCCCCGCCAGCGAGCCCACTTCGCCCGAGTTGCCGCGAACCACGGCAAGCTGCAGGCTATCCAACAACCGCCGGCCGGTCTCGTTACGCAGTTCTGTGGCGCCGACGCCAACTGGGTCATAGACAATGGGGACGCCAAGTTGGTTAGCGCGCCGGCCCGCGATCAGCATCGCTTCCACCCATTCCGGGCTCAGGGTCCCCGGGTTGAGGACGAGCGCCCCCGCCGCGCTGACCATTTCGGCCACTTCCTCTTTGGCATGGGCCATGACCGGCAGTGCCCCCAAGGCGAGGGTAGCATTGGCCGTGTCGTTCATGACCACAAAATTGGTGATGTGGTGGATCAGGGGGTGCTGATCGTGAACGCGTTTCAGGAATTCGGCACAGGCAGTACTATAGGGAGTGTTCCTTTTCATTTTGATTCCTCCGGATCCAGGTTGACGATTCAATGCGCCGGAACGCGAATCCAAGCACCGCGTAGATCCCGAAAGCGGCTATGAAGCTGGGGATGGATCCTCCGTAAAGGGTGAATGAAGGAGGGACGATTTTCACCCATTGCGGAATGAAGACTCCCAAAGTAGCCGGAGCGGCAACGTTATAGACCAAGATGCCGGCCACCCAGGCAACCATGCCGAAGACGTTTACCCCGCCCCGATACCAATAGGCACCCTGAGGCCGATAGATCTCGTTCTTCTGATATCTCCGATTGCGCAGCAGGAAATAATCCGCCGCGAGAAGGCCAAACAGCGGGGTGAAGATCGAGCCGATGAGGTACAAGAAATTCTGGTACTGGGTGATGTCCAAGAAGACAGCCACCAGGAAAGAGAAGAGTCCCAGACCCAGGATCAGCCAGCGCTGCTTGATTTTGCGAAGCACATTCTGCAGCGAGACAGCGGCAGAGTACAAATCGGCCCAGGCATTATCGGTTTCATCCAGGAGCAGAATCAAGAAAGCGATCCACCCGGCGCTGAGCGCCAGGGCGCTGACGAATTCCTTTGGCTGTTGGGAAAAGCCTGCGGCCAGCAGAATGAAAGCCCCCAGGGCGTAGAACCAAATATTGGTGAGTGCGAACCCCACAAACGTCCCCCAGAAGGCCCGCGAGGTTCTTCGTGCGAAGCGGCTGTAATCGGCCACAAGCGGCAACCAGGATATGGGCATCGCGATCACCAGGTCGACGGCCGACCAGAAGGGCAAGGAGCCATTCCCGGGTTTCGTGAAAATGGCGACTATGTTGGATGAAGTCAGCAAATGCCAGGTCAACCAGACCGTCGTCGCCACAACGATCCAAACTGCGAACTTTTCGAGCCACTGTCGCACAAATCCAATCGGCCCGCCCACGCCCATGAGAATGACGATGGCAGCAAAGACCGCTGTCCAGAGAAGCAAATTCGATGAGCCGAAGATGATCCTGCTGATGGCATTCGCCGCGTAACCCATGAGAACAAACTCGAAGATGGTCCAACCGATCAACTGGAGAACGTTCAATGCACTCGGAAGGTAGGAACCGCGCACGCCCAGAGCCGGGCGCAGCAAGACCATCGTCGGGAGGGCATTTTCACTACCTAGGATGCCAATGAGCGACAGCATCAGTGCTCCCAAGATGCTGCCCACGGCGATGGCCAGTAGCGCGCTGCCTAGACCCAGCCCCGGAACGAGAAAACTGCCAGCCAGCAAGACGAGCAAGCCAATTCCCAGATCGCCCCAGAGAACAAGGTAATCTAGGAACCCGAGCACCCGGTAATCCTGAGAGACCGGTTCGATGCCCCACTCCGGCGGCGCATGCAGCTTGGGCCTTAAACGGCGCCATCCTTCAGCCAGTTGAGCCATTCGATACCTCCGAAAACGTAAATCGCCACCCGATTTGGATGGCGATCGCAGCGTTCCCGAGATTTCCTTCGCTGGCATTATCCAGATCAGGTTCAATGGGTCGAAGACAGGAAGGTCTTCCTCTCAGCCCGACTCAGATCGAGCTCCCCGAACTCTATTCAATTTAGGCCAAAAGTATAACACACTTCATGAAAAGGCTCGGCCCGGGCCGGAAAACATCAGCGATTTCGAACTCGAATCAGCGCTGCCACAGGATGTTCGCGCACTCCAGAGGGACGGCAACGCCGGAGCAGCTCGGGATGACTCGGGCTGTATAGTCACCCGCTGGGCGTGTCGCTGCCACCTGGGCGGTGTAGAGATAGCCGTTGGCTTCTTCAAGCGGCTGGCCACGGCTCATTTCCTGACGCACCGCCGGACGGCCGTTAGCGCCCTCGGCGTAGAGTTCTACTCGCACCGCATTCGGGTTGAGGCCGCCAAGGTAGACCGGAATGTCAAATACGTGCTTTTCCTCGTCCGTCGCAATCCTCACTTCGCCGAAGAAAACCTTGGCCCAGTTCTGTTCCACACTGCGCTGCCACTTCACCAATTCAGCGCCCTTGGCCCCCTTGTCGGCCGCCCGCTGGAGGTAGGCCGCCGCCGCGGGCAGGTAGTGTTGTTCGGTGTACTCGCACACGGCGCGGTTGGCGGAAAAGCGCGGTGTCAGGCGGGCCATGCTTTCCCGCATCCGCGCTACCCAGGCGGTGGGAATGCCGCTCCCGTCGCGCCTGTAGAACTCGGGGATCACCTCCCGTTCCAGCAGGTTGTAGAGCGCCTCGGCTTCCGCCGCGTCCCACGACGGATCGTCGCCATGTTCCTGACCATCTCCCAAGGCCCATCCGACCTCCGAGCTGTAGGCTTCCGCCCACCAGCCATCCAATTCCGAAACATTGATGCCGCCATTGACAAGCACCTTCATGCCGCTGGTTCCACTCGCTTCCCAGGGCCGCCGTGGCGTATTGAGCCAGACGTCCACTCCCTGAACCAAATGCTCCGTCAAGAGCATGTCGTAGTCACTGAGGAAGACGACGTGGGGGCGCACCTCGGGCTGCCGGATGAACTGAATCCATTGCCCTATCAGGGCCTGGCCAGCTTGATCTGCCGGGTGGGCCTTGCCAGCCAGGATGAGTTGCACGGGGCGCTCGGGATTGGTCAACAGGCGCAACAGCTGCTCCGGATCGTGCAGCAGCAGATTCGGTCTTTTGTAAGTAGCGAAGCGTCGGGCAAAGCCCAAGGTCAACGCGTCGGGATCCAACAGATGCCTCGCCCCCTCAACCGCCTCGGCCGATGCGCCGGAGGCGGCCAGCTGCCGAGACAATCGCCCGCGAACGTATTCCACAAGAGCCTTGCTGGCCTCGGTTCGAAATCGCCAGAGCCTGGCGTCAGAAATGCACCGAATGAACTGCTCCAGGGGTTCGGCCGTCCCCGACCAACGATCCTTTCCACAGCACTCCGTCCAAAGTTCGTCCGCGGCCGCCGAGTCCCAGCTCGGCATATGAACTCCGTTGGTCACATGCCCGACCGGCACTTCCTCCACGGGCCAGCGCGGAAAAAGCGCCTCAAAGAGATGACGGCTCACCTCTCCATGCAGGCGGCTCACTCCATTCACCGCGCCGCTTCCGCGGATCGCCAGATACGCCATATTGAAATCCTCCGCCGGGTCGTTCGGATTCTGGCGGCCGAGGGCCAGCAGATCTTGGAGCGTAATGCCGAGCTCCTTCTGGGCGTAACCACCCAGCCATTGTTCAATCAGAGACGGAGCAAAGCGATCGAAGCCGGCGGCCACCGCGGTGTGGGTTGTGAAAAGATTGCCCGCTCGCGTAACGGCCAGAGCAACTTCGAACGACTGCCCGGTCCGCTGCATGAAAACCCGCGCGCGTTCCAGCACGGCGAGCGCGGCATGCCCTTCATTCAGGTGGCACACTTCCGGTTCGATGCCCAGCGCGGTGAGCAATCGCCATCCGCCAATCCCCAGGACCAGCTCTTGCATGAGGCGCAGGTCCGGCCCACCTCCGTAAAGTTCGCTGGTAATCCCCCGGTAGGGAGGGAAGTTCGCCGCATCATTGCTATCCAGGAGGTAGAGCCTTGCTCGGCCGACCTGAACCTGCCACGCGCGCAGCCAGATCGGATGACCCGGCAGGTCGATCCGCAGCCGTAACCACTCCCCGCTCGGGTAGCGCAAGGGCGTTATCGGCAATTGTCCGGGATCGTTGTAGGGGAAGAGCGCCTGTTGCGCTCCATCATTGCTGATCAACTGGCGAAAATAGCCTTGCTGGTAGAGCAGCCCCACACCGATGACCGGAAGGCCCAGATCGCTGGCGGCTTTGAGCTGATCGCCGGCGACGTTGCCCAGCCCGCCTGAGTAGATGGGCAGCGCCTCGCTCAGCATGAATTCCATGCTGAAATACGCAACAGCCGTCAGGGGCGACCGGGGATAAGTCTGCTGAAACCACGCGGGCATCTCCGCCGCTTGCCGCTTGGCCTGCAGCAAATCATCCACGCGCTTACGGAAAACGGAGTCGACGGAAAGGCGTTTGATCCGATCCTGAGACACCGTCTGCAAGACGCCCCAGGGGTTGTGCGTCAGCTCCCAGGTCTCGGGATCCAGCTGGCCCCATACCGCGTCCGCAGCATGATTCCACGACCAGCGCATATCCAAAGCCAGTTCGGCCAGGGAATCGAATCCCTCCAAATCAACGGGCAACAGGCTATAGAGCGGGTGGCTGACACGTGTTTTTTTGCTCATTGTCTTTCCCCTTGCGATCTGGGCATGCCTGACCTGTGCGAACTGATTCCCGCCAAGTCCAACCCGGCTCCTTCCCTCGGCGACCCATTCCGATCGAATCGCGCCACCGGTGATCAAGACTGCACGGCATCCCGAGCTTGGCCCTGTTGCGGCTTTTCAAACCCCCTTCCACGATCGTCTCCGCTTCCGCCAGGGTGCGGTGCAGATCACCCATCCCTCAGACGATCTCCGGACGAATCTTGAATGTGGCTTCAATCCCAGGCGGCCGTTCCGCAAACTGGCCGCCTTTCGCAACAACCTTCATGCCTTCCATGGCTGCGCCACTGCCAGCCGTGGGGGGCAGAATCGCGTGGGTTCCTTTCCCCAGACAGGTCTGTTGACCGGATCTACTGCGATGAGAGTCTTCCCAGTCACTCCCTTTGCGCCTGAGGGACCTGCGCCTCCCACGCCATCATGCGGGGGCTCATTCAACTCGAGCGCCAGCTCGCGATGCAAAAGAGGGCCGCCAGTCCGGCGGCAGGAAGCGTCGCTGCCTGGATAAGAGGACCTGAATTCGGCATCCTCGCCAGCGCGCAAGATGGGACCGCCACCTGCGGCGCTCAGGTGTCTCTTGCAAGATACCTCCCGAACGTGCCCTCCGGCTTTGGGTCCCGAGCCGTAGCCCGGTGCCTGTTCCACCTCTCCCGCTGGATCTCAGTCTAGCGCTTAACGCCCCTGCGAATTCAGGGTCTGGTGCCCCTCCCCGCATTTCAGCGACGTTGCCTCAACACCCCAAGGCCTGCGACGATTAGGAGACAGCCGAGCTGGCTCACCAAGTTCAAAATGTCCATCGCCTCCCCAGTCGGTTCCTATTAGGTTCCTCTCTTTAACGGCAATTCCTTCGCAGAACCGGCAGCGCATCCTGGCTCCGTGCCAGTCGAGCAACCGGGAAAACCAATTGTCTCATATTCGAAAGCCGGTACCGAGGGCAAGGGATCTCGTTCCTAATGCGCCCTTTGCAGGACCAGGAGTGACATCGGGATGAGCAAGCGTCTGACCAGGGACAGGCGTATCCTTCCATTCCTGTGGATCAGCGAAGGTTGCCTTAAGCGAAGATCGTCCTCCGTGTGGAACAGCAATTGGCAAAACTCCGCCGCGAACGCCGACGGAACGCGCTCCTCTCCGGTAGAGTCTGCCAGCTGCTTTGCTCATCCATGAGGAATCCTTGAGATCGTCACCAAAGTTCAGAACAGATCTGTTGGAGCGCCAAGGCGAATCGGTCAGCGCAAGCCCTCCTGTTAACCTCACCCTTTTCTCTTGAAGATCCCCGTCCCCAGCAGAATAGCAACAGGCTAATGACCCCGGCCGGCTTGGGACAAAATCGGGTGTCAGGGACGGCTGACTGGCCGAGATGTCGAATCGCCAGCGGTGGAAAGCCTGCTCATCAAGGAATGTGGGGACAAGGGTCAGCATTCGATCACTGCTGCCCCATTCAAAGAGTGCGCGGTGCTGCAGACTGAGCCAGAGGCGATGGTCGACATCACCTCGTAAGGGGCGGGCGGAGAACCCTTGTGAGCCGATGAAAGAGCGCTTCTTCGCAGCCAAGAATGCGGCGCAAAGCCTTGCTGACTCAACCCTGCTCCCCTGAGGCCAATATGCGATGGACCCCTGGCCAGCCCTGGCAGGGGAACACACGGCGCCTCAATCGCCGGGGTCGAAGAATCCTGGACCAAGGGGCACACGGGCGGATTGCATGGCGTTTGCCGGCGGGGGCCTAGACGACTCTTCTTCCATACACTCGACCAAGGGCCTCGGTCCCCGATCTGGGGCTTAGAATCATGCTCCGAGGAGCCCTTGAACTGAGTCCGGCGCATGGCGGCAGCGACAAGAGCGAGGTCAAGAAGCATTCATGACGGCATGGTCGCGATTCGCACGGGAACGGCTTTGGCCCACGGTTAAGCCTTCCCGGGCTGCGGCGCTGCGAGAAGCAATTCTCGCCAACATCATCTGGTCGTCTTCATTCGTCCTGGTCAAGCTGGCCATGGCGCAGGCCGGGCCATTCACCATCGGGGGCGTGCGATACACCCTCGGTTTTCTCATTCTCCTGCCGATCCTTCTGTCTAGAAAGTCGCGCCCTCGGCTAACCCGCCGCCATTGGTTGATGATGCTTGTCCTGGGCTTGGCGGGTTACACGGCTGGAAACAGCCTTATGTACCTGTCGCTATACGCCATCAACCCGACCACCGCCTCGTTGATTCTGAGCCTGATCCCGCTCCCGATCCTCTTCATGGGCATCTTCTGGTTGCGGGAGACCCCGGGCGTCTGGCAGGTGCTGGGACTGGTGGTCTGCCTGTCGGGCAGCCTCCTCTTCCTTCTTCCAGCATGGACCCCTTCCGAACCCACCGGGCTAGTCCTGTGCACAGTGGGCATGCTGTGCATGACGCTATTCGGCCTCCTGGGCCGGCTGATCGCGCGGGACAATCAGGTTGAGACGCTTGCGCTCACCGCTCTCCCGCTGGGCTTTGGTGGGGGACTGCTGCTGATCACCGCCCTCTTTGTGGAAGGTGTCCCGCATCTCGCGCTGGGCACCTGGGGGCTGCTACTGATCCTCGGGGTTTTCAATACCGCCTTGGCTTACTTGATTTACAACCATGCCCTCCAGACATTGACCGCCCTGGAGATCAACATCTTGTTCAACCTTGGGCCTCTTGGGACCGCCTTGATCGCCTGGCCGCTCCTGGGAGACCAGCTCTCGGGGATCCAATGGGTCGGGATGATCCTGGTGATCGCCGGGATCATCGGCGTCCAATCGGGAAAGGCAGGCACAGGATTCGCCGCCAAACCCGATGCCCAGTTGGTTTCGGAGCTGGACGAGGAATCTAGCCTGAAGCCTCCGTCCGCCTGACGAACATCGCTTCGGGTTTCCTCTGCAAGATGGCGCGTCTTTTGTGGCTCAGCCTCCAGCCGCCAAATTGGCGAGGACGCCAAAGGTGAACCGGGAAGCGGGAAACGCAGCCCCAGGCGAGAGGCGGCATGTTGAGGTGCAGCTGATCCATGTCAAGCCGCAACCCGGAGGACAGCATGAATACCTCGGATCAACACCTATGGGCTGTATGGGGTGCAAGGTCATCGTTTGTTCTGCCCTCAACCTGAATGGCGGCGCCAACCGGCTGGGCACGGCCCGATCTACCCGCTCCATGGCCCCGGGTTCCGAAGACGGCCCCGGATTCCAGGATCGTGCCGTAGAACGCCCCGTTTCTTGACGGTCTGCATCTATCGGGGCACTGCTGGTGGTACCATGGTCAAGAGGAGGCCCATCGCGCCGTGTTGGCGGGAGGTGGAAGCCGAGAAGCCATGGATTGCAGATTTGTCCAGGGCTCGCTCCGGCGCCGGCGGATGAAGCCGGGGCATGGTTGCGCCATCATCCAGACTGTTCAACAGTTTCCTTCTTGTGAGACCAACAGAAGAAGCCCGCTGAGGATGGCCATGCTGCAACGGCCCCTGTCAAGGCGCGAAGGCAAGAGAAGCCCGCACCATGTCATTGACCCGCGGGAAGACCGACCGGACGGTTGTTGACAGGATCCAGCACGAGCAAGACCCTCGACTTGGGGATCACATTACTCGCACAAGGATATGGGGAGACGCTATGCAAGTACTTCCAGACATTTTCCTCGTGGACGGTGTTCGCGGAGCGAACTGCTACCTGGTCTCGGACGAGGCGGGGATGCTGGCGGTGGATAGCGGGATGCCGGGACAGACAAACCGGATCACCGATTGCATTCGGGGGATGGGAAGAAAGACGGATGATTTGAAATGGATCGTACTTACCCACGCCGATATCGACCACAGTGGCAGTGCCGCACAACTTCGGCAGCAGACCGGAGCGAAATTAGCCGCTCACGAGGCCGACGCGCAGGTGCTGGCCGGCAAACGAGCCGGCAAGCGCCCTAAGGGGATGCTGGGCTTGTTGTTTGGCGTGATGCGGCGGGCAATGCCCATGCCCATTTTGTTGGTCGACCGAATCCTGGCAGAAGGAGATACTATCGCAGGGTGGCAGGTGCTACATACCCCCGGTCATACGGACGGCAGTATTTGTCTATACCGCGAGGGGGCCATCCTGTTTGCCGGAGACGCCTTGCGCTGCGATGCACAGGGCAATCCCTTGCTCCCGTCCGGAGCGATGTCGAGCGACATGAACATGGCTATGCATTCTGTTCGCCGCATTGCGGCGCTAAAATTCGACACTCTGCTGGTCGGGCACGGTGCTCCCTGCCTCCAGCAGGCGTCGCAAAAGCTTTCGGAGTGGGCGCAACCGTAGTGCCGCAAGCGTGCCCACGGGCGCTGACCCCGAGCGTGTCCCGGCCGGTTCTTTTCTGCTTCGGAAGGGGCAGGCCAGCCACGACACATATCCATGCGGACGGCTTCGACCCCCAAACCAGCGCCGTCGCCAGGACAAGTTCGGTAGCCCGATGCGGCCCGGCCGGGAGGCTTCTCCACCAAGGATTGGGCCGATCCACAATTGATGCCCAACCCGCCGCACTCACAGGGAGAATTGGGCGACAGGAGCATGAACCTCATCAACCAGTGCATGACACGCGACTGATTCCGGGAGGATCGACTGGCCGCATTGCCAGCGAAACAACGCAAGGTCGTCTGCGGCGCCTTTGGCTATCACGCCCAGGCAAAGCAGCGACCAAAATCCTCAAGAGACGGAAGGCTGAGGTGTAGGCACAGGTTGCATGACAGACCAAGCATCACGAATGGCCCGGAGACCACCGGCATCACCATTCATGGGGCCTTTCGGTACGATCTCCTCACCGGGTTCCTGGGCCTGGGCCCACGCGCCAACAGCAGGATGGTGACCGAGCTTGCGAAGATCAAGTCCGACGACAAGGTTCTCGACGTGGGCTTCGGCACGGGGAGCCTGACCCTAACGGCACAGTCCTGCGCTGGTGCAAATGGAAGAATTTACCGCATCGACGCGGCTCCGGAAATGATCGAGGTCGCAAAAAAGAAAGCTTCCCGGTCAGGGCTGGAGGTTGTTTTCGACGTGGGCTTGATTGAGAAACTTGCCTTCCCGGATTCGACCTTTGATGAAGTCATCAGCCGTCTGCCAATCCACCGCCGCCTTGCGCCAACCGCCTCATCAATCGCTCTCAGTGGACGATCACAGTGACCCTGAAGAGGATCTCAGGAGCCATGCACACCGGCTTCGAATTCCGGCAAACAGGCTCCCCAACGGCCGTCAGCAAAGCCTGACCGAGGTTGCGGGCTACGTATATCCCCTGAGCTCCGCGGGTCACCACCATACTCGGAACTTGGCTGAGCACGTTCCGATTGTCCACGGTAACCAACCAGTTGAAGATCTCTGTCCCGAGGTTGAGCAAGAAGTGCTCGCGAGGATGCATCGTGAGAGTTCTGCCGTTGTCTGCCAAAGTAATTTCCCTCATCGAACCTGGTTCGAGATTCGATCCGACCTCGGTGGGAGGAATGAGGATGGCCGGACAACTGCAGATAATCAGCGGAGGCTGGGCGAATCCTTCGGGCGGAGTGGCAGCGACAGACGTCGGGCAATTGCAGATGCCCGAGCCGGGCGGGATGGCCGTCCCGACCATCGGTGAAAGGGTGGGACGGGCACGAACAGTTGCGGGAGCGGGAATCTGCGTTGGTTGAAAAGCGTGCTCCAGAGGTGCGCAGGCCGCGACCCAAAGCAGCGTGAACAGGACTGTTAGGGTTACCAACGCTTGTTTCATGGTCTCCCTCATTTCCAGGATCTCGGCTGTCCTTAAGACGCTCGCCAAGCCGCCTGAGTTCCGCCCCCTGCCGTCGGCCCAAACACATTGGCGCAGGGACCCCGAATGGTCGAGAGGGCCCTTTCGGCAAACACAAGGCTCCGAGCGGATCCATATGCTCGATGCCCTCCCGCACCGGCGTGTGCGAACCTTCGGTGCTATGATCTTTGTGCACCTTCCGCTTCCATCGGCATCTTCTATTCGAGCGAAGAAAGAAGGGCACACATGAAACTGACCCCGCCGAAACCGATTACCTTTTGGATCGCCATCGTCCTAGGTGTTCTGGCACTGATCGGCAAGCTCGTGTCGTCCATCCCGGTGATTTCGGCCCACGCTTTCACAGTCTTGCTTTTGGGGTTCATCGTTCTTGTGGTTGGCGTGCTGGTCAACGGCCTCTAAGTCTTCCCGACGGACCGGAATCCGAAAGGCTCCCATATTGTGGGGAGCCTTTCAGTTGCCCTCCCCGCAACCGCAAGCGCCTGTCGGCCTTCGCATGGCCCTGTGCTCGTCGGCCGGCAGGTTCACTTGCACCCCGCTCCCTTTGTCCCAGCGTTTGTCCTCGAGCCAAATGCCGTTTTTGCAACGGTTTGCTGAGGCACGCTTCTCGCCCCTGGCCAAAGCGAGAAGGGCAAGAACAATGCCCAAGGAAGATCCACGCGACGCATGCTCGGGACAATCCAACGGGTCCAGCACAAGAAGCGCCTCACCGAGGAAAAGATCCGGGTCCTGCGGCCTCGGGGGCGCAGATTGAAAAGGTTGCAGTGGAAGCGCAAGATCAGGGCATGTTACTTTCAGCGGTGCCGAACGGCTTTGACGCAGCCCAATCAAGGGGATACGCTTTCGATCAATCCGCGGTCGTGCTTCATCAAGCACGTTTCAGCAGCGGGTCAGGGGTTGTTTTCGACATCACCAGAGAACGCTAGGGCTGGCCGAGTCCGTCAGCCCACCGCGCGCTGACCATGGGGGCGGACTGGCATCGTTCCCTGTACTCCGCGAGAGTCGTGGATTGTGGGCCTTTGGTTCCTTTGCCAGCCTGACCCACTTCGGCACATGAAGATCTGGAGGGGGGAGGCGTTCAGACCCACCACACAGGGGGGTTGGGCAAGAATGGCTTGCAGAGAATCCTAAGGCGTGCGCCTAGCTCAACAGTCATAATAAAGAGCGGTAAGAATAACCTTCGCAAGGACCCCCCGATGACGCAAACTGACAGAATTGACACCCATCAACATTACGTTCCCCCTCGGTATGGACAATGGCTTGCCAGCCAGGGCATCAGACCTGGAGGCGTCGAACTGCCGCACTGGTCCAAAGAAGCCGCGCTTAATTGGAGATTAGTTTGGTTTTCGACAATTCGTGTTTTTGTTTCCCCTGATCTTGGTCAGGGCGCTGGTTCGGTCTGGATGGATTGCTGCAGGCCATCCAGGCTTTGGTCGGCGTCGGGCAAGCTTTGGTCCTCGGTGCTGCTGGGTGTGGAGACATCCTCTGCCTGGACGGCGTTTTGCAGGTCGCTCAGGGCCTGGTCCACCTCGGCCGCGGATTGATCAAGGCTTGAACCTGGACTCGTCGGCGTCGGTTGGGCTAAGGCTTGGCCGGAGGTGGAGGGTGACTCGGCCGGCGGCTGGCTGGAAACCAAAGCCGGTTGGACCGCCGGTTGAGCGGGACTGGTTCCATTGGATGACGAGCACCCAAACAGCAGGAGACCTGTCCCCACAATAGCGACCAGACCAGCGAGAGGGGCTCTCTTCATTGTTCCTCCGTCCCCTAGCTGCCGATTGCCGTCGGAGCCGGCGTCAGGTTGAGCTCATGGGTCGCCCGCCACTGCTTGAGGGCTGCCAGGAGGTCGTTGCTCGCCTGCTGAAGAGTGTTGTGGGCGTCCGACAGGGACTGGTAGGCATCCTTCACGGTTTGGACAGCGGCGACGGTATCCGTGACATTGCCGCTGCCGTCGAAGCCATTATGAGCGGAGAGGATCTCAGCGGCGGTTGCGTTGGAGCTGGCGGCCGTGGAGAGCTCCGACTGAAAAGTGGTCAATGCGGTGGATAGGGCCGATGTGTCCAATCCCTTGGCCTGGGCCTTGCTGATCAGGTCCTGGACCTTCGTTACCAAATCGTTGGCCTTGCTAAGCAATCCTTGTTGTGTGGTGAGCCACTTCTGCTCGTTCTGGTAGTCTTTTTCCAGGGCCTGATTCTGGAGCTTGTCCTTATTGGCCTCCTCCCAGGACTTCACGGCAGTGCTCAGGTCACTGGCTGTCTGCCTTAAGGTATTGTGGGCGTCCTGCAAGTTCTGTCTGGCATCTTGGACTGTCACACGGGCGGGGGCCGCATTGGTCACATTGCCGTTGCTGTCAAAGCCATTGTGGGTGGAGAGAATCCCGGCCGCGGCAGTGTTTGAGCCGGTAGCGCTGGCCAGCTGGGCCTGGAAGGTGCCCAGAGCGGTTGACAGGGCGGAGGTGTCCAATCCCTTCGCCTGGGCCTTGCTGATCAGGTCCTGGATCTTGGAGACCAACGCCTCAGCCTTTCCCAGATTAGCCTGCTGTTGGCTGAGCACCTGCTGCTCGTGATGGAAGGCCTGGGTCAATTCTTGGGTGCCCTGGCCGTTGCCCCGAGCAGGAGTGGGCCTGCCAGGTGCCGGAGTAGCAACAACGGCAACGGCAAGCACAGGACCGGAGCCAGTCGTGAAGGCCAGGCTCAGCACGACCCCCGCCCCGACCAGAAGCATGATCCAACGATTGAGTGATGACCAAACTGGTTTGGTCTTCTTCATTGGTTATTCCCTCTCTTTCATTCCTTTTAGGCGCCCACCCTTTTCATCATAGGGATCGCCTGTAAACTCCGCTTCACCCACATGTAAACTCTTTGGCAACTGCCTGCCTTCGTGGGCAACTATGCGTCGTTTTGTCTCATTAATGTGGCGTTTCATATCCCAACGTAGATAATCGTCTGGCCAAGCCTTTGGCACCCCGTCCTCAGGCGAATAGTCTGAATCATGTGACCGCAGCCAAGGTTGTCATGAGCTGCACAGGCACAGTCAGCAGATCTGGCAAATTCCTCAACACCTTCGCCTGGTCCGTTACTCCCCGAGGATCACCCCCTCAGGGCCATTCGCCTTCCATGCCATCCTGCGCGTGTTCGCCCAATGCCTCCTGCCTTTCCTATTGACTCTAAGCAAAAGGGGGCGAAGACAAGTTGCCAGAATAGTATAGAAAAAGTATCAGGAAATTCGAGGAGAACCCTCTTGGGGCACGTTTCTGATGCAAGACACGTCCCCGTGCGCTCATGGTGCAGGTCAGTTTTCTAGGGGAGTTGGGGCCGGAACAGGAAGTGAGCCGCCCCAAAAGGCGGGCTGAGGATCGTGTGTTATCCGTGGGCTATAGCGGCGCGCCGATCATCGTTCCGACGGCACTGCGGTCAGCGATTCTGCTGAATCGCCCTAGAGCGGAACGGCACAGCCCAGCCCGGGCAACTGTACGCACCCGGAAGAAAAACGAGGAGATCTTCATCACCCGGTACACAGAGAATAGGCATTCTGAATTGCTGAGAGGAATCCGGACAATGTTTCGCTCAACAAGAGAAGGTCCTTTCAATCCAACCGCCGGACGAGTGTCGCCGCACGGCCTCTTCGCCGCCTCAGTGAGTTATCCGAGAAACAGCCCGATTGCAACCAGCGCCGGGGTCGCAATGCTTATGAGGACGTTCATCCCCATGTACGGGATCAGCCTGGGAATATCCTCCCCGTGTCGAAGCGCACCGAGCGATGCGGGGACAGCCAATAGCACTGAACCGAGCCCGATGAGGCTGGGTAAGGGCAGGTATCCCAACCCAACACCCACGATCACGGCCAGATAGGCCAAGGCCAAGAAGGCCGAGTAGACGAAGCTGCTGGTGCGCCGGCCGAAGACGATTGGGAGATGTCTCCTGCCTACCCCCTTATCGGCTTGGACATCTGGGAATTGATTCAACAGCAACAGGTCGCTGACCATGAAGAATGGAACCAGCGAGGCGAAGAAGGCCGTCCAAGAATAGGCTCCCGCCAAGACAAAGCTTGTGCCCATCACCATGAGCGGTCCGAATCCCAGTCCCGGCGCAACCAGGCAGAACACTGGATTGCGAGTAAGCCAAGGGGTATACGCAAGAATAACCAGCAGCCCCAGCAGCCCCAGAGGCAGGAGCGCCAGCCCTCGGACCGAGAGGAAGTAAATACCAATGAGGGCCGTTACGGCGAAGGCCGTTGAGCCTGTGACAAGTGCATAATGGGCATGCCCCGGGCTCTCAGGCAAGGTTCCACTGCCTCCGCTGAAGGGCGTCCTAGTGGTCCTCGAATCCAGGCCACTTTGGAAGTCAAAATACTCGTTCAGCGCATTCACGCTGATGTGCGACGCAACCGCCCCAACGAGAGCTAGAGCAATGTAGACCGGGCTCACCCGCCCGGAGGTCCAGACGGCGGCGGCAACCCCCAGCAAGACGCAGGCCAGCGTGACGATTAGAAAAGGGACACGCATCGGGCCCAGCAAGTATTTCCACTTCGGCATGGCGGTCTCCTTGAATCCTTGCAGCACGGCCCGTCCTTCGGGCCGCAACCAGCCGCCCCCAGACTTATCTTTCCAGGCCGGAAGAGGCCTTTGGCGCGGATCGTCCCGACCGGATTCTCTGAGTTGCCCACTTGGACGCGGCGACGACGACCTTCCTTTGGCCGCCTCAAGCGACGGCAAACTCAGTGGTTCGAAGAAGCTTTCCCCCCTCACGGCCGCAAGTTCCTGCGTGCCTTGCAACCTGACCCAACCCACCCTGGCCAGCCTCTGGGTCCGCACTGCCGTCGGCATGAGGGTTTCATCGGAGGCGCCACCTACTCCGGATTCTGCCCTTCGCTCGGTTGAAAGAGGTTGAATGTCCCTACGGCTTCCAGTCCGTTCACGAGAAACCCATCATAATTGCTGAGGTTCCCGGTTTTTGGATCCGTGGCCAAGAGGTCCTCCTGGCTGGCGGCAAGAAGGGCCGGTGGCCAACGGAGGTCTTGGGATAGGTCTTCGGGATTCACTGGTTGCCAGTTGTAGTTGCGCGCTCCCAGGGCATATTCGCTTGCCGGGAGGGTCGTGGTTGGGCAAGAGCCCAATTCCGGCCCCGGGAAAAGGATCCCAAAGCAACTGACCTTGGGACCGGCCGACAGCGGTCTTTGAAGCAGGGCAAAAAGCTGGAGAACATTCTCCCCGGTGTTCTCAGTCTTGAACCGCCCCAACAAACCGTATCCTTGACCTGCAGGCAATTCAACCACGCCAGCAAAATCAAACAGGGTGGGAGACCACATTGCATCGCGGTGCACGACTGTGTCTCGGCCAAAAAGGGTAGCAGGATAGCTATCACCCTTCAGCCGAAGAACAAACGAGGTCAAATCAGTAGCAGGGGATGTGGCACCCAACCCGCTCCAAAACCCGTAGGCCTGGTTTTTCCTCGAATCCACCCAGTAGGCTACGCCGGCCTGCGGGTCCCCCTGCAGCGTTCGGATTTCATCCGGTGCCAGATGGAGAATCTTCTTCTGTCCCGCCTGCAGGATGATCTGGGAAACAAGGACCTCTTGGCTGCTCAGGTGTTCGACGGTCGAGAGCAAGCCGTCCGAATCCAGCCTGGCCACTTGGTCCGGGCTGAAGCTCTGGGTAAAGTTGCCCTGGGCCAGATGGGTAAGGATGGCGCGCGCAGCCTCCGGATTCTCGCTGACGAGCTTTCTTAGGTTGGCTCTGCGGCTTTCCGTGAGGAAGGTATCAAAGCGCGTGTCCTGGTCTGGGCTGGCTCCCGTGGGACCCTGCCAGTAGTTCTGGGCCCACTGTGGCCAAGTGTCGGGGTTCTCGGGGTCGGTATTGACCCAATCCGGTGTGGCGGCCGGGGTTCTTGGCGGAGTGGCCGTGCGAACCAGACTCAACGTGTGGGTGATAGCGGGTGGAGCAGCGCTTGTCGGATAAGACTCGGGCGTGAGACCTTGAGCGCAATTCCCCAAACCCAAGGTGAAGACAGACAAAACTCCCATAACCCTCCATCCGGAGGGAGAGCGTTTGAATGCCATGAGGACATCAGAATATCGAATGGTCGAGTCTTTGTCAACCCGAATAGGCACTCCTGGGCCACGGTCGGCACCTCTGGGATGGGGCGCCAAGAACTGACTTCAAGCCGAGCGTGCACTGCCATAGCCCAGGGGGTCGCCGACCTCCTGGGAGATCGAGCCATGCGGTCTAGCGGGCATAGACGTCGGCCCGACCGCGAAAGGATACCGGGCGAACAGATATTGGAACGCATGGGCTGCAAACGAATATCTGAGAAATCGGGGGCTTGCGTTTCGGATCACCGAACGCAGAAGATCGCCATCGGCAAGATCACAGTTGAGATTTGCGCGGCCAGACAAGGAAGGACAGTGGACCGCCTCCGCGCAAAGACCGTGCCTTCCTCCGCCGGCACAAGAGAGGCTCCTTCGCTTCCAGACTCTGCGGTAATTGTCGCTGGCAATCGGCCTTTCTGCCTCGGCCGCGGTCCGGCTCAAGTACCCTGAGCTGCTTGGCGAACCCGAACCGCGACGAGGACAAGCCTTTTGTGCAGCCTGGCCCCTTGGCTCGTTTCGGTTGCTCATGGTACTCTTAGGCTCGCAGATCAAAGGAGGCACAGGCATGGATAAGAACTCGACCGAAATCCTTGAGGAGGAGCACCGCCCCATCCAGAAGATGGCGGATGTCATGTTGATCTGGGCGGAGCACTTGAGGCAGGGCCAGGAGCTGCACATCCAGAGTCTCAATGACTTGGTTGAGTTCATGCGTACCTTCGCCGACCGCTGTCATCATGGGAAGGAGGAGACGTATCTCTTCCCGGCACTTGAGCGCAGCGGCGTTCCCTCGGCCGGCGGTCCTTTGGGCGCCCTCCGCCACGAGCATCAGACCGGCCGGGCGTTGGTCGCCCAACTCGCTCAAGCCATTACGTCGTATGTGCCAGGGAATCCTGCCACGCGGCAACCGATCGAGGAAGTCTTGCGCGGCCTTGTCGGGCTCTACCCGAATCACATCTGGAAGGAAAACAATATGCTCTTCCCGATGGCGCGCAAGTTTTTAAGTGCCGCCGAGGAGAGGAAGCTGCAAGAGGCCTTCCGGCAAGTCGAGCTAGAGATCGGCCCGGACGTCCATGAGCGAATGGAGTCGATCGCCTTGCGTCTGGAAGCCGAAGCGCGCCTTATTCGTGGCAGTCCTCAACCGTAAGCCGGCTCAGGGCCTGCCTCTTCCATACTTGAGCAGGTGATCCAATGAGGCGCTCGTTCCTCGAGACGCGCACAGGCTGCACCCGCCAGCGGCATTGCGCCAACCCTTTGGATGGGCCGGCTCACCACAGCGGGCGCGGTTCCGGGCCATGAAGCACACTTCTCCCCTGCGGAAGACGGTTTCAACTGCCCGATGCCGCGGTTGCCCCACTCAGGACGACTAGGACATCCAGACCCGGCTGCTTGGCATGCCTCAAGAATAGGCCCTGATTCTAGGGGCAGTTGATTCGCGAAGGGACTTCCCCGGGGTAGAGCAACACACCCACATCACCCCGCTGATCCAGATGGCATCGACTCCAGCGGAGCGGAATCGATTTCTCAGGTCAGCTTGGCAAGATCTCGAACCGCCACCCTCTGCAAAGTCCCCCTTGTTCACCGAGATTCGGATCGGAAGGCTCCCGCGTATTCCCAGGATTCCTAAAGACACCCAGGAAGGCTTGGGGCGGCCCTTCTTCCCGAGTTCCCGCACAATGGTTGGGCGAGAACTGATTCTGTCCTCTGAGCAGCCCCTTCCTGCGACTTCTTCCTCGGGGACCGGAAACCTGCGGAGAGTTGGCCCGCCCACCGCCGCTGGCGGCTGGCCTGCGGACCAGATGGAGGGCCTTGGCAGCCCTCTGACATGCCGACGGCATGGAGGACCCAGGTCCTGAAGGGGCGACCCGACGGGGGAGGGCCAGGTTGCCGGCTTTGCCAGAAGGCAAGGTCCAATCCTGGTCCCCGCGCAACAAAAGCCCCTTTTCTCCCGGCGACCGGGGAATTGGTTAGAGGGTGGAAAACCACCTTAGAGGAAGGAACAGCGCGCTAGTCAGTGCGGACCCTCTCTTCGGCGGCCTCAAGCTGGGGTTGCGAATCTTCGGACAGCTTCTGTTCGGCAGCTCTCGGTTCCTCGTGGATGTACCTCTCCCCGCGCATCAGGGAGGCCAAGCCGGCGATGATCAGCAAAATGGTCGAGATCGAGAAGGCGACGCGCACCCCGGATTTGAAGGGCCCTGAAATCAGGCCGGGGAAGAAGGCTTTCCCCAGAAGATCAGCCTGGGCAACTGCCGGAAGCGCTTTCACGATTGCCGGTGGGAGGATCGTCGCCAGCGGATTGTAGCCCAAGAACGCCGCAAAAAGCGCTGCCGTCGGAGGGATCTGGACCGCCGAGCGTGCATCCGCAGCGGGAATCCCCGCCCCGGTCAGCCCTCGGAACAGCGCCGCAGGAAGCGAAGAAGCCAGCCCGATCGTGACCACCGTGAAGATCAGAGTGATGCTGAGGGTATTGGCCGTGTTCTGAAAAGTGGCCCGCATCCCCGAGGAAGCTCCCCGATGCTCCGCCGGGACGGAGTTCATGATGGCGGTCGTGTTCGGAGCGGCAAACATGCCCATGCCCATGCCGACCAGGAGAATAAAGGCAGCAAAAACGGGGTAGGCGAAGTTTGAGGGAAGCGTCATCAATCCGACAAACCCGGAGGCGGCCACAAACATGCCGGCGGTCGAGAAGAATCGCGCGCCATAGCGATCAGACAGATGACCGCACAAGGGACCCATCATCAGAAAGCCAACGGTAATAGGCAGCATGTAGATGCCTGCCCATAAGGGGGTGTCCGCAAATGAATAACCGTGGAGCGGCAGCCAGATCCCCTGCAGCCAGATAATGAGCATGAAATTCAAGCCGCCGCGCCCCAGCGCGGCGAGAAACCCGGCCAGGTTCCCCGCGGCAAACATGCGGATCTTGAACAGATCCAGACGGAACAACGGTTCGGAGACCCTCTGCTCGACGAAAATGAAGGCGACGAGAGCCAAAAACCCTCCCGCTAGGCAGGCGATCACAAAGGGGTTGGTCCATCCCATGGTGGAACTCCCGTAGGGCTCCAGGCCGTAGGTCATGCCTACCAGCAACGCCGTCAGGCCCAGCGCGAACAGGAGATTGCCGGGGATATCCAGCTTCTGATTCTTGCGAATTGTGGCGGTCTCCCGCAGCGCTACATAGGCCCAGATGGTGCCCCCCACCGAGAAAGGAACGCTGACCAGGAAAACCAGTCGCCAGTTCACCGCCGCCAAGAGACCTCCTACGATCAGACCGATAAACTGGCCTGCCAGCGAGGCGATTTGATTGATCCCCATCGCGGTCCCGCGCTGATCTGGAGGAAAGGCGTCGGTGAGAATCGCGGCCGAATTGGCGAACAGAAACGCTCCTCCCACTGCCTGGACCAGACGGAAAATGATGATTTGAAGAGCCGCGGTGTTCCCTGTCCCGTGGACCAGATAAAGAAGAATGGAGCCTGTGGCAAAAATGGCAAAGCCCAGATTGTAGAGGCGAACCCTGCCATACATGTCAGAGATCCGGCCGAAGGTCACGAGCAATGTGGCCGTGATCACCAGGTAGCCCATCAAGGTCCACAAGAGATAATCGGTCTCTCCGGGCGCCAGCGGGTTTATCCCGATCCCCCGGAAGATCGCCGGCAGCGCAATCAATACAATGCTTCCGTCCAACGAGGCCATGAAGACGCCTAAGGTCGTGTTCGACAGCGCAATCCATTTATAGGGGACGTGACCCAATCGGTATCCCAATCCCGAGGTCGACTTTCCTGGTCCGCCTTTCCTATCCTCACCCGAACTAACCATGTTACTCAACCTCCATCTAATAGCAGACGACCCGCAGGCTGTGCAAGCCTACCCTTGGTCTGCCAGGAGTCATCGCGATTTCCATAGCGCCGGCCCCGCTCAGCGCGGCAGCTACTCCCACAAAAACCCTCGCCGGCTTAGAGGGAACCATGGGTTGGGCCGGCCTCATTAGGAACACCCAGCCCTTCGAATCAGCACGTTGTCGGTGAGCGGAAATCCGAAATTGCTTTGATCAACGAATAGTTAGCATCACTAATTATAGACTATAGCCGGAAGATTTTCCGGAGAAAGGGCCGGATGACCCCATGCCGAAAAATATAAACCAAAAGAAGACCCACCCCGAAACCGGGAGGCGCTGCGTCTGGGGCAATTCATTCCGGCCGAACTGGAGAAGACTCCTCGGACTCGTGATCTAAGACAGCAAAACCCAACCACTTGCTCCCGGTGCTCGGAGCCCAGAATACAGGCCAGAGAAGAACGGCTCTTCTCAGGTCCATGAAGCCGATCCATAGAGACTGGATCTTTCCCAGGGCTAGAAGCTTGCTTCCGACAATCCGCCTGTCTGTGCATCCATCCATCACAGGCAGCCTCCAGCTTCCAAGAGGCGATCGACCTCCCCTCTTGGCGGTCCTGATGTTCGATGGGCTCGGCGACAGCCAATAAAGCGCCGCCAGGGGAACATCTGCTTCGAGAAGAGGATAACAACGGCAGATCTTGCCTGGGTAGATGCTCAGACCAAGCCGACGGATTCCCGATTGCCCCCGTCATTTTTGGATTGACTCGCATGAATGACCCGTTATACTTTCCTCTGGAACGGCTGCCACAGAAACTGGAGGCTCCTCGGCATGCGACAAGCTCGCGCGTCCCTGTTATGGACCCTCTGGCGGGAACAATTTGAATGGTATTGGCCGCCGACCGCCTGGGAGACCGCAGTTCGCAGGTTGCAGGCGAGGCCGGGCCGAGGCCCAATCCAAGGGCTCTCGATGCAGCCAGGGAAGGGTTCTTGATCCCAGCAGGCCCAGGGCCGCGCGCTGGGGGCCGGACTCCGTCGGGGGTGGAGAAATGAGTGACTGGTGATCACCGCCCGTTTGACTATGCCCGTGCTGCCTTGCTCGTCATTTGCAACGCGCCTACGCAGTGTCTCCCAGATCGACGAGGGCAGAGTGAGCGCAGGCTCCCCATGGGTCGGGAACTGTTCGCCACCGCGCCCATCTGTGCTTCTGAACGGGGACCTGCCTCCGGGCTCGCTCTGGAACCCTGCCGAGTTCGTTCAGACGCCCTGGAAAAAACATGACCTCCTCAGCTTGCGTCCACGACGCTGCCCTTGGCAGCCTAAGCCAGCTCCCCGGAGAGCGCAACTTTCCCGGCCGGCTTGGCCAATACTCTATAGCTCGAAGAAGAACGGAAGGGAGGATGGGGGTTCTATGGCGCTGCTGCTAAGTCGGAAAGACATTGAGACGCTTCTGTCACTGGAGGACGCAATTAGCGCGGTGGAGGCGGCATTCGGTGATCTTGCGTTGGGGAAGGTCACCCTTCCTCAGAGGACAGCAATCCGGCTGCCTGCGTACGACGGGCTTCACCTGGGGATGCCCGCCTATATTGCGGGGAATCACAGCGCCTTGGGTCTTATGGTAGTGACGGTATACCCACGCAATCCGACCGATCACAACTTGCCCACCGCGATGTGGCACTCTTTGGCCAGCCGGCTCAGCCTCAAAAACATACCCTCCCCCACCCGCGCGGCCTGCCGCCGCCAATACTCCAAATCATAGCCGGTAGACCACAACTCGGGGAACAGAATGAGCGCTGAACCGAGCCGCGCCGCCTCGACGGTCCAAGCTTCGACGCGCTCGAAGTTCTTCTCGGGTTCGCCCAGTTGCACGTGCATCTGACCGAGGGAAAGGCTGAGCTTCATGGGCAGCCCAGGATGTCAGCCACCAACGATTCTCCCCTCCTCCCCGACGCGGTTGAGGCGAGCAAAAATCCCCTTGGTTTTGTTGTATATGCTGAGATAGTTGGCAAAGAGCTCGTCGTACAGGTCGCGGTTCCGGGGGTTGGGCTGAAAGATGTTCCTATGATGCACTAGCCCGGGCAGGTCATCAAAGCGGATGTGCCCCAGACCCACCGCGGCGATGAAGGCCGCGCCCCTGGCGTTGGCCAGAATCGGATCCACCGACTGCTTGACAGGTCGGTTGAGCACATCAGCGAAGATCTGGCACCACACATCGGACTTGGCGCCTCCACCGATGAAGGTGAGCGCATCGAACGGCCTTCGGATGAAGGCTTCCACATAGGAGAGATTCCAGCGCGTGTTGCAGGCCACGCCTTCGTAGATGGCCCTCGTCATGTCGTCGAGCGAGGTCGTCAGGGACACGTTGTAAAAGCCGCCGCGCAATGTCGTGCTGTCCACTGGAGTCCGCTCGCCGTTCAGCCAGGGGGTGAAGATTACCTTGTGGCTTCCCGCCGGCACGGCCGCCACGACCTCATCCATCAGGCGATAGGCGTCTGCGGGCGCCAGCTTCTGGTTCAGCTGGTTCTGGTGGAACAGGATTCGGTCCACGAAGAAGGACAGGCAGCCTCCGGCGATGTCTTGCTCATCGATACACTGATACCGCCCCGGGATCGCGGAGGCGATGGAGGCAATGCTGTGGAGCGGGTCGGTTCGCTTGAAGGGCACCAGGCACTCGATCCAGGAGGAGGTCCCAATATAGCAGTGCCCCTCGAAATCTCGCACCGCGCCCGAGCCGACCAGGGCCGCCTGGTGGTCAGGCGACCCCATGACGACCTTCGTGTTTTCGGGAAGCCCCAGCTCCCGGGCCACACCGGGAAGCAGTGTTCCCAGCACGTCGGTAGAGGCCATGAGCTCCGGTAGTTTTTCTTGGTCAATCTTGAGCATTTGGATAAGCGAATCCTCGTAGTGGACATGGTCAATATCGCGGATGTCGGTGATCCAGAAGAGCCCGATGGAATCGTACGAAGCGGCCAGGTTACCCGTCAGCCTGACATTGAAATAGTCTTTGCTCCCCAGGAACTTGGCCGTCTTCTCATATACCTCAGGGAACGCGCGCTGGACCAGCAACATGTGAGCGATATCATCCTTGCCAGACAACTGGGGTATGCCGGAAGTCAGCCGTATCCATTTGAGCAGCTTGCCGATCCCGTATCCCAGGACACTGGGGAATCCGGAGACAACCTCCCGGACATAAGGTGCTCCCCGCGAGTCAAGCCAGGTCAGGCAGTTCATCAAGGCCTTACCGCTCTTGTCCACCGCCACCGTGCTCGAGTAGGTGCTGGAAACACAGATTGCTTCAATGGACTCCACCGGAATGGTGATGCGGCTCAATAGCTTCCTGGTGGCCGCAACAAAAGCGTTCCACCACTGCTCGGGGTCCTGCTCGGCTCCCCCGTCCGGCAGGAAGAGCGTGGGGGTGGGCTCAAAGGCGAAATCTCTCACCTCGCCGTGGACGGACACCAGGGCCACCTTGCACCCTGAAGTTCCATGATCTAGGGCGAGCACATACGGGGGGGTGTGAGCGTTCTGAGCCACGAGCGGCCTCCAATCCATGCTCGGCAGCGCCAGGGACAGCCCTGCGGAGAAAATTCCCCCCAGACCCCCACGGAGGTCTAGAAATTGATTCGGCTGCTTTTCCCGGTTTCGTCGATCTCTTCCACGATCAGCCCCTCGCGTGCCTTGCCCCTCTCGTCGGCGTCTTTCGCAAACATCTGAATCGCCAGGCTCACGAACTCCTGGGCGTTGAGGCACGCTTCCGGCGGCATGATGCCTTTCCCTTGCACTTTGCCCTGCTTCATCAGCATTGCCCCGATCGCCGCCGGAATGCCGGTCCCTTCTCCTAGCGCCTGGCTGGTAGAGGCCATGTGAAAGTGGTATTCGCGCGGCTTTGCATGTCTCACCCCCTTGACAATTACCGACACGCACCCGCGCTGCTCGCCAAAATTGAGCTCCTTCAGGATGCGCTCCCTCTCGCGGATGATGTAGGCAATCGAGAACTCGTAGGGCACGACCTTCTGGCCTTTCAGGTCCACCGGCTCTTTGCTGGCCAGGCCGAGCCGGCACACATCACTGGTGAGGTTGTAGTATGCCTCCGGCAGAACAGAGCCCTTGTTCGTCACCCGCCGCAGCTTGATGTACCGCGGAAGAGTAATCTGCTCGGGGTGAGGGTAGGGATAGATCCGCGTTTCTCCGATGTAGGGGAAATTGAACATCTGGCGCAAGGCAATGCCGTCGGGTTCAAAGTAGTTCACGTACTCCAACTTGCCGTCGAGGTACATGGGAATGGGGATCGACATGCAATGGAAGCGATGCTCGATCACCCCGGCGCCCTCAAAAGGCTCCCCCCCATGCGTGTGAAAGATGTCAATCGACTCGATCGAATCCAGCAGAGCATCTGCTGCGAATCTGGACACAACATTCGTCAACCCAGGCGAGCTCCCCATCCCGATGAGGGCGGTGATGCCGGCGTCCTTCAGCGCCTGATCCAGGTTAAGAATATCAACGGTTACGTCCACATCATCGCAGACATCCACATAGTTGATGCCCGCTTCCATGACGGCCCCGAGGATTGGCTTCACGGTGCTGTAGAAGGGACCCACGCAGTTGAGCACGACATCGCTACCCTGAATTGCCTTTCGGAGGCTCTGTTTATCCTGCGCCTCGCATTGGACGGCGACCACGCCTTTGCCCAGCGCCTTTGCCATGCTCTGGGCTCTCTGGATATTCTGGTCGCCGATGGCAACCTCGGAAAACTCGCCGCACTGGACCAGCGTCTTGACAGCGACGCTGCCTACAGCCCCGCAACCACCGAGCACGGTTACCTTGGCCATGATCCGATGCCTCCTTCTAGAGAAGCGGATTCTCGCAGGAACTTCCTTTCGAATGCGGACGCTCTGCGAACGAAATTGCGGATTCTGCCTGGTTCGTCAATTTTCGTCCCGTCCATTTCTCCCCAAGGAACCTCGCGAACCGGCCAATGACCGTCGCATAGCCCCGCCTACGCCCCCGATCTCTCCTGCCCAGCGGAACCCTGCCATGTCAAAGAGACTGTAGCGCAGGCTGCCGAGCAGAGCAAATGATAATCTCCCCATTGCCCGCCGCGTACCCGGCTGCAAGCACCCTGGCAACCTGGAATAGGCTGGTCGCCGGGCCCTGAGCGATGGAGCTTTGGCGGCGGACCGACCGACGCTGGGGGAGGCCAGGACGCCGAGGGTCGCGCATGACGCCCCGGCCAAACTGGGCCGGGACGGTCCTTCGCCATGGTTCCCGTGCGCCGCCAAAAACGAACCAGTGATTGTGAGCACCACGAACACCTAACCGTTCGCGCTCATGACAAGGGCCCACATGAGGAATTCGCCCACCCACTGGGCAAATACCTCTTCAAATCTGACCCCTTTGCGGTTTTGAACGAGGCAAGCCCAAGCATGATATAAGACTCCTCGGCCAATCCAGGACAGGTTCCTGGTTTCTGAATTTGCCTCTTGTCGGATGTGGTCGGCGCTTGGGCTGTGTCTTCAGGGAAACTGGCCAGTTGGATCGCCATTCAACTCCGCGAGGGGACAGACCAAGGATCACCTGGCGGAAGGCGAAGGGCCACCCAGGCCATAACGAACGACCGTCTCAGGCTGAGCCGAAGGAATGAGGAGGAAGGATGGGGGAAGCGCTGGAACAGTTGAGAGATCGCCTGGGAGAGATTGCCGACCTGATGGCAGCCTCCGAAATGGTCCTGTGGGATCAGCAGATCTACATGCCCCGGGGAGGCGGCCCCGCGCACACCATTCAGTTGGCCCGGCTCGAACTCCTGATCCAGCAGGAATACTCCTCGGATGACCTGGGAAGCTTGTTGGAAGGGGCCGGTCGAGAGGTGGCAGGGCATCCGCTGGACAGCGATGAGGCGAGTCTGGTTCGCGTGGCCAAGCGCGAGTATGACCGCCGGCGCCGGATTCCACCGAAGTGGTCCGGAGAGTTCGCGCGGGTCCTCTCTGTTTCGCGGCAGGTTTGGGAACGAGCGCGCGACACAAGTGATTTCGAACTTTTCCGTCCGCACCTTGAGCGCGTCGTCGCTATGATTCGCGAGTATGCGAACTTTTTCGCCCCTTACGATTCCCCCTACGACCCCGTGCTAGACAACTTCGAGCCGGGACTGAAGACAGCCAAGCTCCTCGAGATCTACGCTACCCTGCGCCCGGCCCTCAGGGAGCTGCTCGGGAGAATCCAGGCACACGCCGAGGTCGTCCCTGACCCTCCCCAGGGCGACTTCAATGAGCGCGAACAATGGAACCTGGGAATTGAGGTGCTCCATCGCATGGGGTTTGACTTCGAGCGTGGCCGTCAGGACTGCTCAGCCCATCCCTTTACCACCGCGCTTTCACCCAGCGACGTGCGGATCACGACCCAAATCCACCGCGACCTGCTCACCTCCGCTTTGCTCAGCACCATTCACGAAGGAGGACATGGGTTGTACGAACAGGGGGTAGATCCCGGTCTCGCCCGCACGCCGTTGGCCGGAGGGGCCTCCACGGCGATGCACGAATCTCAGTCCCGTCTATGGGAGAACATGGTCGGCCGAAGCCGCTCGTTCTGGAGATATTTCCTCCCGGCCTTGAAATTCCACTTCCCCCAGTTGGAGGCACTGTCGGCCGAAGGGTTCTACCGTGCGATGAACAGAGTTACGCCATCCTGTCTGCGGACCGAGGCCGATGAGGTAACCTATCAACTTCACGTCATTCTTCGATTCGAGCTCGAGCGGGGCCTCTTGGACGGCTCGCTGGCAGTGAAGGACCTGCCCGGCGCCTGGAATGAGGGCATGCGGCAGGACCTCGGGGTCCTGCCTCCCAACGATGCCCAGGGCGTGCTGCAGGACGGCCACTGGTCCAGCGGGGACTTCGGTTACTTCCCCTGCTACACGGTCGGCGATCTGATCTCTGTCCAGATCTTCAACGAGGCCCTAGCCCAGGAGCCCCAGATCTCCAACGAGATCGAATCTGGAAACTTCCTTCCGCTCCTTTCCTGGTTGAGGGAGAACATCTACAAGCACGGCGCGAAGTTCGAGGCCGAGGAGCTTGTCCGGCGTGTCACCGGGCTTCCCATTCAAGTCCAGCCTTACCTGCGCTATCTGCAATCGAAGTTCGGCGATATCTATGGTTTCGCCGCACCAACAGCGTGATAGCCTCCAACGGCCCATGCTCGCTCCAACTGACCGGCAAAGTTGCACCTTCTCGGCGACTCCGGGTCTGCCAGCCCATTGGTGTCACCGCCCTCCGCAGGGGAAGTCTTGTAATTCTTTCGAAGACAAAGAAATTCGAGAACTTCCTCGGGGCAAGGGCGTCTCACGGCTGACCTGTTCAAAGGCGCCCCTTGCAATCACATCGGCCCGCCCACAGCGAGCCTGACCGCACGGCCTTCGCGGCGGCCGGTTGACCTCAGGGACTAGGCCGGGGAGAGGACAGGCTCTCGCAGTCACTAGGTCCAGAGGGAAGAGAGACTCTGCCGGCTGGCTCAAGGGTCACCCGCTCGCCGCCTCCGCGCGGGCGCGCCTCAATTCGCTCTGGGCCAGGAGAAGCACGGCCGCCAGAATGAGGGCCCCTCCGACCAAGGACAGAGGCCGAAGCCTCTCACCCAAGACCTGGGCTGCCAGGACAACGGTGACGACCGGCTCCAGAGTCGAAAGCATCGAGGCATCGGTGGGGCCCACTCGCTTGAGTCCTGCCAGGAAGGTGCCCACAGGAATTACGGTCGAAACCACTGCAATCCCCATCACGGCCAGCCATCCGGCTCGGGTGGTCGGCCAATGCGGTCCGCTCACCGCGGCAAAGACCCCGTACACAACGGCCGCCGAGGCCAAAATCACCGCGGACGAGGGAGCAGCCGGAACCCCCTTCATCACGCCCGTGCCGACAATGATGTACACGGCGTAGATGACCGCCGCGGAAATCGCGAGCAACACGCCCGCCCAGGATCCTCCCTGGGGATTTGCCGTCAGGGCTGCCCCCAGCAGCGCCAGAGCCAGGGCGCACCCCTTGAGCAGCGTGATCTTCTCTCTCAGGAACAGCGCCGAGAGGATGAACACAAACGCCGGGTAAAGGTAGAGCAGGAGGGCTGCCAGCCCTGGGGAGGCGTACTTCACGGCGCTCAGGTAGCAGTAGGACTGGCCCACGTAGACGACCGCGCCCATGCCGATCAGGCCGCCGAGCGTCTTTCCGAAGGGCAGGGGCTGGCGCCAGAGAAGGAGGAGGACGCACATGATGGCGGTCGCAATTCCAAAGCGCAGGAACAGGAGGGTCGGGACATCCAACCCATCGCCGTACGCCAGCTGGGCAAAGATGCCCAGGGTCCCGTAGGATGCGGCCGAGATGACGATGAGGACCACCCCGGCCAACCGGCTGCTGCTGGAGATCTTCAATCCATTCCTCGCCGCCCTCTGGAACTGTGCCGTCCGCGGGCCGAAGGTGATGGAAGACGCGGATGCTTTGGCCCGGCCGAGCCAGCAGCCAGACCGACTTGCTGCCGCGCTTCGCTACTGCCTGGCCGGGACCGGGCTGATTCTACCTTCGAGGGGAAAGAGAGGGCCCCATCCGGACCTCCCGTTCCTCAAGGAAACTGATTTGCAGCGGCACGCGAAGCGGTGACCTCTCCTTGGGTCAGGGGCTCTGGAGGGCAGAGCCCACCATGGAACCAGGCGGCGCATTTCTCCAAGCCCCGGGAATGAGCCGGAGGCCCGGTTAGCCTGCGGAACCCTTTTCCTGCCACTTTCCTCCCTCTCCCCTTCATATTTTCTCCACAATCTCCTGACACAATCGACGAGAACAAACCGATTTCAACAGGAGGATGTCATGTCCGCAAGAATTGCATTCCGTGTCATCGTCTCACTTTTCCTGGTGGTGGCGCTTCTCGCCGTCGCCGGAATCATGGCCTCGGCCGCCTACCACGCGGGGCTTGCTCAGGGAGTGCAGCAGGGAAGGACCCTTTCGGGTCCGCAGGGCGGATCGACCGTGGCCCTGCCTTTCTATGCGTACGCACCGTACTGGATCCCGCCGTTCGGCTGGGGGCTCGGGCTCCTGGGCTGTCTTTTCCCGCTCCTCTTGGTCTTCTTGGTCGTCTCTCTGGTCCGCATGATCGTCTGGGGAGGGCACGGCTACCGCCATCATGGATACGGGGAGTCGGGACCGCACGGACCCTGGCGCAGGCACAGGCGCTGGAATGAGATGGCGGAGGAGTGGCACCGCCGGCAACACAACGGCGAGTCGGGAAGCCCCTCCGGACCCGAAGGGCAGAAGCCGTAGGGAAGGGGCGGATGTTTCCCTCCCGCATCTTGGCGCACTGAGACTCCCGCCCGCGCTGGCCTCGCTGCGCTACCGCAACTACCGGCTGTGGTCCGGCGGGCAGTTGGCCTCGCTGATAGGAACCTGGATGCAGGCGACGGCCCAGGGCTTCCTCGTCTTCCAGCTGACTCACTCGGCGGCCTACCTGGGATACGTCGGGTTCGCGGCCGGGGTCCCTTCCCTGCTCCTCATGCTCTACGGAGGAGTGGTCAACGGCCGGATCTCGCAGCGCTCCGTGCTGATGGTCACCCAGACCTCGATGATGGCCCTGGCTTTCGCCCTGGGCATCGCCAACGCGTTTGACGCGCCGGCGCGCCAGGCGCTGGTCCTGGAGATGGTGCGGCGGGAAGATCTCTCCAACGCCGTGGCCCTGAACTCCACGATGTTCAACCTGGCCACCGTGGTGGGCCCGGCGCTGGGCGGGATCACCTATGCCCTCCCGGGTCCGGCCTAGTGCTTTGCGGTGAACGGGTTCTCGTTCCTGCCGGTGATCGCGGCGCTTGGGCTCATGAGCCTCTCGCCCGCGTCAGCCTGGCGAAGCCAATCTTCCCCGGCCAGGGACCTGCGGGAAGGAGTCGGCTACGTCGCCTCCCATGCGACGGTTCTTGTCCTGGTTGTGGTGAGCGGGGTGACGGCGCTCCTGGGTCAGGGTTGCATGATCGTTCTCCCGGCCTGGTCCGTGGAGGTCCTGCATGCGGGCTGGGTTGTGTCCTCGGCGCCGTGCTGATCGCCTCGCTGGGCCACTTCCAGTTCACGGGGCGGCCGCTCACGACCGGGACGCTGATCTTTCCCGTTTTCATCGTGGCGTTCTCGCTCACTTGCCAGTTCCTCCCGGCGCTCCTGGCGATGGTCGGCTTTGGGCTGGGGATGATGATCCTTTTCAACATGATCAACGCGATCCTGCTGGGCGAGGCGGCGGACGCCATACGCGGTCGGGTGATGTCCCTCTACACCCTGACCACCGTGGGGCTGGTTCCGCTGGGTGCGCTCGCAAGCGGGGCTGCCGCCAACCGCTGGGGGGAGCCGCTGATCGTCCTCATAAGCAGCGTGCTGCTCCTGGCTTTCGCCACCGTACTCTGGCTCCGGGCGCCCGGGATCCGGAAGCTCGAGTGGGCCGCTTTCGGGCTGGCGCCCCAGGCCGCCGGGGACGGCCCCAGCGTTTCCGGGTTGCCTGCCCGCTTCCTTTGGAGTTGAATCGGAACGGAGGCTTGAGGGGCAGATGCGGACCATTCTGGTCGTCGATGATGAACCGAAGATCGTCCAGATCGCGCGCGACTACTTGGAGCGCGCGGGGTACGCGGTGACCGCCGCGTACGACGGCGAGGCGGCCCTGGCCGCCTGTCATGCCGGCCGGCCCGACCTCGTAGTCCTCGACCTGGGGCTTCCAGTCCTGGACGGGCTGGAGGTCATCCGCCGCCTGCGGCGCGAGTCCGGCGTTCCGGTCATTGTTCTTACCGCCCGGGGGGAGGAAACCGACAAGCTTGTAGGACTGGAACTGGGGGCGGACGACTACATGGTCAAGCCTTTTAGCCCCAAGGAACTCGTGGCCAGGGTCCGAGCGGTTCTGCGCCGCGGCGAGGGAGGCACCGAGTCGGACCTGGAGACTCTGCGGGCCGGGGATCTTCTCCTGGATCTTCCCCGCATGCGCGTCACCGTCGGCGAACGGGATGTGGAGGTCACCCCGACCGAATTCCATATTCTCGCCGCGCTGGCCCGCCAGCCGGGCCGCATTCTGACGCGCGCCCAGCTTCTGGATGCGGTGCGCGGCGTGGCCTTTGAATCCTACGAGCGGGCAATCGACGCCCACATCAAGAACCTGCGCCGCAAGATCGAGCCCGATCCCCACGCGCCGCGCTACATCCTCACGGTCTACGGGGTCGGATACAGGCTGGCGGACTTATGAATCCCGGGCCGGAGGCTCCCCTTCGCCGTCGCCGCCACCCCCGCCACCAGCCGCCCTGGTGGCCGGAAGGGGAATCCTGGCCCCCTCACCCGCGGTCGCACCACCGGCCCAGGCATCGCAATCATGGTGCGCGGCTGGGATGCGAAGTCGTTTTTCTGCTTGCCGTGTTGATACTGGCCGGGTCGAGCTGTGCCGGAATTCTCTGGGTGCTGGGCCTATTGGGATCCAGGGTCTCCATCTCCGGGCTTTTCCCGGGGCTGGCGACCGTGTTGCTCATCCTCGTGTTGTTAGCCGCCTTGGCTGGCCTTCGCGAGGTCGCCTGGCCTTTGGAAGACCTGATCGATGCGGCCGGCCGCGTCGAAGCGGGGGACTACTCAGTCACGGTGAGCGAGCGCGGGCCGAGGGGATTCCGCACCCTGGGCCGCGCGCTCAACTCGATGATCCAGCGCCTGCGCTCCGACGAAATCCTGCGCCGGAACCTGCTAGCCGATGTGACCCACGAGCTGCGCACGCCCGTCGCCGTGATCCAGGGGAGCCTGGAAGGAATGCTGGACGGGGTCTACCCGGGCGACGAGAGCCATATCCGGCCCATCCTGGAAGAAACGCACGTGCTCTCGCGGCTGATCGAGGACCTGCGCACCCTCTCGCTGGCCGAGAGCGGGGCGCTGGAGCTCCACCGCGAGCCGACCGACCTGGGCGTTCTGGGCGGGGAGGTGGTCTCCTCTTTTCGCCCCCAAGCTGGCGAGGCGGGGATCATGCTGGAGGCGGAGATTCCCGAGGATCTGCCGATGCTGGATGTCGATCCGGTGCGAATCCGCGAAGTGCTTGCCAATCTGGCGGCGAACGCGCTGCACCACACCTCCCAGGGGGGCCGAGTGCTGATCTCCGCCAAGCTCGATCTGCCTGTCCGGCGTGTCGTCGTGTCCGTGGCGGACAACGGGACCGGGATCGCGCCAGCCGAGTTGCCTCACATCTTCGACCGATTCTTCAAGTCGCGGGAATCGCGAGGTAGCGGCCTGGGGCTGGCCATCGCCAAGAACCTCATTGCGGCGCACGGCGGAGAGATCACCGCCGAAAGCACGCTCCAGGTGGGGACAACCATTCGCTTTTCTCTGCCGCTCGAGCCTTCCTAGCGGGAAAGGGCGCGCTGCTCACAGAGGCCTGGCACACCACACCCTTGCGGGCGGATCGCCCTCGCCACCGCCCACCACGACTGCCACCCTGACCAGCGTGAGGGCAGTCCCCGAACCCATCCGAACTCCCTCACTTTCGGCGTGTTCTGCCCCACGCCCAGGCGGCCACAATGATGGCCGCCCCGACCAGCATGAAGACGATCCCCGGACTCATGCGAACTCCTTCACATGGCTTCCTGAGAACCTTCAAGATAGTGAGAACGGGCCCGCTCCCCTCAGGCTCTTGGGCGGACCCTGGCTACCTCGGCGATGCGGAAAGGATGGTGTTCGACGACGAGAGTAGGTTCGCTGGTCACGGGCACTCTAGTCCCTCCGGGCAGAGACGGGGGACGTGACCCGGGCCCGGCCCAGGATCAGTCTCAGGGGACAATAACATCGACGGGATCACCCACCTGGGCGCCCAGCAGCTGGGCGGCGGAACCATTGACGACAGCAATCTCGATGTTGTTCTCGCTGTCCACCAGCGCAATCAAGTCTCCAGGTTTCCGCTGGCCGTAGGAGTCGGCCAGCCCCCGGACCTCGCGGCCGTGCAGGCGAAAAAGAGGCTGCCCTCTCCCGAGGACCTCGGCCGCCGCCAGGTCGGTGGTCAAGTTTCCGAAGATATCGACGACGGAGATGTGGGCCTTCCAACCGCCGGCGGTGCGCTCCGCGCGGAAGATCGGGATGCGAACGGGGTCCGTAACCGGCGGCCCCAGGTCCGCGAAAGGGACTCCGCGCGCCAGGTGGGCGGCCACGGGCGAGAAGATATCTCGACCGTGAAAAGTCCGGCTGACCTTGGGGAGAAAGTAGCGAGGGTTTGTCAGGTGGACAATCTCAACCCCCCGACCTAGCCTTGAAGCATCCTCGTATATGGGGGTGAAAAGACCGTTGTCGGGTCCCACGAAGACATGTTCTCCGAGCCGGGCGGCGATGGGACGCCTGGTGGTTCCCACCCCTGGGTCGACCACCGCCACATGTACCGTGCCGCCCGGGAAGAAGGGGTAGGCGCGCCAAAGGGCCATAGCGCCTTCGCGTATGTTCTGCGGGGCTATCTCGTGAGTAATGTCCGCGATCTGGGCTTCCGGGCAGATGCTCCAGACCACCCCTTTGAGCGCGCCGACGAATCCGTCCCTGGTGCCGAAATCGGTGGTGAGGGTCACGATGGGCATGACCTTATCTTATCCGAATGTGCAGAGCCAGTCCACGCAGCCCTTTTCTGGGACACTCGCAGCTGCAACTCGGCCGGCGATGAGAATAGATGAGCCTCCGGGGAGCCGTTCCCGAACCTGCTTTTGGAGGCCGATGGAAGAAGAACATGGCTTGGAATCCGGCCCGACTCCCGGCGTGGAACTGGGCTCGCAAACCAAGGGGATCTCTCGATCCGGATGGCCAGTGATGATCTCGCTGGAACCACCCGGACTGCAAGCGGCGGATTTCCCAATCGCCTGTCCCGAGGCCTTCGACAGCCCCGCCCTTGCCTGACCAATCAACTCTCCCGATGACAGGAGTTGGGGGCCCGGAGCGTTCCGGAAATGCCACCGCACTTGGAAGGGCCCCCAAATCATGGGACATGGTATATGTGGTTGTGCGTTAGGCTATTCCGCGGATCCTGGGACCCAACCCGCAAGGTCCCTCACGGCGCTTCGTTCCAAGGAGACCTGCTAATGAAAACCGACATTGGGTTCATCGGACTTGGCATTATGGGCCTTCCCATGGCCAAGAACCTTCTGAAAGCAGGGTACGGGGTCGTCGGCTATGACCTTGCCGAGGAGAGGCTGAGCCAACTGCTCGCTCAAGGGGCCCTTTCCGCGGCCTCCCCGAGAGATGTGTCGGCCCGCGCTCAGGTGGTCATCACCATGCTCCCTGATTCCCCAGACGTCGAGAAGGTCTACCTGGACGACAACGGGGTGCTTGCAGGCGCCAAGGCGGGGACCCTGCTGATAGATATGTCGACAATCTCGCCCGTAACGGCGGTGAAGGTTGCCAACGAGGCCGGGAAGCGCGGTTGCCCGATGCTGGACGCCCCTGTTTCAGGCGGCGAGACCGGGGCTATCCATAGCACCCTGTCGATTATGGTCGGCGGACCCGTCGAGATTTTCAAGCGTGGCGAGCCTTTCCTCAAGGTGCTGGGGAAACCCGTGCTTTGCGGCCCCTCCGGCGCTGGACAGACAGTCAAGGCCTGCAACCAAATCCAGGTGGCCCTCAACCTGATTGGGATGGCCGAGGCGCTGGTCCTGGGGCAGAAGGCAGGGGTGGATCCTGCGATCGTCCTGTCCGTTCTGAGTGCAGGCTACGCCCAGACGCGAGTGATGGACGTGAGAGGCCCGCGGGTCATCCGCCGGGATTTCACCCCCGGTTTCCGCAGCCGGCTTCATTTCAAGGACCTAAACATCGTTCGCGAAACCGCTCGGGCCTTCGGCTGTTCCCTTCCAGCCTCCGCCCTGGCGCATGAGCTGTTCTCTTCGATGCAGGCCCATGGTTGGGGAGATCTCGACCATTCGGCCGTAATCAAGGTGATTGAACTGCTGTCCAACGGGGATGTTCAGTCGATCTCGGCCGGGTAGCGCGCTCGCACTTTGTCTTCAGGGTATTCGGACACTCGACTTTGGCGCGGATCCCACGAGGCTGCCCTTAGGCCTTAAGCTGACAGGGTTCCCAGGGAAGGCAGCCGAGGGAGTTCTGCGCGGTCCGCGGACGACCCTCCTGGCCGTCGCCCGCTTCGTTCCTCACCGACCCGATTCCCCCCAAGGGGCTTGAATTATTCCCGAGCCAGCTTTCGCGAGGAGGAACCTCTTGATCCCCAATCAATGGTACGTGGTTCTCAGTTCGTCCGAATTGCGCGACAAGCCCTTGGGTGTTTTTCGGCTAGGCGAGCGCCTCGTGTTCTGGCGCGACTCCCGGGGCGCCGCTCATTGTCTTGAGGATCTTTGCGTCCATCGCGGAATTCAACTCTGCCTGGGCAAGGTGCTCGGCGACCGACTTCAGTGCCCCTTTCACGGTTTTGAGTACGACGAACAGGGGAAGATCCGGATCATCCCGGCCAATGGACGTTCCACCGCCGTTCCCGCGGCTTTTCAGGTGCGCAGCTACCCCACCTTCGAGGCCCAAGGATTCATCTGGATCTGGTGGGGGGGGCAGGTGCCGGAGCCCTCGCAACCCTCCTTTTTCACCGACTTGGACGGCACCTTCTCCTTCGCCGAGGTGCAAGACCACTGGAGGGCCCACTACAGTCGGGTGATCGAAAACCAGCTCGACGTCGTACACGTCCCTTTCATCCACGCCAATACCATCGGGCGAGGCGGGCGCACACTGGTGGACGGCCCGGGGGTGAAGTGGATATCCCCGGACATGTTCTATATCTACGTGTTCAACCGGATCGACGACGGGACGCCGGCCATGGGGCCCCGCGAGGTTCCCCTTGAGCCGGAACCTCCGTTCAAACTGGAATTCCTTTTCCCCAACCTCTGGCAGAACTACATCGGCAAGCAGACGCGGATTCTCGCCGCGTTCGTCCCGGTGGACGCGACCCACACCATTCTGTACTTGCGTTTCTATCAGAATTTCGTCCGCCTCCCGGGGTTGAGGACCCTGGTCAACCGGCTGGCCATGCCCTTCAACGTCTACGTCGCTCACCAGGACCGGCGGGTCGTCGAAACGCATGAGCCAGCAGCCTCCGCCCTGAAGATGGGCGAGCGACTGATCCGGGGGGATTACCCGATCATCGAGTACCGCCGCCGCAGAGAGGAATTAAAAGGCGGGCGGGCAACTCGCTGAGCGACCCGGCGCCACCAGGTCTATTCGCGCATCCACTGGACTCACGGCGAGGGGCGATCCAAGTAAGGTCGCCAGCTCTTCGGATTCTCTTCGTCTTGGGCTGTCGTCGGGCCCTCGGCTCTCGAAGGACGGCCTGGCTTCTCACGATGGAGAATCTTGTGCTTCGCGGAATCGAAACGGCGCAACGGGGCGCAAAACCCCCGATGCGGCTTCGAAGGGAGAATCGCCGCGGTCGAGGCGGGCCTTGATCCGACGGACGTTGCGGCACCGGGGAAAGACCGACGGTGGCCAAGAAGCAGCCCGCATGCTTTCCATGGACCTAGTGATGTCACCAGAGCGCCAAGAGACAACCCTCCTCCCGGAAGGTCGGCTGTACCGAACAGAGTGAATCACGCCATTCAACACTCGAAGGTTCCGTCCAAGGCAACCGCCAAAAATATCTGTCTTCTTGTTTTCAAGGGGGCCCGCCCGAGCCGCTGGCCCTTGCCGACCGCCCTGGGCGTGGCAGCCAATCGATTCGCATTGCGAATTGGGCTTATACTCGCACCCGGTTTGGCGCCTTCCCGACGGATCCAATTCAAAGCCCATGTTTGCGAAGGAAAAAAAGAAGCCGACTTGGCTTTCTTGGTTTCTTGCATTAGTCCTCGCGGCGTGCCTCCTGCGCCTGGGATTCTGGTTTGCCTACTCTCCGAGACGCACCTCGGACCTGCAAGGATACCTCGACGTGGCCCAGATGATCCTGCGCATGGATTTCTCGCACAACGAGGGGGCCCGTGCGCCCGGATATCCCGCCTTGCTGGCCATCAGCGGCCTCGACGAGCGTACTGTCTGGGCGGTCCAAATGGGGCTCGGCATTCTTATCTCGACTCTCTTGTTCACGTTTTCCTGGAATCGGCTGCGAAACGGCCCCTGGGCTTTCCTCATCGCGCTCGCATATTCCCTGAACTTGGGGCAATTGTTCTTTGAAGCGACCATGCTTGCGGAGACGTTATCGACACTCTTGCTTCTGGTCTCGCTGGGGCTGGCCGCCTGGATCCGGCCGGGACGAAAGAGGAATTGGCTCCCCGCCCTTCTCTTGGGGGCGGTTCTGGGGATCGCGGTCCTCACCCGGCCCGAGTATATTTATCTTTTCCCCGTCGTCCTGGTCTATGTGTATTGGCAGGCGAGAGGCGAGCCTGCGCGCCGGCGGACACTTCTCGTGTGCGCCTACCTGCTGCCCTGGATGGCCCTGGTCCTCGGCTGGAGCACCGTGAACTGGTTCACGACAAACTACTTCGGTCCCACGACGATGACCGGATACTACCTCATGAATCACACCGGCAACTTCATCCAATACGCTCCGCAGGAATACGCGACCGTAAGGGACATTTACCTGAAACATCGGGCAGAACAAATCGCGGCGACCGGAAACCAATCCATGACGATTTGGAGATCGTTCAACAATCTCCAGCACACCATGCGCCTATCCTACGCCGGTCTTTCCGAGTTGCTGACGAGGCTATCTCTTATCCTAATCGTGCAGCACCCCTTTCTCTATCTGCAGAGTGTGTCCGTTGCGTGGGTGGATTTCTGGAAGGTGGCGAATTATTGGGATCCAAAACTCGTTCGCGTCCGCGCGCTGGTCCCTTGGCTGGGTTGGATCTGGGAGATAGAACGATATCTCATCGTTGGGCTAAACGTGTTGTTTCTGGAGCTCGGAACGTATTGGGTTTTTCGCTGGATCCGGAAGCAGCTCACTCCGGAAGAAACGCCCCTGCTCTGGATCTGGATCCTGGTCCTCCTCGGTTCGGTTTTCCAAGCCTTGTTGGAAAGGGGCGACAACGCCCGCTATGCCGTTTCCTCCGAAGTGATCATCCTTTGGACGGTTCTGGTGACCCTGGGTCGATTCCTCACAACCCATGGAAAACTGCCAGCGGAGGACGAAACCCCAGTCTCCTCCTCTTAGAAACCATCGCCGAAGCGGCGGCTCCAGGCAGGACCTCGCCTCCATCGGGATTCTCACATCAGCAATCAGATTTCCAACGGGATTCCGGGCGCGAATCCTTCCGTGGTGAACGTCACCGGCCGGGTGCGCCCACAGACAGCGGGTTGCCCAACCGGGCGCATACGGCACTAGATCGCGTCGTCCCTGCCGTGAACCGCGCCAGCGCCAATCCCGCCCTTTCCATGGCCCCCCTGCTTGTGCGCCTTCGCCAAGATTTCTGCTTTCCCCTCAAGTCCCGCACGGCCCGGCCGCTCCCGTGTCAACCACAAAACCGACCCTCCAGGTTTCGGAGTTCCCGTTCTCACGCCGTTGTACGCGTTCCAAATCACTCCGGATCCAAGCAGGCGTTCGGCTTTGCTCCCGCCGCGCCGTACGCTTCCAACTGCCCTCGGGTGTTCTTTTCAGCGACTGTCCTCCGTTTCCCAGGGACCGTTCGGTGGAAGGCGCCAATCCCCGGATCTCTTTGTCGATTCCCCTGAAGGTGCAGCAATCCCACCCTCGTACGGGGCGATCGCCGATGTACAATGGACCCATCCTGAGACACCCTGGAACCGGCGACTTCAGCCGGGGGCCCTTGATCGGCTGTCTATGCCAAGAGCCCCCTAGACGCGGACTGCGTGAATCCTCCCAAGGGTCGGGTCTTCGACATCCGCCGCTATTCCATCCACGATGGCCCCGGAATTCGCACCACCGTCTTCCTGAAGGGCTGCCCGCTTCGGTGCGCCTGGTGCCACAACCCGGAGGGGCAGGAGCCCGGCCCTCAGATGGTCTATCGGCCGGAGCGTTGCCTGTTCTGCCGCGCCTGCCTGGTGGCCTGCCCGGAAGGCGCGATCACGTGGGACGGAGCCGGCCCGCTCCTGGATCCGGCCCGATGCACCCTCTGTGGGGCGTGCGTAGCCGAATGCTATGCGGAGGCGCGCGAATGCCTCGGCCGCGAGATGACCGTGGAGGAGGTGATGGCCGTGGTCAGCCGCGACCAACCCTTCTACGACCAGTCCGGTGGGGGCGTGACCTTCTCCGGAGGGGAACCGCTCCTTCAGGCGGATTTTGTCTTCGCCCTGCTGCAGGCCTGCCGCTCCTCCGGGATTCACACCGCGCTGGACACCTGCGGGTTCGCGCCCTGGGAGACCCTGGACCGCCTGCGAGGTCTAGTCGACCTTTTCCTTTTTGATCTGAAACTGGCGGATGAAGTCCGGCACCGCGAACTCACGGGGGCCTCGAATAGCTTGATCCTCCGCAACCTGCGGTCCTTGTCCGCCTGCGGGGCGGCCATTCTCTTGCGCATCCCGGTTGTCCCCGGGGTTAACGAAGATCCCGGCGAGGTGCGTTCCATCGCCGCGCTGGTCGCGAGCCTTCCCACCCCCCCCATGGTCGAGCTGCTGCCCTATCACGCCATCGGCCGACACAAGTATGAGCTCCTGGGGCGAGCCTACACGCTCGCGGACACCCAGCCCCCCTCCGCCCAAACGATGCAGGAGATCGGCGGAGTGTTTCGACAATTTGGACTGCCTCTCCCGAAAGGAGGCTAGTGCCGTGGTGAGCGAACGGGTCGCGCGCCTCCGGCAACTGAGCCTGGAGGCTAAGCCTCAGATCTGTCTCGAGCGCGCCGAACTGGTCACGGAGATCGACCGGGAGATCCCGGCGACGGTCTCCGCTCCTCTGCGCCGGGCGCGGGTTTTCGAGCGCCTGTGCGAACGCAAGGGCATCTGGATCGGCGAGGACGAGCTGATCGTCGGAGAAAAGGGCCCGAGTCCCAAAGCGACCCCCACCTTTCCGGAGCTGTGCTGCCACAGCTTGGCGGACCTTGACGTGCTGAGCGGCCGCGAGAAGATCTCCTACGCCGTGGATGAAGCGACCCGCCGCGCCTACCGGGAGTCGATCCTCCCCTACTGGCGAGGCCGGTCAATGCGTGACCTCATCTTCGAGGAGATGACCCCGGAGTGGAAAGCCGCCTATGAGGCGGGCGTGTTCACGGAGTTCATGGAGCAGCGCGCCCCCGGGCACACGGTCCTGGACGACAAGATCTACCGCAAGGGGTTCCTGGATTTCGAGGCCGACCTGCGCTGCAGCCTGGCAGCGCTGGATTACCTGAACGATCCTCGAGCCTACGCCCGGGAACAGGAACTGAAGGCGATGCTCGTTTGCGTCCAGGCACTGATCCGCTTTGCTGAGCGGCACGCCAAGGAAGCCCGACGCCTTGCGAGGGAAGAGAAGAATCCGGACCGCCGAGCGGAACTCGAGCGCATGGCCGAGGTCTGCTCCCGCGTCCCGGCCCATGCCCCCCGGACTTTTTGGGAGGCCCTGCAGTACTACTGGTTCGTTCATTTGGGAGTGACGACCGAACTGAACACCTGGGACGCGTTCAATCCGGGGCGTCTGGACCAGCATCTCTTGCCCTTCTACCAGCAGGATCTGGCTGCGGGGCGCATGACCCGCGGCCAGGCGGAGGAGCTCCTCCAGTGCCTGTGGATTAAATTCAACAACCAGCCCGCGCCTCCCAAGGTCGGAGTGACGGCCGAGGAAAGCGGGACGTACACCGATTTCGCGCAGATCAACACCGGCGGAGTTCGTGAAGATGGCAGCGACGGGGTCAACGAGGTCACCTACCTGATCCTGGATGTGATCGAGTCCATGCGCCTTCTTCAGCCGAGCTCCTCCATCCAGGTAAGCAAGAAAAACCCCGACGCCTTTGTTCGTCGCGCGGCAGAGATCATCCGCACGGGGTTCGGACAGCCCTCGGCGTTCAACGCCGACCTGATCGTCCAGGAGTTGGTCCGCCAGGGCAAGTTGCTGACCGACGCCCGGAACGGCGGATCCAGCGGGTGCGTGGAGGTGGGCGCCTTCGGCAAAGAGAACTACAACCTGACCGGCTACTTCAACCTGCCGAAGGTCCTGGAGATCGCCCTTCATGACGGCGTGGACCCCCGCACGGGAAAGCGGATCGGGGTCTCGACCGGAGACCCCCCCCGCTGGGCGACGTTCGAGGAGCTCTTCGCGGCTTTCGAGGCCCAGATCCGGCACTTCGTCGAGATCAAGGTGCGGGGAAACAACGTGATCGAAAGGCTCTACGCCGAGCAGATGCCGGCCCCCTTTCTGTCGCTGCTCATCGACGACTGCATCGCCCGGGGCCGGGACTATCACGACGGCGGCGCGCGATACAACACTACCTACATCCAGGGAGTCGGCCTGGGGACGACGACCGACGCTCTGACCGCGCTCAAGTTTCACGTCTTCGACCGCAAGACCCTGGGGATGTCCGAGTTTCTCCAGGTGCTGGAGGATAACTTCACGGGGCACGAGCGGGTTCGCCAGCTGCTGCTCAACAAGACCCCGCGCTACGGAAACGACGACGACTATGCGGACTCAGTGATGAGAGCCGTCTTCGAGGCCTACTTCCACGCGGTCGACGGCCGGCCCAACACCAAAGGGGGCACCTACCACATCAACCTTCTGCCCACCACCGTCCACATCTACTTCGGATCGGTCACCCTCGCCACGCCCGACGGGCGTCGCGCGGGCGAGCCGCTCTCGGAAGGCGTTTCCCCGGTGCAGGGCGCCGACCGGCGCGGCCCGACGGCGGTCCTGCGCTCCGTCGCCAAGATGGACCACGTGCGTACGGGGGGAACGCTCCTCAACCAGAAGTTCTCCCCCGAGCTCCTCAAGGACGAGGAAGGGCTGGAGAAGCTGGTCCACCTGATCCGGACTTACTTTGCGCTCGACGGCCATCACGTTCAGTTCAACGTCGTGGATGCCGCCACGCTGCACGCGGCCCAGGAGCACCCGGAGGAGCACCGGGACCTGATCGTACGCGTCGCAGGATACAGCGATTACTTCTGCGACCTGGGCAAAGCCCTGCAGGACGAGATCATCGCCCGGACCGAGCACCGGGAACTGTGAGGTGCGGGGGGAGCGCCTCCTCGGAACAGTCCTGATCGGGGCGCCTGGGCGAAGGAACTCTCCCCGGCGCCCCCTGCTTTTTCCTGCGCGTTCCGAATCTCAACCTCAGGGAGCCAATCTCTCGGCCAGGAACTTGATGCCAAGCGGGTAGCGGTACTCCGTCGACGTGTGACCGCCCTCGAACAGTTCAAAGAAGACGTCCTTCACGCCCGCGCGCTCAAGCGCCCGACGGAAGGCCTCGGCACCCAGGTCGAGGTAGAACTCGTCCTGTCTTCCGGCGTCGATGTAGATTGCCTTCAGGGACCGCAGGGCCTCAGCGTGCCCAGGGACCATCCGCACCGGGTCCCAGGCGAGCCAGCGTTCCCAGACCTCGGGGATCGTTCTCCCGGTCGCCGGGTCGTAGGGGAGATTGACGCGTCCGTCGGGGTCAGCCGAGTAGCAGGCCGCCATGCAGTAGTCGTTCAGCAGAACGCTGTCGCTCTCCTTCGAAAAGGCGGGGCGAGAGCGGAAGTCCGCCCAGAACCTGTCAAAGGAACCCTGATAGTGGTCGCGCAACGCGCGGGCCGACTTGCGAAAATCGGACAGGTAAACGCCTTCAAACAGCGCATCTCCGGCGTGGGTCGCCAAGCCTCCCCATTGGTCGGGGCGCAACATGGGGGTCACCATGGCCCCGTAGCCGCCGCTTGAGTGGCCGGCGATCCCGCGGTGATCTCGGGCGGCCAAGGTGCGGTAGTGCGCGTCTACCCAGGGGACAACCTCCTCGCACAGGTAAGTGTGATAGCGCCCGGTTCCCGGGGAATCCAGAAACTGGCTGCCTCCGAGGGATGTCCAGCAGTCCACCCAGACCAGGATGCAAGGGGGCGCTTCGCGCCGGGCAAACAGGCCATCGGCCAATTCCGGGTAATTCAACCGGAAGGGGTGGCGGTTTCGCCACATGTCCAGCTGGCCGGTCAGGCCCTGGATGACGTAGACGCTCGGGTAACGGAGCCCGGGAGTATCGTCATAGCCGGGCGGCAGGTAGACCCACAAAGGCCGACCAGAGGGATCTCCCAGGGGGTTTCCCTTCAAGACTTTGCTCTCGAATGTCGTTTCCTCGAATCGGCCGGCTAAACGAACAGACCAGGGAAGCATATCTTTCCTCCGTTTCCTGACCTCAACAGATGTGGGCAGGTCCTGCCCTGAGGGAAACGAGCAGGGCGATCCCATCCCCGCTCCAGTTCGGTCCGACCCAATGCGCGGGGCCGGCCCTTCAGGACGGTCGGGAGGAGAGCAACCCCTCCAGACGCGCCACCGCCTCGGGCAGGTTTTTCCTTCCAAACCCGATGCGGAAGTGGTTGTCTCGGTCCCCGTAGACCGTTCCGGGCAGCAGCAGCACTCCCGCGTCCGCGGCCAGCCGATCGCAGAAGATCCCCACTTCCTCCCCCAGGAGCCGGGGGAAGGCGATCGGCCCGGCGCGGGGACGGACCCACGAGAACCGGTCCGGGTGGCGGGCAAAGAATTCATCCAGGACGGACAGGTTGGCGGCGATGATGTCCAGATTCCGCCTCACCAGGTCCGGCCGGTGGCGGAGCGCCACTTCCGCCAGAAACTCGCTCGGTGCGCTGTTGCAGATCGTGGTGTAGTCCTTCAGGCGCGCCATCCGCCCGTGCAGCTCGGCGTTTCGCGTGGCGATCCACCCAATCCGCAGCCCGGGCAAGCCGTAGGTCTTTGACATCACCCCCAGGGACACGGCCCGCTCGCTCAGATCGCAGGCCATCGGAAGACGCTGCGCAGGGTCATACTCGGACTCGTGGTACACCTCATCCGAGAAAAGGACGGCGCCGGTGCGATCGCAGCAAGCGGCCAGCTCCCGGAATTCCCCCCCGCTCATCAGGTATCCGGTGGGGTTGTGAGGAGTGTTGACGACGACGACCCGCGTCGCCGGGCGAATCTCGCCCCTGAGGTCCTCCAGGTCCAGCGCCCATCCGTCCGCCTCGCGCCCCATCCAGTCCGTCACCTCGCATCCGATGCCCTGCGCCACCGCGGAAAGGGACTGATAGCGGGGCCCGTGCACGATGGCATGGTCGCCGGGCTCAAGCGCAGCATTCATGAACAGGAAGATGGCCTCCTCGGCGCCCGAGCAGACGAGAACCTGGTCGGGTCGGATGGTCTGATACAGTCTGCTGATCTCTGCCCGCAGCGAGGGGGCTCCCTGCGACTCCGTGTATCCAAGCCAGTGCCGGTTGATCGCCGCGCGCGCGTCCGGCTCAAGGGCCAGCAGGTCACCTACCGCAACCGACTCGCTGTCGGAGCTGCACAAGGTGTACGGAGTTGAGAACTCGTACCGCGCGAAATAGCGTTCGAGCTCAAATGGCGGAAGATGCATGGCTCCCCCGTGCGACACTGTCCCCCGAGTCCGTCCCTTGCCGTTCACCCCCCGCCGGCCGACGTCCTCTCCCCTTCAAAGATCAGGCTGCAGCAGGTGAGTGCCCCCTCGGCCTTCTGCAGCTCCGACACATCCAGGGCCGTTGTCCCGATCCCGCGCGCTTCCAGGCGCTCGCGGGTGCGGGGAAACGAGGCCGGGTAGAGCACCCTGCCGCCAAGCCAGAGCGCGTTTCCGCCGTAGGGCTCGCGGGGATCGACGGGAATGAGGTGCAGCCCGCCGAAGGCGGCCGCGGGGATCCACCCGGGGTTGAAGAGCAGGGCCTCCCGGCCCACCTGCGTGACCGCCGACTTGAGGTGCAGGCAGCCCTGCACTTCGACTGGCTGGACGACGTAGCCGAACCGGGCCGTCAGGACCTGTAGCTGCCGGATCCCCTCCGGATTGGTCCTTCCGGAACGCCCGACATACAACCTCGCGCCTATCCGCAGGACATCGCCTCCTTCCAATGTCCCAGGGTCCTCGATCCTGACCAGACTGCGGTGGCGAGCGAGGACCCTCGCGAGCGATACCGTCTCGGGCAGCCTCGATTCGACGCCGGGCCGCGCGACCACAGCCACCTCGTCGAGGACGATCGCCGTATCTTCAACAAACACGGAGTCAGGGAGATCAGGCTCGGCCGGAAGCTCAAACACCTCGCAACCGGAATTGGAGAGCGCCTGGCAATAGGCGCGGTGCTGGGCTCGCGCCCGGTCCAGATCGATCTCAGCCCGGGCGAGGTACGTGAGTTCGCAGTTTCCAATCCTGGCGCTGACTTCCCGAGTGATGGCCGTGAGCACCTTCAGATCTCCCATGCATGCCCCTGCTGCGCTGACGCCGAGTCACCGGCCATGGAAGCGAGCGCAACGAGCGTGCGCCACCCGATTTGCCCTTCCCGCTTCCCCGTCTCTCTTTTGAGGCCCTCCTCCATTTTATCCTGGCTGGCAGAGGGCCGACGGTAGCCCACAGCCCCTTTTGGGGTTATAAATGCGAAGCGGCACGGCGGAGAAACGTGCCCAGGAGTGTGAGACCATGAGCGAGGTGAACGCCACGACGGAGGGCCAGACCGGGATCGGCTCTTTCTTTGACCGGCCCCGCGTCCAGCGCGTGGTTTTCCCGATCGGGGAGGGAATCCCTTTCGGGTTTGAGAGCGTATACAGTCCGCAATTGGGAATCGGCGGGGCCTACGGGACCTGGGGGCAGGCCTACGACAACGAGGCGCTGCGGCACTTCGTGGAACAGCGCTTGGGCGAGCCGCTCAAGAGCGAAGAAATCCTGAAACTGGCGGAGCTGGGGTTCGTCAGCCGCCATCACATCCCCCTGCTTTCCGGTCCGGAGCACTTGGCGCTGGAAATCGAGGTCGGTGCGCGGCTCTTGCGCGAGGCCGCGCACACCTGTGGCTGGGAACCATCTGAGGTCCAGGGTGTCCTGATCGGGATGAGCGGGCCCATTGCGGACAACTATGTCTCCGAGATCTCCCGGCAGGCGGGGATCCCGGACGCGGCACTCAAGGTCAGCGTTCACAAGGCCTGCGATGGATCCATGGGAGCCCTTCACCTGGCGCTGGATCCCAGCATGGCCGGGGCGGGCCAGACGAATATCGCCGAAGCCCTGCGGGACAAGAAAGTCCTGGTCGGAGGGATTGAGGGCCTCAGCCGGTTGCTGAGCGAATCACGCGACAAGAACGCACTGCAGCTGTTCGGCAACGGCGCGGGGGTGGTCGGGATCGTTCCGGGGGAGACCATGCGGTTCCTGACCGGAAAGAGCGCGGAGGTCTACGACGAAGAGGGGCTGCTGGAGGTGAGGATGTTCTACCCGCACGCTCGTGTGCGGGCCCCAGGAATACCGCTGGTCGAAGTCACTCAGGTCGGTCCCGATGCCATCCGCGTGGCCGGCCTGATGCACGAGCCCGAGGACGGCACCTCCGTGGTCATGGCTGGCCTCATGGGCATGGTTAAGCTATTTGTTCGCTCGGGCGTCACGGTGGTCTCCGAAGTTGTCCGCGACTACCAGACCCTGATGAGCAAGCTGGGCACCCCGGACAAGCCATTTGCAGTGGCAATCGTTCATCACGCCAACTACAAGATCAACCTGCTCAAGGAAAAGCATCTTCAGAAGCTCGGCATTCGCTTTCCCATGCCCTGGCTTCTTAGCGAGTTCGGAAACGTCAGCGCCGCCTCGAACATCATTGCCTTCCTGCGGAAGCTGCCCAGCCTCAGGCCCGGCGATCACGTCTTGTTCGATGGATTTGGGGCCGGAACCTACTACGACGTCCTGGCGGTAGCGCTGGGAACCTAGACCGCTTCCGTGGTTCGAGGGAGCACGAGATGCGGCGGAGCGCCCGATCTGGGCGCTCCGCGCTTTTCCCGGGATGACCCAATTTTCCCCTATCATGGCGTGCCGCCAGACGAAGTCGCCTCGACGGAAGAGGTCCGCTCGCATCGATGCGGAGGAAGCAGTCCCTCAGCGTGCGCGCGGGCGTTTGGGCGCTTTAGCCGGCCCCTCGAGGTCGATCCGGAACGTGAGCACTCCCTGTCCCCGGTCCGCCAGTCTTACCGGGAGGCCACTTCCCTCCAGAAACCTCAGCATGCGGGTGTTCTCGGCGTTCACTGTCGCCAGAAAAGCCCGGATCCCGAGGTTGCAGGCATAGCTCACCAGGGCTTTCAGGAGCGTCAGCCCCAGCCCCTGGCCCTGGTATCGGTCCTCGACGGCAATAGCGAACTCTGCCTCGCTTGCCCCGGGCGCTTCCGGAAGGGCGTATCTCGCGACGCCGAGGATTTTCTCCTCGCCTCCCTCGAGGCACACCGCTGCCACGGCAGCCGCCCGCTTCCCGTCCACCCCGGCCATGCGAGTCGCCTGCTCATCGGACAATTCCTTCATGTAGCCCAGAAACCGGAAGTACGCGCTCTGCCGCGAAAGCCTGCGGAAAAGCCCCTGGAGCCGCGGCGCATCGTCCGACCGGATCGGCCGGAACGCCACTATCGTGCCATCCTTGAGTTGGAATGTTTCCGGAGGCATCCCCACTCCTCATCCCTGCCTGGCCCCGCGCTGGTCACCCTTTGCGCCGGACTCCCTACCCGCATGAGGGCCTGCTTGCCGCCCCCGCTCGCGCCGATGGCCGGCGCGCATTTGGTCTACCTTCCCCTGGCGTCGCGAGGCCAGGCGGACTCGTAGGCGTCCAGGATGCGATCGCACAGCTGGTCGAAGCGAGGGTCCGTCCTGCGGCGGGCCGCATCCTCGTTGTACCAGGCCAGAATCTCTCGGGCCCCCTGCGAGAAAGGAATGACCGCCAAGAAATCAGGAACTAGCCGCTTGATCTTGGTATTGTCAAAGATCATGCTGTGCGCCTTGTCTCCTAGCAGGTTGTCTCCCCATTCCCGGTCAAAGGCCGCTATCAGATCGGAAGGGACGTGGACCATGCGGGCCTCGGTCCCAGCCGCCTGGGCAACGATTTCGAAAATCTGGTTCCAGGTCAGCCACTCATCCGAGGTGATTTGGACGGCCTCGCCAATGGCGTGCGGGTTGCCAAGCAGACCCACAAAGCCCTTGGCGAAGTCGGTATGGTGGGTCAGCGTCCAGATCGAGGTTCCGTCGCCGTGCACGATGACCTTCCGCCCGCGGAGCATGCGGTCGACCACCGTGTAGCCGCCTATCATGGGAAGCATGGTGCGGTCGTAAGTGTGCGAAGGGCGCACGATCGTGAGCGGAAAGCGCTGCTCTCGGTAGGCCCGAAAGAGCCTCTCCTCGCAGGCAATCTTGTCCCGGGAATACTGCCAGTAGGGATTGTCCAGAACAGTTGATTCCGAGACCGGAAGCGCGGCCGGCGGAGTCTGGTAGGCAGAGGCGGAACTGATGAAGACGTACTGGCGGGTCCGCCCGTGGAACAACTCCAGATCCGTTTCCACATGCTCGGGGGTGTAGGCCACCCAGTCCACAACCACATCGAACGCCAAGTCTCCGAGCGCCGTGCGCCTCGAGTCCGGGTCGCGAATGTCCCCGCGCAGCACGTTGGCCCCAACCGGGACCGGACGCACCGACTGGCCGCGGTTGAGGAGGTAAAGATCCATCCCCCGAGCGAGCGCGAGCTGCGAGCAGGCTGAGCTGATGATACCGGTGCCGCCAATGAACAAGACCTTCATCAGAATGCTCTCCTTCCATGACAAAGGGGTCGGACACGAAGAGTCGGAGAGTCCGATCCTCCCAGACGCACGGGCGTGGCCATGTTCGCGGGGATCTGTTGCCCGGACCCGTTGCCCCGCCCAGCCTCCATCCGCGTGCGCTTGACTTTCTCTCCGCCATCCGTTTTCTCGCAGTTCGGAAACGAATTGAGCCGCGAGATGGCCTAGGAGGAGGTCGGGTGAAAAACCGCTGGTTGGCGTCCGGCCTCGGGGACGTTCAATCCCCTGATTCTTCTGCGCCTCGCTCTGGCCGGAAGCCAGACGCCTAGCAGGGAAGGACCTCAGATTATCACATGGAACGTTGCGGGGCAGATACCATCGCGCTGGGCCCATGTCTAGGGCGAGCGGATGCGGCCCGGGGCGGAGCGCTCGAGGCGGGTTGTCTGGCCAGCGGGGGTGGAACAGCTGGGCGCCCGCGATTCCGCCGGCCCTAACGCCGCTCGCCGACCGTCACCAGCACCCACCCTCCCAGTCTGGGATGCTGCCCTCTAACCTGCAGACCGGCACGGCTGAACAATTCCCGGAATTTCTTTCCGCTGTTGGATCGGGCGTGGCGGCTGAACAGCCCCAGCCCGAAGGGCGGAACCACATCCGCGAGCAAGAAGTGGCCGCCCGGACGCAGAACTCGGGCAACCTCCCGCACACCCTGCGCCTGATCCGGCCAGTGGTGAAAGGAAATAGTGCTGACGACGACATCGGCCGACGCATCCGGCAGGGGGAGCGATTCGGCCGCGCCCTGGTAGAAGATCGCGCCTGGCGTCATCTGCCGGGCGATGGCGATCATGCCGGCGGCCGCATCCACTCCGATCCGCTTCGCGGTCGGCCAGCGGGCTGCGGCCTTGCGCAACAACCGGCCTGTGCCGCAGCCAACATCGACGAGGACCTCGGGCGTCCCCTGGGACGCCACCAGATCCAGGACGGCTCGGTGGATTCGGTCATGAAAAACTCTCTGAGCCCAGGACTGTTCGTAGGTTCTCGAGCGTGAACTCCAGTATTCCGCGTCTTGAATGTCCTGCTTCCCTGCCATGCGCCAACCTCCTCAGGGTTTCTCCCCGCGACTGCCCGGCCTGCCCCATTCGTTCGCGCGCCCTTTTCGGCGCTCGGGCAACATCGGACGACCTTCCGGAACGGGCTATCCCGCGCCGGCCTGCCTCGTGCAGAGCCCCTGGCCGAAAGTCAGGGGACCCGACGGCACCCTGCTAGGACTGCGGTCCAAAGATCTGCACGGAGCCTTGCTGAAAAAGGAGGAACATTCCTCGGGTGAACTTCTCCAGCCCGGGGCCGGGGTACAGGCTACGCTCAACCGGGCCAACGTACACGTAACGAACACCATAATGATCGAGGAGTTGATTCGCCACGGCGAGATCCGTGGTCTCATAAATCGTGGCGACGTCCTTCTCTCTTTCCGAGATGGCGGCCAGCGCGTCCGCCGAACCGATCCGCCACAACCTCTCGTGGCTCCCGTCCCAACCCAGCAGGGTCGGGCGCCCGGTCACCGCCGCGACCCGAGCTGTCTCATCCTGGTAGGAGCTGCCGACCGCCGTTAGCACGGCATCGGCCGAGGGGACATGCGCCTCGATCCAAAGCTCGGCCGAGTACTCATCCGGATTCTGATCCTTCAGGAATGCCAGACCGTCCAGGGTCACGCCCGGCGCGGCCCAAGGCACCCCTTGGGTGAGTGCCGCAACGGGATAAACCAGGGCCCCAAGAAGCAGTACTGCGGTGGGAATCACCCACGCGGCAACGGCGAGTCGGCGCAGCGCCATCCTGCGGAGCAGGGACCAGGCCGCGATGGCCGCCATGGCTCCCCAGATGATCCACGCCTGATAGTAGAACTTGAAGACCGTATTCATCCTGTCTTCGAAGGGGTCGCGGATATAGATCAGATCAGCGGCAACGATGACAAACCCGCCGACCGCGGCCGACCACAGGACAAAGCTGCGCAGGGCAGAGCCAGACTGCGCCCAAGCCAAGTAGGCAAAAAGGATAGCGAGAACACCCAGCGCCAAGAGCGGGAATTGGATGAGCACGCCTAGGACCAGGGCGATGATGGGCAAGGCCCAAAGGTAGAATGGAACCCTTCGAAATCTTTGCGCCGCATCCCCATCACCCCACCCATTCGCGCTGGATTCCGGGACGGTCGCGAAGGCCAGGATCGGAACCAGGAAGAGGGCAAAGATCGCAAGAAACTCGTACAAGGTGGTGTGATCCGGACTGGGCGCGAAGACGCTCAGGAGGGTCCGAACCCCAGGCCAGGCCTCCCATCCGGTCAGCCCGGGGAGAGGGCCGAGTAGAGTCCGGAAAGTGGTCAGGAACGGCAAGATCGACAGAACCGCTGAGAGGGCGACGATCACAGTCGCGGAAAGGAAAGGTCGCCAGGAGAACCCCGGCTTGCCCGACCCGTCCTCCTTCCGGAATGAGATGGCCAGGGCCCCAACAAATAACAGCGCGTAGGTGGGAGCATCCCAGGAGTTGATCGCATACAGGCTCCCCAGGACCGCTCCCGCCAACCCCAGCTGCCAAACTTCCTTCCGTCCCAGACGCTCCTTCCGAGTGGGTCCCTCGCAGAGGACTGCCAGGGACATAGCAAGCGCCAGGAGGGCAAAGGGCAGAGCCAGGACGTGCGGGTGAAGGTCTCCCAGGTAGAAGCTGAAGAAAGGAAACTCCGTAATGTCGTAGCCCCTTACAACACTGCCCTCCGGCTCGGCGGTTTCGTCCCAAACCGCTCGAGAGGGCCACCACCAGTCGAACCCGCTTCCCGGTTTGGGCGCGATCTGCGCGAAGGTGCCGAAGTCACCATCTGAGGTCACGACCGGAGCAGGCAGCGAGATCACTGGAGAGCCCAGCAACTTCTGCTGGAGGGCCTGGAACACCTCGGGCCCGTCCAGGGCAACGGCCTGTGGCCCGCCCAGGATCTCCTCCAACGCCCCCATCTGGTTGCCCACAAGGAGGACGAAGGCAATCGCCACTCCAGCGACCAGCACAGTTTCCAGCCGGCCAGGGCCTCGACCACCCTTAAGGTGTGCCGACCCCACCATCGCGCAGGCCAGCGCTGCCAGGGTGAGCCCCGCCAGGGCGAAAACGGTGGCCCCTCCCAAGTTGAACGCGACACTCACCCCCACCCCGGAAAGTTTTGCCAGCCCCGCTACGATGACGTAGCCCAGGTAGTAGTAGTTGATGGCGAATCCGGAAAGCCATGGATCCAAGGGGGGAAAGGTTGGGCTGCTGCTCGCCCCTGTCAGAAAGGCGAGCTCCATGGGCTTCTCAGTTCCGAGAATGGCTCCTCCCGTGGCCCCGTGCAACCTGAGCCAGATTCCCAGAAGGAACAATCCAAGAAAGAGGATCTCGTACCCCAAAGCGGAGGCAAAGTGCTGCCGCAGGCGTTGCAACTTATCGCGAAGCCGACCCACGCCGAGGGCCGCAATGCCTGCTCCCGCCACTAGCACGAGCACAAGGGCACCAGTTCCGGCCTCAAAGGAGGTCAGGTGGAGCATGCAGAGCATCCACATGCCCATTCCCAGGAGAAGGACTCCCAGGGTCTTGGCAAGCGGGTAGCCATGGAACTCCAGGCGCTCAAACAGGACGGCGGCCAGCGGCAGCGCGGCAAACCCGGCTACCTCCAGCACGATCCACCAGCGGACCAAGGCGAGCACGTCAGCTACGGAGAGCATGGCTGGGGGAATCCTTTGCTGTCATCAGAAGAAGCGCAACCTTCCTGGGAACCGCCAAATCCTGCTGCCGGCCGAGAGGCGAAGGGGCCGGATCATCCATCGCCGGGATCCGCGTCCGCTGCCTCCAGTCTCCCCAGTTCTTTAAGTCACGGCGCGGATCACCCATTGCGCGAATCGTCCCCCCGAACGGACCGGGACAGATCCGCCTTGGTCGGCTGCGGGACCAAGTCACAATACCAGAATCGATCCTCCCGCAGGACGATTTCCCCGACCGTGTAGGGCACCTTTTCCCTGAGGATCGGGCCTTCAAAGACAAAGGAATGATACTCGCCGTTCTCTCCGCAGGGATCCACGGCTTCCGGCAGCTCTGAAAGGAATCTCTTGTCGATCACCCGACCGACGAAGGCCCTGTCCAGCGCCTGGCCGTCCACGCACGTGGTGATCGCTTGGAATCCCCTCGACAGAAACAATTGGATCAATTCCCTTGTATCTCTTTTCCAAAGGGGGAAGATTCCCTTCATGCCCACCTGGGCAAGTTTCTTCTCCCGATATTTCCTCAAGTCTTCCAGGAAGATATCCCCGAAGACCACGGAGGAGACCCCCTGGCTGGCGTAACGCTCAAGCACCCGCCCCATATTCGCTTCATAGGTCTCATTAGAGGCTTGCTTGGGAATCCAAACCTCTTCGAGGGGGAACCCCAGCGAATGAGCCTGTCGCTCAAGCAGAGCACGGCGCACGCCGTGCATGCTGATGCGATCATAATCTCTCGTCACAGTGGTAAGCAGAGCCTCAACCTGGTACTGACGGCGCCCGAGAATCTCGGACAGCGCCAGCGCGCTGTCCTTCCCGCCGCTCCATGAGACGAGCACCTTCTCCACCGCTCCCTCCTGCTGCCTTTGGGCAATCGGTCTCTGACCGTCCCCCGGGCGAATCTCAAGGGCCAGCTCCTGATCCCAGGGACGGAGGCGTCGCAGGCTCGGGCTCCCGCCCTACAGGCACACGTCCCTGAGGACTTCCCACAGCGCCGGCAAACCGCTGCGCAGGAACGAAACCGGCAGGCGTTCGTCATGGCCGTGCGTCAACTTGATCACCGGAAAGTCCTCGGGAAGGATCCCGGGGCTGAACCCGTACATCTGGATCCCTGCGCGCTGGTATTCGCTGGCGTCTGTGGCCCCCGGAATCAGCATGGGGAAAACGATCCCTTCCGGGTCCATGCGCCGGGCCGCCCGTTCCAGGGCGCGGTAGAAAGGAGTATCCGGGGAGAATTCCGTGCCTTGGGTCACATGGATAGGTTCGAGATCAAAGCGTTCGCCTGCAATTGCCCGGATCTCCCTAATTACATCCTCCACGCTTTGCCCGGGCAGCTTCCGGCAGTCCAGGGTGGCCTCCGCGGTGGAGGGAATCACATTCGCTTTGACCCCGGCATGGAGCATGGTGGGCGTGACCGTGTTCGTGGTCATGCCCGCCAGCAGACCCCGGGTTTCCTGCGGCATGTGATCCAGCACAAAACCAACCACGGCCGGGCTGCGCATCAAGCCAGTGAGGACAACCACTGGAAACCCCAATTGCCAGCCGGCCTCATGGATCATGCGCCGAAATGTCGGGGTGAGGTGCACTGGCAGATGCCGGGCTCTGCGGATGCTCTCCAGCGTTTGGGCCAAATGCTGGACAGCATTGTCGACATGCGGGATGGAGCCGTGGCCCGGCTCGCCGCGGGTGATCATCTTCATCCAGCAGACTCCGCGCTCTGAGACTTGGATGGGATAAAGGCGTCGCCCGACAAGATAGATAGTCAAAGCCCCGCTCTCGGTTATCCCGTATTCCGCCTCGATCAAGGAGCGTCGCTGGTCGACCAGGAACTTGGAGCCGTGTTCAAACCCGGCCTCCTCGTCCGCCACTGCCGCCAGGATCAGGTCCCGCTTGAGGGGCAGCCTCTGCCGGCACGCCTGCAGGAACACCTGCAAGTACATCGCCAGGAAGCCCTTCATGTCGAAGGTGCCCCGTCCCCAGACGGAGCCGTCAATCACCTCTCCGCCAAACGGGTCGTGGGTCCAGTATTCAGGCTCCGCCGGGACCACATCGGTATGCCCGGACATCAAGAGCGGGCGCAGGGACCCGTCCCCGCGTACACGCGCCACCAAGCTGACCCGTCCGGGGGCCGATTCCACAATCGTGCAGTCTCCCGGCGGCAGGCCCTCGCGATCGAGGATTTCCTTGATCACACGGACCGCCGGCCCCTCGTTGCCTGGCGGGTTGACCGTCTGCGCCCGCACCAAGCGGGATAGATGTTCCACGGTCTCCTGGGTCGCTGCGTCCCAATCGGGCACGAACATGGGCTAATTCCTTTGACCTCGCTGCCAAGCGGCGGCTGCCTTCTCCAGGAACGCCAAGCCGGCCTCCGGGGCTCGCCCAAACGACAAAGAGCTTTTCACTGCTTGAGAATCTTGGCGAGAGCGACCAGCTCGGGGTCCAAGGGTTTTCGGCGCCCGACCACCTCGGACAGGGGGGTGGTCATGACCCGGTTCTGAATGAGCCCTACCAGGACGCCCTGCTGTCCGGCGGCCAGAGCTTCGACCGCGGCGCCCCCGAAGCGGGTCCCGAGCAGCCGGTCGTAGGCCGTGGGCGCGCCCCCTCGCTGGACGTGGCCCAAGGTCGTTGTGCGCAGTTCAAACCCAATGCGTTCCTGATGCTTGCGGAAGTAAGCCGCCAGAGCTTCGGCATTGTATTGCGCACCCTCGGCGACCACCGCGATGGCATGCGGCTTGCCGCGTTCGTACGCCAGTCGCAGTTCCTCGGCCACGGCATCCGGCGTGGTCTCCACCTCCGGGACAACCACCACCTCCGCGCCGCCTGCGACGGCCGCCATCAGGGCCAGCGACCCACACTCACGCCCCATGACCTCCACGAGGAAGGCGCGCTGATGGGAGGAGGCGGTGGTCTTCAAGCGGTCGATCGCCTCAAGGGCGATGTTGAGTGCCGTGTCTACGCCCAGGGTGATCTCGCTTCCGCATAAGTCATTGTCGATGGTGGAGGCGACCCCGACCACCTGGAACCCGTGCTGGGAGAGGGCGAGCCCGCCTGCCTGAGATCCGTTGCCTCCGATCACGACCAGCGCCTCTACCTGCTGCTCGTTCAGAGAGCGCAGGGCTTTGAGCTGGCCTTCTTCCGTCTTGAACTCGAGGCTGCGGGTGCTCCCCAGGATGGTCCCGCCGTACTGCATGATGCCACCGACGTCGCGCGCCCCCAAAGGACGATAGTCTCCGCCAAGGAGACCGTCAAATCCATGCCGCACCCCGAACACCTCCCAGCCCTTGTCCAATCCGCTGCGGGCCACGGCTCGTATCACGGCGTTCATCCCGGGGGCATCGCCCCCGCTGGTCAGCACGGCAATTCTCTTCATCGCATCCCATCCTTCCAGCTCGGATTCCGGAAATATATACCCGATTGGGCATTGGCTGGCAGAGCCGGCGCTCGGCGGTCAGCTCCGGCTTGGACCGGAACTGCTAGCGGTAGAGGCGATGGAAAATCCGGCAGATGGCCAGCGACACCCAGAGGGGGAGCTCCGGATCATTTCCCTTAAGGAGTTGCAGGTGGAACCGGCCGTCCCGGCCCTGCCGGCCGCGCAGCCATTGGAGCGCGCGGAGCATCCCCGGATCCTGGGCCTCGAACCCCAGGAGGGAGAGGGAATCGAGCGAGGAAACGATATCGGTGAACCAGAAAGGAAAGGAAACCTTCTCCCAGTAGGTCCGGTCCCTTCGATCCGCATAGCGGTCGGGCTGGAAGAATCGCGAGATCAGAAGGCTCCCGGCCACCCGGGCGGCCTGGGAGTGGCGCCGGCGCGGGTGGGCAGCAATGGCGCGCAGGACCAGCCCGGTCAGTAGGTGCGAGAAGGGTTTGGAGCGGACCAGCTCGATGGGATCCGGGCGCCGCAAGGCCTCCGCCAGGCTCAGGCCAGCCGCGCGCAAGGGGAAGCCCCAGCCGCCGTCGTTCTGCCGCACCGAGAGAAGCCACTCATACCCCTTTTCGACCCGGCGGTCCCCGGCGTATCCCGCCTTCACCAGGAGTTCGAGCATGCCGGCCGTGTAGTGGGTGGCGTGCTGGCTCCCCAAGATCCCGCGAATGTCCCCTCCTGGGACTGGTGGCGCAGTAGGAACGTTGCCGCCCCTTCCACCGCCGAGGAGCGGCGGTCGAAGGCGAACATTTCGACTATCTGGCCCAGGCGGCGGAACGTTTCCAGCTGGTTGTAATCCTCGCGGGAGCGAATATGCAGCTTGCCTCCTGGGTACTCCCAGGATCCATCCGCATTCTGGCGTCTCAGGATCCGCTCCGCTTCCGGGAGCGCCCAAAGGCTTCGGACGGGCGGAACCGCCTCGCCCAGAAGATCGCGGCGCGCATAGTAGCGGAGGGATTCGCTTTTCGCCGCCAAGAGCCCGGGGATCGGATCCGCTGTGAGCTTTGCCCTCCACGCCTTCATTGCAGCCCCTGTGTGAATTGCGGTTCCTGTCCCTCCTTAGAGCAGTCTAGGGTCGAGGGCGGGCCAATGCAAGTGCCTGCCTGGGGTCATGCCGCCCTGCGGGCTGAGATTTCCGTCCGCGCGAAATAAAAGGCGGATCCTTTCTTTCCCTGCTCTTGGGCAGGACCAGGCTGTTTCATTTACAATGAACCTTTCCGTGTCCGGGGATTCTCATGAAACCGTCCGGGAACGGCCCTGCTCCAAAACCCTCTTTCCTGCCCTCCCTGGCTGCCGTCATCATCGGCAGTCTCTTCCTGCGCGCGGCGGCGGGCGCCATGGGGGAGAACATTCAGTTCTATTTCAATGCGATTCGCGCGGCCGCCCTTTCCCCCAACCATCCGCTGCGCGCCATCGCCGGGGCCCATCATGTCTACCCGATCTCTTACACGGTCGGGGGAATCATCATCGGCACCTTCTTCATCGCCGAGCTCGTGGGGTCGCTGGTGTTCGGGGCCTGGAGCGATCGGTTCGGCCGAAAATGGTTCATTATTCTTGGCCCATTTTTCGGCGCGGTGGCAGTCCTGATGACTTCTTTTACCACCGCGGTCTGGCTCCTCATCCTCACTCGGCTCCTGGAAGGCCTTTCGACGGCCAGCAATGTTCCCGCCACGCTCGGGTACATTGCCGAGGCAACCTCGCAGTCTCCACGGCTGCGCACGCGGATCGCCGGCTTCTTCGAAATTGCCATGATCGGTGGAATGGCCATCGGGCTTTCGCTGGGGGGCTGGTTGTGGGGGGAATTCGGGACCGCGGCGATCGTGGCGGGCATCCCGCTGACCAGCCCGGCCTTCGCCGCCAATGCCGTGATTTACCTCATCAGTCTGGTCATCTTTTGGCTTGGGCTGCGCCGACTGATCATGCCGCGCTCCAGGACCGATCTCCCGGCCATCTCTCCCGCCCAGACTCTGAACCGCTATTGGGCGATCCTCAGCAGCCCTCGCGTTGCCGGGTTTGCGCCCGCCTGGATTGCCATTAACGCAGTCCTGGGAATCTGGCTGAACCTGTCAGCGCGGATCCTCACGGCCAACGGCCATCTTGCCCACCAGATCCTCGTTGGCCAATTCAGCAGTCTCCAGGCCGGCAATATCGGGGCCGGTTTTGCTCTGTCCTTCGTGCTGGGCATCCTTCTCTGGAGTGTCCTGTTCCCCGGAATCAAGAAAACCACTGCGATGCTCATTGGTACCGGCGGGCTGATCCTATCCTGCGGGTTGATCTTCGCCCTCAACCACCAGCCGACGCTCCACGCGCCGTTCGTCATCCCCCTAGCGATCCTTCTGGTCGTCACCATCATGATCCAGAGCGGGTTCACGCCGGCCGCCTTGGCCTACCTGGCAGACATTACCGAAACCCGCACTGCGGATCGGGGGGCAATCATGGGGCTGTACTCGGTGTTTCTGGGCCTGGGGCAGTTTCTGGGGGCAATCCTGGGCGGAATCTTTGTCGACTGGCGCGGGGCGGACGGTATGGCCTTGGCGGCTGGTCTGCTGGCAATCCTCGCGGCGCTCCTAGTCCTCCGATTGCGCGCCGATGCTGGCCATGACTCGGAGGGCACCAGGTCTTCCCCGGCCACAAGATCCCCTGTCCCAAGCGGAAGTCACGGATCTGACTAAGCCAAAAAAGAGACCGCTCAGCCCTGTTCGAGGGTCCCTCGCCGGAACCCAAGCCGTGAGAAAAGGGTGGTGGCTCTCCGGGCTTTCATCGGGGGCTCTCTTCCTGGGTCGGTCCAATTCCGTTCCGGCCCCCAGGCAAGACAGCCAGACACGATCCGCCGACCCTCAAGACCATCTTGGAATCGAGGAGGATGAGCATTCTTGGAGAACCGCCAAGTCAGCGAGGACCCTAGGCGCTTTGGGCAGGCTCTTTGGGGAGAGAGCGGAAGTACGCGATGTATCGGGCGGCATACTCATCGTGGGAAAGCAGCAGATCGGTAGCCCGGATGATTCCCGTCAGCTTGAGCGGGTCACTGATGACGCAGTTGGCCCCGCGCCCAATGGCCAAGGCCAGGAAGGCTTGGTTGATCGTATGCCGGTCCGGGAGGCCAAAGGATACATTGCTTGCCCCGAGGTTGATGCTAACGCCAAACCTTTGACGGATCAATTCAATGGTTTGGAGAGTGACCAGACCTGCGGTCGTGTCGGCTCCCACGCTGAGGACCAACGGGTCAATAATTACATCCTCTGGCGGAATGCCAAGTTTCGCGGCTCGTTCCAGAATCTTGGAGGCCACCCGGGCTCGATCTGCTGCCTCCTTGGGGATGCCGCCATCGTCCATGACCAACCCGATCACCGCGGCGCCCCGGTCCCGAACGAGGGGCAGAACCGAGGCCAGCGATTTCTCTTCTCCGTTGACCGAATTTACCAGCGGCTTGCCTGGGACCACCTGGAGGGCCGCCTTGAGGGCGGCGGGATTGGGGGTATCCAGGCAGAGGGGAACGTCAACCACAGACGCAACTTCCTTGACCACCTCGGGGAGGAGGCGCTCCTCATCGGCCCCGGCTATGCCCACGTTAACGTCGAGCACCTCGGCTCCGGCCTGCACTTGGGCCCTGGCCAAGTCGCGAACCAGCCCGAAATCCCGGGCGGTCAGTGCGGCGGCCAGCTTCTTTCTGCCGGTCGGATTGATCCGTTCGCCGATGATGACCACTTGCCCACCCGTGTCGATGTGGACCTCAGTGGTGCGGCCCTTCAGAATGGTTTGCATGGTTCCTGACTCCCTTCTAATTGCCTTCGGGTGCGCGGCCGATTAGGCATTGTTTGGTACCCCGGGGAAATTCACATCAGGGTCGAGCCCGCCGGTCTTTGCCAGGCGGATTGCCTTTGCCCGCTTTGGTCTTGGGAAAAACACCTGGCCCCAAGCTTCCTGCGGGCATTGTTTCCCGGGAGAGGTGCGGAGGGCCGCTCCCCGCGCCTTGCTTACACCCCCAATTTCCGCAGGACAAGCCGCATCCGTTCGAGCGCCAGCTGGATATTCCCCAGCGAGTTGGCATAGACGATGCGCAAGTACCCTTCCCCGTGAGGTCCGAAGCCAGAGCCCGGCAGGAGCGCGACGCCTCCATCCAGCCTTTTGTCTGCCAGGTCGGCGGAACTCAGCCCTGTGCGACGAATGTTGGGGAAAGCGCAAGGCCTCCTGAGGGAGCGGGCAGCTCACCCCAGGGAGATGGTTCAGTCCGGTCACCAGCAGGTCGCGGCGCTGCTGGTACTCCCGGACCATGGCGTCCACTCCATCCTGAGGTCCACCCAAGGCCAGCCGCCCCGCCAGCCCACCGGACCTAGGAAAGCGACTTCGCCAATGCCACGGCCCGGCTCGCATCGGGAGCATATCCGTCCGCCCCAATGTCTTTGGCAAAGGCTTCGGTGAGAGGGGCACCGCCCACCATGATCTTCACTTGGCCGCGGAGCCCGATGTCTTCGATGGCCTCAATGGCCTCTTTCATGTTCCTCATGGTCGTGGTCAAGAGCGCGGACATCCCCACCAGGGTCGGATGTTGCTCGCGCACGGCCGATGCAAATTTCTCTGGAGGCACGTCCGTCCCCAGGTCAACGATTTCGTAACCGGCGCCCTCCAGCATCATCGCGACCAAGTTCTTGCCGATGTCGTGCAGATCACCCTTGACCGTCCCAATCACTACTTTTCCCCGCATGGCCATGGCTTGCTCCGTTAGCAGAGGGCGAAGGATCGCCAAGCCAGATTGCATGGCACGCGCCGCGATGAGCATCTCCGGGACATAGAATTCCCCGCGCTCAAACCGAGCGCCAACTTCCGACATCGCCGCAATCAAACCTTCGCTGAGAATCTTCTCGGGCTTGAGGCCCTCCTGCAGGGCATTCTTCACTTCCTGCTGGGTGACCGACGCTTTCCCTGAAATAACCGCTTCTGAGATTTGCTGGATGCTCATGGTCCTCTCCTCGAACAAAAAGATTCCACGGGTTTCACGATCTCCCGAAATAACGCCCTCAGCAAATTCGCCAGCCGGACCCCCCGGCCTCCGCGCCTCGGCAACCAACCTCCGGTCCGAACGAGTATGCAACCCTGAGGCCCGAAAACGGTACGCAAAAACTCAGTAATTCCCTCCGTCATTCATCCCGAGAACGGGAAGCCATCCCCCTTCCGCGCCCCGACTTGGCCTCGACCCTCTCCGGATCGCCACCCGACGCCCACTCCGGCCGCGAAGCGAACCGGGCGGGCCTCATTCTACGCCGCACTGGCTTCCCTTGCCTTGGCTTCCTGGACGAACTCTCGATATTCTCCTGGAAACGGCAGGTTCTAGGGGGGACTCCGGCCTCGCGGAGGATCTTTAGAAGCCTTCCCTGAACGCAGTCCTCCAGGCTCTGACGCCGCATCTGCTCCCACGTGGCGAAGGGACTGCGCTCCATCACTTTCGGAGCCCAGATCTCCGCCCGGCATTGCGAGGAAGATTGTTCCTCTGTAATGAAGCTCCCACCGGGTCCGACTTTCCCAACCAGGTCCATCATCAAGGCTTGCGTACGGAGGTCAATCCCTTGCTAGATTCAAACGGAAAAGACTCCGCGTTTCAGCTCCTCAGCTTCATCCCCCTTGAAGTGATCTTGCCGGGCCAATGCGCCCGGCATCTCTGGTGGGTGAGGCCCATCGTGTCTATTGGGCGCCGTTTCCCAGCAAGTCAGAGTGTCTCCGCCAGCACATCCATTGAGACATCGACGCGCCTTGGGAACAATACGCGGGTTGCGTCCGAGTTTCAAAGAGAGCTCCTGAGAGACCGGAGTGAAGGCAGGCCACACCCCAGGAAGCAATCGGAGACCGGCGGCCAGCCTGACTTCTGCCATTCTTTCTGGGGCGAATGGAACGGTGTAAGCCCGCCAACCCCCGCGGGTCTCGAAGATGTGAGGGGATTCTGTGGACTAGGCTTGAACGGGTTGTACAGTCGGATTCTCAGAATTCAGAGAATTTCAGTACGCTCGTGCGTCGTTCTCAACCATCCGCAGCCGGTGCGGGCGGATGGCGAATCGTGGCGCTGGCTGTCTCACAAACCCGTGCGATCCTGAAGAATCGGCCTGACCTGCCGCGGAGTGCCAATACCTGGATTGCGGTGATTCGCCTGCATCCGAGTCGCACTAATCCCCTGCAAGCAGTCTTATTACACCGCAGGGCAAAAGTCGCGGTTGACTCCCCCCCTTTCGAATGTATAATGGGGTTGATTTCTGAGAGCGCTCCCAATCTGCCACAATAGGAATTGGAACCATGTTCCTGTCCCCTCCAGCTCAATTTCGGGGGATACATCTGGGAGCGCTACCAGCCTTACCGGGTGCAAGCAGTGCCTGAGCTCACACTGGAAGACATTGCAAAGAAGGCCGGGGTATCTCGTTCCACTGTTTCTCGGGTGGTGAACGGTCAACCGAACGTGCGGGCGGACGTCCGCAAGCGTGTTCTAGCGATCATCCGCACCACCGGGTTTCATCCCAACGCGGCGGCGCGCACGCTCGCCTCGCAACGTTCCTGGATGATCGGCTTGGTCCTGCCTCAAAGCGTCAGCGAACTTTTCACAGATCCCTACTACCCCCACTTGGTAAAGGGGATTTCGCAGGCGTGCAATCAGCATGACTACACTTTGGCGCTTTTTCTGGTCAGCACAAAAGAGGACGAGGAAAAGATCTTCCCACGCGTCGCCCGGAAGGGGCTGCTGGATGGGGTGATCGTGCAATCTGGCCATTACGGCGATCAACAGATTATTCACCGACTGGCCAAATCCAGTGTCCCCCTGGTCGTCGCCGGCCGCCCGTTTCATTCGGACAACATCAGTTACATTGATATCGACAATATCAAGGCTTCATACAATGCGACCCTCCATTTGATCCATCAAGGGTATCGACGCATCGGAACAATCGCCGGCACTTCAAAAAGCACGGTTGGCCTGGATCGTAAAGAGGGCTATCGCAAGGCTCTCGAAGAGCAGAACTGGAGTGTCGACGACACCCTCATCGTGGAGAGCGATTTTTCGGAGGCGGGAGGCTATTCTGCCATGCGGCGGCTGCTGCCTGCCCGGCCGGATGCCGTCTTTGCGGCCGCGGACATCTTGGCGATCGGCGCAATGCGGGCAGTGCGAGAGGCAGACCTCCACATTCCAGGGGACATCGCTTTTATCGGCTTTGACGACCTACCCATCGCAACCCTTTCCGACGTTCAACTAACTACCGTTCGCCAGCCCGTTATTCAATTCGGAATCAAAGCCGTCGAACTCCTGATCGACCTGATCGAGAACGGCATTAAGCCGGCCCGCCGTCTTATCCTGGACACCGAGCTGGTGATCCGCGAATCCTGCGGCGCGTCTCGGCGGCAATGAAACGGAGGAATCGATGCCGCCTCGTTCTTCTTTCTCCTGACCGAGCGCGCTCCGATGAATGGCTGCCGATTCCATTCTTTCAAGGAGGTGCAGAAGAGACAATCTGATGACCGATACACCCTTGTGTTGGCAATCCTGCCAGACAACCTTTTTCCAAAAGAGGAGAACTAGAATGCGCAAACTACTTCCTGTTTTATCTGTGGTCATTGCCCTCAGCATGGTGCTGTGCGCTTGCGCTCCGGCGGCCACGCCGACCGCAGCTCCAGCAACCATGGCTCCGGCGGCAACCATGCCTCCGGCGGCTACTGTGGCCCCGGCTACTGCGGCCCCGGCGGCAACTGCCGGTCCGAATACTTCGGTCCCCTCGAACCTTCCTCGCAACCAGACCATTTTCATCAGCGGCGCAGCCTGGGGACCCGCATCGAGCTGGAATCCTTTCAGTGGGGTCCTCGCGAACACGACAGGAACAGTCGGCCTTGTGTACGAGACCCTGTTCGGCTTTGATCCCCTTTCCGGTAACATGATCCCCTGGCTGGCGGAAAGTGGAACATGGACCAATCCCACCACGTATGACGTGACCCTTAGGACGGGGCTCACATGGTCGGATGGGCAGCCGTTGACAGCCGACGACGTCGTGTACACCTTCGATCTTGGTAAGACGAATTCTGCGCTGTGGATCGCCCCGTTGTGGACCCAGCAGGGTTTGACCGGTGTTGCTGCGATCGATCCCACTCACGTGGAATTCACCTTCACCAATCCGATTTACCAGGAATGGAACTGGAACCTCTATAACGTCCCGATCGTTCCCCAGCACCTCTGGCAAAACAGGACGGCCGATGATATCGCCAACGGCACGAATGTGAACCCTGTTGGTTCTGGCGCCTACTTGTACCTGGCGACTGGGCAAGACCGCAACGTTTGGGTGAGGAACGATAAGTGGTGGGGCCTCAGCGTGTTTGGCACGCCCGCACCCAAGTATATCGTCGACATTCGTACTTCCAGCAACAACGTTGCCCTCGGCATGGTGCTCCAGGGCAATCTCGATCTGAGCAACAACTTCCTCCCGGGCGTGGGATCGTTGGTGGATAATGGTTATGTTGGTACGTATTTCCCCAAAGCCCCCTACATGCTGGCGGCCAATACGGCTTACTTGGTAATGAACCTATCCATGAAGCCGCTGGATGACCCGGCGTTCAGGAAGGCGCTTGCGTATGCGATTGATGTTCCCTCCATCATAAGAATCGCTTACGCTGGCTTGGTCAATGCTTCCACCCCGGGCGGCCTCCTGCCGGCCCTGAGCCAGTACGATGATACGGCCGTGCAAGCGAGCCTGGGATACCATTTCGATACGGCCAAGGCCAAGCAAATGCTCGCCGCCGCCGGGTACAAGACAGGTTCAGACGGTTTCGTTACCAATAAGGATGGGTCCCCGATCAAACTGCAAGTGACCTGCCCGAACGGGTGGACGGATTGGATGGCTGCGATCAATGTTATCGCTTCCAGCGCCCAGGCCGCAGGGATCAATGTCACGGCTGCAACCCCTGATCAAGGAGCCTGGCAAACAGCCATGTATAGCGGCACGTTCCAACTGTCGCTGAACAACAATACGCCCTTGACCAACACTCCATGGACAACCTATAACTACCTGTTCTGGCACCCGATCGTGGCTCAAATGACACAGGGCAATTTTGAACGGTACAATAACCAAGCCGTGTTCGATGCAGTGGATGCCCTGGGCCGGGTACAGACTACTGATACAGCGGGTATGAAGGCTGCCGTCAGCAAGATCCAGACGATCATGCTGACCGATATGCCCGTGATCCCGCTTTGGTACAATGGCGCGTGGGCCCAGTGGCCGATTGGTTCGACCGCAGTCTGGACGGGCTTCCCGACCTCAACTTCAGCCCATCCAAGCTATCCACTTACTTGGAGTGACTACTGGCAGACGGGTGGTCTTGAGACACTCATCAACTTGAAGCTGGTAGCTCCGCAATAGGTGAGGGTATTGTGAGGGTCTTGCCCCTCCTCCTGAATTCTGAAGGAGGAGGGGCAATTTTTATACCCCCAATTACTTTTACGGCGGAGGCAATGTGGGACGCTATCTTGGCAGAAAGCTCCTCATATATGCGCTGACCTTTATTCTGGCCGTGTCCATTGACTGGATGATCCCACGCTTCATGCCCGGTGATCCTATCCAGAATATGTTGACCAGGGTCACGGGCGCCCAAACGGCGGCTAGCAGCCAGGCATTGTATAGCTATTACTCCCACTTGTTTGGAATGGATGTGCCGCTCTGGCAGCAGTACCTCAATTTCTGGGATTCCCTCATCCATGGCAACCTCGGGATAAGCATGTGGTTGTTTCCGACACCGGTGAGTCAGGTGATCAAGAACGCCGTCCCCTTTGATATCGCCCTGCTGGTGCCGTCCATCTTGCTGAGCTGGTATGCGGGGAATAAGTTTGGCGCTTTTGCGGCCCGCTCCAAGTGGCTCGACAACACCGTCTCGCCGCTCGGCTATCTCCTCACGGCGACTCCCTATATGTGGCTTGGGATTTTGCTCGCCTGGCTGTTTGGGACGGTCTGGCGTATTTTCCCGATCGCCGGCGCCTACAGCTTTTTGATGCTACCCAATCTCTCCTTGTCTTTCATCGGAAGTCTCCTGCTGCACTGGTTCCTGCCCTTCGCCTCGCTCTTCCTGGTGGGGTTCGGCGGCCAGGCGATTGGTATGCGCAACTTGATCATTTATGAACTCGAGGCAGATTACGCCAACTACCTCGAAGCGCTTGGGGCGCCAAGAAAACTGATCAGGGATTACGCCTTCCGCAACGCCATCCTTCCTCAGGTAACCGGGTTGGCGCTTTCCCTGGGGGTTATCGTTGCCGGCGCGCTGGTAACGGAAGTCGTATTCTCATACCCCGGGATCGGCTACCTGCTGCTGAATGCCATTCAGAATTCAGATTACTTTCTTATCCAAGGATGTTTCCTCTTTATCATCATCGGCGTGTTGCTCGCCAATTTTGTTATCGATGTGGCGTATGTCATCATTGACCCGAGAACGCGAAGAGGAATGACCGGTGGAACCGCATGAATAGCCCAAAAAGGACGAACGAGTTCCTTTACTTTGCACTGAAGAACAAGAAAGTGCTGCTTGGAGTATCCATCATCCTGTTCTTTCTAGTGCTGGCATTCATTGGGCCGCTGATCAATCACAATAAACCCTTGGATTACGTGGATTTCGCCGGCGCTCAACCGCCCTCGGCGAAATACTGGTTCGGAACCACATTTTTTGGACAGGATGTTTTTTCGCAGCTGGTGCATGGCTTGCAGGCGACTTTCCTGGTGGGGCTGCTCGGAGGAGGAATTGGCTCCCTAATAGGGATGTTGATCGGTTTCGTAGCCGGTTACAGGGGCGGCATGGTCGATGAAATACTCAATGCCTTCACCAATATCGTCCTGGTCATACCAACGCTGGCGGTCCTTCTCATTATTGCGACCTACCTTCAAGTCCGCAGCGTGGTTACGGAGAGTCTCTTTATTGGGTTTACGGCCTGGCCTTGGGCAGCAAGAGCCATCCGGGCCCAAACCTTTTCGCTGTGTACGAGAGATTTCGTTGATCTCTCCAGGATGACCGGGATGAAGTCGCTAAAGATCATCACCACGGATATTGCGCCGAATATGATGTCCTATCTGGTCATGACCTTCATCCTCCAATTTGGCGGGGCAATCCTCATTGCGGCCACACTGGATTTCATCGGTCTTGGCCCGATGGGCACGATTTCTCTTGGGCTGATGATGCAATATTCGGTCCTTTGGGGCGCTCTTCAGCTTGGTTCGTGGTGGTGGTTTATTCCACCGGGCCTTGCGATTACAATCATCGTCGGCGCCCTCTACGGCATGAACGTTGGCTTGGACGAAGTCTTTAATCCCAAACTTAGGGAGTTGTAACCTGTGACACTACAAGTAGAGAACCTCACCATTTATTATCAGACCCTCCGAGGTGAGGTTCATGCACTGGAGAGTACTAACTTCAGAATCGAAGATCATGAAATCATGGGGCTGGCTGGCGAATCGGGCTGCGGAAAAACCACGCTAGGCACCAGTCTGGTGCTCTTGAAACCCCCCATGAAATTCATTGCGGGCCGTGTGATTTTGGATAACGAAGAGTTGCCCATCCAGGACATGGAAGGAATGAACCCCTTCAGGTTCAAGAAATTATCCATCATTCCGCAGTATGCCATGAATGCCCTGAACCCGACGCGGAAGATCGGAAAGATGACGGCTGAATTCCTCAGGTCGAGAAATGTAGATTTCCAAGCCGTCTGGCCTGTCCTGAAGGAGAGATTGGATCTCGTCGAATTGCCCGAAACTGTGCTGGGTATGTACCCAATGGAAATGTCGGGCGGTATGAAGCAGAGAATGGTGATGGTCCTGTCCACTCTGCTGAATCCTTCCCTGCTGATCGCAGACGAGATCACCTCGGCACTGGATGTGGCCACACAAAAGGCGGTCGTCGAGATGCTGGTCGAATTCCGCAACAATGGCTGTTGCAAGAGCGCGATCGTGATCACCCATGACCTCTCGATCCTGTACCAGATCGCCGACAGCATCCTGATCATGTATGCCGGGCAGCTGGCAGAGAAAGCCCCGACGGCTACGATCATCCAGGCCCCCCGGCACCCGTACACGAGGCTGCTGATATCGTCCTTGCCAAGACTGGGCGCCAGATACGCCCAAAAGAGACTCACGGGCATTCCCGGGTCCCCGCCGCAGTTGCTCACCCCTCCAAGGGGGTGTCGGTTCGGGGAACGGTGTCCCGACGCCTTCGAGAAATGCCAGCAGGAACCGCCCTTCGTGGAGGTGGAAAAAGGTCATTTCCTGGCCTGCTGGAAGGATTTCGACAGCCATGCTCTCGCTTGAGGCCGTATCGAAGGTGTATCAGGTGGGGACCTTTGGCGGCAAAGAGCTTCCTGCCGCAACCAAGGTGAGCTTCGACGTCCAAAAGGGAGAGGTCGTTTCCCTGATCGGCGAGAGCGGAAGCGGGAAGACTACGATCGGCCGGATGATCCTGCACCTTACCCTGCCCACCTCGGGGAGGATTTCCTTCAGTGGCACCGACATCGCCACCCTGCGGGGCGCGGCATTGAAGGAGTACTACCGGCATGTGCAGGGTGTCTTCCAGGACCCGTTCAGTTCGTACAATCCGATTTTCAAAGCCGATCGGGTCTTCGCGTTGATCCGCGAGCAGTTTTACCCGCACCTGAGCGATGGAGAGTGGAACGACCGGGTCGACGGATCTTTGAAAGCGGTCGGCCTCAATCCGGAGATTGTATTGCACAAGTTCCCTCATCAGCTCAGCGGGGGCCAGCTTCAGCGTTTCCTGATAGCTCGCGCCCTGCTGCTGGACCTTCAGTTCCTGGTGGCCGACGAAATCATCAGCATGCTTGACGCTTCCACCCGGCTCGATGTTCTCAACCTGCTAGCTAACCTCAAATCCCGTGGGCTGTCGATCCTCTTCATCACCCACGATCTTTCCCTCGGGTACTATATCAGCGACCGGGCGGTGATTCTCCGCCGGGGATGCGTCGTCGAAATGGGCGCGTCGGACAGGGTCTTCGCAAACCCGTTGCATCCCTATACCAAGATGTTGATGGCCTCGATCCCTCGCCTGGACCACAAGTGGGAAGAGATGACCAAGGATCGGGTCTTAAGGGCGCCGCCACATGGGCTAACTGGCGGCTGTGCCTACTACGACCGATGCCCGCTGGCCGACAAGGACTGTGCCCAGGAGATACCCATGCTGAGAGATATCGAGCCGGATCATTCTGTCGCCTGTTGTCGGTGCTCAGGACCATGACTACCTCAACGATCCGTTTGGTTGGACCCGAATTGGGCAACCTCCCCTGGGAGGAGCCCCCCGCCGGCCGGCATGAGGTCGTCTGGCGTTCCGAAAGGAACCCAATCCTCACTCGCGCCGCCATTCCAGGGGCGAACAGCATTTTCAACAGCGCCGTCGTGCCCTTCCAGAACGGTTTCGCCGGAGTGTTTCGTTGTGATAACGCCGCCCGAGACATGCAGCTACATGCCGGGCGGAGCCGCAACGGAATCACCTGGGAGATTGAACCGCAGCGCATCCACTTCCAAAGGAAGGATGGCGAAATCGGCTGCTTCACCTATGGCTATGATCCCCGCGTCTGCTGGCTGGAGGACAGGTACTATCTGACGTGGTGCAACGGGTACCATGGGCCCACGATCGGCCTGGCCTATACGTATGATTTCAAGACCTTTTGCCAGATGGAGAACGCCTTCCTGCCGTACAACCGAAACGGCGTGCTTTTTCCGCGCAAGATCAACGGCAAGTTCGCGATGCTCAGTCGGCCCAGCGACACCGGGCACACGCCCTTCGGCGACATCTTCTACAGCGAGAGTCCCGACCTGACCTATTGGGGGCATCACCGGCATGTCATGTCCCCGGTTGGGGGTTGGCAGTCTACCAAGGTCGGTGCGGGGCCCACCCCCATCGAAACCAGTGAGGGCTGGCTGCTCCTCTACCACGGCGTGCTCACCTCGTGCAATGGGTTTGTGTACAGCTTTGGCGCGGCCGTGCTGGATCTTGAGCAGCCTTGGAAAGTCCTTCATCGAACGCGATCATACTTGCTCAACCCCAGGGAGTCCTACGAATGCGTCGGCGACGTTCCCAACGTCACCTTTCCGAGTGCGGCGTTGGTGGACCCGCCCACCGGTCGCATGGCGATCTACTATGGCGGAGCGGACACGGTGACGTGCCTGGCCTACGCCAGATTCGACGAGCTCCTGGACTTCGTACAGAAGGATTCTCTGGGGCAGACTTGACAACGGCCGGTAATCCAAAGGATCCCGGCTGCCCTTCCCTGCGCCGTTGCGCCTGGTGAGCCGGCGCACCGGTTCAGCCACCGGTCTGGAGCGGAGAGAGGTCCTGATTCTCGATTGACAAACCGTTGGGGCGCGACCGCGCCCTCTCAGGTTTCCATACCCACCGGAGAGTCCCTCTCCGAGAGGCGCCATGCGTTACGGTCACTTTGACGATGAGCAGCGAGAATATGTCATCGAGCGCCCTGACACTCCCTTGCCATGGATCAACTACCTGGGCTGTGAGGCCTATTTCGGTCTCATCTCGAACACCGCCGGCGGGTTCTCCTTCTACCGGGACGCTCGTCTTCGACGGCTCACCCGCTATCGCTACAACAATGCTCCGCTGGACTCCAGCGGGCGGTACATTTACCTGCGCGACGACGATATCCCCTCTCATCCGACCGGACCGTTGTTCTGGTCACCCACCTGGCAGCCGACGCGGACTCCCCTCGACGAGTACGAATGTCGCCACGGGCTGGGGTACACAACCATCCAGTCGAAGCTGGCCGGGATCGCGGCTCAAATTCGCTACTTTGTCCCCCCCGGCCAGAACCTGGAAATCTGGGAACTGAACATCACTAACCAGCGCGACCGGCCGGTTTCACTGTCCGTCTTTTCCTCAGTCGAGTTCTGCCTATGGGACGCCTGGGATGACGCCACCAACTTCCAACGGAATCTGTCGATTGGAGAGGTCGAGGTGGTCGACGGAGTGATCTATCACAAGACGGAGTATCGGGAGCGCCGAAACCACTTCGCCTACTTCGCCTGTTCCGAGAAACTTGCCGGTTTTGACACTCAGCGCGAGGCCTTCCTGGGCCCATATCGGGGGTGGGAATCACCCCGGGCCGTGGAACTGGGCCAGATGTCCAATTCGATCGCCCATGGGTGGCAGCCCGTGGGCACACAGCAAGTCAAGCTGAAGTTGAAACCCCAGGAACGGAAGAGCCTGCGCTTCGTCCTCGGCTATCACGAAAACCCGGAAGGGGAGAAGTTTGACCCCCCTGATTCGCAATCGATCAACAAACGGAGCCTGGAGCCGATTCTCTCCCGCTATCTGCGGGCAGACGAAGTGGAGCGCGCCTTCCAAGAATTGAGGGCGTATTGGGACGGGCTCTTGAGCAAGCTGCAGGTGATCACGCCGGATGGCCATACGAATCGCATGGTCAACATCTGGAACGCCTACCAGTCAATGATCACGTTCAATCTTTCCCGGTCGGCCTCGTACTTTGAGAGCGGCATCGGGCGGGGCATTGGCTTCCGTGACTCGAGCCAGGATCTGCTCGGTTTTGTCCATCTGGTGCCGAAACGGGCGCGCCAGCGGCTCCTCGATCTGGCGGCGACGCAACTGGAGAACGGCGGAGCCTACCACCAGTACCAGCCACTCACGCAACGCGGCAACAACGACGTGGGCAGCGGGTTCAACGATGACCCGCTGTGGCTGATCTTGGCCACTGCCGCTTATATCAAAGAAACCGGCGACTGGGGGATCTTGGACGAGCCCGTGCCGTACGACGGCCAGCCCGGGTCCGAGATGCCCCTGTACGGGCATCTCCGCCGCTCGACCGAGTACACGCTCAAGCGCCTGGGACCCCACGGCCTGCCCTTGATCGGACGCGCCGACTGGAACGACTGTTTGAACCTGAACTGCTTTTCCGACACCCCCGGCCAGTCCTTCCAGACGACCGCCACCAAAGACGGGAAGACGGCCGAGAGCGTCGTCATCGCAGGTTTGTTTGTCCTGGCCTCTCGGGAAATGGCCGGCCTAGCGAAAAGGCTCGGCCGCGCCCAGGAGGCGGAGGCTTTCGACGCAGCGGTGCGAGACATGGAGAAGGCGGTCTGGTCGGCAGCCTGGGACGGTCAATGGTTTCGCCGCGCCTATGACGATTTCGGCAAACCGGTCGGATCCAAGGATTGCCAGGAGGGGCAGATCTTCATCGAGCCCCAGGGCCTGTGCGTGATGGCCGGCCTGGGCCTGGACAACGGCCGCGCCGTGCAGGCGCTCGACGCGGTGGCCGAACGCCTAGCGACCCCGCACGGCATCCTGCTCGTGCAACCTGCCTACAGCCGCTATTACTTGCAACTCGGTGAAATCTCCTCCTACCCGCCCGGGTACAAAGAGAACGGAGGGATCTTCTGCCACACCAACCCGTGGATCATGATTGCCGAGGCCAGAATCGGCCGCGGCGACCGCGCCCATGATTACTACCTGCGCATCAACCCTTCCGCACGTGAAGCCATCAGCGAAGTGCATCGATGCGAGCCCTACGTCTACGCCCAGATGATCGCGGGACGAGACGCGGCAACCCATGGGGAGGCGAAAAACTCCTGGCTGAGCGGAACGGCGGCCTGGAACTACGTGGCCATCACCCAGTGGATCCTGGGAATCCGCCCGACCTTCGAGGGGCTGCAGGTCGCTCCGGTCATGCCCTCAACCTGGTCTGGCTTTGAGATGGTTCGCGAGTTCCGGGGCGTCCATTACCTTATTCAGGTGAGGCGCGAAGGGCCAGGGAACCGAGTCCACCTGGAGGTGGACGGAAGAACCGCCGAAGGGACCGTCATCCCGCCCCCGGCCTCAGGAACAAGAGAAGTCCGCGTCCTGGCAAACGTCGGAGAGACTTGACTGGGCCGAAGGCCGAGGGGGAATCTCGCCCCAGGCAACGGGCAGAAACACCGCGGGGATCGCACGGCACCGATGTGGGGTCTTTGAATCGGGACGCCCAGCCCCCAGCCCGGGCGGCAAGCGACGGCCTTGAGCCTCAGGTCCGGGGAGAGTTCGATGGACCGAAAGACACTTCAAGTCGGGGTCAATCTTGGCGGGTGGTTATCACAATACCCCGCGCGTGACCCGCGCCACTTTGATTCCTTCATCACCGCCGAGGACATCAAACGGGTTGCCGGCTGGGGGTTTGATCACATCCGACTGCCCGTTGATTACCCCCTGCTCGAGGACGAGCCCCGGGCTGGTGGTCCCAGCAGGAACGGCTGGGAATACCTCGAGTCCTGCCTGGGCTGGTGCCAGGAAAACCACCTGAGCGTCATCCTCGATCTTCACAAAGCACCCGGCTACACCTTCCAAGCGCCGGTTGAAAGCCCTCTCTTCGCAGACCCCGCCTTGCAAGAACGTTTTCTGGCTCTCTGGCAGACCCTGACACATCGTTTCTGCGCTGAGATGGAGGACGGGCTGGCCTTTGAACTGCTCAATGAAGTCTTCCTGCCCACCAGCGATCCCTGGAACGCGTTGGTTCGACGGGCCGTGGCGATGATCCGGACGGAGGACTCTCAGCGATTGATCGTCATCGGAGCCAACCGCTACAATGCGCCCGGCGAGTTGAGCAATTTGGAAATCATTCCCGATCCAAACATTCTTTTCACCTTCCATTTCTACGCCCCTCTGGTCGTCACCCACCAGAGAGCCCCCTGGATCCAGGCTCTGCTGCAATATGACCGTGCGGTCGACTACCCGGGATTTGCACCCGGTCTGGAGGTTTTTCTCCAGGCCCACCCTGAGCACCGCAATCGACTGGGAGCAGAGGTCGGAAAACGATTCGACTGGAAGTACCTTCAGTCTGAGCTTCAACCCTCCTTGGAGTTCTCTCAGCGGACGAACCAGCCGACCTATTGCGGCGAGTTCGGTGTCTACGAGCAAGCCGACCCGACCACTCGCCAGAACTGGACCCGAGACGTGATTGATCTGCTGCACGGATTTGGGATCGGCCGCGCGTACTGGACCTACAAGGCCATGGATTTCGGCCTGGTGGACAAGGACGGGCAGGTCGTCAGCCAGGAGTTGATCGCCATCATTTCGCGATGGTGAGCTGACCATGCGATATGGTTTCTTCGACGAACTTCGCCGCGAGTACGTCATCACCGACCCACACACCCCGGTTAAGTGGATCAACTACATCGGCACTCGTTCCTTCGGCGGGTTTGTCGACCACACCGGGGGTGCCCTGATTTGCAAGGACGACCCCACCTTCAATCGGATCACGAAGTACATACAGCAAATGCCCAGTTCGGACTTCAAGGGCGAGACGCTGTACTTGCGGGTTCCTGGAGCGGGGGGATACTCCGTGCTGGCCCCCTTTTTCGTCCCTGGCCTCGGCGCGCTTGAGCGCTTCGAATGCCATGTTGGTCTGGGCTACATGCGGATCGTGACGGAGTGCCAGAGCTTGCGCACAGACTGCACCATCTTTGTGCCGCTCGGCGCCAATTGTGAACTGCGAGACATCCAGGTCACCAACCTCCGCCCCGCCCCGGTTGCGGTCGACGCGATCCCCGTGGTTGAGTACACCCATCCCGACGCTCTTCGGCAGTTCACCAACGCGGATTGGGTTCCACAAACGATGCAGAGCCGGGCTGTCCGCGACGGAGACCTGCTGACGCTAGTGCAATCGCCGTTCATGTATCGGGACACAAGGGTCAATTACTTTACCTCCAACTTGCAAGCCTCGTCCTTTGAGACCGACCGCACGCATTTTCTGGGCGACAATGAGTACGGAACGTTCCGGGCCCCTCGCAGCTTGCTCCAGCCCGAACTGAGCAACTCGCTCGCCCGGCGCGGAGACAATCTGGCCGCGTTGCTTGTTCCACTGGGGACGCTACAGCCTGGGGAGACGCGGCGCTTGATCACACAGCTCGGCCAATGCCGCAGTGTCGAGGAAGCCCTTCCGGAGATTCGGCGCTCCCTCAATCCCAACCAGGTCGAGGCGGAGCTGGGGAAGCTGAAATCTTTCTGGGAGCAGTATCTCTCCGCCCTGCAAGTCGACACGCCGGATCCAAGCACGAACGCCATGCTCAACGTCTACAACCCGCGCCAGTGCTACGTCACCATGACTTGGTCCCGCTACCTCTCCTATTTTCAGCTTGGCCTGGGCTCGCGGGGGATCGGCCTGCGCGATTCCTCCCAGGATGTGCTGGCGGTGATGGCTTCCCTCCCCACGGAGGCTAGGGCGTTCTTGCTGACTCTTCTCTCCTTCCAGCGGCCGGACGGTTCGGCTTTGCATCAGTTCAATCCGCTTAGCGGCGAAGCCAGCTGCGGCGATGCACTGGAGCGGCCGGATCGCCTGCATTACTACAGCGACGACCACCTCTGGACGATTCTTGCAGTCACGGCCTACCTCAAGGAAACAGGCGACTTTTCCCTGATGGAGGAGATGGTTCCCTTTCACAGGAAGGAGGAGGCCGGCTCGGAACAGGAAGCAGCCACGGTGCTGGAGCACATGAGGCGCGGACTAGCCTTCACGGCCGGGGACGTCGGCCAGCACGGCCTGCCCCTGCTCGGATTCGCCGACTGGAACGATACCGTCAATCTGCCGGCAGGATCCGAATCGTTGTTTGCAGCCAACCTGTACGGCAAGGCCCTGAAGGAGATGATTGCGCTCCTCGAGCACCTCGGGGAAAGCGCCCTAGCCCGCGCATACCAAGCCGCATACGAGCAGATGCGCTCGCGCGTGGAGGCCACGGCGTGGGACGGCGATTGGTACGTCCGCTATTTTGACGAAACGGGGAAACCCCTCGGGTCGTCGAAGGACGCCCAGGCGCAGATTTATCTCAACGCCCAGTCCTGGCCGGTGATCTCCGGGTTCGCTTCGCGGGAGCGGGCCCGCCAGGCGATGGACGCTGTGTATCGCCTGCTGAACACGAGATACGGCATCAAGCTTGCGGCGCCCAGTTTCAACGGGTACGATCCGCGTTACGGCGGCGTAACGACCTTCCCGCCTGGCACCAAAGAGAACGGAGGAATCTTTCTCCATCCCAACGCGTGGGCCGTTATCGCCGAGACCCTCCTGGGAAACGGCGCCCGTGCCTATCAGTACTACTGCGAAATGAATCCGGCCCAGCGCAACGAAACGATCGAGACCTACGAGTGCGAACCGTATGTGTACGCCCAAAACATCCTAAGCGACGAACATCCCCAGTTCGGGCTGGGCCGCAACAGCTGGCTCACGGGCACGGCCTCCTGGGCCTACCAAGCAGCCACCCAGAATCTTCTCGGTATCCGCCCCGGGTATGAAGGCCTGGAGATCGACCCCTGTATCCCCCATGCCTGGAATGGGTTCCGCGCAACCCGCCGCTTCCGAGGCTCCTTGTATGAGATCTCCGTGGAGAACCCGGCCCACGTCACGCAGGGCGTCCTGTCCATTCGCGTGGATGGCCGTCCCGTCGAGGGAAATGAGGTGCCCTGGGAACGGAATCCAGGGCGTTACCAAGTTCAAGTTCGGATGGGCGCCGCCGCAGAATCGCGCTGACCAGCCGACGGGCGGCAGAACCTATTTCAGGGAGAGGGCCTGGTCCAACGGCTCGCCATTCAGGAACACTTTGAGTTGATGCAGGGTCGAAAACTGGAGAGCCGTCTCCTCAATTTGGGCTTTCACTCTTGGATTGTCACACTCCCCCCCTAGCTGCAGGTTTCCCGTCAGATTGACCGTCGCCGTGCCGTCTTCGAGAAGCGCGTCTTGCACCCGGAGGTCGGATTGGTAAAGGGAGTTGTAGAGCCCCCGTTCCCCGTAGTCTCTCTCCTTGAGGGAGAACAGCGCGTTGAGCGACGCCTTCAGCACACCGACGGTGTATGGGACCTCCATCGGGACGGGGACGACACTGTCGCCACAGCCGATTTTCTTTCCTGACATCCCGTTGTCTCCGATCGCGATCAGGAACACATGGAGCATTATTTGTCGAGGAGTGGTGGGCGCCGGCGGAGCGGTGGCTGTCCCTACCAACGGCGCTGCCGCGGCGGATGGCGATTCCCCCGAGGCAGCGGTCGGGAGGCCCAGGGTCGACGGTACTGCGGCGGAGGCCGCCAAGGCCGTCGCTGGAACTCCCACCTCCGTTTCGGTAGTCCCACAACCAGACAAAGACAGGGCTGCGAGCGCAACCAGCAGGACAACGGGGAGCGGCTTCATGGGAACGTCCTTTGTTGGATCTCCGGGAATGGCCCGTATCTGCGCTCCAGTTTACCAAGACCCGACAGAACCGGCATCATGGGGCCGTGATACATGGACGCCGGCCCTGCAACCGCGGATCGGTTGCTCCTCGCTCACTCGTAGGGAGCCGGCGAGAGGCCTCGGAGTTGACGTCTGTGTGGCGAGATTGGTCCCCTGAGCTGCGTTGGCCCCAACGGGGCGGCGGATCCGGAGAGACTATTGAGGATTTCATAATATAGATACACTAATCCAGGAGGCGCGCTTGCTTCCAAAAGGCGGCCACCAGTGTTGGTCGACGACGCATGCGGCGAAGGGCGGCACGGGCATGCCAGTTGAGGGTAAAGTAATCGCGGGGACACAAGTTCGGCAGTTCATGGCTCTTCCAGTGTCCCCACAAGAACTCGACCGGGTTCAGTTCGGGCGCGTAGGCTGGCAGCCATTCGATCGCAATCCGACCGGTCTGGCCCTCGAGGTATTCCTTCACCAGGTGACTGCGATGACATGGCAACCCGTCCCAGACGATCAGCACCTTCCCCCTCAGGTGGCGAGAAAGATGCTTGAGGAAATCGACTACCTGTGGCCCACGCACCGCCCCAGGGTAGAGCCGGAAGTAGAAATTCCAGAAGGTGATGCCTGCGACGGCCGAGAGCGTCTTCCAATTGAAGTGATATTGGAGGACAGGAGTCTGACCCCGCGGCGCCCAAGTGCGAACCCGGTGCGGGCGTTCGCTCAGCCCGCTCTCGTCGATAAAGACTATGGTTTTGCCTTGGCGTGCCGCGTTTTTTTTAGCACCGGCCAACGGGACCCCAGAGGCGGGTCCCGGGGCTCATCCTTCCAGCGCCGGATGGCCTCCTCATCGCGTTCCAGCGCTCGCCCGCTGGGCCGTTGCGCAGTCCATCCCATTTGCCTCAGAATGCGCCAGACATGACTCGGATGGTAATGGACTCCACACTCTTGCTCGATCAGCCTCCCCACGCGCTGCGCAGTCCACAACCCAGTCACGTATCCCTGGGCTTCCGGACCCTGTTTCAGCTTCCGCTCAATGCGCCGCAGATCGGCCGGACAGAGGCGAGGCTTGCGACCCGAACGTCCCGCCTTCTTCAGACTGGCCAGGCCTCCTGTGGCCAGCTGTTTGGCCCAGCGGCTTACCGATTGGCGGTGGACCCCGACTCTCCGGGCGACTTCCGACTGCCTCACTCCCTGGCGCAAGAGCCGCGCTGCCTGCAGTCGCCGGTGTTCCAGGGCTTCCAACACTTCCGCGTCCCGTTTGACTCCTCGTGGGTTTCCCATACAGCCTGGTCCCAGGTTCCAGGGGACCCACTTTACCACAAAACCGACCAAATGTCACTACATTACGAGGAACTCAGTAAGATCCGAATCCGTCCGTTCCCGATCGCCTTCTACGACGTTACTGCCTGGCGGGAAATGGATGTGAGGGGCTCGGGACTTAGGGCAGAACAGACTGCTGAAAGCGCTGCATCAACAGCCGATCATCACTCAACCACATGCCAGCCTCGTCTTGCCCCTTCCCGGGGACGGAGCTGAGCTTGAGCCAAGGGGAGGACTGTTGACAGCACAGCCTTCCCGCTAAGCGAAACCTTGTCGTCCCAGCAGGTCCAGGCGCCGCGAAGTGGCCGATCCCAAGTAAAATGAAGAGGCGCCAGCCTGGCCTGATCAACCGGCCGAGATCTGGGCTTGGGACAAGGCAGACTTCTACGATCGTCAAGGATAGTTCCCCCCACTTGCTACTCGTCGGCGATGAAACCGCCATCACCGCGAACCTCGCCTCCTTCCTGGAGCGCTCGGGGTTTGCAGTCCGTGTCGCTCCCGATGGGCCCCAAGCCTTGGAGCTAGCGAGCGATTTGCACCCTGATCTGATCCTCCTGGATGTCCTGATGCCCCCGATGAATGGCCGCCAGGTCCTGCGTCGCCTGCGAGGATCTGGCGATTGGACCCCGGTTATTCTGATGACCAGGATGGGCGAGGCCGCAGAGCGAACCATGGCGCTCGAGGAAGGCGCCGACGACTGCATCAACAGGCCCTTTGACCCGCTCGACTTGGTCGCCCGGATCCAATCGATCTTGCACCGAGCGCGTCCTGGGCAGCCGCCGCTCGCGGCATCCTGGCAATTAAGCTGCAGTCGATTGATCCTGGATCGGCGGGCACGCCGCGTCATTCTGGAGAACCAAGAACTGAGTCTCACACCCAAGGCCGTGTCCCTGCTTGAGTACCTGATGACCCATCCCGACGAACTGATCAAGCGCGACCGATTGCTCGAAGTGGTCTGGGGTCCGGATTATCCAACGGGGACCCGAATGGTAGATACCCACATCGCGGAGCTACGCCGGGCGATGGGCGACGAGGCGTCCACGCCAACATTTATCCAGACCGTGCCCGGGGAGGGCTATCGATTCATCGGCAAGGTTGAGCCAGGACCGTGAGGCCCCTGCGTTGAGGGCTGATTTCCATTCCCCCAAGTGGGCTGGATCCGGTGATGGCACCAAGCAGCTCGGATCTGCCCGTCCTAGGGGCAGGGCCAGGGCAAGCCGCCGCAGGTTTGGCTGGAAGCCCGCAATGGCGCCGAGGATTCCAACGGAGGTTCCATCGGGAACTCAAGAACGCCTCCCGAGCTGTACTGGCAACCGTGGAGGGCACAGTGCGAGGGGATCGCACCGAGGCGACCGCCTGCCAAGGCTGGGAATTCGAGGGCCCCGGCTTGACATTCCGCTCACCGACTTGCGCAAGCGGTCAGGTCGCGAGACTTGCCTGCGGCACCGATCGCGGGTGAAGGCGGCGGGGAGACACGAGAGCCGACGGCCTTCCGCCCTTGGCTTATTCCCGTCTCCGGGGCTCAAGGAGATTTGGGCTTCTCTGCCCGGAAAGGCGTCGAATGCTGAAAGATCGCCATGGGTTCTGGCAGGCAATGAGAACGCCATGGGAGAACGACCGGGGTACGATTCCCGTTCGGGAGAGCCAGCCGGAAATGGAAGGGGATGTCGGACTAGATGAAGTTGGCTTGAGAATCGCCTTGGAGGCCTTGTGAAGTCCCCGCGACTCGGTTCCATTGTTATTTCCATCATCTGCGTGGGATTGATCGCAGGCTTCCTATACTACCTTTATGCCAATCGGGACAAGTACCTCAAGCTGTTGCACTTGTCCCCTCTGCCCATTTGTTCTCTTTTGGTACTCGCGCTGATCTTCCCGATTCTTAATGGATTGATCAATACTTACTTGTTTCGTAGTCTGGGGGCAGAGCTTTCTCATCGAGAGGGTTTTCTTCTGGCGGGTGCCTCGTCTCTGGCGAATCAGCTTCCGGTTTCCGGAGGCATTGTTGCGAAAGGGTACTACCTGAAACGCAAATTCAACCTTTCCTACACCAAGTTCCTCAGCGCCACTGCGGCTTTGTTTATCTGCTTTATCGCCGTCAATGGTCTCATCGGTTGTGGCATCTTAATATACTGGATCCTGGTTAGGAAGATTGCGGTTTCCCCGCTGCTATGGATTGGATTCGGCCTGATGGCGGCTTGTCTCCTCGTCTTCTGGTTGCCCCTGGACAACCTCAGGATTTCGGGACGAATGCGCGAATGGGTTCAGGAGGCCCTTCAAGGTTGGATGCTGATCGGCAAGAACCCAATGTTGCTGGTTAAGCTGGTCGGATTGCAAACCAGCTTATCGGTCCTACTGGCGCTGAGATATTGGATAGCGTTTCATCTGCTTTCTCAGGATGTAACCATGGCTCAGACTATGTTGTTTTCCTCTGCGTCGGTTCTCAATCAACTGGCCAGTTTCGCTCCGGGAGGATTGGGGATTACCGAGGCCATTGTCGGAGGAGTAGCGTCGGCGCTTGGCTTTGAGTTGGCCGTGAGCGTAGTCGCTGTCGGTCTTGATCGCTTGGTATCAACGTTTGCCATCGTTGTAGTAGGGGTGATTAGCACGGCCGCACTGGGGAGACAACTCTCGAAGATGCCCACGGAGCCCAGAGGACAGGAAGCGCTGAACTGACCTTTGGCATGCTGCTTTCAGAGTATGGAAATCATTCTTGCCGAATGCTCCTGAACATGGCCCGAAGCAGAGGGGTCGGACGTCAGCAAGTGGTGAACCCAAGACCGCTCGCGTTCTTGGGATTTGCTTTTCTCGACGGTCCATGAGCCAGCCCGGAAAGGGGTCTCCCCAACAAACCGACCCGTTCCCGCGTCATATCGGAGCTGTGCCACTCAGGGAATGTGCCTAGCCATGGACCTCAGGAAAAGAGACTCTCTCGGAGCCTCTTCTCAATCTGCCTGATCGAATAACGAGACTGATACAAATCATAGCCGTGCTGGCCAAGGCGGGTCAATTCGGCTCGATGGTGAAACGCCCAATCGATTGCCTGGGCAAGAGCCCCCGCGTCTCCTTGCGGAATCACCAGACAGTTTGTCTTATCCTCAAAACCGTAGTTCCCACCACTTTCTCCAATGATCACGGGTTTCGCCATCGCAAGGACTTGGAACGTTTTTCCTGTGACCACCCGGTGCGCCTGTCCCGTGTCACCGAACGGCCCTCCCAGAATGAGGTCCGCCCCCGAGATAAGTCGAGGCAAAGTCTCCAACTCAACCCAAGGGGCAAGCGTGACGTTCTGGAGGTCCAGCTGCTTGATCGTCTGATGCGTGCCTGACAGATTTCCTTTGTAACCGCCAATCAATGTGAAATGAATCGGCAAGTCGCGCAAGAGGGACGCCGCCTTCAAGATCACCTCTACGCCGTGCAGGGGCAGGAAAGACCCGTAGAACAGCACTTCAAACGTCGAAGGCCGATCAGGCGCACGTTCGGGCTTCATGGGATGAAACACGTCTTCATCGGTTCCAACCGGGATGGCGATGACTTTTTCCGGGGCAACACAAAACAACTCTCGAAAATACTCTCGATGAAGATCCGTATCCGTCAGAACCATCCTGGAACAATGGAGGGTGGCTTTCTCATAGAGATAGAAAAGCCTGGCAATCAATCCTCCCTTTCGGATTGCCTTGCGCTCGTTAAGAAGGCTGTCATACGGCGACATCATGTGATCAAAGATCAGCGGCTTGCCAAGGGTAATCAGACGGACGATCCAAAACAGCTCGTCTCCCCGGAAGCCCAAGAGATAGTAATCAGGATGGCAGAACGCCCGGATGACAATCAACTTCCCTACGGTCTGAAAATACCGCACGAATCCCTTGGAAGAATTCCTCGCCTCCAAAACCCTGACGTCCTCAATATTCTGCAACGCCTTAATAAGCGTCCTCGTCCGGATGTAATCAGGGAATCTATAGGAAAGGACATAACAAACAGAGATCCTTTTCATTTCCTTCTTGATTTCTTCATGGCCCAAGCTTAACTTGAGGATCATGAATTCGGAGGGCTACAAACTTCACAACTGGCTCCTCGTTCGTACGCGGACGGTGTGACCTTCCCTGAGCCGGCGCGCAAGCATGACCCCTATCCCTCGATTTGGACCCTCGTACTGGGTGACAAACGCCTGCCCTGCCGCATCACAGGGCCGGCTTTGGGGAGGTGCGGCGTGACCCCTTTTGACGCGCCAGGGGTATCCAAGCCCATCCCGCAGAGACGGGAGATCCTGTCCAACGCGATCTCGGGACGGTTCCCTGCTGCATCGCAATCCAGAGAAACACGCCCTCATCGGTCCCGGGGCGGATTCCTACCCTGCGAATCCTGCTGAGAACGGGCTCTTTCCAGCGCCCAGCCACCGTAGCAGTTCGAACGGATTTTCTCGCAAGAGGCCAGGGCGAGGCGCCCATCCCGCCTGCCAACGTTCCCGGCCTTCCCGGCGATGGGTCGCCTGCAGCCCATCAGTCTCTGGCTAAGTCCCCCTCGATGCCGGGACCCGCAAGGCCCAACACACTTGAGGAACTCCAACCGCCATTGCCGCAAGCCCCATTAGGAAAAGTCCAATCCCCTGCCCAATACGCTGGTTCCCCCCTCCCTACTTCCCAAATGAATAGGGGCACTCCCCTCCGATTTCTCGAGTCGCCCCTTTCCGCTACCCTCGCTCGAGGGCGCCCAACGACATCCGTGGCCATCGCCGGGTGAAGCCCTACTGGGCCCAGGGTCTAGCGTTCTTTGGATTCAATAGAGTTCAACCGTTCTGTAAGCAACTGAATTCTTGTCTCGATTCTCTCCAACAGTGTGCGATTGACTGAAAGCAAATCGGCGAGCAAGCCGGTCACAATTAGAAAACCGCCCACACTGACCAATATGGCGGCGAAAATCAAGGATTGAATGTGTCCTTGGCCTCGAGCGGTCAGATAGAAATAGACAAAACGCAGCCCGGTCAAGACGCCGACAGCCAGGCTGATCAGCCCCGGAACGACAAAGAAATTGAAGGGCTGGTAGGTCATGAAAATACGTGCAATCGTGAGGGCGGATCGAAAGATGTAGCGTGGAGTGCTGCGTATCAGCCGCGACGGTCGTAGTACCTGCTCATTGGTCCGGATAGGCACCGATACGACGGCAATGCGTTTATGACCTGCCTGGATGATGGTTTCAAGCGTGTACGTGTCCTGATTGAAGACATGCAGCTCCATGGCCGCTTCCCGGCTGAAAGCCCGGAAACCGCTTGGAGCATCAGGGACGTCCACGTTGCTTAAGATCCGCACAAACCAACTCCCCAACCTTTGGAGAGCCTTCTTGACAACAGAAAAATGCTGAATGGATCCGATCGGCCGAGCACCAATCACCATTTGGGCCTTTCCCGAGAGAATGGGCGCAATCAGCTTCGGGATATCCGCAGCAACGTACTGGTTGTCGGCATCCGTGTTGACAATGACATCTGCGCCAAGCTGGAGGCAGGTCTCCAGGCCCGTCATGAAAGCCCGCGCCAACCCCAGATTGCGCACATGGCGGACAATGTGATCCACCCCGCCCGCTTTTGCCACTTCCACCGTTTTGTCGCTACTGCCGTCGTCGACAATTAACCACTCAACGCGGCCCACGCCGGGCAATTCGCGAGGCAGGTCGTGGAGGGTGACTCCAAGAGTTTCTTCCTCGTTGTAGCAAGGAATTTGAATGATCAGTTTGGTCATTGTTATTCTGCTACTAGTGTAGGCATTTCTCCTCAATTCGCAACCAAGGGCTGGTCACAGGTCCGCCTTGGGGAGGCCGAGGGGCCTGAGATACGGCTTTGCGGCGGGGGCCGCGGATCGAGGGACAGAGATCCCGGGCGGAGCGGCGGGTGGATGGGGCGCCTGCCCTCAGTCCACCGCGGACCCGCGGTGGTGGGCGGAGCTCATTCGGATTTTGCCGGTAGATACCAATCCGCCCGCGTCAAGGGGAGACCGCTTTGTCCGCCCTCGCCGGGCTTGGCCAGCAGGGCTTGATAGACGTTGAGCTGGCCCGAGGAGAAGCCGTAGGCCGAGGCGGCCATGAACAGCCTCCAGGTCCGGTACGTGGGCTCGTCCACCCAGGCCAGCGCTTGCGTGTGGTGTGCTTCCAGGCGCCTTACCCAGTGGCGAAGCGTTAGTGCGTAATGTTCGCGCAAGCTTTCTACGTCTCGAACTTCGAACCCGCAGTTCTCGGCTGCTCGCAAGGGCACATGGATGGGCTCCAACTCGCCGTCCGGGAAGACGTAAGCCTGACCGAAACTCCCCCTTCCCGGTGGGCCCCCCTGGCCCGGCCGGCAGGCAATGCCATGGTTGAGAAACACGCCCCCGGGCTTCAACAGGCGATTCGCTCGCTCAAAGTAAGTCGGCAGCATGGCGGCGCCGACATGTTCAAACATCCCGACGCTGACCAGGGCATCGAAGCTCTCACCTTCATCCATTTCTCGGTAGTCGCGCACTTCAACCCGGCAGCGCCCCGACAGGCCCGCCGCCCGAATTCGTTCCTGCGCCAAATCGGCCTGGGGCTGGCTGAGGGTGATCCCGGTCGCGTCGACACCGTACCTTTGGGCGGCGTACATCACAAGCCCGCCCCAGCCGCACCCGATGTCCAGCAAGCGCTGGCCAGCACGCAGGCGCATCTTGCGGCAGAGGTATTCCAGCTTCTGCTCCTGCGCCGTGTCCAGGTCGTCCCCAGGCGATAGGAAATACGCGCAGGAATAGACCAGCCGCCGGTCGAGCCACAAGGCGTAGAAGTCGTTCGACACGTTGTAGTGGTAGGTGACGGCTTGGCGGTCGCGTGCCAGAGAATGCGGCCGGCCAGCGAGCCGGGCCGGGCCGCGCCAGCTCGGTCTCTTTCTGTTCTCGGGTGTCTTGGGCAACCTCAGCAGTTCCAGGCCCAGACGAACTTTCTTCAGGAAGCCGGCCTGGGCCCGAGACAGGTTTTCAGCAACGCCAAGCACCTGCTCCACATCGCCCTCAATGTCAAAATCATCGTGGAGATAGGCTTCCCCCATTCCCAGTTCGGTGCCGGAAAGGAGAATGGCCCGCAGCGCGCCAGGGTGCTTGAGGACAACCGTAGCCTTGCGAGGTGCATCGTCGGGCCACAGGCTCTTGTCCCAAAAGCGGAAGCTGACGCCCAGGGCCCCGGGGTCGCTGATCAGCTGGTCGAGGATTTTGGATGTCAACCTCGCCCAATTATCGATCGGAGCCGTAGAACCTGCCGACATGCTCGCTCTCCAGTCTTAGATCGCAGGGGTTCCACGCCCCCGAACGGAGGCGCAGCTCGTACTGTCCTGGTCGAACCGGCCTGACCCCTCGGAAAATCACCCGGCCGCGAACACATGACGCGCGATGATCTGGTCCTGGTATTCGGGGGCCAGCTCGCAGAAGTACCCGCTCCAGCCCCATACCCGGACGATCAAGTTCTTGTGAAGCTCGGGATGGATCCGGGCATCTCGAAGGGTCTCTACGTTAACGCTGTTCAGCTGCAACTGCTGGCACCCCTGTTGTGCGAACGCTCGAATCAACAGGGCCACTTTGCGGACTGATTCCGGCTCTCGAAAGACCGAATCAGAAAGTTCCATGGTGATCGGGCCCCCGTTGCAAACTCGCCGATAGTCCAGTTTGCCGTACGAAAGAAGGAGGCTGAAGGGACCGCGCATCTGCACGCCCTGGGAGGGGGCCAGATTCGCCCCGAAGGGTTGGCCCCGGTGTCGCCCTTCCGCGGTGGCGCCGACTAGCGGTTCGCGCATTCCCGGATGTCCCTGGGCCAGCCAGACGTAATACATGGCCGAGCCTGATCCCGGACGCAAGATACCTCCCCGAGAGGTGGTCCCATAACCCTCACACGCCTCCGCCAGCATTTGGAATAGTCCGACGAGGAAGCGGTCGGCCCGGTCATCGTCATTCCCCGTCTTGGGCGCCTTTTCCGCCAGTTTCACCCGCAAACCCTCATAACCCTCATAATCGGCCCCGAGGGCAGCAATAATCTCTGCGGGGGGAACACTCCGGTCGCGGAACACGAATTCCTCGACAGCAGCCAGCGCATCGGCGGCATTGGCCGAGCCCGCTCCATGGATACCGAAGTTGTTGTATCGGGCCCCTCGAGAGATGTCCCTCCCCTCCTCCAGGCAATCCGTCATCAAGACCGAATAGTACGGCGCGGGCGGCAGGAGCAATTTCTCGTAGGCGCCCGCCAGATCGTGCACCTGCTCGGCAATGTTCCCTCTTACCCGATTGAGGATGCCCGCCATGTTCTCGCCAGCCAGGAGTCCTTCTCGAATGGCTTGGTCTGCGGCGGCGGGGAAAGAAACGGCCCCGATATTGACGACGTCCATGGCTTTGCCGGGAATTAGGAATTCCCAGCAGGCCGCGACGGCATATTCGCGAGCGTCCTCCAAGCGGTATCCGCAAGCCGTCAGGGCCGGGATCACGACGTCATCATTGCAGTACTGAGGGAACCCCAAGCCTTTGCGTGTCAGTTCCGTTCCCAAGGTGAGCAACTCGAGGTCCGTGCTCGCCGAAATGCGCAGGTTAATCTTAGGATCGATCAAGCACACCTCGCGGGACACTTGCAGGGCCAGGGAGGTCAACGGGTTGACGGCTGTACCACCCTTGCGGTCCACGCCCCCCAGGGTGATCGTTTGCCCGTTATCTCCCTGCTGGACTCCGGGATAGAGGTCACTGTCCCTGTTCAGCGAGATGAAGAACTCGGCCAGAAGGTCAAACGCGGCTCCCTCATCCAGACGTCCCTGCTCGAGGTCAGCCTTCAGGTACGGCCACATGTACTGATCGAAACGGCCCAGCCCCACGTGGTAATTGCCTCCCAGCCAAACCACGGCCTGCAGGAGGCGCAGTGATTGCAAGGCCTCGTGAAATGTGCGCGGGGCCCGGGCGGGGACGCGGGTGAGAATTTCGGAAATTTCCTCACGACCCATGCGGCAGGCGGCCTCGGCATAGCGCTGGGCCAGCGCCAGGACAGCGTCAATCGTCTCGATCGCGCCTTCCAGGAAATCGACGGCTTGCGGTTCGTCGCCGTACCGCTTGAGGGAGGCCAGAGCAACCTCCCGGCGCCCCAACAGGCCCTGGGAAAGGGCCCTCCCCCAGTCGGCGCAGATGTTGCTGACCGGTCCCAATTCGTGCAACGTCCGTCCCCTGGTGAGGTGATCCCATTCATCCGCTGCGTATACCGCCGGAATCGTCGCCGGTAGCGTACGCGTGAAGACAATGTGCTCCTCGGGCGACAGGACGGGAGTCTCTGCCTCGCATTGGCGGACGGTCAATCGAGCCGCGCGCTTTGACCAGGACAGATGCTCGGCCTCGCATTCGGCCAAGATGTTGACAGGTTCCTGCCTGCGAAGGGCCCGGCCTTCGCCATCACGCACTCGCTGCTTCAATACTTCCAGTCTCGGGTTCATGCCAGACGCACCTTTTCTCCTGCCTCGAGGAATACATGCGTGTTCACACGGACCGGCTGAGATTCATCATACTCGGGGCGAAACTCCATCCCCGCCGCCCGGTACTTTGCTCCCGCTGCGAGGTTGTACGGAAGGAGATCAACCTGCACCAGCCCGGGCAATCCCTTGACCGCCTGCGCGATTCCCGCCAGGTTCTCATCCGTGTCCGTCACTCCCGGCACGAGCGGAACGCGGACGACAAAGGGAACGCCACTCCTGCTCACGACCTGCAGATTGCTCAAAATAGGACGATTGGATCGCCCGGTGTAGTGAAGGTGAGATCCCTCGTCGATCAATTTCAAATCGTAGTACACGAGGTCGACCCGGTCCAAGAGCAAGCGCAAATCACGTTCGTCGCCGTATCCCGAAGTGTCCAACAGGACAGGCATGGGCTCTAGCCGATCAATTACCTCCGCAACAAAACCAGCCTGCATCAGCGGCTCACCGCCGGAAAAAGTAACCCCGCCCTCATTCGGCAAAAAGAGGACCGACTGGCGATTCAGACGGCCGGCCAGCTCGTCAGGCGAATACTCGAATCCCACCTGCCGGGTTCCGGCCGGACTGCTCATCACCTGCGGCTCTGTCGATTGACCCTCTGGGTTATGACACCAGGCGCAGCGAAGAGGACAGCCCTTCAGGAAGACCGTGGTGCGGATTCCCGGCCCGTCATGAACCGTAAATTCCCTGATGTCGAAAACACAGCCGGTGGTCATAGGCTCCAGCTCAACGGCATGCGGACCAAGAGTCGGCCATGGCAAGCGGCCAATGGAGCCTGCCTGATCCTGGCAGGCCTCTCGGCTGGTTGCCCCGCCGTGGGAGGCCCGAATCCATGCTGGGATTTGGCCCTCCCAGGCAAGGCCCTCTATCCTTTCAATTGTGCCACGGTTCCTGCCCGGCAGGGTATCCCCCGCAGGCTCAGGATCCCATCCTGAACAGTCCGATCCACTCCCATCGTGACTTGCGCGGGCCCCCAAACGGCAAGGAATGCGAGAACCAACCCAAGTTTCTGCAAGGCAAGCCGGTGGCCGAAAGCCGCCGTGTTCTTCCTGGCAAGTTGCCGCTCCCGGCCGGCAGCGTCCGCCCGATTCGTGAGGGCAGCTTTCACCCCGGGCAATGGGTCAAGACCCATGCTTTTGCCAATTGCCGGAAGATCCACCTGAATTAAGGATAGCGTGCCAAGGATCTCCCGCCAAGGGCAATTTGACACCCCAGGCCGAACCCAATGCACCCGGAATGGAGAGCGTGGGAAGACCGGTGGGTTGGGATCTCGGGACCTAAGGAACCGGGTTCTTCCGGCCTCCTCATCCGACGTCCCTATGGCATCGAAGAACCAAGACCGGACCATCATGCCAGCCATAGGCCCTCCCCCGCAAGGCTGCAGGCTCGATTTGCTTGACTTGGCTGGCTCTGGCGCTATACTTTCCCTGGGTAAGTACGGCAGGAGGTGAAATGCCCGTAGCGAAGCAACTCGCTCCGCGTGAGGTCGTTCTGCCTTGTCCGAGATCATGCGGGGGTCCCCCTTGGGGGGACCTTTTTTCTTTCCGCCGCTCCCGACCGGCGGCATGGTGAGGACCACCCGGGGCGGTTCCTAGGGAGAAGCGTCGCCAAGAAGGGAAGGAGGCGGGGTCAAAAAGAGGAAGGCTTCGGCTGACGTTCGAGGACGAAGGCGATCCGGACCGGAGAAATCACTCGTAGACCAGGAGGGAAGGAAAGAATGGCTGCGTATGATTACCAGCTGCTGCTCAAGCGGATTCTGGAACAAGGCGTAGGCTGGGCCCCTGACCAGGAGATCATCTACCGGGATCAAGTTCGCCTGACCTACAGCACGATGTACCAGCGGGTGCTCCGTCTAGGTGCAGCCTTGCTGGCTCTTGGCGTGAAGAAAGGAACCCGAGTGGGGGTCATTGAATGGGACAGCCACCGATACCTGGAAATGTACTTCGGGGTCCCCGGCGTCGGCGCGGTGCTGCACACGATCAACCCCCGGCTGGCACCCAGCGATCTGATATACACCGTGGGCCATGCCGGGGATGAAGTGCTGATATTCCATGAGGATTTTTTGCCGCTGGCGGAAGCTCTGCGGGCCAAGGTCCCCGCCATTCACAAGTACATCCTCATCACGGACAAGAAGGAGAAGCCGGCCGTCAAATGGGTGGACGCGGAGTACGAGGAGCTTCTGGGCGGGGCGGCTCCTCTCTCGGAGTTGCCAGACCTCGATGAGGACACCCTGGCAACCCAGTCTTACACGACCGGGACGACGGGACAACCCAAAGGTGTTTTCTTTACACAGCGCCAGCTCACCCTGCACACCTTGAGCGGCGCCATCACTCTTTCAGCTCTGGGCAACTATGGCGGCGTAAACAAGACCGACGTATACATGCCGATCACGCCCATGTTTCACGTCCATGCTTGGGGCATGCCCTACATAGCCACCTTGTTCGGCCTCAAGCAGGTGTACCCCGGTAAGTACGAAAATGCGATGCTCGTGAAGTTGATCTTGGGCGAGAAGGTAACCTTCAGCCACTGCGTCCCGACCATTCTGCAGACGATTGTGACGGCCCCCGAGGTGAAGAAGGCCGATCTGAGCCGCTGGAAGGTCATCATCGGTGGCGCCCGACTCCCCAAAGGCCTGGCGATGGATGCCACCAAGCTGGGGATCAAGGTGTATGCCGGCTACGGAATGTCCGAGACTTGCCCGGTTCTCACGATCGCTAACCTGAAACCCTTCATGGAAAAGGATTGGAACCAAGAGAAGCGCCTGGACTGGTCGATCAAGACGGGCTTTGTCATCCCGCTGGTTGACCTGAAAGTCGTGGACGCGGCGGGCAAGCCGGTGGCCCGGGACGGGAAAGAGACCGGCGAGATCGTCGTCCGAGCGCCGTGGCTGACCCAGGCGTATTTCAAGGAGCCTCAACGCTCGGAGGAATTGTGGGCCGGCGGCTGGATGCACACGGGAGACGTCGCCAACATCGACGAGTATGGTTATGTCCAGATCGTCGACCGCCTCAAAGATGTGATCAAGAGCGGGGGCGAGTGGATTGTTTCTCTGGAACTCGAGAATCTCCTTAGCTTGCACGAGGGCGTTCTGGAGGCGGCAGTCATCGGAATCCCCGACGAGAAGTGGGGTGAGCGCCCTGAGGCCATCGTCGTGCCGCGCGAAGGGTTCAAGAACAAGCTGACCGCGGAGGATCTCAAGAACCACCTGACCAAATATGTGAAGGAGGGCATCATCACCAACTGGTCAGTGCCCGAGAGCTATGTCTTCGTCGACGAGATCCCTAAGACCAGCGTTGGGAAAATCGACAAGAAGGTATTGCGCAGCCGTCACGCGCCGGCTCAGAAGTAACCGGCCGGATGGCGCAGACCTAAGGGGCGACTTCTGTAGAAGAAGTCGCCCCTTGGTTTTTCCGGCGGCGGTCCCTGAGCGACGCGGGCCTCTGGCATGACGCCGCGCAGCATCAGACACCCCCCTTCAGCTCCTCTGGATGCTGCCCCGTCCGATGGGCTGCGGCCAATGGGGCCATCCGGACCGATCGATGCTCCGCCGGACCGTGCCCTCCCGCTGATACAACACCTCATTGTTTTCTTCCCATCCGGGCAAGAGCCATCTGGCCGACCAAGGTGATCCGCGACGTTGCGGGGAGAACCTTCAAGGCGCCCAGCTGAACAAGGTGATCGACCGGCAACCGGATCTGCTCGATTCGGTCGCGGCACTGCGTCGGTTCGCGAGGGAGCGCCGCCACGGCCCTTCTCGCCCGGCGAGGTCTCGCTGAGCCAATAGTCGGGGGAGCAGCGCCCCAGCACGCCGCAACGTTGAGCGGGATCAACTCGCGGCTCCTCACGCGAACCACGCGGCTTACGCTGCAAACCCGAATGGAATCGACCGCAGGTGCCGGCCCGGGAACAAGAGGCCCTCAAGGCAGGGGGTGCCACGTCAAGGAGAGTCCGATCGCTGCCGCTGCCAGGACCGCCCCCAGGGCGGCAAAGATCACGCTCAGCTCCTGGAGTTCGTGCTTGGTGACCATATAGGTCGGAAGGCTCTGAAACACACTTTGGAGCTGACTCGCGCTGGCCGCCGGGTGGTACGTTCCACCAGTCATTGAGGCGATCTGCTTGAGGGTGGTCTCGTCGATGCCCATGCGGAATCCTCCGCCGAACCCTCCGCCGCCAAATCCCTGCCCGCCGAAGTTCTGATTTCCTCCGCCAAAGATGCCCCCATTTCCAAACAGGCCGCCGCCCTGGGGGATTTGGCCGCCGAAGGGCATGATACCGTTGGCCGTACCGTAGCCGATCGTGTAGATGCGAACGCCGCGGTCCGCCGCTTGCCTAGCCGCATCGAGAGGAGAGGGACCCGTATTGCTCATCCCATCCGTGAGCAGCACAATGATGTCCGGCGCGTACACCCCCGGCGGCACCGGCGGAGGCTCGACCTGGGTGGAGGGATCGGTGACGCTCGGCGCGACATTCTTGTCCACCATGGCAATGGCATCTAAGGACTCGAGGATGCCACTGCCAATTGCCGTCCGGCGTCCGACCGTCAGGCTCTCAATGGCCGCTTGCAACGCTTCCTGATCCGTCGTGGGTGCCTGGATCAGTTCCGCAAACTCGGAAAAGGCGACGATTCCGATTTCGGTGCTGGACTTCTGGCGCTGAATGAACGACAGCGCGGCAGACTCCGCGGCTCCAAGTCGCGAAGGCTGAATGTCTGTTGAGCGCATGCTTCCAGAAACATCCAGCGTCAGGACAACCGTAGTTTGCCCATTGGGGAGACTGACGACTGCCGCCGGCCGTCCCAGGGCGATAACCAGGCTGGCAAGAGCGAGGAGAAACAGGGCCATCGGCAGATAGCGGCGCAGCCAGGACTGGCGCGGGATCACGTCTCGGACCAAAGCCAGGCTCGAGAAGCGCACGGCAAATCGACGGCGTCGCCGCACCACCAGGACATAGGCAGCGACGATCAGAGGAATCACCGCGAGCAAAGCAAGAAAGCCGGGCCAAAGAAAGTCGATTCGTTGCATCTCCGACACCTTTAAGAATTCGCCCTCGGCATCATGGTATGCGGCTGAACCATAGCAAGGACAAGGCGCCGCCAATCAGAAGCAGCAAGATGCTGGCTCCCGCAAAGAGCGAGGTGATTTCCGTCTTCTCCGGCTTCAGCACCAGCTCGCGGTCGAGGTTTTCGTAGATCGTGCGCAGGTCCGTCTGACTCTGCGCATTGTAGTAAGTCCCCCCGGTGAGCTGCGAAATCTGTTTCAAGGTGGCCTCGTCCAGCTGAGTGTGGACAGTGAATCCGTTGATATGCAGCGTGGTTCCCTCAGGGCTTCCGATCCCGACCGTGTAGATGCGCACGCCCCGTGCAGCGGCCTGCTCGGCGGCCCCCAGCGGATCCGGGTTCTCGTTGTTCTCTCCGTCGCTGAGCAGGATGATGACGGCGGACGTGTATGTTCCCTTGGGGACCGGTGTCGCCGTTGGGGTAGGAGTGGGCGGCAGATTCGAGTAGAGGTTTGGGTTTTGGCCAGCCTGGCCCGCAGCAACGGCGATGACGTTCAGGGAGGCGAGAAGCCCCTGGGCAACCGAGGTGCCGCGCTGCGGCGCTAGGCGGTCAATCGCGGCCAGGATCGCGCCCTGATCATCTGTCGGCGTCTGCACCGAAAAGGCGCTGTCACTGAAGGCGACCACTCCGATTTGGACGCTGGTAGGCTGCCGCTGGACAAACTCGCGAGCTGCCTCCTTGGCCGCCTCCAACCGAGTGGGCTGGATGTCCGTCGCCGCCATGCTCCCCGAAACGTCGAAAGCCAGGATGACGGTGCCCTCTTCCCGGGGAAGGCTGAGAACCGCCTCAGGGCGCGCCAATCCAATGGTCAGGATTGCCAACCCGGCAAGAAAGAGGGCGGGAGGAATATGGCGGCGAAATCCCAGGGAGCCCGCTGCTGACCCCGGCGCGAACTCAAGCCCGCCGTAACCGGCGGCAAGACGCGCCCGTTGGCGTTGGCGGCGCCAGTACAGCACGATCCCCAAAGGGATCAGGATTAGGAGGAACAGCAGGCCAGGCCACAAAAACGACATAAGCAGACCTAAGCTACTTTCTCCGCTGCCGCCGGGAGTTGGCGAAGCGCACGATGGCGCTGACCAAGTCCTCGTCGGTCGAGACGGACATCACATCGACCCCGGCACGGTGGAATGCCTGTCCCAGATCCGCTTCGCGCTGCGAGGCGGCCTGCCGGAACTGCCTGCGGAACGCCGCCTCGTGCGTATCCACGTACACCTGTTCGCCCGTCTCCGCGTCCTCCATGAAGACAATCCCAAGATCGGGTAATTCGACCTCCCGAGGATCCCAGAGGCGTATAGCCAAGACCTCATTCTTCCGGGTGAGCAGGCTCAGGGGAACCTCCCAGCCCGGAGCGCAGATGAAGTCCGAGACAACGAACACCAGGGATCGCCTCTTGATGGCCCGCAGCCCCCATTCCAGCAGCGGAGTCAGGTCGGTAAACGGCGCGCGCGCCAAGCGCGGCTGGTGGAGCAGATCATGGGCCAGCCGCAAGGTCTGGATTCGCCCGCCCCGAGCGGGAATCATTCGTTCGATGCGGGAACCGTAAAACACGGCGCCGACGCGATTCCCATGACGGGTCAGCAACCGTGCCATCGTGACCACGAAGTCGATTAGCACCGTCCGCTTCAGACTTTCCGCAGAGCCGAAATCAACGGAAGGACTGAGATCCAGCAGGAACCAAGCCGTGATCTCGCGGTCTTCGTGGTACTGCCGGACATACGGTGCATTCATTCGCGCCGAGACGTTCCAATCCATGTAGCGGATATCGTCCCCGGGTTGATACTCGCGCAAGCCGGCAAAATCCACCCCGTAGCCGTAGAAAAGGCTGCGGTAATCGCCTTGCAGAATCCCGTCCAGGCGACGTATGACTTTCCAGTCGAGACGATGGAGGATGCGTTCAGGCGTCGATGCGGGCGTCGCTGTGCTCATGCAGGGGCACCACAGGGATCGGAACTCGATCGAGAATCTTTTGCAGCAGAATGTCAGCAGTCACGTTGTCTGAAAGGGCCTCGTAGGAAAGCACCAGCCGGTGGCGCATCACATCCAGAGCCATATCCAGAACATCCTGAGGCAGGACATAGTCGCGTCCCCGCACGAAAGCCAGAGCCCGCGCGGTGAGGATCAGGTTGATGGAAGCTCGAGGGCTCGCGCCAAACATGACGTAATGCTCCAATTCCTTTAGGCCCACTTCTCCGGGCTTGCGCGTGGCCGTCACTAGGCTTACGGAATACTCCATGAGCGCCGGGTCGACATACACACGGTCGGCTTGCTGCTGCAGCTGCAGCAATTGTCCAGTGGTCAATATCTTCTGCACGGCCTGCAAAGTGCCCGTCATCCGCTGGACGATGACGAATTCCTCCGTGGAGCTGGGATAGTCGACCAGCACCTTGAGCATGAACCGGTCTACCTGCGCCTCGGGCAATGGGTACGTCCCCTCGGTTTCGATGGGGTTCTGCGTGGCCAGCACGAGGAAGGGATCCGGCACCTTGTGGGTTTCGCGACCGATCGTCACCTGCCGCTCCTGCATGACCTCCAACAGAGCACTCTGGACCTTGGCGGCCGCCCGGTTGATCTCATCGGCCAGCAGCAGGTTGGTGAAGACCGGGCCCAGGGAAGTATTGAACTCGCCCGTCTTCTGATTGTAAATGCGAGTTCCGATGAGATCTGCAGGCACGAGGTCCGGCGTGAACTGGATGCGCTTGAACTCGCCGCCAATTGCCTCCCCCAAGGTCTTGATGGCCATCGTCTTGGCCAGGCCGGGAACTCCCTCCACGAGGATATGTCCGCGGGCCAACAGGGCGACCACCAGCTGCTCCAGCAGGTGGTCCTGCCCGACGATCACTTTCTTCACTTCGTACAGGACGCGTTCCATCGGCGCCCTGTTCTCGGGATCCGCTTTTCCTTCCATCAGGGTTCTCCTTGAGAGTTGGATCGCCGCACCCTACAGCTGCGGCTGACCAATCTCCTCCTAGTCCGGCGGCAAGCCGAACGCCGAACCCGCCACGTTGATCGGTACGGCGAAACCGATACCGATGAACACATCCTGACCCGTGGGGTTGACGATCCCCTCGACAACGCCGATCACTTCCCCGTCGCGATTCAGCAAGGGTCCCCCCGAATTGCCAGGATTGACGGCGGAGTCGATTTGAATCAGCCCATTCAATACCGGGCTGTTGTTGGGGGGTTGGAAGGACCGGTTGAAACCGGAGATCACCCCTGCCGTCATCGATCCATAAAGGCCAAAGGGGTTCCCGACGACGTACGCCTCGTCGCCGACGCTCATAGCATTCGGATTGCCAATCGTGGCCGGATAGAGTTGCGCCGGAGGCCGGCTCGCCCGCAGGATGGCAATGTCAATGGAAGGCTGCTGGGTCGTCACCTGGGCGCTGGATTGGGTACCATCCGCGAAGGTCACCTGGATACTGCGGGACTGAGCAACCACGTGCAGGCACGTGAGGATATCGCCGCTGTCATCAATGACTACGCCGCTCCCCACCCCGGTTTCGCTGCCGCCCCCTGCGGATGGCACTTTGGTCTCGATGAGAACGAGGGAGGGTTGAATGATCTGGTACACGCGCTCCGAGAAGGCCGGAGGCGGCGTCGCCGAAGCCAGCGCTTGAGCCACCGCGTTATTCAGGTCGCTCTGCGTCAGCTGGCGCGGGCCAGGGAAGAAAAACTGGTAGAGAAGAAGCGCCAGGAGGGCCGCGACGATCCCAAGAGCAAACGGCAGCACGCTGCGTAAGCGGCCACGCAACCTCCGCATACGGGCGCGCCAAAGCTCTGTGCCTGGTTCGGAGACTGGTTCCATTTTCCAAACCCCCACTAAAAAAGGGGATCGGGCCAAGGCCAAAGACGGAATGGATCGCTTGCCCAAACTCGGACGATATGTAGTGAATTTAGAAAGTATAGAGCATCTGCATGAGAGCAAAATGAATAAAGAGTCGAGATCGCCGGATGACCCGGGGGCTCGGGAATCAGCTGTGGCAACTTCCAGGAAGGGCTCGGCCCTCGACGGACCCGTAAGTCTCCCGCGGCAGCCTGCCGCGAATTGACTTTCCCGCGAACCGCCCCGAGGCCAGCCGTCGGGGGGGACAGCTCAGGCCGGACACCGCGGAACCGAATGATGGTCTAATCTGACATCCTCCTTCTCCCCGCACGCGGGTCCCTAGCCCCCTTTCTTCTTGGGGCCCGCGGAATAAAATGACGCGAAGGCCTCGCCGCAGGCAAGGATCGACCGACCTCCGCTGGCGAGGGACTGGTTTGCGCTCCCGCCGGAGAGAAGGAAGTCGTGCTGTCCTTCTCGGACAGGCATCGCTCGGCCGCCCGACGTAGGGACAACCCGTGTGATGCGATCCAGAGGCCAGAGGAAAACAAATGGCAAACGAAATCGTGATCACCGTTAATGGCCGGACGCATCACGTCGCAGCGTCGCCCGATACGCCATTGCTCTATGTTCTGCGGAACGAACTGGGCCTCAACGGTCCACAGTTTGGCTGCGGCTTGGAGCAGTGCGGGGTGTGCATGGTGCTTCTGGGGGCGAAAGCGGTTCAGTCCTGCAAGCTCGCCGTCTCCGAAACAACGGGCGCGGCGATCACAACGTTGGAAGGCCTCATGGCGGGCCAGGAGCTGCATCCCCTGCAACGGGCCTTTCTGGAGGAGCAAGCCGCGCAATGCGGCTTTTGTACCAACGGGATGATCATTGCCGCCGCCGCGCTACTGGCCAAGAACCGGCATCCCACCGACCAGCAGATCCGCGAGGCTTTGGAAGGAAACCTGTGCCGTTGCGGCGCGCACGTGCGCGTTTTGCGCGCCGTCAAGCGAGCCGCCGATCTTCTGGCGGAAGAATGGGGCGAAAGCCATGACTAACCAGGGATCCTCGTGGGGTGGTTCATCGGAGTGGAGCGAAACCGGAGCACTGCAAAAATCCCCTCAGGTCGACGACTGGCTCGCCATTCGGCCGGATGGGAAAGTCCTGGCTTTCAGCGGACGAGTCGAGCTGGGCACTGGAGTTCGAACGGCGCTGGCCCAGATCGTTGCCGAAGAACTCGATGTTCCCTTTGAACGGGTCCAAATGACCATGGGGGATACCGCCCTCACGCCCGACGAGGGCTACACCGCCGGGAGCATGACGATTCAGTACGGCGGGTTCGCTCTGCGCCACGCCTGCGCTGAGGCGCGTCGGGTCCTGCTGGAAAAAGCCTCCGACACCCTGGACGCTTCCCCCGAGGAACTGGTGGTGCGGCAGGGGATCATCTCAGTAAGAGACGATCCCGCGCGAGCCATCTCTTACGCCGACCTGATGGGGGGCAAACGGTTCGAGCGGAAGATCACTCTGAAGGCTCCGCTCAAGCGGCCGGAGGAGTATACGATCGTCGGGCAGCCGCTGAGGCGAACAGACTTGCCCGGGAAAATCACCGGGACCCCCAGCTTCATCCAGGATTTCCGCCTTCCGGGCATGCTTCACGCCCGCGTCGTCCGACCCCCCAGTCCCCGGGCCAGAATTGCCGAACTGGACTCGAGTTTGGTGCAAGAGGCGCAGATGGTGAGGCTAGGCGACTTCGTTGGCGTGGTGGCGTCCCGAGAGGAGCAGGCAGTTCGCGCGGCCAAGCAGGTCCGGATCCGGTGGAATGAAACTGCCCACTTGCCTCCAATGGAGGATCTGTTCGAGGAGCTTCGAGGACAGCCGGCAACTGAGGAGATCGTGGAGGAACGGGGGGACGTGCAGGCTGCCCTGGCTCGGGCTGCGCAGCGATGGAGCGCGACCTACTACCAGCCCTTCCAAGCTCACGCCTCCCTTGGACCCTCCTGCGCCGTGGCGAGTTTCCACGATGATCAAGTGGAGGTCTGGTGCAACTCGCGTGGGGTCTACCCCCTGCGCCGGGCGTTGGCGGATCTCTTGAAGCTCCCCGTGTCGAAGGTACGGGTGACTCACATTGAGGGGGCGGGGAGCTACGGTCAGAACGGCACCGACGATGCCGCCGCCGACGCCGCGGTGCTCTCGCGCGCGGTCGGCCAGCCAGTTCGCGTCCAGTGGTCGCGCGAGGACGAATTCACCTGGGAACCGTATGCACCGGCCATGATCATGGAAATTCATGCCGGGCTGAGCCGCAAGGGAAAAGTGGTCGCCTGGGACTATCACGCCTGGTCCCCAACCCACGTGGTGGGCGGACAGGCGGGGATTTTCCTGCTGGCAGGCCAATTGATCTCGGGAAAGGCGCCGCCGCCCATCCCGTTCTTCTTCGGGGGAGCCCGCAATGCGCCGACGAACTACTCCTTCCGGCACCAGCGGGTGACGATGCACTGGATTTCCAACTCGATCCTGCGGGCCTCTTCCTTCCGCAGCCTGGGCGGTTCCCCCAATACCTTTGCCAACGAGTCCTTCATGGACGAGTTGGCCGCTGCCGCGCACACGGATCCCCTGGAGTTCCGCCTGCGCCACCTGAAGGATCCGCGCGGAAGGGAGGTTCTGGAGACCGCCGCCCGACAAGCGCGCTGGGACACAGCGCTGGGACCCGGCGAAGGACAGGGGATCGCTTACGCTCAGTACGAGAATGAGGAGGCCTACGTGGCCACAGTGGCGCGCGTCGAGGTGGACCCCGCAACCGGAAGGGTGCTTGCCAAGCGCCTAGTGGTGGCGCACGACTGCGGCCTGGTGATCAACCCCGACGGGCTGAGAAACCAAATTGAAGGCAACGCTATTCAGTCCACAAGCCGGGCCCTCAAGGAGCAGGTCACCTTCGATCAGCAGCACATTACCAGCATCGACTGGGAGACCTATCCCACCCTTAAGTTCACGGAAGTGCCCGAGGTCGAGGTCGTCCTGCTCAATCGACCGGACGAGCCCGCCTTAGGCGCGGGCGAGCCAGCGAGCATCACAACGGCAGCAGCCCTGTCCAACGCAATCTTCAACGCGACCGGCGGCCGCGTACGCCAGATCCCGTTCACGCCGGAGCGCGTGCGTGCGGCGATCGAAGCAGGCCTTCGGGGCAACTCCCAGGGCCGAGATTCGTAAGCAACGGCCCCCCTCGGGTGGCTCCGCCGAATCGGGAAAACCAGTTCGTCCAGCCGGAGGCAGAGCCTCCGCACCCGGGCACGCCCTGCGGCCAGTTTTCAGCCGAGGGCCATTTTGCACGGCCTTGGCAGAACCCGAGGACCTAACCCCTGCTATGGCTCGGCACCGCGCGAGGTGCGTTTCCCCGAAACGCCCCCGTGGACCAGCAATCAATCGGGGCCGCTGCCCGGAAGTTGCGAAAGTGTAATTCTCAGCGCGTCCAGGTTTCCCTCGGCGCGAAACCACTTTGTGAAGTTGATGCTGTGCAGCAGATAGATCAGGTACTCCTGGGGATCGACCGCCTTGCCAAAGTAATCCTCGACCGTCCAGTAAAGGATGTACAGGTTGCCCGCGTTGATCAGATAAGGCAAATAGAGCTTTTCCCGGGCGGACAGGGGGCCAAGGCCTGGGCGGCCGAACAGGTATTGTTGATAGGCCCCGAGATAGGTCGCCACGTCTGCCAGTCTGAGTTCGCCATCGTGTTGCCCGTCCCAGGAGGCGTAGAAGTACCACAGCGCGAGACCGACGTCGAAGGCCCGCAGGTCTTTCTTGGACCAGTCAAAGTCGAACACGGCGCTCACTTCCGACCCGCGGAACTTTAGGTTGCCCGGGTGGTAGTCGCAGTGGATCACAACCTGCGGCAATTCCTGTGCCGGGGGTTCCTGCAGGACCTCGAGAGTCTCCCTCAGGTCCTGCTGCAAGAGGTCTTGGTTTTCCGCCAGGCACGCGTCGAAGACGGTGTACTTAGACAGTCCCGAAGCGGCCGCCAGACGCGAGGCAATGAGCGGGAGAAGATCAAGGATCCTGGGCTCCTTCCTTTGGCCCTCCGGCTGGAAACCCGCCATCGCCTGATGGAACTGGGCCTGCACGATGGCCGCGCTGCGAGACTCCTTGGGCAGGCAGCGAGGGCCGACCCAGGTGTAGCGGTCTTCATCGGGCAGGAAATCGAAGATGGCGAAAAAATCCCCCTGGGGGTCCGCGCTTGAAACGCGATGCAGGAAGGTCCGGCCGTCGCGGGTGAGGTGCAGAGCTGCCACGGGCGGGCTGCCGGCAGCCACGAGGCGATTGATCACCGAGTGCTCAAACCGCACGTCGGACTCGCTGACCCCCTTCTTGTACTTTCGAACAAAATAGCGCGCCGCTGATCGATCCACGTCACACACAAAACTGGCATTGACGTACCCACGTTCGTTTCTCTCCAGCGCGACCAGCCGCCCCAGATCGTAATGC